>Ga0308161_1000624_pt1 | contig 52073 bp, 45 predicted proteins | sample PhyFR2_FD_201034 | JGI IMG/M metagenome (GOLD analysis project Ga0308161, IMG submission 201034) | Phyllosphere microbial communities from UC Gill Tract Community Farm, Albany, California, United States - DLSLF.R2 | ecosystem: Host-associated > Plants > Phyllosphere > Unclassified | place: USA...
CATATTCGGAGACAACTTGTCTTTTGAATCCCTCGCTGTATTCTTGTACAGGGGATGGGCTTTTTTTTAATTTCATAAGGATAACTATTTCTGATGTTTTTTAGTCAACCTTTTTCAGGACGAGACACTACAATAAAATCCCTGGTAAAACCTAAAAAGACATTTGATCCCAATACACTTACAGCACAGGAATGGAAAAGCCTTGGCTTTTCAGAAAAGCAAGTACAAGGTATACTGAACTATAAAGAAAAGATCCTGAAAGGAAGTTTTAAAACTCTCGCAGACTTAGAAAAGTGCTATATGATTTCTACTGAAAAGCTTGAAGAATTAAAACCATGGATTCGCATTAATCAGTCTACATCAACACTAACCTTATCTCAAATTACAGAACCGGATATTAATACTATATCTTTTCAACAACTTCGTGATTATGGTTTTGACGAAAGATCTGCAGCCAGCCTTTTGGGATTTAGAAAAAAATTAGGTGGTTTTGCTCAGAAAGAACAAATACTGGAAACCTATAACATCGATAAAGATTTAGCCCTAAAACTAATCCAGGAAGCCAGATTAGACATCAGTAAGGTTAATAAAATTGATATACTGACAGCAGAGGAACCTGCATTAAAAGGACACCCTTATTTCCGGTTTTATGCAGATAAAATAATATTTTACCGCACTTCACTTTCGGATAAAAATGACATCCTGAAAAGACTGAATGCAAAACCAAAAGATCTCGAAAAAATACTGTGGTATCTGAAGTAATACAATTACAAATACGTAAATTCGTGTAATTATTCGCTTATACTACTAAGCAACCAACTAATAACCAACAACCAATGAACAGTATTATACTAAAAAACGTGTCCGTTAAAAGGGGCAACGATAACTTACTAAACAATATTGACTTTACTTTAAATTCCGGAGAACATCTTGCCATACTGGGACCTAGCGGAAGTGGAAAATCGCTTTTAGCAATGGCTTTGAAAGGACAAATTTTGCACACAGGAACCATAGAATATAGAAAAAACAATGAACTAGCAAAACCCAAAATCGCTTATATTACCAGTACATATGCATTAAAAAATAAGTCTAATGTTTCTGATTTTTATTACCAGCAGCGATTCAACACCAGCGATGCTGAGGATTCTGCAACACTTACAGATGAATTATTGAAAAAAGGTAATACGGGATCTATAAACAAATGGCTGGAAAGATTTCAGCTAACACATAGAGCTAAAGCTCCTCTTATACAACTCTCTAACGGGGAACTGAAAAAAATACAGCTTATCAGTCACTTGCTGAGTAATCCCGAAATCCTGATTCTGGATAAAGTATTCACAGGACTTGATGTCCTAAGCAGAAAAGAATTACATACAATTATCAATCAGCTAGCCAGTGAAAATGTAAAAATTATCCTGATCACAGACCACCATAACATTCCGGACTGCATTACTCATTTCGCAGAAATGTCCGACGGTGGTATTACAGAATACAACAGCATAAATCGACTTAATTTTCCTGAAACACAACAGACTGGATTCAACAAACCTCTTCCTGTTATTCAAAATCCTTCTGTTGATGCACCGCTAATTCGGATGGAGAATGTAACCATCCAGTACAATAACAATATCATTCTAAACAATATCAATTGGCAAGTAAACCCTGGTGAATGCTGGCAGATAAAAGGGCATAACGGTGCCGGAAAATCTACTTTACTCAGCCTCATTAATGGTGATAATCCACAAGCCTACTCTCAGCAAATCTATCTGTTTGGAAAAAAAAGGGGAAGTGGAGAAAGTATTTGGGATATTAAAAAGAAAATTGGATTTGTATCACCGGAACTTTATAACTTTTTTGATCGCAATACAACCGTTGAACAAGCTATTGGATCCGGATTCTTCGACACTATTGGCCTTTTCAGAAAACTAAATGAACAACAGGCATTAAAAGTAAAAGAATGGCTCAGTTTCTTTTCTCTGGAAAGTAAAGCAACAAAATTACTGTCTTTTTTGTCCACCGGAGAACAACGATTGGTACTGATTGCTAGAGCTCTTATAAAAGATCCTGTTATGCTTGCTTTAGACGAACCTTGTCAGGGACTGGATGATTCTCAGATCACTACAATTACTCATCTTTTGGAACAAATCCATCGAAACAGCAACATCAGCATGCTCTTTATCAGCCATTACGATGACGAAGTACCTTCCTGTGTAAATCATATACTGGAACTAAATAAAGGTGTTCCTGCTATTAGCGAAAAAAAATAAAACACTGAATATCAGGCGCATTAAAAAAATACAATTTTCTTATGTTTTTCATTATATTTGAGAAAAATAGACACCTATGAATTTCGAAACTTCAGAAAACCTGAAAATGATTGCTGAAACAGCACGTGATTTTGCTGAAAAAAATATCCGCCCTCACATTATGGACTGGGATGAATCTCAACATTTTCCAAAAGATTTATTTCATCAGCTTGGTGAAATGGGCTTTATGGGAATTGTAGTTCCTGAAAAATATGGAGGTTCCGGGCTTTCTTACGATGAATACGTAGCTATTGTAGACGAAATTTCTCAGGTAGATCCTTCCATAGGACTTTCTGTTGCTGCCCACAATTCACTTTGCACCAATCATATTTATGAATTTGCAAATGAGGAGCAGAAAATGAAATGGTTGCCTCAATTAGCTTCAGGAAAGGTAATTGGTGCATGGGGACTTACTGAACATAATACTGGCTCCGACGCCGGAGGAATGTCTACCACTGCTGTAAGAGATGGTGATGACTGGATTATTAATGGTGCTAAAAACTTTATTACCCACGCTATTTCGGGCGACATTGCTGTAGTAATGACCCGTACCGGAGAAAAAGGTGCTCCTAATAATGCAACTGCTTTTGTTCTTGAAAAAGGAATGCCTGGTTTTACATCAGGAAAAAAGGAAAATAAACTGGGAATGCGTGCATCCGAAACAGCCGAATTAATCTTCGACAATGTAAGAGTACCAGACAGCCACCGTTTAGGTGAGGTTGGTGAAGGCTTTAAGCAGGCTCTTAAAATACTAGATGGCGGAAGGATTTCTATTGCAGCCCTTAGCTTAGGTATTGCTAAAGGTGCTTATAAAGCCGCTTTAAAATACGCTAAAGAGAGAAAGCAATTCGGTCAGGCAATCGCCGATTTCCAGGCAATAAACTTCAAACTGGCAGATATGGTTACTGAAATTGATGCATCAGAATTATTGATTCAGCGTGCTGCTTATTTGAAAAACAATAAACAAAAAATGACTCGTGAAGGAGCTATAGCTAAACTATATGCTTCGGAAGCTTGCGTAAAAATAGCAAATGAAGCTGTACAGATTTTTGGAGGTTATGGCTATACCAAGGACTTCCCTGCAGAGAAATACTACAGAGATTCCAAGCTTTGTACGATAGGCGAAGGAACTTCTGAAATTCAGAAACTTGTTATCGGAAGAGATATTACCAGATAAAAAATAAAGCCTGATTTTTTCAGGCTTTTTTATTGACCGAAAGTTTGGCACGAAATATTCTATATATAGGAAGTATTTGAAGTTTGAATTGCGCATCAATATATTTCAAAATTCGTAATTCACTCTTCATACTTTAACATAAGACATTGCTTATATTTGTTTAATAATCTATCTCACCAATGAAAAAAGTATTCATAGCGACTTTAGCCTTTATGGCTTTATCTACATATTCTGTAAACGCTCAGACAAGCGAAATCAATCAGCGTATTAAAAACGAAAGAGGTGTATTGCTCATCGGCCAGCAGAATATGGAACCATTCAACAAAAAGCCATTCAAAGCATGGTATGATGAAGAATACACGCCTTATGTTGTCGACCAGCCTTCTATAAAGAAACTGGAAAAAGAAAACGTATCTTCTTACGACATCACTATATTTATTGGTTCATGGTGTCCGGATAGCCACCGCGAGTTTCCAAGATTTATGAAAATACTTCAGGAGTTGAAATATCCCGTAGACAAAGTGCAGATTTTCGCATTAGACCGTCAGAAAAAAAGCCCGCATGAAGATGAGAAGCTTTACAACGTCACTCACGTTCCTACTTTTATTATAAAAAAAGATGGTAAAGAAATCGGAAGAATTACTGAAGCTCCGGAAACAGGATTTTTGGAAAAAGATTTATTAAACATTATAAACAAAGCAAAATCTTCTTCTTAAACTTTATTTCATCAATAATCATTAAAACATTTTTTCTTTGAGAAGAACTCCAACTTATATAGGTATTTTAATAGGTATACTCTCTACCCTTCTTGTTGTTTCCGTATGGCGCGGTTGCAAAGAAAAAAAAGCTGAAGCCATTAACCAGGATTATTATCTGATCACTAATCAGATTAGCAAAATGAATAAAATGGTGGTTTTAGAGCAGAATTTCTCAAGTTTTCAGACGCATAAAAGTGCTGCTTTTAAATTTGGTGGCTACGACATCCTTCCTAAGGAAATGGTATTGTACACAACCGCTAAAGCGCAGGTAACCTACGATCTGAAGCAAATGAAGATAGATGTAGATACTATTAACAAAAAATTGGTTATTACAGAACTTCCAAGAGCTGAAATTAAAATTTATCCGGATGTAAAAATCCATTTCATGGATGATTATGCCATGAACAGATTCGACCAGAAAAGCATTAATGGAATTATGGAATCGGCTAAACAAAACATGGTAAAAAGCGTTGACCAAAAGAAACTGGAACAAGAAGGACATGAACAGCTGGTAAAGAATATAAATGATATTTTTGTTTTGGCTAAAGCCCTGAACTATAAAATAGAGGATAAAACCGGAGAACTAAAAGGAATTATTCTTTAAAATACATCCTTTTCGAGGTTTTAAATATTGAAAAGGTGTATTCTTAAAAACATATCTAGCCAATGCTAACAGCATTGGCTTTTTTAGTAATTTAGCCTATAATAACTCATAAGAAATTACAATATATTATGTCGAAATTTTATCAATTTTTAATTATATGCCTTTCTATAAGTAGTTGCGCTCAAAAGACTGAACAGCCTTGTGATAATGATTTTATTCGAGGTAATAATTACCTTCTCAATTCCGATTTTAAAAACGCAAGAAAAGAGTTTGAAAATTCAATAAAAAAAGATCCTCAAAATGCAAATGCATATTATGGAATTGCTCTACTAGCAAGTATTGAGGGAAAATATGACGAAGCAACTAAGAATTATTCACAAGCGATTAAGCTTGACAAAAATTTCACTCTTTCCTATATAGGTAGAGGATCAAATTATTATACAATTGGAGATCTTGATAAAGCAACTGAAGATTTCTTAAAAGTAATTGAATTAAAACCGGATTTATCACCTGCTTATTTATATTTGGGAAATATAAAATCCCAGAAAGCAGAATTTGAAGCTGCTATAAACTACTTTGATAAATCAATTGAATACGTACCAAATAATCCAACTACATATTTTTCTAAAGCAGTCTGCCAATCTTATCTCAACAAAAACGAAGATGCTATTAAATCTTTAACAAAATCGATTGAGCTAAACCCTAAATATGGGATGGCATATTTTTATAGAGGTACATTCAATTATCAACTCCATAATAAAGAGGAGGCTTGCAAAGACTTAAAAAAAGCAGAGAATTTTGGAATTAAGACACAACCAAGCATGGATCAATATTGCAAATAAAAATTTCAGAAAAACAGTTTTAATATTGAGACAAAGAAATGTTCTATTCTAATACTATTAAAAAAGTAAAATGAAAAGAAAATTAAAGACAAAAGAAGTTAGCTTTTGGGATTATTTAGTTACTATAATAATACCTGTCAGTTTATTAGTTTTTGGAATTATAGTTGAAAACAAAGGAAATATTATGATAGCGCTTGGTATCGGCTATACGATTGTAATATTATCATACAATCGTATTAATATTTTAAAAATTAACTTATCTATTTCATTTATTTGCTTACTATTAGCATTGACAGCTGTTTTAATGATTAAAAATAATCAGGGACATCAAATGCCCTCTGGTCTAAATAATTTAACTACTTTATATTTCCCAATTATAGCTTATATTTTCGTACAATCAAGCCGAACCTTTATCAGAATGACCTTAAAAACATACCCAATAATAGTAGGCAAAGATTATCCTATTGGAAGTTTTTATCCTCGCTATAACCGTAATGTAAATTATTGGGATTTAATATGGACAATATTATGCATATTCGCTTTTCCATCCACAATTGTTCTTCTATTTCTTTATTAGAAAAAATAAATTGAATTAAAAAACTATAATAAAAACCTCATAGGTCTTTGAGACCTATGAGGTTTTATTTTTAAATTGATCGCGATCTTTAGAATATAAAAACCATTAAAAGTAGAAAGACCCCCGAACATGTCGGAGGCCTTTCAAAAAATAAACCCTAATAATAAATCAACTTTAATATTTAAACTATCGTAGATTTTCCAATTTGAATGTTTTCGTAGTTGTAATAACTACCATGTTGTGTGTTACGGATAAACTCTGCTACAAAACTTCCTACATCTGATGTAGAATAAGATTTTGTTGTATTGAGATCCTGAGTTACAAAACCTTCTGCTATAGCTTTTTCTACAGCTTTCTCAATTGTTCTGGCAGCAACATCCCACCCAAGGTGGTCCAACATCATTGCTGCGCTTAAAATAGATGCTAACGGATTGGCAATTCCTTTCCCTTTAGCCTGCGGATAAGATCCGTGAATTGGCTCGAACATCGAGTTAGACTCTCCTACCGATGCAGATGGCATTAGGCCAATAGATCCGCCAATAACACTTGCTTCATCCGAGATAATATCTCCGAACATATTTTCCGTCAGAATAACGTCAAACTGTTTCGGATTCAGGATCATTTGCATTGCTGCATTGTCCACAAAAATGTAATCTAAAGCAACATCTTCATACTGAGGAGCTATCTCCTGGCATACCTTACGCCACAATCTGGACGTATCCAATACATTTGCTTTATCGATTAATGTAAGCTTCTTGCGACGCTTCTGAGCTGCCTGAAATGCAAGGTGTGCAATTCTTTCAATATCTGCTCTGTTATATTGGCAAACATCATATGCATATTCACCATTCTCTTCCGTGAATTTCTCACCGAAATAGATACCACTGATCAGTTCACGGTAAATTACCATATCTGTTCCGTCGATAATCTCTTTTTTCAAAGGGCTGCTTTCTGCTACCTTATCAAAGATTTTTACAGGTCGCAGGTTAGCGAATAGTCCCAGTTCTTTTCTTAGCTTTAGTAATCCTTGTTCCGGACGTACTTTTGCTTCCGGATTGTTATCAAAGTGTGGATCACCTATTGCACCAAACAAGACTGCATCCGAGTTTCTGCAGATATCCAGTGTTTCGTCCGGTAATGGATTTCCTGTCTGAAAAATGGCTTCAGCGCCAACTATAGCCTCCTGAAACTGAAATTTGCAACCGTATACTTCAGAAACGGCATTTAATACTTTAATACTTTCATTTACTACTTCCGGTCCTATTCCGTCACCAGCAAGTACAGCAATTTTCATTTCGCTCATTAGAATGTGTTTTGTAAGTTTTTTTCGAAAGCGTCGATCTTATCTCTTTTGCTGATCAAGAAATCAATATCGTCATAGCCGTTCATCAAACATATCTTTTTGTAAGAGTCTAGATCGAAGCTTTCGGATTTATGGTTAAAGGTTATAGTTTGCTTCTCTACGTCCACTGAAATTTCGGTTTCAGGGTTATTAGTTATGGTTTGTAATAATTCTTTCAGAAATTCTTCGGATACCTTTACAGGCAGCAATCCGTTATTCAGCGCATTACCTCTGAAGATATCGGCAAAATAGCTGGATACAACTACTTTAAATCCGTACCCTGTTAGTGCCCACGCAGCATGCTCGCGGCTGCTTCCGCAACCAAAATTGTTACCTGCTACCAGTATTTCTCCGGAATATTTTGGATTATTAAGAACAAAATCTGTATTCGGATTATTTTCTTTATCAAATCTCCAGTCTCTGAAAACATTTTGCCCAAAACCATTCTTGTCAATACTTTTCAGGAATCTTGCAGGAATAATCTGGTCTGTATCTATATTTTCCGTTGGTAAAGGAATTGCTGTTGAAGTAATATGTGTAAGCTTCTGCATTTTTCTTAATTTTTAGAAATTAAAATTCTACCTTCTACTGCTACCTTAGCCGCAGTTAGCGGACTCGCTAAAATAGTTCTGGCACCTTGCCCCTGTCTTCCTTCAAAGTTTCTGTTCGATGTAGAAACACAATATTCGCCTTCAGGGATTTTATCATCATTCATTGCCAGACATGCTGAGCAACCAGGCTGACGAATTTGGAAACCGGCTTCTGTAAATACTTTATCCAGTCCTTCATCATAAATTTGCGTTACAACCTGCTGTGATCCCGGAACAATAAGTGCATTAATATTTTCAGCTTTTCTCTTTCCTTTAATATATTCTGCAACCGAACGGAAATCTTCGATTCTTGCATTGGTACAACTACCGATAAATACATAATTCACAGGGATATCGCTGGCAGATTGCCCCGCCTGTAATCCCATATATTTAAGAGCTTTCGCTTCAGATTCAGTTACAGGAGTCGGAACACTTTCATTTACTGATATTCCCATTCCCGGATTGGTTCCGTAGGTAATCATTGGATGAATATCTTCTGCATTGAAGTGAAATTCTTCATCGAATGCTGCTCCGTCATCGGACTTCAAAGTTTTCCAATAGGCAACTTTCTTCTCCCATTCTTCTCCTTCAGGTGCAAACTTGCGGTCTTTTACATAAGCGAAAGTAGTTTCATCCGGTGCAATCATTCCACCACGGGCTCCCATTTCTATACTCATGTTACATACCGTCATACGCCCTTCCATAGACATTTCCTCAAAAACATTTCCGGCATATTCACAGAAATAGCCTGTCCCGGCATCTGTTCCTATTTTAGAAATAATATACAGAATGACATCTTTTGGCTGTACATCTTTATTCAGTTTACCATTTACGGTAACACGCATAGATTTAGGTTTGTTCAGCAGCAAACATTGGCTGGCAAAAACCTGTGCTACCTGACTGGTTCCAATACCGAAAGCAATAGCACCAAAAGCACCATGAGTAGATGTATGGCTATCTCCACACACAATACTCATCCCAGGCTGGGTAATTCCCAGTTCAGGTGCAATAATGTGTACAATTCCCTGATATGGGTGGCCTAAGCCATATAATTCTACATTATTTTTTTTACAATTCTCTGTCAGTTGTTCTACCTGAGTTCTGGAAAGATCATCCTTTATTGGCTGATCCTGGTCCAGTGTAGGCACATTATGATCGGCAGTTGCCGTAATTTGTTTAGGACGGAATACCTGTACTCCTTTAGTTTCCAACTCTGCAAAAGCCTGCGGGCTTGTCACTTCATGGATCAGGTGTCTGTCGATATAAATAATCTGAGGTCCGTCTGGTACCGTATCTACAACATGGGCATCCCAGACTTTATCGAATAATGTCTTCTTATCTGCGTTCATAATTGGCACTTTGGCTATATACATTCATTATAACATTCAAATCTTCATCATTTACTTCTTTCTTGCTGTCGGCTACTTTTAAGAATTCAGAGTATAAAACATCCAATTCATTTTTAGTAATATCAAAACCAATATTTTTATATCTGTAAGCTAATGCTGAACGTCCGCTTCTGGCTGTAAGAATAATTGATGATTCAGTTACCCCAACATCTTCCGGATTAATAATCTCGTAAGTTTCACGATTTTTGATCACACCATCCTGGTGAATTCCGGAACTGTGCGCAAAAGCATTAGCACCTACAATAGCTTTATTAGGCTGTACAACCATTCCCATCATATCCGAAGTCAACTGACTAAGTTCAGTTAGCATTCTGGAATTAATATCTGTTGCTAAATGAAGGTCTCTATGTTGTTGCAAGATCATTACCACTTCTTCAAGAGCAGTATTGCCGGCTCTTTCCCCTATTCCGTTGATCGTACATTCAATTTGTCTTGCTCCGTTTATTGCTCCTGCTATAGAATTAGCTGTAGCTAGTCCAAGATCATTATGGCAGTGGCAAGAGATAATTACATTATCAATACCCTTTACATTTTCTTTCAGGTATTTTATTTTAGCTCCATATTCCTCTGGCAAACAATATCCGGTAGTATCCGGAATATTCAGTACTGTAGCTCCGGCTTTAATTACCGCTTCACATACACGTGCTAAATGAGCATTATCTGTTCTTCCGGCATCTTCCGCAAAGAATTCTACATCTTCAACAAAGCTTTTAGCAAAGCTTACAGCTCCTACAGCACGCTCGATAGCCTGCTCCAATGTAATATTGAATTTATATTTAAGATGGGATTCTGAAACTCCTATACCTGTATGAATTCTTGGTCTTTTAGCAAATTTCAGTGCCTGAGCAGCAGATTCTATATCTTTTTTATGAGCACGGGAAAGTGCACATACTTTAGCATTTCTTACTAACTTTGCAATCTCAGTTACAGAATGAAAATCACCGGGACTGGAAATAGGAAAACCTGCTTCGATAATATCTACACCGAGCTCATCGAGTTTTTCTGCGATAACTAACTTTTGTTCTACATTCAATTTACAACCCGGGACTTGTTCCCCATCACGTAAGGTAGTGTCAAAAATTTCAATCTTCTCGGCTTTCATAATGAAGTTTTAATTAATTTTGACTCAAAAGTAGATGAATTCACTATTACCGGTTTTTCAGATTCAGTAAAAACTACAATATTCATTTCATTGAAAACTTTTTATAAAAAATTGATTATCAACTAAATAAACTTTCATTTTTTACAATGGCAGATTTGCAAAAAGATTTTCTTTTCGTACTGATAAAGTCGCTTTCTACATCAGAAAAAAGGCAATTTAAGCTTTATGTTAACCGTTTAGGAATAAATGTAGATGCTAAATTTCTTCTCTTGTTTTCCGAAATGGAAAAAATGAAAGAATATGATGAAGACATCATTATTTCAAAAAAAATATCTACCAAACAGCAGCTTTCTAATCTTAAAGCACACTTGTATAAACAAATATTGGTGAGCCTACGTATGAACCCAAGTCTTCAGAACAACAGGATACAACTGCGGGAGCAACTGGATTTTGCCACTATTCTATATCAGAAGGGCCTTCACCGACAGGCATTGAAGATATTGGATAAGGCAAAACAAACAGCTTTTGATCTGGATGAAAAAACATTGGCCATAGATATTATAGATCTGGAAAAAGTTATAGAATCCCAATATATTACACGAAGTATAGAAGGACGTGCTGATGAGCTTATTGCTCAATCCCATGAACTCAGTATTCAAAACTCTTATTCCACAGAACTCTCCAATCTATCACTGAAGCTATACAGTGAAATGCTCAAAAATGGTTATGCTCAGAATGATACCGATAAGGAGAGTATTATTCATCAGTTTAATGAGCAAATACGGAAAATAAGCTTTTCAAGACTGAATTTCAGAGAAAAACTTTGGTTTTACAAAGCCCATGTATGGAAACATCTTTTGCTTCAGGATTATAAACATGCCTATAAATATTCTCAGAAATGGGTGGAATTATTCTATGAAAATCCTGAAATGATAAGTAACCACCCGGTATGGTATATTAAAGGAAATACTAATCTGATGAAGATTCTCTTCCTAAACGGGCAGGTAAATAAACTGGAAGGCTGGTTTGAAAAATTCCGAGAAACAACCAATTCGGGACACTTTACAACTAATGAGAATTTGCAATCTCTTACTTTTCTGAATGTTTATAATACTCAGATGAACATTCATTTTATAAAAGGGGAATTTTTCATTGGCACCAAACTTATTCCTGAAGTCGAACTGAAAATGGAGAAATTCCGGGACAAAATAGATGATCACCATCTTCTTATACTATATCTGAAAATTGCAGCTCTATATTTTGGTTCTAAAAAATATAAAGAGACTATAGAATACGGACAGAGAATATTGCAGGCTAAAGGTTCCAGTATACAAGAAGATCTGGCATTCCATACAAGAGTTTTAATTCTGATGGCAAAATACGAATCCGGAATGGATGAGGATTATGATGAATTTGCGAAACAAACCCATCGTTTTGTGACTAAAATGAAGAACGCAAGTGAAATTCATTTTAGTATAAGCGAATTTTTCCAGAAGCTAAATGAGGTTTTCTTTTCGGAACAGGAGAAAATTTTTACAACGTTTTACAACACCCTTAACGTATACAATCAGAACCCTTTCCATAAGCGAACTTTAGTATATATAGACATTCAGAGCTGGGCAGAAGCCAAAGCTACACACATAGATGTTGTAGAAATTATCAGACAAAAAGTAAAGAATAGAAAACTGTAGCTGATTTTTTCTCATTTTTTTGTAATTTTGCGTACATTTTTTTACTATGATAAAGATCACACTTCCGGACGGAAGCATTAAAGAATTCGAGGCAGCGGTAACTCCGCTACAGGTGGCGCAATCCATTAGTGAAGGATTAGCACGTAACACTATTTCGGCATTGGTAAATGGAACACAGACAGAAGTGACCACGCCAATAACGGAAGATGCCACGGTTCAGCTTTTTACCTGGAACGACGATATGGGTAAAAAAGCGTTCTGGCATTCCTCTGCTCACCTTTTAGCTCAGGCTATTTTGGATTTCTATCCGGATGCGAAGCTAACTATTGGGCCTGCGATTGATAACGGTTTCTACTACGATGTAGATTTCGGTGACCAGACATTCTCTGAAAAAGATTTCGAAAAAGTCGAAAAGAAAATGCTGGAGAATGCAAAAAAGAACTCAACCTTTAATCTATATCCTGTTTCCAAAGCTGAAGCATTAGAAACTTATAAAGATAACCCTTACAAAACCGAGCTAATCGAAAATTTAACTGATGGCGAAATTACTTTCTGCTCTCACGATAATTTCTTCGACTTATGTCGTGGTGGTCACATCCCGGCAACCGGAATTGTAAAGGCTGCAAAAATTCTAAACGCTGCTGGTGCTTACTGGCGTGGTGACGAAAAAAACAAGCAGCTAACTCGTGTATACGGAATTACTTTCCCTAAGCAGAAAGACTTAACAGAATATCTGGAGCGTCTGGAGGAAGCGAAGCGTCGTGACCACCGTAAACTAGGTAAAGAATTAGGAATTTTTGCTTTCTCAGAAAAAGTAGGTGCAGGTTTACCATTATGGTTACCAAAAGGAGCAGCTCTTAGAAAGAAACTAGAGAACTTCCTTTCTGCTGCACAGAAAAAGCAAGGATACGAATTCGTTATCTCTCCGCATATCGGTCACAAAGACTTATATGTAACTTCCGGTCACTGGGAGAAATACGGAGCAGATAGTTTCCAACCGATTAAAACTCCACACGAAGGAGAAGAGTTTTTATTAAAACCAATGAACTGCCCTCACCACTGTGAGATCTACAAAGCACAGCAATGGTCTTATAAAGACCTTCCAAAGCGTTATGCTGAGTTTGGTACAGTTTACAGATACGAGCAAAGTGGAGAACTTCACGGTCTAACCAGAGTTAGAGGATTTACTCAGGATGATGCTCACCTTTTCTGTACTCCAGATCAGTTATTGGAAGAATTCGAAAAAGTAATCGATTTAGTACTTTATGTTTTCTCTTCTTTAGGATTTGCTGATTTTACAGCTCAGATTTCTTTAAGAGACAAAGAAAACAGAGAGAAGTATATTGGTTCTGAAGAAAACTGGGAAAAGGCGGAACATGCCATCATTAATGCTGCAAACCAGAAAGGATTAAAAACAGTTATAGAATACGGTGAAGCTGCATTCTACGGACCAAAACTAGACTTTATGGTGAAAGATGCATTAGGCAGAAGCTGGCAGCTTGGAACCATTCAGGTGGATTATAATTTACCTGAGCGTTTTGATCTTTGGTATACAGGTTCTGATAATGATAAGCACAGACCGGTAATGATTCACCGTGCTCCGTTTGGATCTATGGAAAGATTCATTGCAATACTTATAGAGAATACAGCCGGAGATTTCCCGTTATGGCTTAGTCCTGAGCAATTTATCATTTTACCAATCAGCGAAAAATATGTAGATTATGCAAAAAAAGTTTCGCAATTGTTAGAAATTCACGATATTTGCGGTCTGATTGACGAAAGGAATGAGAAAACGGGTAAGAAAATCCGTGATGCAGAACTTAAGAAAATCCCATATATGCTTGTTGTAGGCGAAAATGAAGCTCAAGACGGAAGCGTTTCTGTAAGAAGAAGAGGCGAAGGAGATTTGGGTGTCATGTCAGTAGACGATTTCGTACTACACGTAAAGAAAGAAATAGCTAACCATTTAAATAAATAAGACCATAGCACTAAGAAGACCAAACAACAGACCACCGATGCGCAAAAAGGAAGATGCGCATATGATTAACGAAAATATCAAAGTGAGAGAAGTCCGCTTGGTGGGTGACAATGTAGAGCCGGGAGTATATCCAACTGCTGTTGCACGTAAAATGGCTGAAGAGCAGGAATTGGATCTTGTGGCAATCTCTGATAAAGCAGAGCCTTATATTTGTCGTATTTTGGACTATAAGAAATTCTTATACGAACAAAAGAAAAAACAAAAAGAACTAAAGGCTAAGCAAGTTAAAGTTGTTGTAAAGGAGATTCGTTTCGGCCCTCAGACCGATGATCATGATTACGAATTCAAGAAGAAACATGCTGAGAAATTCCTTGAAGAGGGAGCTAAGCTTAAGACTTACGTATTCTTCAAAGGGAGATCTATTATCTTCAAAGATCAAGGAGAAATCCTTCTTCTTAAACTTGCTCAGGAACTAGAGCATGTTGGAAAGGTAGACCAGCTTCCTAAACTTGAAGGTAAAAGGATGATCATGATGATGAGTCCAAAGAAACCTGCAAAATAAGGATAGTGTAACAGTATAGTAATACAACGATGTACCAATAGTCATTGTTACGTTGATAGGTTATTACATTACTACATTGATAAAAAGATATTGATAACAAAATATAAAAAAGCAAAACAATGCCTAAATTAAAAACTAAATCAGGAGCTAAGAAGCGTTTTGTTCTTACCGGTTCTGGAAAGATCAAAAGAAAGCACGCTTATAAAAGCCACATCTTGACTAAAAAAGAAACTAAGCAAAAGAGAAATCTTACGCAAACAGGTCTAGTTAGTGCAGTGGATACAAAAAGCGTACTTAGACAATTAGCAATCAAGTAGTTTTTATAAATCTAATATCGGTTTATAAGAATTCTAACAAATTCAAAACAAGTTAACCCTGAAGCGGAGCCCATTAAGAGTAATATAATGTTACCGCCCTCTTCAAAAAAACAATTAAAATTATGCCTAGATCAGTAAACGCGGTTGCCAGTAGAGCACGCAGAAAAAAAATCATGAAGCAGGCTAAAGGTTTTTTCGGTAGAAGAAAGAACGTTTGGACTGTAGCTAAAAACGCGGTAGAAAAAGCAATGCAATATGCTTACCGTGGTAGAAAAGAAAAGAAAAGAAATTTCCGTTCCCTATGGATTACCAGAATTAACGCTGGATGTAGAGAGCACGGTGTTTCTTACTCCAAATTTATGGGGGATCTTAAGAGAAACAACATCGAGCTTAACAGAAAAGTTCTTGCTGACTTAGCAATGAACCACCCTGAAGCTTTCAAAGCTGTTGTAGATCAAGTAAAATAATTAATAATTTCTGTTATCAATATAGAAACTCCCAGTTTTTCTGGGAGTTTTTTTATATATTTATGCCTTTAAAAACTAAGAAGAACTAATAACTCATAAATATGAATAACTCATTTAACAGAAGAGATTTTATCAAGACCAGCTCTATGGCAGGAGTAGGCGCCTTAATTCCCTCGAGCACTTTATTCAACATCTTCGATTTTAACCCCAAAAAGGTAAGAATAGCTTTTATCGCTGTTGGTCTACGTGGACAAACTCACGTAGAAAATATGGCAAGACGTGATGATGTGGAGATTGTAGCATTTGCAGATCCGGATCCTTACATGGTTGGACGTGCACAGGAAATTCTGAAAAAGAATGGTAAGAAGCCTGCTAAAGTTTTTGGAAATGGTAATGACGATTACAAGAACATGCTTAAAGATAAAAACATCGATGCTGTTTTTGTATCATCTCCATGGGAATGGCATCACGAACATGGCGTAGCAGCTATGAAAGCTGGTAAAATTGTCGGAATGGAAGTTTCCGGTGCTATAACACTGGAGGAATGTTGGGATTACGTAAAAGTATCTGAACAGACCGGAGTTCCATTAATGGCATTAGAAAATGTATGCTACAGACGCGATGTAATGGCTATCCTAAATATGGTAAGAAAAGGAATGTTCGGAGAACTTGTTCACGGAACAGGAGGCTACCAACACGATTTAAGACCAGTTTTATTCAACAGTGGTATCAATGGCAAAAACGGAGATGGTGTTGAATTCGGAGAAAAAGCATTTAGTGAAGCAAAGTGGAGAACGAACCACTATAAAAACAGAAACGGGGAACTTTACCCTACTCATGGTGTTGGTCCATTGCATACAATGATGGATATTAACCGTGGAAACAGATTACTAAGATTATCATCTTTTGCATCCAAAGCAAGAGGATTACATAAATACATCGTGGATAAAGGTGGAGAAAGCCATCCTAATGCAAAAGTAGAATGGAAACAAGGAGACATTGTTACCACTCAGATCCAGTGTCACAACGGAGAAACTATTGTATTAACACACGATACCAGCTTACAAAGACCATATAACTTAGGATTCAAAGTTCAAGGTACAGAAGGTCTTTGGGAAGATTTCGGCTGGGGAGAAGCAGCACAAGGATTTATTTACTTCGAGAAGATTATGAACCATTCCCACAGATGGGATAGTTCTGAAAAATGGATTAAAGAATACGATCACCCTATGTGGAAGAAGCATGAACAGAAAGCTGTTGGTGCAGGTCATGGCGGTATGGATTACTTCTTAGATAATACGTTTGTAGAATGTATTAAAAGAAATGAAGCATTCCCACTAGACGTTTATGATCTAGCTACATGGTATTCCATTACTCCTCTTAGTGAAAAGTCTATCGCTGAAAACGGTGCCGTTCAGGAAATTCCTGATTTTACAAACGGTAAATGGAAGAATGCTAAAAATACATTTGCAATAAATGACGACTACTAAAACTAATGCAACTTTACTTGTCCTGGCAGGTGGCCTGGGCAGCAGATACAAAGGAAAAAAACAAGTAGATCCAATGGGACCTTCAGGTGAATGCCTGATGGAATATTCTATTTATGATGCTAAGAACGCTGGTTTTGACCAGCTTGTACTTATCATCAATGACTACTTTAATCAGGAAACCAAAGATCATTTCCAGGGTGTTGCTGACAAAGCCGGCATAAAGCTGGATTTTGTGATTCAGGCTCTTGATTCTCTTTTACCAGAAAAGCATAAAAACAGACTGGAAAACAGAGTAAAACCTTGGGGTACAGGTCACGCTATTTTAACTGCTAAGAATGTTATTAAAAATCCTTTTGTGGTAATTAATGCCGATGACTATTACAACAGAAAGGCCTTTGAAAAAGCTTATCAGCTGATCAATTCAGGACAAATTAATGAGCATCAGTATGGAATGGTAGCCTACCCTCTTTCAGCAACGCTAAGTGATAACGGAAGTGTATCTCGTGGTGTTTGTACAACCGAAAATGGTTTGTTGAAAAAAGTAGTAGAGCATACCAATATTTCTGAAGAAAACGGAAAAATCATCCACACAGATGATGCCGGAAACAAAACAGAATTAGCTCCTGACACACAGGTTTCCATGAACTTCTGGATTTTGGATACTTCTGTATTCCAAGTTTTAGAAACTGAATTCGATCAATTTTTAACTAACCTAAGCTCGGAGAAAGCAGAACTTTTCATTCCTTTTGTTATTGACGATATGATCCATAATGAGGGCTTAAAAGTTGTTGTTGAATCTTCACAGGATAAATGGTTTGGTGTAACCTATCCTGAAGACAAAGACTTCGTTATCAAATCCGTTCAGGAAATGGTAGATAACGGCTATTACCCGGCTTCGCTATGGTAAACTATGAACAACTACATTAAGATTTTACAGTCTTTTATATCTATAAAAGATGAAAATAAAGTGTCCATCATTCCTATTAATGATGGACACATTAATACTACATTGCGTGTAGACATTAATGACAACGATATACAACAGTATATTTTACAGAAAATAAATCATCATATCTTTCGTAAACCGGAAGTAATTATGCATTCCATTGATGTAGTAAATAAGCATCTTCAGTTGGCAGGATATGAATATGAAATTCTTGAAACTGTTCCAAATCTGGAGGGCGAATTCCTAACTATAGATGACAATGAGGATTACTGGAGAATGACGAAGTTTATTCCAAATACTTATTGTGTTACAAAAGTAAAAGACAGTGACCAAGCTTATGAAGCTGCAAAAACATTAAGTGTCTTTTATTCTAAAATTCTGAACCTTGATCCAAATCTGATTGAATCATCGATTCCGGGTTTTATAGACTTTGAAAAAAGAATTAATGATTACAAAATTTCTTTGGAAAAAGCTTCTGAGGAAAGAAAGAATGAAGCTTCTGAGGAAGTAAACTTCGTTAACGAATATCTGAATCTTCCGGACTTATTTATCCAAAATCAGAAAGACGGAAGCTTTCCACTACGAATTGTACATGCCGACCCTAAAATCAGTAATATACTCTTCGACAGTAATACCCATAAGGGGCGCAGTGTAATAGATCTGGATACACTAATGCCTGCAACTATTCTGTATGATTTTGGTGATATGGTAAGGTCATATACCAATCTAAAAGAAGAAGATGACCCCAATCCTGAGAATGTATTCAGTAGAGAATATTATGATGCTGTAAAAGAAGGTTTTCTTTCTCATACATTAGGTTCGCTGACAAATGCAGAAAGAGACAATCTGGATTATGCAGGTCAGGTGGTTGTATTTATACAGGCAGTACGTTTCTTAACCGATTTTTTAAATGGAGATACCTATTACAAAACAAAGTATCCTACCCATAATCTGGACAGAACTAAAAACCAGATTAATCTATTAAAAGAATTACTTAAAATGAAACCGGCATCATAAGCCGGTTTTTTATTTTCAATCAAAAACATCAACTTATCCTTTCACTTTTACCATTCATCAAATAAAGTTTAGTATCAATAGCCTTCTTCGTTGTTTTGCGTCAGATTTAAACAACATTTACAATGAAACAACGAATTTTAGGACTCACTGTATTATTAGCATGTATTACCTGCTCTGTAGAAGTAAGCGCACAACAACAACCTTCTATTTTCCATTTAGGTGTAAAAGGAGGCGGAAATTTCACTAAGGTATCTACATCATCAGGCTTAACCGGAAAATATGATTATGGCTATCACCTGGGAGCTATGGCTCGGGTTGATCTTGGTAGCTTATATGTACAGGGTGAAGCTTTATATAATCAAAAAAGAACATCTTATGACACTGGTAGCGAAGGTTCTCAAAAACTAAAATGGAAATCAATCGATATTCCTGTAGTAATAGGTTACAAAGTTATTAATGATAAAGACTATAACGTAAGAGTATTTGCAGGAGGTGTATACAGCTACGCATTTAGTGATAACCTTTCGGCTTCTACAGCATTACAGGAAAGCTTTAAAAAATTTGACAAATCAAATATCGGAATTACCGGGGGTATAGGACTGGATTATAAAAATTTCACAATAGATCTTAGATATGAAACCGGTCTCTCCAACGTTAGCAAAGAATTCAAATCCAAACCTCATAGTTTCTCACTTGGCATTGGCTACTTCTTATTCTAAAAACTTAAATTATCTTTACCAATTAGAAACTACGGATTTGTAGTTTCTAATTTTTTATAAACCTACTCTGCATTATTTATGACAAAACCTTTTACTATAAGGAAATATATATTTACTATAATATTCTGGTTTGCTTTTGGCGTTTTCCTCTGGCTAAATTTCCAAGCAACAGATGGAAAACTAAATGCTTTATTTCAAACCTGTGCCATTTTAGTTAGCTCTTTTGCTTTTACTCAGCTTTTAACAGTCAAACTTCTTCCAAAAGCTCTGAGAGCTAAAAGAATGAAAAGGTTTCTTATACAGGCAATCCTGATCATTCTTTCACTCAGTATTCTATTTTCATTGATTTTCACGTACATTCATATCGATCCAAATACTCCTTTACCCGCAAATTTTTCGGATCAAATTTCTATCCTCTGGAAAGGTTTTTATCTCTCTATTTCTGCATCACTTCTTATAAATGGTACAGCCTGCGGAATAAAGTTTTATCAGGAACATGGAAAAATAGAACGGGACCATATCCTTCTTCAGCAGGCACATCTGGAAAATCAGTTAAAGTTATTACAGGATCAGATCAATCCGCATGTAATGTTCAATATTCTGAACCATATTCATATTCTTATGAAAAGCAATACTGAATTGGCTTCTTTTCTTTTGTTAAAATTTTCAGACATACTTCGGTACCAACTCTATCATTGCAATCAGAATTTAGTAGTATTAGACAAGGAAATTCAGTATCTACAGGATTTAGTGGAGGTAGAGAAACTAAGATGGGGAAATGAATTGGATGTAAAAGCAGAATGGCTTATTGAAAATAAAAAAGCACTTATTGTACCCCTTCTTCTTGTTCCGTTTATTGAAAATGCTTTTAAGTATGTATGCAGGCTTCCGGGACAAACTGGCTATATAAATATTTCCTGTACAGAAAAAGAAGGCCTGATTAGCTTTTATATAGAAAACTCTTATTCGGATTTAGTGGTAAGCAGAAAGAAAGACGGAGCCCACGGAATTGGATTGCAAAATGTAAAAAAACGATTAAAACTTCAATATCCGGACACTCATGACCTTAAAATTGAATCAGAAGGAAACATCTATAAAGTATCCTTAAAACTAAAATTATCTAACGAAAATGACCAATAATTATACTCTACCCAAAATGAAATGCCTGATTATAGATGATGAACCATTGGCAAGGTTCCATCTTAAAGATATGGCAGATCAGATCGAATTTTTGGAGGTTATTGCTACTTGTGCAACAGCATTGGAAGCAAATACTAAAATACAGGAAAACCAGATTGATCTTATTTTTCTGGATATCAATATGCCCTATTTAACCGGACTTGAGTTTTTAGAACAACTGGAAAATCCACCATTATGTATTCTTACCACAGCTTATTCAGAATATGCGCTGGAAGGCTATAGATTACAAGTAGTTGATTATCTTCTGAAGCCTATAACTTTTAATCGTTTTTATCAGGCTGTAAATAAAGCTCAGCAGCAATTTATTATGGCTGAAAAAATGAAAAAAAATGTTCAGCTGGAAGATCCTTTTTTATATGTTCGCCAAGGAGATACTTTTATAAAAGTTTCCTGGGTGGATATCCTTTATGTTGAAAGTATGCAGAACTATACTAAACTGCATTTTAAAGAAAAATCTATTGTAATCCATCAGACAATGAAAGCTATTGAAGAATCGCTTTCGGCTGAGCATTTTTTCAGGATTCATAAATCGTTTTTAATTAATATCACTCACATAGAAATGATTTCCGGAGGACGCCTCTATATTAATAAAACTGAGCTTCCTATATCCAGAACCCGTAAAGAAGAATTACTTAATCAGATTGTCTATAAGAAGCTCATTAGTAAATAAGAATCTGTCTATGGCAGATTCCAACGCAGCGCTACAGCTGCATAGAATGAGTTGGTAAAACTCGGATCTTTTTGTTTTTTCTCTTTAAAGAAGCTTTTCAGACTACGGTCATTCTCACTAAAAGATCTTACAAGCACACTTCCGCCGGTAATACGCAGGCTTAATGATTTTCCGATTTTTATTTCGGGTCTTAATCCTGCTGTTATCTGTTGATAGCCTAATAGTATTGATTTATCTTCCTTTTTTCTCTCTACTACCATACCGTCTAATCCTACTACAGCTTTTAAAGCAAACATATCAAAGAACTGATAGCCAACAGTTGCTTCTTCAGGGAATTTGACGCTAACCTTAAATTTAGTACCTGTTTTCCAATCTAAATAAATGAAAGGCATAATCATCGGAACTCCGAAAGCTGTCGTTACTCCTGGTCCAAACCCAAAAGCAAGATTAGGATTAAACTGCTTTATAAATACTACACCTCCCTGCCCCAGAATATCATTTTTGTCTACATTTTCCAAATCAGTATAGACACCAACAGTTCCCATAATCATCATGCTCCACTTACCACCTAACGGCCTTATATGCTGCAATCCAATCTGAGCATTCAGCATTTGATCTGGAAATAGTTGTGTGGCATAGTCTTTATGGGACAACTTCGCATAAGAACCACTTACTAATAGCGACCACGCTTTTACCTTTCCATCATCTGTTTTCTTCACAGACAAAGGAATACTAAGATTCATTTGTATACGGCGAAAGTTACTTTTTGAATTGGTTTTTGTACTGTCCTCCGGACGGATGTAATTGGAATAAGGTATGTATTCCGTTTTTAGTTCTCCGGATATTCCGGATTGTGCGTTTGCCCAATAAAAAAATTGGGTCATACAATAAAAAGTGATCAAAAGACCTTTTCTCATAGCTTAAATTTTTTGCAAAGAGAGGTCTTTGATAATCTGATACAAAAATTACTTGACTAAATGCACCTGTATTATGACGAAAAGAATCCATAAACAGATAATGGATTGACGTTTTTCAACAAGCTATAATAAGGCTTATACTATAATTATTAGCTTTACTATAGCTTATTAAAATTACTATGATGTTGGAGTTATCTTCGCCAAATTTCTTTCAATCACCTGAGCTTCAGATTCTTTACCATCTCCTTTTCCTTGCTTTTCAAGTTCAAGAGATATATTTGGATAGCTTACTTCCATAAATTTTTTGAAATCATCTGTATTTTTGAATAGATTAAAAGATTCTTTTTCTTCTTCAAAAATGGCAACTTTTTCTCTCCTTGCTGCTGCTGCTGCAATTAATCCACCCCACATAGCTGCACTATTACTTGTAAAGTAATCTTTTACAAAAAGATATTCCCCAACATTTTTTGCCTTTAAATAATAGATTCCACCATCTACGCCTTGTCCTCTGTCATCTGCGTTAAATTTTTTAATCAAATTAATAATGTGTATATAGAGGTTTCCTTTACCATCAGAAATAGCAAAAGCTTTCTTTTCTCTCTTTCCTTTATTATCTAAATTATCAAAACGGTAAGCGGTATTATCTGTACTATAGGCTTCTGATAATTTAGGGTCAGATGAAGGTGTTTTACTTCTAAAATCTTCATATGTTTCATACACACCTTTTGGATATTCAGAGGCTTTAAAGTTTTGACCGAAAGAAAATGACGCAGCTAGCGATGCAATAAGGAATAGTAGTTTTTTCATTTAGTAATTTTCCTCAAATATATACTTTAAAATTTATTAGAAAAATATATATTTGAAAAAAAAATAACTACATGAAATTTAAATCTAGCCTTTATATTCTATCTTTAACTATTACTACCTCTATATTACACAGCTGTGCTCCTGCAGTTACAAAAGCTAATAATGCTGAATCGATTGCCCTTTCTCACAAAACAATTGCAATATTACCTCCAAAAGTTATAATCGAAATTAAAGATGTAAGTAAAAAGGACGAAATCTATAAACAAGAAGTACTGGAGAGTGATGTTTTTCATAAAAATTTTTATGAATATTTACAAAAGATGAAAAATGAAAATAAGCTAAAAGTAAACTTACAAGATTATACAGAAACCAAAAAGCTATTACAGGATAATAATGTAACTAACCTCAGCAAGGTGAGTTATAAAGAATTATTAACCATACTGGATGTGGATGCAATTATTACCTCGAGGGTCTCTTTAGCCAAACCACTAACCAATGCAGAAGCATTACTCTCCTCTATGGCTACATTTGGAGCTTTTAGTTCAAAAGTAAACACAATTGATATTTCAATCATCGACAAAAATACCAACCGTGCATTTTGGAATTATAACTGGATTGGTGCAGGTGTATTTGAATCAAATAACTCAATAACCAAATCTTTAATGAAAGCTGCTGCTAATAGATTTCCTTATAAAATATCTGAAAACTAATTACACCGTCATTCCGATATCAATACCTTTAATTTTTCGGTAGATATCAGTTGCATAATTATCTGTCATACCCGATACGTAATCTATAATACCTAATACTTTCTGATAATCGGAGACTCCTTCATATACAAATTGTTTAGGCAGAAGGCGTAATGCCATTTTATCATAATTTTTTCTATCCGATTTATCCTTTAAAATTGAAGGAATAAAATGGTTAAGTAATTCATACATTACATTATAACCTGCATTTTCAATTTCTACTACTGCCCGGTGGCGGTATATATTTTCGATAGAATATTTCTCTATTTTTTCTAAAGCATCACACTCTTCTCCAAAAATTCCTAAAAGCGATTTGTTGAGACTTCCATCTAGAATTTGCGGAATATTCTTAATATAAATTTCTTTTGTTTTCGAAATTAGAGAGTTTATTACCTTAGCTCGCAAATAAGAGATTCTTTCGTTCTCATTGGTGATCTGTTCAAGGTTTTTTCTGACTCTTGGCATATCATCTGCGTTTACAGATTCTATAAGTGTAGTGAAAAGCTCTTCACAAGGTTCTGTTTTTACAATTCCCAGGCGGTGCGCATCTTCCATATCGATAATATTATAACAAATATCATCAGCCGCCTCTACCAGCCATACAAATGGATGTCTTTTGTAGATAACCGGAGATTCTGAAGTTTTGATCAGATTAACAGATGAAGCAATATCTTCGAAAGTTTTTTCTTCACTCTGGAAAAATCCAAACTTCTTGCGTTGAAGATCTTTTTTACTGAAATCTTTAGCAGATGATTCACAAGGATATTTAGCAATAGAAGCTAGTGTTGTGTTTGTCAGCATTAGTCCCCCCTCAGTCTTGCCTATTTGCTGCTGGGTCAAAACTCTTATTGCGTTTGCATTTCCTTCAAAATTAATCAGGTCATTCCATTCCTTCTCAGAAAAGTGAGGCTTCAGAGAACTTTCATTTCTTTCAAAATAACTTGCAATAGCATCTTCCCCTGAATGCCCAAATGCAGGATTACCAATATCATGACAAAGGCAAGCTGCAGCGATAACATTATTCAGATTATACTGATAAAAGAGACTACTCTCTTCCTCCAGATCAGCTGCAAAGTTTTCAGCAATATGCTCTCCTATTATACTTCCCAGAGAACGTCCTACAGAAGCTACTTCCAGAGAATGAGTTAATCTATTATGTACAAAAACACTTCCGGGCAACGGAAAAACCTGCGTCTTATTCTGAAGCCTTCTGAATGCCGAAGAAAAAATAATTCTGTCAAAATCTCTTTGATAAGCACTTCTGGATGCCGTTGTACTTTCCTGTACTCCTGCTCTCTTGGTTGTAAAAATCGTATTCAAATTCATTGCGGTACCAAAATTAAATCTAATTTTAAAAAAAAAGAATTTTTAATCCGAAAAATTGCACCTATTCCTTTTCTATCTCCTTTTATGGCTTTTATTAAATAAACAATCTATTTAGTGAAAAAATAAATCAATCAGACTCTCACTGCTTATTTTAATTCTTTTATTAATTATATTTAATAAAAATTATACCCGAATACATTAACAATCATTCACAAAAACCATTAAATAAAATTAATATTCATAACAAATATGTATTTATTTTTTCATTAACTTCACTGCTTGTAACGGATTATAACTCAATAATTTTGGATTTATTCCGTTATATAATCTGAATAAAAAAAGAAATTTAATGGAGACTGTAGTAATTACGGGCGGAAGCGGTTTGATTGGAAATCATCTCGCTCAGCTTCTCGTGGAAGAAGATTATAACGTAATTCTTCTTTCCCGGACCCCCGACAAAAACAAAGGGAGTACTAATATTCGATTTGCTGGCTGGAACCCATCCACAGGAGAAATTGATAAAAAAGCTATTGAAGAAGCCGATTATATTGTACATCTGGCTGGAGCAAATATTGGCGAAAAAAGATGGACAAACTCCAGAAAGAAAGAAATAGAAAATAGCAGAATAAAGAGTTCTGAACTATTATGTAAAAGCCTTAAAGAAATTCCCAACAAAGTTAAAGCTGTAATTTCAGCTTCCGGTATTAATTATTATGGTGGCGATTATGACAACCGTATGACCTTTGACGAAACCGCTCCTAAAGGAAAAGGATTTCTTGCCGACGTCTGCCAAAAATGGGAGGAAAGTATAAAGCCCGTTGCTAATATGGAGAAAAGATTGGTGATTATGAGAACCGGCGTTGTGATGTCTCCTAAAGAAGGTGCTTTAAAAGAGTTTCTGAAGCCTTTAAGCTTTAGAATAGCTCCTATCCTTGGGAATGGTAAACAAAGAATGAGCTGGTTACATCTGGACGACATTACACGCGCTTATCTCCATGCCATAAAAAACAAATCTGTAGAAGGAACTTATAACATTACAGCTCCGCATGCTATTTCGTATCACCAAGCTATCATTAAGATTGCGAAAACTAAATACAGAACCATTTTTATACCTCTTAAAATCCCTGCATTTGTTTTAAAGATGATGAAAGGTGAAATGGCAGAAGGAACAGTTTTAACAGGTATTACAACAAATTCTGCTAAATTCACCAATACAGGATTTCAGTTTTTGTTTCCGATATTCAACAGAGACTGTATAAAGGACTTGCTGGCTAAATAACAAATATATCACAGTCAAATATTAAAAGACTGAATAGACATAAAAAAGGCCGTATTACTAATGGTATACGGCCTCGTTTGTGTGAAAAATAGTTTATTCATCCTTCATATATATATTCACCTTCTCTGCGCATTTACGTCCTTCGGTAATAGCCCATACCACTAAAGATTGCCCTCTTCTGGCATCACCGCAAGTAAAAATTTTATCCTGATTTGTTTTATATTCAGTATCATTACCAATCAGATTAAGCCTTGGATCTAACTGAATATCTAAAGCCTCAACCAATCCTTTATGCTGTACATGTAAAAAGCCCATTGCCAGAAAAGCATAATCACAATCAATAATAAACTCTGATTCTGGTTTTTCTACAAAAGATGTATAGCGTTTCGTTACCGGATCTTTTGCCCACTCAACTTCTGTAGCTCTTACACCTTTTAGATTCCCCTGCTCATCTTTTAAAAACTCTTTACAGTTAATCATCCATTTCCTCTCGCAACCTTCATCATGAGAAGTCGTTGTTTTCAGAACCATTGGGAACATAGGCCAAGGCATAGTTTCATCCCTTTGCATTGGTGGCATTGGCATAATCTCAATTTGCAGAACCTCCTCTGCTCCTTGCCTGTTAGAGGTACCTATACAATCCGAACCTGTATCTCCACCACCTATTACAAGTACCTTTTTTCCTTGGACATTAATTTCATCTTCCTGAAATCCTATATTGCTAACTCTCTTGTTGCTTTGCTTCAGGAATTCCATGGCATAATAAATACCTTTTGCCTCTCTATTTGGAATGGGTAAGTCTCTTGGAATTGTACTGCCTAACGCCAATACGACAGCATCAAAATTACGGTCAAGCTCTTCTGCCGAATAATCCGTCCCAACATTAGTATTAGTTTTAAAAACAATACCTTCCTGCTCCATTAATCTGATTCTCCTTTCTACAATTTTCTTATCCAGCTTAAAATCTGGAATTCCAAACCTCAACAATCCTCCAGCCTCTGAATCTCTTTCGAAAACAGTAACCAAATGTCCCATCTTATTTAACTGATCTGCAGCAGCCAGTCCGGATGGGCCTGAGCCCACTACAGCTACTTTTTTCCCGGTTCTGTTAATGGCAATCTGTGGTTTTACATAGCCTTCCCTGAAAGCTGTTTCTATAATATTTTTTTCAATCTCTTCTATAGTTACCGGCAATTCATTTATTCCAAGTACACATGATCCTTCACAAGGCGCCGGGCAGATTCTCCCGGTAAACTCAGGGAAGTTATTGGTTGTAGAAAGTATATCATATGCTTTCTTCCACTGATTATTGTATACTGCATCATTAAACTCCGGAATCACATTCCCCAACGGGCAGCCACTCTGGCAAAAAGGGATTCCGCAATTCATGCAACGGGCAGCCTGATTATTTAATAACTCAGCAGATGGCAAGTGTTGGAATTCCTGATAGTGTTTCACTCTACTTTCTGCCAGTTCTTTTACCGGCAACTCTCTCTCATATAATAAAAATCCGTCTGTCTTTCCCATGGCTGCTAATTAGTTTCTTTGTTTTCTTTTTGCTTTAGTAAAGCTCTTTTATAATCTCTCGGGTATACCTTTACAAAATATCCCAGTGCTTGTTCAAAATCACTTAGTAAATACTGTCCTATTTCACTCCCCGTTATGGCAACATGCTCCTCTATTAATTGCTTGATTAACTGAACATCAAATTCCTCCAAAGATTCCAGATCTGCCATATCCGGGTTAAAATTCTTATCCAGAGATTTATTAATATCCCACACATATGCTATTCCGCCACTCATTCCTGCTCCAAAATTCCTTCCGACATCTCCCAAAATAACAACTGTTCCTCCTGTCATATATTCGCATCCGTGATCACCTACTCCCTCCACTACAGCTGTTGCACCGGAATTACGGACACAAAAACGCTCTCCTGCCATCCCGTTGATAAAAGCTTTCCCGCTTGTTGCTCCGTATAAAGCCACATTACCAATAATACTATTTTCATGTGCCTTAATTTTAGATTCTTCAGGCAGTTTCACAGCCAGCTTCGCACCAGAAAGGCCTTTACCGAAATAGTCATTGGCATCCCCCTCCAAAATCATCGTAAGCCCCTTATTACAGAAAGCACCATAACTTTGTCCCGCAGTTCCTTTAAAATCGAATACCAGCGAATCTTCCTTCATCCCTTCGGATTTATACTTCTTGGTAATTTCATGGGACAATATGGTACCAATTGCCCTGTCTGTATTTTTAACTTCAAAGAAAGCTCTGACATTAGATGTATTCTGCAATGCTTCCTCTGCCACTTCAAGCATTCTCCAGGATATAGAATCATCCAACTCATTATCCTGATCTTCTGATTTCACCAATGGCAAATCATTTTCAACTTTTTGCAGGAAATCATTAAGATTTATATTCTGATGCTTCCAATGTTTTAGCTTTTCTTTTTTGGTCAAACACTGATACTGCCCTACCATTTCATCTATTGTTCTGAATCCTAAAGCAGCCATTAGCTCCCTTACTTCTGTGGCCAGAAATCTGAAATAGTTAACCAAATGATCTGCGCTACCAGAAAATTTTGCTCTTAAATCAGGATTTTGCGTAGCAATACCTACAGGACATGTGTTTAGATGACATTTACGCATCAGAATACATCCCTGTACAATAAGTGCTGACGTTGCTATCCCCCATTCTTCTGCTCCCAGTAATGTAGCAATAACAATATCTCTACCGGTCTTTATCTGACCATCTGTTTGAATTGTCACCCGTTGTCTTAATTTATTTTTAATTAAGGTTTGATGTGTTTCTGCCAGCCCAAGTTCCCATGGCAGTCCCGCATGTCTTACAGAACTTACCGGAGATGCACCGGTACCACCATCATACCCTGATATTAAAATATGGTCGGCTTTCGCTTTCGCTACACCAGACGCAATAGTTCCGACTCCTGCTTTTGAAACAAGTTTAACACTAATTCGTGCATGTCTGTTCGCATTCTTCAAATCAAAGATTAGCTGCGCCAAGTCTTCTATCGAATAAATATCGTGGTGTGGCGGCGGAGAAATTAAACCTACTCCCGGAGTAGCATGACGGGTTTTCCCAATCCAGCTGTCTACTTTATCGCCGGGTAACTGTCCTCCTTCTCCAGGCTTAGCACCTTGTGCCATTTTTATCTGGATTTCTTCTGCTTCTGCAAGATATCTACTCGTTACACCGAATCGCCCTGAAGCAACCTGCTTAATAGCGGAACGCATACTATCTCCATTTTGTAACAAATCGTAACGTTGTTCATCTTCTCCTCCCTCTCCGGTATTGCTTTTTGCTCCGATACGATTCATTGCAATTGCCAAAGTTGTATGGGCTTCCCAGGAAATAGAGCCAAAGGACATCGCTCCTGTAGCAAAACGTTTTAGTATATTTTCTATAGGTTCTACTTCTTCAATAGCTATTGCTTCGCGGTCATTTTTTAGTTCCAGCAAGGCTCTTAAGCTTACTGGTGCATCGTTTCCTATATTAACGGCTCTGGAATATTTTTTGAAAATTTCATAATCATTTTTCCATGTAGCTTGTTGTAATAAATGAACCGTATTTGGATTATATTGATGGTATTCTCCTGTCTTTTTCCATTGATAAACGCCACCTTCCTGTAGCACTTCCTGCTTCATTACCGGACGGAAAGCATTGTTATGCTTAATAAGTGCTTCTTTGGCAATCTCATCAAATCCAATACCCTCAATTCTTGATATAGCTCCCGTAAAACAGCTATTCACAACCATTTTATTGATGCCTACAATTTCAAATATCTGAGATCCCTGATAAGACTGTAAAGTTGAAATCCCCATCTTAGAAAAGATCTTTAACAATCCATCTCCGACAGATTTTAAATAATTCTTTTTCAACTGTTCCAGATCACCTTCAATCTCTCCGGCTAAATGTAACTGCCTGATGGAAGCCAGAGCCAGATATGGATTAATTGCCGTAGCGCCAAAACCTAATAAGGCTGCAAAATGGTGTACTTCCCATATATCTCCGGCTTCTATTACAATACCTATTTTTCGTCGGGCACCTTTTCTTACCAGATGATGATGTACCGCAGAACAAGCCAGCAATGTAGGAATTGCAACATGGTCGGAATCTATAGCTCTGTCTGAAAGAATCAGAACATCGAAACCATCTTCCACTGCATCCATAGCGTATCGGCAAATACGGTCTATCCCTCGCTTCAGACTACCAGGATTTCCGTCAGCTTTGAAATAAGTATGAAGTGTTTTCGCCTGAAAATTCCCGGTATCTATGCTTCTAAGCTTTTCAAGCTGTTCATTATTAAGAATAGGCTGTTTTAGCGTTATAGAGTGTGCAAAGTTTTTATCTTCAGAAAGGACATTACCATTCCCTCCGATAATTGTAGCCAAAGACATCACCATTCGCTCCCGAATAGGATCGATTGGCGGATTGGTTACCTGTGCAAATAACTGTTTGAAATATGAGCTTAAATGCTGTGGCTTTTCGCTAAGCACAGCCAATGGAGCATCGAATCCCATAGAACCAATAGGTTCTTTTCCGGTAAGTGCCATAGGTTTAATAACCTGATCTACATCTTCTCGTGTATAACCAAATGCCTGCTGATATTTAAAAATATCATCTGCCTGCAGCATGGTGAAACGTATTCTAGGTGCTGGTAGTTCTTCTAAGCGTATTTTTTGGCTATCCAGCCATTCTTTGTAAGGCTGAGAACTGCAGATTTCTTTTTTAAGTTCTTCATCACTGATAATTTTACCTTTGGCAAGGTCTACCAGAAACATTTTTCCGGGCTGAAGGCGCCCGCTTTTTATAATCTTAGCCGGATCTACAGGCAATGCACCGGACTCTGATGCCATAACCACCATATCGTCGGAAGTAACGCAAAATCTGGACGGTCGCAATCCGTTTCTGTCCAGAGTGGCTCCAATAATTTTGCCATCTGTAAAAGAGATAGAAGCTGGCCCATCCCATGGCTCCATTACGCAGGCATGGAATTCATAAAAATGCTTTTTGTAATCTTCCATAATCTCATTACCGTCCCATGCTTCCGGAATAAGCATCATCATAACGTGTGGTAAAGATCGACCTGCATGCACCAACATTTCTACCATATTATCCAGATATGCTGAATCCGACTGATCAGGAGTAACTAGTGGCAAAAGCATATCTATTTCCTGTGCTGTAAAATAAGGGCTTGTAAATGTTTTCTGGGAAGATTTTAACCAGTTAAGATTTCCCTGCACGGTATTAATCTCTCCGTTATGTGCCAAGTATCTAAAAGGCTGTGCAAGACTCCATGTAGGCGAAGTATTGGTTGCAAAACGGGAATGCACCATCCCAAAAGCAGAAGTAAGTTTGGGATTGGTTAAATCTCTGAAATAGTGCCTGATTTGTATACTTCTCAGTTGTCCTTTGTAAACGAGCTTTCTACATGAAAGCGAGGCTACATAAAAACCAATCGGGTCGTTTTGCAGAACATTATTAATCTGATTACTGATATAATTGCGGAAAACGAAGAGTTTTCTTTCAAAATCATTTTCATTATCGATTCCGAAAGGCTTTTCGATGAAGATCATTTCCATTACTGGCTCTACTTCCTTCGCAAGCTCACCAAGCTCAATATTGTTTACGGGGACAGGTCTGTATCCTAAAACATTTAGTTCAAGCCTGTCTGCGGCATGCTGAATAATATTTTTGCATTCATCAATAAGTGCCACATTTTTAGGAAAGAAGAACATTCCTACTCCATAGTCTCCCAACCGGGGCAAATCTATTCCGTAAGTAGAAGCTTCTTCTTCCAGTAATTCATGCGGAATCTGGATTTGTATACCTGCTCCGTCTCCGGTATTACTTTCGTAGCCGGTAGCCCCTCTGTGCTCCATATTCTCCAGCATTGTTATCGCATCCGCAACAACTTTATGGCTCTTAACTCCCTTAATATTAGCTATGAAGCCAACACCACAAGAGTCAAATTCAAATTCAGGTCTGTACAATCCATAGTTCTTCATAGTCCTCAGTTTTCAGATACAAAATTACGAACTATATCTGAAAAATAAGTTTTACATACATATTGAATAATTTTAATGCTTAATACGTGTTGATTTTATTCAATTATAATCATTTTATTAAAAATGTAATATAAATTGATTTCATTATAATGATTTCAATATTTAATCACCATACAATAAAATCATAACATGTTGATAATCAATTGAAATACATTTAAAAACACTTAAAATTCCTTTAAAATAGAATTATAAAACACTTAACTACAAAGCTTATATTTAGATTTGTCTTAAAATTATTTTCACATATTGTAAATAATTTTATTTATTTTTTATAAGTAAAACATATACAAAACATTAAAAATATAAAGTTTTTAGAATGATTATAAATTATAAAAGTAAAGATATTTTTTCTACTTTAAGATATAAATACAAATAAAAAAGCCCCAAACTTAGTTTGAGGCTTCACTATTTTTATGTGTAAATTACATATAGGCTTCGATTGGTGTACAAGTACAAATTAAATTTCTGTCACCATAAGCTTCATCAATTCTGGAAACTGTGGCAAAGAATTTATTCTCTCTCACCCATTCTAACGGATATGCTGCTTTTTCTCTTGCATATGGCTTGTCCCATGCATCAGAAATAACAAGCTCCATCGTATGTGGTGCATTTTTCAGTACATTATTTTCCGCATCTGCAACTCCTTCTGCAATCTCATCGATTTCTTTTCTGATAGAGATTAATGCCTCTGCAAAACGATCGATTTCAGCTTTACTCTCACTTTCAGTAGGTTCTATCATTAGAGTTCCTGCTACCGGGAATGAAACTGTAGGTGCATGGAATCCGTAATCCATAAGACGTTTCGCAATATCAGCAACTTCGATCCCTAAAGATTTGAATTGTCTGAAATCTACGATACATTCGTGAGCTACTCTGTCGTTCTCATTGCTGTATAGGATTGGATAATGCTCCTTTAAAATATTTTTAAGGTAGTTTGCATTAAGGATTGCATGTTCTGTAGCTTTTCTAAGTCCATGAGCTCCTAGCATTTTGATATATGCATAAGATATATTCAAAATTAAAGAAGAACCATAAGGTGCTGCAGAAATTGCATCAATTGCTTTCTCTCCTCCTGTTTTAATATTAGGGTTAGAAGGAAGGAATGGCACTAAGTGCTCAGCCACACAGATTGGGCCAACACCAGGACCTCCACCTCCGTGAGGAATAGCAAATGTCTTATGTAAGTTCAAGTGACAAACGTCTGCACCAATGTTTCCTGGACTTGTAAATCCTACCTGAGCATTCATATTTGCACCATCCATATATACCTGACCTCCATTGTCATGGATAAGTTGAGTAATTTCTTTTACGTTTACATCAAAGAATCCATAAGTAGATGGATATGTAATCATAATTGCAGATAAATTCTCCTTATTCTGCTCTACTTTTAGTTTTAGATCTTCGAAATCAATTTCTCCGTTCTCAAGATTCTTCACTACTACAACCTTCATACCTGCCATAGCTGCAGATGCTGGGTTAGTACCATGAGCAGACTGAGGAATTACAACTACATCTCTGTGGAAATCTCCTCTGGATCTGTGGTATTCACGGATAACCATTAATCCTGCATATTCTCCCTGAGCTCCTGAATTTGGCTGAAGTGAAGTAGCTGCGAATCCTGTAATTTCAGCAAGATCTCTTTCTAACTCTTCAATTAGCTGCTGATAACCTAAAGCTTGTCCTTTTGGCACAAATGGATGAACAGATCCCCATTCGCTCCATGAAAGCGGAAGCATCTCTGCCGCTGCATTCAACTTCATTGTACAAGATCCTAAAGAAATCATAGAATGCGTTAAAGAAAGGTCTTTTCTCTCTAATTTTTTGATATAACGCATTAATGCCGTTTCTGTATGATAGCTATTGAAAACATCATCTTTAAGCACTTCATGTCTTCTTACCAAGTTCTCAGGAATAGAACATTCTTCTTTGATTTCAAGTACAAATGTCTCAGCACCTTTGAATCTTGCCAATTCATCTACTAATGATTGTAACTTAACCAAAGTAGATGTTTCGTTTAATGAAGCACTTACAAACTCAGGTGTAAAGTAGTTCAGGTTAATTCCTGCTTCTTCCAGCTGAGTTTTTAATTTATGTTTATCTTCTTCAGATAATTTGAATTTAACTGTATCAAAAATAGGGTGCTTTACAACCTCATACCCTAATTTCTCTAAAGCTCCACGTAAAGTATTAGCTTTGTAGTGTACCTGATTAGCTATAAATTCTAATCCTTTTGGTCCATGGTAAACAGCATACATACCTGCCATTACAGCTAGTAAAACCTGCGCTGTACAAATGTTAGATGTAGCTCTTTCACGCTTAATATGCTGCTCTCTTGTTTGTAAAGCCATTCTTAATGCTGGCTTACCATACATATCCTGAGAAACACCAATAATTCTTCCCGGAATATCTCTCTTATAATCTTCTTTACAAGTAAAGAAAGCTGCATGAGGACCTCCGTATCCCATAGGAACACCGAAACGCTGAGATGTACCAACAGCACAATCTGCACCCATTTCAGCTGGGGATTTTAATTTAACCAACGCTAACGGATCACATGCAACAGCAACCTGTACAGCAAGAGTTTTGTATGTGGAAATAAGATCTGTATAATCTACAACTACTCCATTTTTACCAGGATACTGAAGTAATGCACCATAGAATGTATTATCTAATTGCATTGTCTCATGATTTCCTATCACGATTTCAATATCTAATCCTGAAGCTTTAGTTGTAAGAACCGCAATAGTTTGTGGCATTACAAGATCCGAAACGAAGAATTTATTTACACCTCCTTTCTTCTGTTCTTTTGTTCTGTTTGCAAAGAACATGTGCATTGCTTCTGCTGCTGCCGTACTTTCATCTAACAAAGATGCATTGGATAATGGCAATCCTGTTAGTTCAGCCATTACAGTCTGATAGTTAAGAAGCGCCTCAAGACGTCCCTGTGCTATCTCAGCCTGATATGGCGTATATGCTGTATACCAACCTGGATTTTCAAAAATATTTCTCTGAATAGCCGGTGGTAAAATAGTATCATGGTATCCGTAACCGATATAGTTATCGAATTGTGCATTCTGGCTCGCCAGAGCTTTGGAATGCTGCAACATTTCGTATTCTGAAAGTGCCGGAGAAATATCCAGATCTTTGTTTAAACGAATCTGTTGCGGAATTGTTTGTGAAATTAGTTCTTCAACACTCCCTACACCAATTTTTTGTAACATTTCGGATTTGTCTTTTTCGCTCATGCTAATATGGCGATTGACAAACTGTTGTGTGTTCATATAACTTTTATTAGATTTTTCAGAAATTTTGGAGTGTAAATTTACAAATTTTTAAAGGATATTCAATGCATAAAATTCAGCTTATGCATTCCCGTTTTCACAGTACGATTAGTGATATTTATCAGGTTTAGAGCACCAGACTGCCAAAAGCTTTTACCACTTTTTCTGCTTCATTATTATCATTTCGTAATTAAAGATTACATTTGCTTTTTATACAGTCTATGAAAAACTCTATGATCGAAAAACTTTCTTCTTTTATTTCCAACTTATTTAATCCTGTATTTTCGTTTTTATTCTTCCTTTTATATTACGCGTTCAATACGATGGAAAATGGAGAGGCATGGTTATTTATAGGGAAAGCCGTCCTCATCTTTGCAGTTCCTATATTAGGATATATTTATTATAATGTAAAGAAAGGAAAGTTTACAAACATGGATGTTTCCAACAGAAAACAAAGAAACAGTCTTTACTACTATATCATCGCTTTATTATTACTATTTATTGTAGTAAATCTTATTACAGGCAAAACTATACCTGCTGCCTTTTACTACCTTACAGGGCTATTGTGCGTAATGATGTTGAGTAACTTCTGGATTAAAAGTTCTATGCATACGGCGCTTAATTTCTTTGTCGCAGCACTTTTTTATCAGCTTTCACCAGCTTTAGGGTTTATCTGGGGCGGACTTACTGTAATCATTGCTATCACGCGCCTTATCCTGAAAAGACATACGCTGAATGAAGTGTTTTCGGGTGCTGTTATCGGAATAATCTTTTCCATAGCTTTTGTTTATTGGAATTAATCCCTACTTTTGGGTAAAATAATTTTTATGAAGAGCCTTACTCCGGCAGAGGAAACGCTAATGCATGCGTTATGGACAATAGAAAGAGGGTTTCTTAAGGATATTATGGAAGCATATCCGGAGCCTAGACCACATCACAATACAGTAGCAACAGTATTGAAAATATTGGTTGAAAAAGGATTCTTGAAAGTAAAACCTTTTGGCAGACTTCACCGTTATGAAGTAAAAGTTTCTAAGGAACAATACTACCAGCAGCTGCTAAGATTGTTTATAGAAGAATATTACCATGCATCTCCTGAACTTTTATTAGCTGAAATGATCAGATTAGAGCTTTTAACTGATCAGCACCTAAAACCTTATACTACAAGTGTTATTGCTGAGCCCGTTTCAGTAAAAGAGGAAGAAACTAAAAAAGCAAAACCAGAGAAAGAAAAGAAAAAGAAGAAAGAGAAATCTAAAAAGAAAAAAGCTGAGAAGAAATCAGTAGAATAGCTTTCTTTCTATAAAAAGATATACAAACACCCTGAATTTTGAAATTCAGGGTGTTTTTTATTATTATAAAAACAAAAGTCACAGTGTTTTAAAATAAAAAAACCGGAAGATTGCTCTTCCGGTCACGACACGACAATTGTCGTCTTTTACTAGTATCTATTATTATTAAATGATCTTCTAGGTTTTTCTTCTTTAGGTCTAGCTTCAGAAACGTTAAGGTTTTTACCTTGAAACAAAGCTCCGTTTAAAGATTCAATAGCTGTGTTAGCTTCGTCATTGTTTGGCATTTCAACAAAACCAAAACCACGAGAACGACCAGTCTCTCTGTCCATGATAATTTTAGCAGACTGAATAGCACCATATGAAGCAAAAAGTTCTTCTAATTGAGATTCCTTAACTGAATAGTTAATGTTTGAAATAAAAATGTTCATTATAAAAAATTAAAATTGTTGATAAAATATGATTTAAAGTAATCAAAAAACGTAATGAACATCCTATTGATTTCTGTTAAATAATGCAGGCAAGGTACAACAATTTTATCGAATATTGTACGTTTCTTCCAAAATATCAAAATATTGTTTTAAAATTTTTTCTTTTGAAAACCTATTTTCCATGGAATACCTGATTAATTCAGGGGATTTATCACTATATAGTGATTCCAAAATTTGTTTCGCAAAGCTTTCATGTTTTTCAATATTTAACATTTCTCCGTTCACTTTTGGCTGAATAATTTCTGAAAGACCGTTTAATTTACTATCTGCTAAAACATAAGTACCACAACATCCGGCCTCCAGTAATGTATTTACTGAGTCATCACATTTAGATGAAAGGATAAATAAATCTGAATATTTAACACAGGCATAAGAATTACTCATTGTGCTATGAAAAATCACATTATCCAGGTTTAAATTATTTTTTGTCTGCTGTATTTTTTCTTTACATATTTCATCTGTTAGGATATGAAGTCTCACTTTTTCATTCTCAAGATGTTTAAAGACCTGCAACAAATGCTCGAATCCTTCCGTAGATGAAGAATCCCCCATTGTAACAATATTCTTGTATTCATCGTCAAAAAAATGAGGTTTCAGGACGTCAGAGAATTTGTTATCCATCTGATCAAAATCTACAGAATTATGAATTTTCGCCAGTTTACGGGGCTCAATTTTAAAAGTCTGAATAAGATCGTTACGTGTATCCTCGGAGGGTATAATAATCTTATCATAATTATTATAAAATCTATAGAAAAAACGCAGACTCCTCCTGAATAATTGCCTGGAGAAACCTTCAGTCATTTTTGTGACAAACTTCGTATGTGGGAAGAAGTAAGAAAAATATGCAAAATAAACATTCAGCTCTTTTGCATTACAGAAAACAATATCCGGATTTCGTTTTTTAATCTGTCTCAGAATGACAGTTAAAGAATTTCTGATTTTCCCCACCTGCAGATCAATAACCTCTACATACTCCCGAAGTGTATTAAGGTTATAATAATGTTTTCCTTTATTTAATAATAGAACAGAGGGGCGAAAAACATCTCTTGGTAAATATTTCAGTAACATTGAAACAGTATATTCCTCCTGATCTGGTCTGAGATCAGGAAGAATAAACATAATTTCAATAAGTTTCATTTTTCCTGCTTTTAGTTCGCTACATCGCTAATAAATTTTATACGCAGCATTCGGATTTCCTCGTCGGAAAGTTCGTCAGAAAATTCAGTGCATAAAGTCTTCATACTATCGCTCTCAGACTCCATCATAAATTCCATAAACCCTTCTACGATATCCTCATCAAAATTCTCATCGATATAATAATCGATATTTAGTTTCGTTCCCTGATAAACGATACTTTCCATTTCGGAAAGCAGTTCGTCCATTGTCAGATTTTTAGCTTTAGCAATATCCTCCAAATCAATTTTCTTATCCGTATTCTGAATAATAAAAACCTTGTGACTGGATTTATTTGCTACCTGCTTTAATACCATATCGTCCGGACGGTCGATATCGTTTTCCTCAACATATTTTTTTATAAAATCCGCAAATTCCTTTCCGAATTTTTTAGCTTTTCCTTCTCCTACTCCATATATCTTAGAAATCTCGTCTATACTAATAGGATATTGTACTGTCATATCCTCCAAACTCGGATCCTGGAATACCGTATATGGCGGAATATTATTTTTCTGGGCGACTTTCTTCCTTACTTCTTTTAGTAAGCTAAACAATTTATCATCCAGTCCGCGCGCTGTATTTCCTAGTGAAACTTCGGAAGATATTTTAGCCGTTTCTGCCAGATTATAGACTCTGTCTTCTGCTATTTCAAATTTCGACTTCAGCTTACCATCGATACAGTCTAAGCCTTTTTTCGTAAGCTTTAGTACACCGTAGGTTTCAATATCTTTTAATAAAAAATCCTGAACTACTGCCTGTCGGATAATAGATTTCCAGTAGTTATCCTCCTTGCCTTTTCCACTACCAAAGTGGTGATTATTTTCAAGTTTATAAGACTTGGTTACAGCATTTTCTTTACCTGCAATTACAGCGACCAGATCTTTTGCTCTGAATTTTTGTCCCAAATCATTTACCAGACTCAAAATTTTCGTCAGATCCTCACTTGCATCTTTTAATACAGGTGGGTTTACTGAGTTATCACACATTTTGGCTCCAGCTCCGTTTACCGGATCAAACTTTTCACCAAAATAATACAGTAGGTACTGACGGCGGCTCATGGATGTTTCAACATATCCCACTACTTCGTTAAGTAGTTGTAGCCCAATCTCTCTTTCCGAAACCGGTTTCTGAGCCAGAAACTTTTCAAGCTTTTCGATGTCCTTCGGATCATAGAAAGCAATACAATGTCCTTCTCCTCCATCTCTTCCGGCACGTCCAGTTTCCTGATAATAGCTTTCCAAGCTTTTAGGTATATCGTAATGAATTACAAATCTTACATCTGGCTTGTCAATTCCCATCCCGAATGCTATAGTTGCTACAATAACATCTACCTCTTCCATCAGGAATTTATCCTGATTAATAACACGTGTTTTCGCATCTAAGCCAGCATGATATGGCAATGCATTAAGACCGTTCACCTGAAGCAGTTGTGCAAATTCTTCTACTTTTCTTCTGCTGAGACAGTAAACAATTCCTGATTTACCATTTTGGGCTTTGATAAATTTAACAATCTCTTTATCGATGTTTACTTTCGGACGTACTTCATAAAATAAGTTGGGCCTGTTGAAAGACTCTTTATATACAAGAGCATTCGTCATACCAAGTGTTTTCTGAATATCATCCTGAACTTTCGGAGTTGCTGTAGCCGTTAGTGCAATAACAGGAACATCCGCAATTTTATCGATAATACTTTTTAAATTTCTGTATTCCGGACGGAAATCATGTCCCCATTCTGAAATACAGTGCGCCTCGTCTATTGCAAAGAACGAAATAGGAACCTCTTTAAAGAAATCTATATATTCCTCTTTAATCAACGATTCCGGAGCTACATAAAGCAGCTTTGTCCTTCCGTTCCGGATATCATCCATCACGGTTTTCGTCTGAGTTTTGTTCAACGAAGAATTAAGAACGTGTGCTACTCCCTCTTCCGAGGAAAGCCCGTTGACCGCATCTACCTGATTTTTCATTAGTGCTATTAGTGGTGAAACCACAATAGCTGTTCCCTCGCTCATTAATGCCGGCAACTGGTAGCATAATGATTTACCTCCTCCTGTTGGCATCAGAACAAAGACATCACTTCCTTCTAAAAGTGAAGATATAATCTGTTCCTGATACCCCTTGAATGTTGTAAAGCCAAAATACTTTTTCAATGACTCCGCTATGTTCGCAGATTTTGTATTCATCCTTTGATTTAAGTTTACTAAATTTGCATCTTATCAAAGATAATGAAATTAATATAACAAAGCAATATCTACATTGAAAACCGAAGAAATTCTAAGCCTTGCTCGAAAGACCTTTTCCATAGAGATTCAGGAGCTGGAAAAGACAAAAAATTCACTAAATGAAAATTTTATTCAGGCTGTTGAAAAAATTTATGAAACCAAAGGTAAGCTTGTCGTTGTAGGCATTGGCAAAAGTGCTCACGTTGCCAACAAGATAGTGGCAACTTTGAATTCCACAGGCACTCCTACTCAGTTTCTGCACGCTGCCGAAGCAATACATGGAGACCTTGGTTTACTGGCTAAAGAAGATGTTGTTTTATGCATATCAAATTCCGGAAATTCTCCCGAAATTGCATCTTTGGCCCCTTTCCTGAAAAACTATTCTTCATGCCTTATCGGTATGACCGGAAATCTAAACAGTAAGTTAGCCGAATCTTCAGATATTATCATTAGTTCTGCCGTTGAACAGGAGGCCTGTCCTAATCAGCTGGCTCCTACCAGCAGCACAACAGTTCAGATGGCACTGGGAGATGCTTTAGCAATCTGTCTGATGGAGCTAAGAAACTTTAAGGACACTGATTTTGCTAAATATCACCCTGGCGGATCATTGGGAAAAAACCTTACAGCTACAGTTGCCCAGTTCCTTTCGGATAACAAACCTGAAGTACATGAGAGTGCTAATATCCGGGAGATCATTATTTCTATCAGTGCTTCTAAACACGGAATTACTGTGGTTACGAGCGGGAATGATATAATTGGTGTAATTACAGATGGAGATTTACGCAGAATGCTGATGCAGAATGAAGATGTTTCTGGTATTACAGCTCAGCAGATTATGAGCAAAAACCCTAAAACTATTGACAAAAATTCTCTGGCAAAAAATGCCATGGAAATTTTAAAATCCAACAATATTGGTCAACTTGTCGTAACAGAAAACGGAATATATTCCGGGATTATCGACATTCATAAATTATTAGACGAAGGTATTATTTAAACCATGAGCGAAACTAAAGAAAAAGAGATGTCCTTTTTGGGACATATTGGCGAATTAAGAGGACATTTAATACGTTCCATCCTGGCTATTGCTATTGGTGGTTTTGCTATTGGATTCAATATCAACTGGGTTATGGATCATATTTTATTTGGTCCTACAAAACCAGATTTTTTAACCTTTAAAGTGGTTAACCATTTTTCACAAATGATATTTGGACATGATACAATTGATCTACCGGAAAAATTCCCAATTCAGGTGAGAAGATTATTTGAACAGTTCAATGTAATGATGGCAGTTTCTATTGTTGGAGGTATTATGATTGCATTCCCTTATATTGTATGGGAATTATGGAAATTCATCAGCCCGGGGCTACATGAAAACGAGAGAAAAAACTCAATTTTTGTAATCAACAGTACATGGTTAATGTTCATGCTGGGAGCACTTAGCGGATATTTTCTGGTTATGCCTTTTGTAATCAATTTTGGCTATTTCTTTCATATTTCAGACACAATTCGTGTAGACATTGACCTTTCCAGTTATATTACTATTTTCTTGCAGGTCGTTTTAGGGATGGCGGTTATTTTCCTTTTCCCTATTGTTGTGTATATGCTTACATCCATCGGAATTCTTACGCCTAAATTCTTAACCACTTACAGAAGACATGCAATCGTGGTTATTATGGTTGTTGCAGCTATTATTACACCTGCCGATGTATTGAGTATGATGGCAGCAGCTTTACCTCTGCTTATACTATATGAAATAAGTATATTTATGTCCAGACTTATGGAGAAGAGAATGAAGAAAAGAGCAAAGAATAAAGAAACTCCGGAAACCAATCTGCCTAAGATAGAAAACTAAACATCTCACATCACTATGAAAAAAATTATAATCTCTGCCCTTCTGTTATCAGGAGTTCTCGGGTATTCTCAAAATAAGAATGCTTTTGGAGAAAAAGAACATGTGTTTACAAAACAAGATTCTCTGTTCGGATCTAATACAAAATACAGAGATTTTTGGGATGTAAAAAAATATGATATTGAAGCTGAGCCTAATTTTGCACAAAAAAGTGTAAAAGGAAGCAACAGAATTAGCTTCAGTATTACAAAAGATGTAAATAATCCTACATTTCAGATAGATATTCAGCAACCTATGAAGGTTTCTAATGTGATGAGCGACTTTGAGATTACCTCTCAGAAAAGAGACGGAAATTTCCTGTTCGTTCAGACTAAAGGAAGCTTTAAGAAAGGTGATGATCACTTTATCAGCATGGATTTCGAAGGAAACCCTGTTGTTGCCAAAAGAGCACCTTGGGATGGTGGCTGGGTTTTCACTAAAGATGCCTCCGGAAAGCCATGGATGACTACAGCTACCGAAGGCATTGGTACCAGCGTATGGTTGCCTATAAAGGACTATTGGGGAGACGAGCCAGACAATGGTGTAACTTTTACTGTTATCAGTCCTAAGGACCTTACAGGTGTATCTAACGGACGCCTTATAGAGCAAAGAACTGAAAATGGTAAAAATATTTCGGTTTGGGAGGTCAAAAACCCAATTAACGATTACAGCATTACACCTTATGTTGGAAATTATGTCCACTTCGGAGATAGTTTTGATGGTGAAAAAGGAAAGTTATCTTTAGACTATTATGTTATTAAAGAGAATCTGGATAAGGCTAAAAAGCAATTTGAGCAGGTAAAACCTATGATGAAAGCTTTTGAGCATTGGTTTGGTCCTTATCCTTTCTATGAAGACGGTTATAAACTTGTTGAAACTCCTCACCTGGGAATGGAACACCAGAGTGCTGTAGCCTATGGAAACAAATATCAAAACGGGTATTTGGGAAGAGATCTTTCTGGTACAGGAGTTGGATTAAAGTTTGACTTTATTATTATCCATGAAAGTGGTCACGAATGGTTTGCAAATAATATTACAGCACAGGATACAGCTGACATGTGGGTACACGAAAGTTTCACATGCTATTCAGAGACTCTTTATTCAGATTTCGTCTTCGGTAAGGAGGATGGGAATAAATATCTTATCGGCCAGAGACACAATATCCAGAACGATGAACCAATTATTCCGGCTTACGGTGTGAGAGCACATGGCAGTGGAGATATGTATTATAAAGGAGCAAGTATGCTTCATACAATCCGCCAGGTAATTAATGATGATGAAAAATTCCGCCAGATCCTCAGAGGTTTAGGAAAAGACTTTTATCACCAAACCGTTACTGGAAAGCAGATACAGGATTATATCAACCAGAAATCCGGTATAGATTTTTCAACAGTATTTAGCCAGTACCTTACTACTACCAATATTCCGAAGCTGGAATATAAGCAGGATGGTAAAAAATTATCTTTCAGATGGGTAAACACTGTAAAAGATTTTAAATTACCTGTTCGTTTAAAGAATTCCAAAATTGTTATAACGCCTTCTGAAGAGTGGAAAACAGTAAAGCTGAAGGATAAGAATCCGGTGGAATGGGACGACAATTATTATATTGATTATACCCTTATAAAATAGAAAAAACACTCCATAAGGAGTGTTTTTTTATATATTATCCATTATAAAAAGTTATTTTTCATATTTTTACACTCAGGAATATAATTTAGAATAATAAGAATATGGCAAGAAAAGTAGTAGACGGTCCAATAAGAAATAAGGAAAAAACTAAACAAAAATTATTAAACGCTGTTGGAAAAATTCTGGCAACAAAGGGATATTCTGAGTTAAAAGTTTCCAAAATTGCAACCGTTGCAGGACTAGATAAAAAACTAATCTATTCTTATTTTGGAAGTACAGATAAGCTTATTGATGAGTATATAAAATCACAGGACTTCTGGGCTAATGTAGATGATCAGGAAATTATGACTTCTGGCTTCTCGGATGGCGGACAGGAAATCACAACCAACATGATCCTAAAGCAATATGAGACTTTAGCTAAAAATAAAGAGTATCAAAAAGTTATCTTATGGGGTATCTCAGAAACCAGACCTTCTCTGAGAAAGCTTGCAGACGATAGAGAGGCCGTAGGAAACCCTTTATTAGATCAGGTTATAGATCCTCTGTTTAAAGAAAAATCTAAAGAATACAGAGCTATATTGGCAATGCTTGTAGCAGGCTCCTACTATCTTAATTTACATTTTACTGTAAATGGTTCCACTTTCTGTGGACTCGACTTTAATAAAGAAGAAGATGCAAAAATTCTGAAAGATGCTATCGCCACTATTATAGACGACCAGTACAAAAAGCTGGAGAAAAAATAAAAATTAAGCACTATTTTATAAAAAAAGCCGGAAGATAACTTCCGGCTTTTCATTTTTATTTCAGAATGCTTTTACAAAATTGCTTCGCGTACTCTTGTTAGTTTTTCCAGTAATGCTTCCAGATAATCTAATTTCAGCATGTTTGCACCATCTGATTTTGCCACAGCAGGGTTAGGATGTGTTTCGATAAAGATACCGTCTGCGCCAACTGCAATACCAGCCTTAGCAATAGTTTCAATTAACTCAGGTCTTCCTCCCGTAACACCTGAGCTTTGGTTAGGCTGCTGTAATGAGTGGGTAATATCTAATATTGTAGGCGCATACTGACGCATTGTAGGAATTCCGCGGAAGTCTACAACCAAATCGGTATAACCAAAAGAGTTTCCTCTTTCAATCAATGCTATTTTATCATTTCCTGAATCCTTTACTTTGTCCACAGCAAACTTCATAGATTCCGCAGAAAGGAATTGTCCTTTCTTCAGTGTCACAGCTTTTCCTGTTACTGCAGCTGCTATCAATAAATCTGTCTGGCGTACTAAGAAAGCAGGAATCTGTAATACATCTACATACTGAGCTGCTAATGCTGCATGTTCATTTTCATGAATATCAGTTGTTGTAGGAATATCGTACTTTTCCCCTACTTTTTTCAGAATTTCAAGCGCTTTAACATCTCCTATTCCTGTAAAACTGTCAACACGTGAACGGTTGGCTTTTTTAAAAGAACCTTTGAAGATATATGGAATATTGAACTGATTGGTAAGCTGAACTACTCTTTCTGCTACTTCCATAGCCAGATCTTCGCTTTCAATAGCACAAGGTCCTGCAATAAGAAAGAAGTTCTTAGAATCTTTATGTTTTATCTTATCTAATGCCTGAATCATTTTATTAAATATTTATTTTTACAATTATCTGTTTATTAAAGATACTTTCAGCTATTTACTCATAGCTTTTAGTATTTTTTCTATCGTATTAATGTTGCGACTTGTGAGCCTATCTTTAAGCGATTTCTTTCCAAGAACTTTGCCAAAATCTGAATTCAGCGTATTTCCTTTAGGAGTCTGCCAGTAAAAATTTGTACGGACAATTTCAGCCCGCTCGTTTTCCTTATACACCGCGTCATCAAAAAACTGCATCAAAACATCTTCTGTACCTTCTGTTGTTATAAAAGTATAGTTATGATACTCTGGTGAGGAGCTAAAAGGCGAACTACTAAAAATAGCTTTTATTTCAGCTTCATTTCTGATAAAAAGAAAAGCTTCATAATCGAAATAATCTGAAAGTTCTTTTTCCAGTTTTGTTTTCAGATTCTCTACAGAATCTGCAGAAGAAAAAATAATATTACCTGATGCCAAAACCGAAGAAACATCTTTTACTCCTGCATTCTGAAAGACTTTACAGACTTCCGCCATCTTCATATTAGTCCCTTTTACATTTACACCACGGAGAAATGCGCAGTACTTTTCCATGCTTACAAAATCTTCTTCAAATTTACGAAAGTATTTTGTTATAAACAGCCTGTTATGATTAGTAAAAGAATTAGTGCGAAACTGCTTTCAGCCCGATAAGAGATCCTATTAGGGTAAACAGAAAGAAGATTCTCCAGAAGCTTGCAGGCTCTTTAAAAATAAAGATTCCTACGATCACTGTTCCTACAGCACCTATTCCTGTCCATACTGCGTAAGCTGTACCAATCGGTAAGGTTTGTGTTGCTTTCATTAGAAGAAGCATACTAATGGTTACCGTCACAAAGAATCCGCCGTACCACCAATAAGACTCGACTCCGGTTGTTTCTTTTGCTTTTCCCAAACACGACGCAAACGCAACTTCACAGATCCCTGCAATAATTAAAATTATCCAATTCATTTTTTAAAATTTAGCGGCACAAAATTAATACATGCATTTCGGAAAAAAATTTACATATGATAAAAAATCATCTGATTTCTGCCCGAATCCGACTAAGGCTTACCTGGGTAATTCCTAAGTAAGAGGCTATATATCCCAGCTGTATTCTCTGCAAAAATTCCGGATGCTGCTTCATCAGATCTTTATAACGTTCGCCAGCCGCCCGAACTTGTCTGGATATAAGCCTTTCCTCAGTCTTTATAAGCTCCTGTTCTGCAAGTCTTCGCCCCCAGTTGGCAATATGAATGTCTTGCTGATAAAGCTTTCTTAAACTGTCTATTTTTAGCTCATATAGTTCACAGGCCTCCAGAAGTTCAATATTTTCATAACCTGGCTTATTTTCAACATAACTCCGCATAGAGATCACGGTGTTTCCTTCTTTTCCAAACCAAAAGGTAATTTCATTACCATCCTGTAGCACGTAGGCACGGACAATTCCTTTTTTAATGAAGTAAACTGAGGTTTCTACCTTGTCTATTCCCATCAGATTATAAGCTTTTGGAAAGCTAACTTCATGAATATGTTTTTGAAGTTCTTCTCTGGACTCTTCCGGCATTACCCATATCTGATCCAGAATTTCTTTTAAAGTCATTCAGTATATTTTTGGACTTTTATATCATTAAAAATAATAAAAACTACCACAATGTGATAGTTTTTATTATTTGAATATTCTATTCTTTTTATTGCGTTGCTTTAATCACCTGACTTGTGATCTGATCCATTTTCTCTTTAGAGTAAGTTGAATCATAAGGCTTCATTACATTGAACAGGTATTCGTAGAAAGGTGTAATCTTCTGTACATTTTCAGATTCTTTATACGCCTTTTCTTTACCCATAGCCTGAAGTCCTTTAACAAAGTCTGAGAATCTCTTATCTACAGGTGTAATTGAATTTACAATATACTGGTAAGCTTTATCTTTCTGTCCCATCTCTTCGTAAGCATCACTTACTGTACTTACAACAACAGAATATAGATACGGCTGTAAAGAAAGCTGCTTTCTCACAAACTTCTGCTGTGACGGATCCAGGTTACTGAAATAATCGTATTCATTGAAGATATTCTTTTTCAGTTCTTCAGCTAGTTTAAGACCTTTCTGTTCCTGACCTGCAACAATATAACCGTAAACTATCTCAGCTAAAGAACGCGGATCATTATATTTAGCTACTGGAATTTCTGCCGAAGCAAGGTCTAATAATTCTAAAGCTCTCTTCTTATCACCTTTTGCTACTAATTCCTGAGCTGCACGAGAAGCACTCATTCTGTAGCTGATAATATTCTGGGTAGCAGTTTCATCGTAGTGGTTATACAAATCTTTGAAGTTCCCCCATTTGTAACTTTTTACTATGTTATAAAGAACGTCTGCATCTACTCTTCCCATATCGCCTCGGCTATTTGTTTCCGTTTTAATTGGAACCAAACGATAAGAGAATCCATCGAATTGTAAATAATCCCCCAGGAAGAAAATATTCGCTGCATCGTATACACCTCCGGCAGAGAAGCTAATTGGACGTTTCCAATCGAATGTAGCTAATAAATCTAACAGGAATACATTGTTCTTCATAATAGAAGATTTTGCGTAATCTATTGTGATATGATCTACTGCCAATCCAGCTTCCTGTGGTTTAATAATTCCTGCTTTTACAGCATTGTTTACATTAACAGGAAGAACAAATTTACTAACCGGAAGGAAGTTTAATTTTTCATATTTATCATCACCAAAGATAAATTTCAATACAGTGTCTTTATCCTCAGATTTCATTTTCAGGAAGTTCACTGCATCCTTCATCGTCATAGAATCCTGTACAAGGTATTTTCTGAATGATGACAATACAGTACCCGGAGCTCCCTGAGATTCAAGGTTTTTATAAATAGCGTTCCAGTCTTCTTTAGACATTACATATACCTGATCATTTACGCCTTCTTTATAATTTTCATGAGACATAGATAATGGTATCGGATTAGAATTATCCACCTTACGCATCATCTGATAGATAAACCAAGGTGTTGTAAGAAGAGCCTGGTGGGCAACTCTTACGTCATTTCTGAACCCTTCTGTCTGCTGGATTCCCCATACAGGATAAGTATCATTATCTCCATAAGAAATCATAATTGTTTCTTTTGGCAGAGATTTCAGGAATGAATATGCATAGTCATAAGCAGCATATTTATGGCTTCTGTCGTGTACTCTATAATTCTGGAAGCCCATCATAAATGGAATTCCTAAAAGGATAATACCTGCAACCCAGTTAGCCTTGCTATTCTTTACTTTCTGATCCAGGAAATAGAAAACTGCAGCAGCTCCTAATCCGATCCAGATTGCAAAAGCATAGAACGAACCTACCATCGCATAGTCACGCTCACGTGGTTCAAAAGGTTTAACACCCGTATAGTAAACAATACCTATACTCGTAATAACAAACAGAGAAAGGATTGCATAAAATCGTCCAAAATCTTTGTTTAGCTGGAAGAAGAACCCTACTAAACCTAAAAGAAGCGGAAGGAAGAAGAATACTACAGTAGATTCATTCTTATAATATGCCGGCATTTTGCTCTGGTCACCATGCATCGCATTATCAATAAATGAAATACCACTGATCCAGTTTCCGTTTGTATTTTCCATCTGCCCTTGCAGATCATTCTGTCTTCCGACAAAATTCCACATCAGGTATCTTACAAAATAGTAACCATTCTGGAAACTAACGAAATAATCGAAATTCTGACTGAAAGAAGGCTTTTTGATGTTGATCAGGTTGTAATTTTTCACCTGCATATAATCATCCACCTTTATAGATCCGTCGTTATATTTCTTCTTTAGTTCATCAAATATTTTATGAGCCTGAGGATCATCGGAAACATCAGGATTGCTATAATTGAATGTAAAATCCGGTGCTCCGTACATAGAGATATAATTAGACATTACATCTTTATCACTATTGAACATTCTCGGGAAAAAGCCTACATGGTTTTTATTGAAAACAATGTTATCTCTCTGTCCAACTAAAACATAACGTCCGGTTTTATCATCTTTCTCATAGATATCACCAGTTTTCGTTGTTTTATAACTTCCGTCTTCGTTTTTTTCCATTCCGTTATAATCCAGGTAAGCTGTATAATTCTCACCATAAGACGTTGGCCAGTCACCATACTGTACACGGTTATAATAGTCCAACATACCAATAGCATTGTCGGGATCATTCAGGTTAATTGCCGGATTTGCCATTGCACGGATAGGAATAACCATCCAGCAAGAGAAACCAATAATCATATAAACAAGGCTTAGAGCAATTGTCTGGAAAACACTGTTTTTCTTCTTTCTTGCATAGCTTATTGCCAGATAAGAAAGCCCTGCCAACACAACGAAAGCGAATATTGTTCCTGAATTAAAAGGTAAGCCAAAGCCATTAACGAAAGCTATTTCGCTTTTCGCAAACATGGCCATTATAAAAGGAAATACTCCTTTGAATACTAATCCTAAAATAACAAGCGTTACCACATTAGCTATGATAAAGCTTTTCCATGTAAAAGTATATTTTCTTGAATAGTAGATAAGACATATTGCGGGAACAGCCAGCATACACATCATGTGTACCCCAACAGAAAGTCCTGTTACAAAAAAGATTAGAATAATCCATCTTTCGTTATCGCTTTCATTAAATTCATTTTCCCATTTACAGATCAACCATAAAAGTAAAGCAATAAACATACTGGACATGGCATATACCTCTCCTTCTACTGCGGAGAACCAGAATGTATCACTGAATGTAAAAGCCAAAGCTCCTATAACTCCGGAAAAAAGAACGCCTACAGTCTGATTACCTGTAAGTTCATCCATTTCTTTGTTTAGGATTCTTCTTACCAGATGTGTAATTGTCCAAAATAAAAATAATATAGTGAAGGCACTGCATAAAGCCGACATAGCATTAATAACTGTTCCGTAATGATGTCCGTCTCCAAATGCAAACATTGCTACAACTGCGCCTATCAACTGGAAAAGAGCCGCTCCCGGAGCGTGGGTTACCTGCAGTTTTACTGCAGAAGATATGTATTCTCCACAATCCCAAAAACTGAGATTTGGCTCAATTGTAGACAGGTAAGTAATTGCGGCGACCACAAAAATTCCCCATCCTAAAAAGGTATTCCATTTCCTAAATGTCCATTCCTTCATGCTAAAATTTTAAATTGTGTTGCGAAATTAAGGTTTTTAAAATACTTTTTGCAGTTTTTTTTCAATTCAGGCAAAACATGATAAGAATTAGGCTTTCTATAAATCACTATAAATTAATGCTTTTTAAGTTTTTTTTAATCTTTGAATTTTAAATCGTAGATTTTGGCATAATTTTGACATATTGAAACCAAATATTTTTATATTTTTGCAGATAGTTCTTATTAGAGAAAAATGATATATAATGACTAATGTATTCGATAACATTCTTGGTTTAATCGGGAACACTCCCATGGTTAGGTTAAACCGTGTAACGAACCACATTCCGGCTACAGTATATGCTAAACTAGAATCTTAT
>Ga0308161_1000626_pt1 | contig 52004 bp, 43 predicted proteins | sample PhyFR2_FD_201034 | JGI IMG/M metagenome (GOLD analysis project Ga0308161, IMG submission 201034) | Phyllosphere microbial communities from UC Gill Tract Community Farm, Albany, California, United States - DLSLF.R2 | ecosystem: Host-associated > Plants > Phyllosphere > Unclassified | place: USA...
CGGCCTGCTCGACACGCGTATCGCGCTGATCGTGATCTACACGCTGATCAACCTGCCGATCGTGGTCTGGATGGTTTACACCTACTTCAAGGACATCCCCAAAGACATCCTCGAAGCCGCCCGCCTCGACGGTGCGACGCTGTGGCAGGAAATGGTTCGCGTGCTGCTGCCGATCGCCAAGGGCGGCCTCGCCTCTACCGTGCTGCTGTCGCTGATCCTGTGCTGGAACGAGGCGTTCTGGTCGCTGAACCTGACCTCATCGAATGCTGCACCACTGACCGCGTTGATCGCCTCGTATTCAAGTCCCGAAGGATTGTTCTGGGCCAAGTTGTCGGCGGTCTCGACCCTGGCCTGTGCGCCGATTCTGATCTTTGGCTGGATCAGCCAGAAGCAACTGGTGCGCGGGCTGTCGTTTGGTGCCGTGAAGTGAACTGAAAAGCAAAAGATCGCAGCCTTCGGCAGCTCCTACATGGAATGTCGAATCGGTTTAAATCTCCTGTAGGAGCTGCCGCAGGCTGCGATCTTTTGATCTTGAAAAACAACAATGCGGAGGCCCATCTCATGGCCAACCTGAAAATCAAGAATCTGCAAAAAGGCTTCGAAGGCTTTTCCATCATCAAGGGCATCGACCTTGAAGTGAACGACAAGGAATTCGTGGTCTTCGTCGGCCCGTCGGGCTGCGGCAAATCCACCCTGCTGCGCCTGATCGCCGGCCTTGAAGAGGTCAGCGGCGGCACCATCGAACTCGATGGCCGCGACATCACTGAAGTCAGCCCGGCCAAGCGCGATCTGGCGATGGTGTTCCAGACCTACGCGCTGTACCCGCACATGACCGTGAAAAAGAACATGTCGTTCGCCCTCGATCTGGCCGGCGTGCCGAAAGCCGAAGTCGAGCGCAAGGTTGGCGAAGCGGCGCGCATTCTCGAGCTCGGGCCGATGCTCGAGCGCAAGCCGAAACAGCTCTCCGGCGGCCAGCGCCAGCGCGTGGCGATCGGCCGTGCCATCGTGCGCAACCCGAAGATTTTCCTCTTCGATGAACCGCTGTCCAACCTCGACGCGGCGTTGCGCGTGCAGATGCGTCTGGAGTTGCTGCGCCTACATAAAGACCTGCAAGCGACGATGATTTATGTGACCCACGATCAGGTCGAAGCGATGACAATGGCCGACAAAGTCGTGGTGCTCAATGGCGGCAGGATCGAGCAGGTCGGCTCGCCGCTGGACCTGTATCACAACCCGGCCAACCTGTTTGTCGCAGGCTTTCTCGGCACGCCGAAAATGGGTTTCCTCAAAGGCAAGATTGCCCGCATCGACGGCGCCAGCTGCGAAGTGTCACTGGACGCCGGCACGCGCATCACCCTGCCGTTCAACGCCGCCAGCCTCAGTGTCGGCAGCGCAGTCACGTTGGGTATTCGCCCTGAACATCTAGAGCTGGCGCAACCCGGCGACTGCACGTTGCAGGTGATTGCCGATGTCAGCGAACGCCTTGGCAGCGACACCTTCTGCCACGTCACCACCAGCGCTGGTGAAGCCCTGACCATGCGCGTGCGCGGCGATCTGGCCAGCCGTTATGGCGAGCAATTGAGCCTGCGCCTGGACCCGACTCACTGCCACCTGTTCGACGCTGAAGGTGTGGCGCTGACCCGCCCACTGCGCGCTGCCGCCTGATTTCGAGACTATCCGATGAAACTCAACCAACAGAACCTCAACCGCCTCGCCGCCGAAGTGCAACTGCCGGGCTACAACCTGAGTGACACACGCCAGGGCATCGCCCACATCGGCGTCGGCGGTTTCCACCGCGCGCATCAGGCGTATTACACCGATGCTTTGATGAACACTGGCGAAGCACTGGACTGGGCAATCTGTGGCGTCGGCCTGCGACCGGAAGATCGCCGTGCCCGCGATGATCTGCGCGAGCAGGATTACCTGTTCACTTTGTTTGAACTGGGCGACAGCGATGACACCGAAGTGCGCGTCATCGGCGCGATTCGCGACATGCTGCTGGCCGAAGATGGCGCCCAGACGCTGATCGACAAACTCGCCGAACCGCAGATCCGTATCGTCTCGCTGACCATCACCGAGGGCGGCTACTGCATCGACGACAGCAGCGGCGAATTCATGGCGCATCTGCCGCAGATTCAACACGACCTCGCCCATCCCGAAACGCCGGGCACCGTGTTCGGCTTCCTTTGCGCCGCCTTGGCCAAACGCCGTGCTGCGGGCGTTCCGGCATTCACTGTGATGTCCTGCGATAACCTGCCGCACAACGGCGCCGTCGCGCGCAAGGCGCTGCTGGCCTTCGCCGCGCTGCGTGATCCGGATCTGCGCGACTGGATCGACCAGAACGTCAGTTTCCCCAACGCCATGGTCGACCGCATCACGCCGATGACCAGCACCGCGCATCGCCTGCAACTGGCCGACAAACACGGCGTCGACGATGCCTGGCCGGTGGTCTGCGAACCGTTTGTGCAGTGGGTGCTGGAAGACAAATTCGTCAACGGCCGCCCGGCGTGGGAAAAGGTCGGCGTGCAGTTCACCGACGATGTATCGCCGTACGAAGAGATGAAAATCAAACTGCTCAACGGCAGTCACCTGGCGCTGACGTATCTGGGCTTTCTCAAGGGCTATCGCTTCGTCCACGAGACCATGAACGATCCGCTATTCGTGCGGTACATGCGCGCTTATATGGATCTGGATGTCACGCCGCAGCTGGCGCCGGTGCCGGGCATTGATCTGAGCGAATACAAGGACACGCTGGTGGCGCGGTTTTCCAATCAGGCGATTGCCGATCAACTGGAGCGCGTGTGTTCGGATGGCTCGTCGAAGTTTCCCAAGTTCACCGTGCCGACGATCAATCGGCTGATTGCCGATGGCAGAGAGACCAAACGTGCAGCGCTGGTCGTGGCGGCGTGGGCGCTGTATTTGAAGGGCGTGGATGAGAATGGCGATACGTATTCGATTCCCGACCCGCGAGCGGCTTTCTGCCAAGGTCTGGTAGCGGACGAAGGGCTGACCACGGAGCGGTTGCTGGGTGTTGAAGAGATTTTCGGCACGGCGATACCGAAGTCGGCGGAGTTTGTTGCGGCATTCGAGTGGTGCTGCCAGAGTTTGCGCGAGGTTGGGGTTTCGCGGACTCTGGAGAAAGTTCTCGCGACCTGATCGTTCCCACGCTCCGCGTGGGAATGCAGCCCGGGACGCTCCGCGTCCCATCAAAAGCGGACGCAGAGCGTCTATTGAGGCGTTCCCACGCAGAGCATGGGAACGAGCAGCCGTGGAGTCTTCATGACAACAACAAAGCTCTTCCTGGGTATCGACTGCGGCACCCAAGGCACCAAAGCGATCATCCTCGATGCCGACAGCGGTCAGGTGCTCGGTCTGGGCGCGGCGCCGCACACGATGATCAGCGGCGCCAACGGCCGCCGCGAACAAGACGTTCAGCAGTGGCTCGACGCGTTCGTCAGCGCCACACGCCAGGCGTTGCAAGCGGCCAACGTCGACGGCCAGGCGATCCTCGGTGTAGGCGTCTCCGGCCAGCAACACGGCCTGGTCCTGCTCGATGAGCAAGGCGCAGTGCTGCGCCCGGCCAAGCTCTGGTGCGACACCGAAACCACGCCGGAAAACGAGCGCTTGCTCGCGCAACTGGGCGGCGAGGAAGGCTCGCTGGAACGCCTCGGCGTGGTCATTGCGCCGGGCTACACGGTGTCGAAACTGCTCTGGACCAAAGAGCAGCATCCCGACGTGTTCTCGCGTATCGCGCGGATTCTGTTGCCCCACGACTACCTCAACTACTGGCTCACCGGCCGCGCCTGCAGCGAATACGGCGACGCCTCCGGCACCGGTTATTTCAACGTGCGCACGCGGCAGTGGGATGTGCAGATCCTGTGCGACATCGACGCCAGCGGCCGTTTGCAAACCGCGCTGCCGGAGCTGATCGACGCGCACGCCGCCGTCGGCACTCTCCTCCCGGCAATCGCCGAGCAACTCGGCATCAACCCCAACGCGGTGGTTTCCAGCGGCGGTGGCGACAACATGATGGGCGCCATCGGTACCGGCAATATCCAGCCCGGCGCGATCACTATGAGCCTCGGTTCGTCCGGCACGGTCTACGCCTTCTCCGACGCCCCGAGCGTCAGCGCCGATGCCTCGGTTGCCACGTTCTGTTCCTCCAGCGGCGGCTGGCTGCCGTTGATCTGCACCATGAATTTGACCAACGCCACCGGTGCAATTCGCGAACTGTTCAAGCTCGATCTGCCGACCTTCAACGAATTGGTCGCGCAGTCACCGATCGGCGCCGAAGGCGTGAGCATGTTGCCGTTTCTCAACGGTGAGCGCGTCCCCGCCCTGCCCCACGCCACCGGCAGCCTGCATGGCCTGACCATGGACAACCTGACCCAAGCCAACCTGTGCCGCGCCGCTGTCGAAGGCACCACCTTCGGTTTGCGCTACGGGCTGGATTTGCTCCGCCAGAATGGTTTACAAAGCCTGCGCATTTGCCTGATCGGCGGCGGCTCGAAGAGCGCGGTGTGGCGGCAGGTCGTCGCCGATATCATGAACGCTCCGGTGATCTGCACCGAACAAAGCGAAGCCGCCGCACTGGGTGCGGCGATTCAAGCGGCGTGGTGCGCGTCGCGCTCTAACGGCGATGATGTCTCCCTCGCCGAGCTGTGCGAGCGCTGCGTGAAACTCGACGCGGGTAGCGAAACCCTGCCGATCGCCGCCAATGTCGCGGCGTTCCAGCAGGCCTACGAACGCTATCAACAGCATGTCGCAACCCTATAACGAGCAAACAACTATGTACCTGGTGTGTGGCGAAGCCCTGTTTGATTTCTTCAGCGAAAACGATGCCAGCGGTCTGGCCTCGAAAGTCAATTTCAAGGCGATTGCCGGCGGTTCGCCGTTCAACGTCGCCGTCGGTCTGCGCCGCTTGGGCGTGGACTCGGCGCTCTTCGGTGGGCTGTCCACCGACTACCTCGGCCGGCGTTTGCAGCAAGTGCTACAGGACGAAGGTGTGCGCCCGGATTATCTGGTGGATTTTGCCGCGCCGACCACCCTGGCGATGGTCGCGGTGGGCGCCAATGGCTCGCCGCATTACAGTTTCCGTGGCGAAGGCTGCGCCGACCGGCAACTAAGCGAGGCACATCTGCCGACACTCGGCGACGAGGTGCGCGGCCTGCACATCGGCTCGTTTTCGCTGGTGGTGCAGCCGATTGGCGACACCTTGCTTAAGCTGGTTCAGCGCGAAAGCGGCAAACGCCTGATCAGCCTCGATCCCAACGTGCGCCTCAACCCCGAGCCGAACATCGAGCTATGGCGCGAGCGCATCGCCACGCTGGTGCAACTGGCCGATCTGATCAAAGTCAGCGACGAGGATCTGAGCCTGCTCTATCCCGAGCAGGATCCGCAAAACGTGATTGAAGGCTGGCTCGAACATCGCTGCCAGATCGTCTTCCTTACTCGCGGTGGCGATGGCGCAACGGTGTTCAGTCGCGCCCATGGCTCGTGGTCGGTGCCGGCCAACCCGGTAAAAATTGCCGATACCGTCGGCGCTGGCGACACCTTCCAGGCCGCGCTGATCACCTGGCTGACGGAGCACTCGCTGGACTCGGTCGCTGGCGTGCAGCAACTGAGTCGCGAGCAGATTGACGGCATGCTCAGGTTCGCCGTACAAGCCGCCGCGCTGACTTGCAGCAAAACCGGTCCGGATCTGCCCTATCGTCATCAATTGAGCTGAGCGCGTAGACTGTCGGCCTTTTTGCGCACGACGGAAAACAGCTCTTGAATCACAGGCACATCCTCGCCCTTCTGACCCTGGCCACCCTGCTGAGCGGTTGCGGCACCTCGCCGCCCCGCTCGCCGGAAGACATCTGCGCAATCTTCCGCGAGAAAAGCGACTGGTACGACGCTGCGCAAGTCACCCAGAAACGCTGGGGCGTGCCGATCCAGGTGCCTTTCGCGATCATGTATCAGGAATCCGGCTACCGCTACGACGCCAAGACGCCGCGCAAATACCTGCTCTGGGTAATTCCTTGGGGCCGCGTCTCCACCGCTTCCGGCTATGCGCAAGCCAAGGATGAAGTCTGGGCCGACTACCAGAAAAGCACCGGCCGCAACTGGGCCGATCGCGAAGACTTCGACGACGCCATCGACTTCGTCGGCTGGTACATGGACAAGACCACCTCGATCAACGGCGTGTACAAATACGACGCCTATAACCAGTACCTGAACTACCACGAAGGTTGGGGCGGCTTTCGCAACAAGACCTACGCGAGCAAAGCCTGGTTACCGCCGACCGCGCGCAAAGTGCAGAACCGTTCGGATCTGTATGCGCAGCAATATGCCGGCTGCAAGGAAGACCTCAATCGCGGGTTCTGGAGCCGGTTCTGGCATTGGTTGTAGAAGCCCTTCGCGAGCAGGCTCGCTCCCACAGGACCTTAGTGAACGCCGATTTTGTCTACACCCGAGAAACCTGTGGGAGCGGGCTTGCCCGCGTTGGCAATCTCTCAAACACCATCAAAGTCTATGAAAGTCCCGATTTCACTGACCCAAATCGCCCTCCTCAGGGTTTTCCCTATGGCACCAAGGCCCCACACCTACGCCATTTGCGCCTTGAATGAGGCCGTCTAATCCTGCAACATCCATCACCTGCTTATTCAACGGACGGAATTCAAGGCATGCTGGACGCCAATGCAACCCACATCACCCTCTCGATCGAAGACGCCAACGCCGACCTGCAAGTCCTCAGCTTCACCGGTCGCGAAGCCCTCAACGAACCGTTCCGTTTCGACCTCGAACTGGTCAGCGCCCGCCCCGACCTGAAGCTCGAAGAGCTGCTGCACAAGCGCGCCTGCCTGACCTTCGGCGCCACCGGCGAAGGCAAGATTCACGGTCAGGTCTATCGCATCGAGCAGGGCGACTCCGGCAAGACCCTGACCCGCTACAGCATCAGCCTGATGCCGCAACTGGCCTATCTGCAGCACAACCATGATCAGCAGATCTTCCAGCAACTGACGGTGCCGAAAATCATCGCCCAGGTGCTGGAAGGTCGCGGCATTCTCTCTGACGCCTACAGCTTCCAGCTCGGCGCCGAGTACCCGGAACGCGAGTATTGCGTGCAATACGACGAGTCCGACTTGCATTTCATCCAGCGTCTGTGCGAAGAGGAAGGCATGCACTTCCACTTCCAGCACAGCAGCAGCGGCCACAAACTGGTGTTCGGCGACGACCAGACCGTGTTCCGCAAACTGAAGCCGGTCAGCTATCAGCAGGACTCCGGCATGGCTGCGGAGAAGCCGGTGATCAAGCGCTTCAACCTGCGCCTGGAAACCCGCACCACTCGCGTCAGCCGCCGCGACTACGATTTCGAAAAACCCAAGCTGCTGCCCGAAGGCGCGGTCAAATCCGAATTCGCCCCGGACCTGGAAGACTACGATTACCCCGGCCGCTTCACCACCCGCGAGCGCGGCAAGTTCCTCTCCACCCGCGCCCTCGAACGCCATCGCAGCGACTACAAACTCGCCGAAGGCAAAGGTGATGAACCGACGCTCACCAGCGGCCATTTCCTCACGCTCGCCGAACACCCGCGCGCCGAGTGGAACGATCTGTGGCTGCTGCTGGAAGTCTTCCACGAAGGCAAACAGCCGCAAGTGCTCGGTGAAAACGTCACCAGCGACGTCACCGACAACAAAAGCGATTTCCACCAGGGCTACCGCAACAGCTTCCTCGCCACCCCGTGGGACGCGCACTACCGCCCTGCCCTCGAACACCCGAAACCGAAAGTCCTCGGCAGCCAGACCGCCGTCGTCACCGGCCCTGCCGGTGAAGAAATCCACTGCGACCAGTACGGCCGCATCAAAGTGCAATTCCACTGGGACCGCGACGGCCAGTCCGACGACAAAACCACCTGCTGGATGCGCGTCGCCAGCGGCTGGGCTGGCGCAGCCTACGGCGGCATCGCCATCCCGCGCATCGGCATGGAAGTCCTCGTCACCTTCCTCGAAGGCGACCCCGACCAGCCCCTCGTCACCGGCTGCCTGTACCACAAGGAAAACGTCGTCCCTTACGACCTGCCGGCCAACAAGACCCGCAGCACCTTCAAAACCCTCAGCTCCCCGGGCGGCAAGGGCTACAACGAATTCCGCATCGAAGACAAGAAAGGCGCCGAACAGATCTACATCCACGCCCAGCGCGACTGGGACGAAAACATCGAACACGACCAGAAAATCCGCGTCGGCAACGAACGCCACGACACCGTTGAAGCTAACGTGTTGAGCGAGTTCAAGGTCGAAGAACACCGGATCACCCATCTGGACCGCATCAGCGAAATGCGCGCGGATGATCACCTGACGGTGGGTGTGACGCAGCATGTGAAGGTGGGGACTGGGCAGTTTGTTGAGGCCGGGACGGAGATTCACTATCACGCTGGTGACAAGGTGGTGATTGAGGGTGGCATGGAGCTCACGGCCAAGGCTGGCGGGAGTTTTGTGAAGGTTGATGCGGGTGGTGTGACCATCAGCGGCACGGAAGTGAAGGTGAATTCGGGTGGTGGTCCGGGAGCCGGTACCGGCATTCAGATCCTCGCCCCATTCATTCCGGGACTCGCAGCCATTGATAACGCCGGACGCCTGATGCAAACCCGCGCTAACCAGATGATGCAGGCGGAATCCCTCGCCGTGACGCCGAAACTCAAAGCACCTACCGGCATCTGCGTCGAATGCCTGAAAAAAGCCATGCGTGAAAAACTCGCCCTGCAATCGGGGGCCAATTGATGACAAAGAGTGACGCAGCGAAAGCCTGGAGCGAAGCGCAGAAGAACGCTCAGTCGATATTCGCGATCGTTGAGATCGGCCTGTTGCCGGAACCCGCACGATTGCAGTTCGTCAGGGCTGACCCGTCACGACGGCCGTTGATGGTGCAACCGGAATTCGCCGAACTGCGCAACTACGGCCCGTGGCTGGTCGACGTTAGCCACATGGATTTCGAAGCCTTTCTCGCTCACGAACACTTCACCGGCTGCACCGCAATGGCTAGTTGGATTCGTACTGACTGCCCAGCCGACAAGCTCGCCGCTCACCTTAGTGATGCGTTGCTGGCAAAAAATGAAGCTGGCGAAGTCCTGATGATTCGTAGCTACGCACCAGAAGTGGTGCCGATGCTGTACGCACGCGATGATCTGTCTTGGCATGCGTGGCTGTTTGGCCCACTGCAGGAATGGTGGGTGCCAGCAGAGGAAGATCAATGGCAGTGTCTGAAGGGGTTCAACCTTGAAAAGCCCGGAAGATACGAGCCTATTTTCCTCGACGCCAAGCTATGGACGGACATGGAGATCGATCCTCTGCCCTACAGCCTCACCACTGAACTGGAAAAAGAAGCGCCTGAAGTGTTTGCCAGCACCTGCCACGGTGCTCGGTTGAAGCAAGTGAAAGAAGCGCTGGACGCTGGCCGCAGTGAAGGTTTAACAGACGCGGAAGACGTCACTCTCTTTGCCAGCCTGCAATTGATGGACCGCGAATTTCCGTCGAACTGGCCGATGTGGGAGAAGGCGAAAGAACGGGCAATTGGAGAGAGGTTGCCGCTTGGTGTGGTGATGCGAGAGTTGTCGGAGTGAGTGTCGAGATGAGCATGTTGGTCAGCACTTTCTGTCTGTCTCAAGTTTTCTGGATATTCAAGATGCATTGCTGGATAAGGAATTTACGTAAATGACCGTGGCCATGAATACTAAGCGGCAAAAAATCTGGCGTCGCCGCAATCTTGTCATCGGGGTATTCGTTTTACTGCTGCCTTTCATTGGATCGTATCTTTATAACCAGTTTCGTACGCCGGGTGCGATGTTGACATCTGCGAACTATATGGATCGGCCTATTCTAAGCTTTTGGATAAACGATTTCTGGGGCGGAAATCTCGCCGCAATGGGAGGCGGCGGCACTATGTGCTGCAAAAAAATTCAAGGGCCTACTGTAAAAGTAACTTGGATTCTTAGCCGAACTGGAGAGCAACTCCGTCAAGGGGTAAAAAAAGAAACTCATGAAAGAATTCTTCCCTTACCTGAACGTCAGAGGACAGATGAATTTCTTCACGTACGATTCCTTCCTGGAAATATCGTAGAACTGAAATGGAGTCCTGACCTCGTTAGCCCATTCGAAAAATTCCATAGATCTTCAACCAGTCCGGAGCAAGGAAGCCTGAAATGAGCGGAAACTCTAATCTAGATCGTGCTCAGACGGTCAGTACAAAAGCTTGCGCAGTTACTGACGGGCAGAAAAAATCAGTTTTGCCCTGCGAGTCCACGCTACACATCTCATTTTTTTTTGATGGGTTCGGTCGAAATTCGGTCAACGATATTCAGGAAGGTAACCTAAGCAATGTGGCCCGCCTGTTTTTCGCACATCCGGATGACACTGGCCAAGACAGAATTCAAACAAATGTGGATCGCCGCAGATTCTACATATCCGGTCTAGGGTCTGACTTCGATGCGTCACTCGGCGGCGGCGCTGCTACCAGCGGGGCTGGCATTGATGGCGCGTTGAGCCGAGCCAAAGACAGTGCTTTGAAATCCCCCGAAGACACTTTCAGTAAGAGCCCACTTGATGCAGCAAAAGATATTCTCACGGGTAAAAAATGGTGGGAATCTTTGTTAAACAACCTGAAGGTTGGCAATGTCATCTCCGGAGCCATTAAAGCCGCAGCGCCGGCGGGGCTAGATCTTTTCGGAATAACTCGAGACAACGAGTATACCGCTACTTTTTTCAAAACAGGCGTTGATACGCGACTTGAGGCAGCATTTAAAGTCGTAGAAAAGACACTCGCTGATGCAAGAGAAAAAAGTGGCGCGCCTGTAAAGCGTATTTCCATCTCTGTCTTTGGATATGACTTCGGGGCGAGTCTTGCTCGAGCATTCACCCATAAACTGTTCGAAGAGTGTGATCCCGCAACAAATGTTTTTAAAGGCGCCCAACTCGAAGTGAATTTCGCCGGATTGTTTGACGCGGTGGATCGAAGCGGCGACAGCTCTATTTTACTGGAATATTTCATCCCGTTTGTGAACATTGTGGATGACGGCGAGTGCCTCGCTGGGCCCGTTAAATCTGCGCTTCATCTTGTTGCCGCCCATGAGTGCCAGGATTCTCGCCGCTCCAGGCTGATCGGCACTGGTCCGTCCACTCCTAAATGGGAGGAACGATTAGTACCAGGGACGAGCTACGACGTGGGAGGCGGTTTGAAAAAAACCGACGTCGCTCATAGCACGGAGCTTCAACTAGCAAGTTTGCATGAAATGTATCAAGCTGCCCGAAAGGCAGGAGTTCCCTTTCCTACACTTGACGAATTGCATGAGAGCCAGCCAGATATCGCCGAGTATTTCATACTGAACGATCATATCAACGGCGCAAGCGCGATCGGCGCGAGCAAAGATTACATGAGTAAAGCGGGTAATAAAAAAGTATCTGCTGAAAGCTTCCTAGCCCATCGTCGATTGTATATCCAACGTTTGCGTGGTTTATGGGAGTTGTATCGTGGGCAGCATCAAGCATATGACGACCAAGAAGAGCGCCTGCAACGTCCTATTTTTAGCAAACAAGGCTCAATCGCACGAGCGCTAGGGATGAGCAGCGAAAGCGCCGCTCAAGCAGCAAAACGCGATCAGGCTCTCAAGCAAACTCAGCAAGGCAAGGCTGCCCTCCGCGCCGAGCTAAGTTGGCTTGAGGACGTAGACCGCGAAGCCTGGAGGTTGAAAACCAGCTTCCCATCTGCCCCAGTAAAAGCACTGCTAGACGAGTGGTTCGCTGCTGTCCCTAGAGGCCTTAGTTTCGACGTTGAAGATCTACTCGAATTTTACGTAAACGATCAATACATGATCCAACAGATACCTCGGGGCACGGGTATTCCGATACCTAAATACTTTCGCGTTCGAGAGTTCGACATGCCGAGCCTGAATAAAACCAAAGGCATGGCCCCCGACTATCTGGAACAGATGATGCGGAAACCTTCAGCAGAGGCTCCCGGTGCATCAACCTAAACTTAGGAAGATTCATTTCAGTCTCAAAGACTCAATATTGCTTTTCTAGTTTGGATTTCATGCGCTTGATAGATATTACTGCGGACGCACGTCGAAAACGAACATGGCGAAGAAGGCGAATAGCCGTTGCTTTACTAGCTTTGCTGATTAGCTACGCCACCCCAAAAATCATTAATCTATTTCGTACGCCCGGCGCCATGCTGACATCAGAAAATTACACAGACCGCCCAATTTTCAGTTATTGGGTAAATGACTTTTGGGGCGGCAATCTGTTCGCAATGGGCGGCGGTGGAATAATGTGCTGCTCCAAATTTGAGGGAGACACAGCTAAAGTCACCTGGATATTGGACATAACCCAACAGCAGCAAATACAGGGCTCGGTAGAAGAGCGCCATGAACTTCAGCTTTCGCTTCCCCAGCGCGGCCCGCACGATCAGTACCTGCATGTGCGCTTTGATCCGGGTTATAAAGTACGGCTCGGATGGAGTCCTGACTTGTTTAGCCCATTTGAACCCCGACCAACCAAGACGGTGTCTGGAAGCATTGAGGCGCAGTAAAAATATGCGATTCAGCCAAGCGCCCATATCCAGTCGCACGAAGATAGTGATCTGCGTGACAGTGCTGCTGGCCGCTTTTGTGACATCTCTAATTCATGACCGTGTTCGTACGCCCGGGGCTGCCCTTACATCCCACAACTACACTGATCGTCCCATTGGCAGCTATTGGGTAAATGGTCACTGGGGCGGTAACGGAGGCGTGACCTGCTGTTGGAGCATCGATGGCAACACCGCTAAAGTTGCGTGGATTCTGAGCATGTCTAAAGCTCAAGAGGACCAAGGGATGAAGATCGAAAGACACGAAGTGCAAGTGCACTTACCCTCACGCAACCGCGGCGATGACACGTTGCATGTCTATTTTCTTCCGAACAATCGTATCGAGGTGATGTGGGCATCGACGGTGCTGGATCCGCTTCGTCACGAAACGGAAATCTTGCCACGCTGAAACACGGGTCGTTTCTCACTCCCTCCCGTGGCCACGTCCAATCATTTTCTCATCAAACCGGCGCCTTCCAGCTCAACATCTGCTGCTGCGCCACCTGCAGCAAATCATTGCCATCCTGCGTCAGCAGGTAAAGTGCATGGGTTAGGTGTGGAATGTCCTGCACGTCGGCGTGCTTGAAGCAAAGGCAATGCAAGATTTCGAGCAGATCGGCAGAGGCACGGATGCGTTGAACGGCAGTTTCGAGGATGTCTTTCGGGTTGTCTCGGGTGTCGATTAGCAGCGTCGGGGTTTCGGTGACGTTGCTGCTGGGGGGAGATAGCGGCTTTGTAGCGGCTTAATTATTGGCATTTTGATTACTCAACTGTATTAGAAGGTAACCGCCATAGCCGTGACCAAACGTTGGGAGGCGCCCGTGTACAGGCTTGGTCAACCGAGAACAGTTCAAAACTCAGCTCGCCCGAACGCGTCCTTCACACAGCCGCGACAGCAGTGCACTTCGCGAACCAGAAGATCCGCGCAGGGCAAATGATGGCACATATGCAACGAACTTTTCTCAGGTGACCCAACCCGAACCACAGATTTTTCAGCGGCACCGGACAATAACCCTCCCCTCCACCTGCCGAAAGCAGACTAGCTTTTGTAGGAATTCGCCAAAACTTCTAAAGAAAACCGCCGCAATCCCTGACAGCCGGCGTTCAGCTCGGTTAACCATCCCTTATCGCCGTATTCAAAATACTCTACTGAACCGCACGCCCTCAGCCATTCTGGCTGGCGCCCAGTGCGGCAGGTTCGAGTGAATCACGCCGAATTCTAGAACCGCCACACGGGAGTCCTCTCATGAACATTCGCGCTTTATCGCTCAGCGTCGCCCTCGCCTGCATCGCATTTGCCGGGCTGGCCCAGGCCAATGACACTTCTGCTACATCCAAGGTGGTGTCGTTGACTGAGCCACCAACGCAATTGTGCAAAGTGGTTACGGCCGATATGAAGTACATCGACAAAGCCGGTAATCCCGAGGAAATCAGCTACCGGAAATTGTCTGACGCATGCCGTCAGCAGAACTGACAGACGCTTCTGATTTTCCGCTTGGCCATAGGCGTGGGGTGGCTTCGGCGGTTATGCTCGGGGCCTTCCCTACTGCCGCAAGGATTGGCCATGCAGTTGTCGTTCCGCACGTTGTCGAGCTTCACTTCAATCCTGTGTTTTTTGCTGGCGCTGGTCTGGGGATTTTTTCCGGAAGTGTTGCTGGCGATCTGGAGTATTGGCTATTCGGAAGGCACTGGCGTAGTCGCAAGGCGCAGCGCGGTGCTGTTTGCGGCGTTGGGGGTGATGTTTTACTTGCTGCGCAATGCTCCGCCGTCAACGTCACGCAGTGCACTGTGCACTGGTTTTATCGTCGGCTGTTTCGGTTTGGCGGCATTGGGTTTTGGCGAGTGGCTCAATGGCCATGCCGGCCCCGGGATTTTGCTCGCGGTGCTGGTCGAGTTCGCGCTGGGCCTGGGTTTCGTGCAGGCCCGGCGCGTGACGGTCGAACTGGGTGAAACGTTGGGCTAAACGGCTCGAGAACGAGCGCTGGTTTGATGTGTCATGGTTTGTTGCGCGAGGTCGGAACGCAGGCCAGCGACCAGGTTGTTGATTTCACGGCAGCTGTTCAGTCGGCTGGCGTCGATTCCACTGACGTAGAGATCGGCTTGGTCGGTCCGATGGTCGCCAAATACTTTGACGGACATCGACAAGTCGGGTGACAGCGTGCACTGGCAGCGTTTCGGCAGGAAGCTGCTTTCAATGATATTGCGTAATTCCAAGGCAGATAAAAACATGGCGAACCCTCTCCTTTCTGTGCGATTGCCAATCAAGTATTCACGCTGACCCTTTGCTGCGCCTTCACGGGTGTGCCCCCGCTGTTTCCTTGGTGCGGCAAATGGTGGTACTGCGAAATGCCCATTGGAGTGTAGGCGTCCAAATCCGGTGCGCCTCACCGGAAGAACGCATAAAACGTGCCTTTGATCGGTTCGTTTGGCGCCCTGCAAAATCAAGCACTTGGAAAGATGGCCAGTATCCTGCTATTTGCAAAATGCATGAACCGACCGCACATCCACTGCAATCTGCAATCTCCGGCCGAATTTGCTTTCGAAGACCATGACGGCAAGAATGTCTCCCATTGCAATTCAACCCGCACGGAGGCTTCCATGAATTCCTTACGCATTTGCGCGATCACTGGGCTGTTAATCGCCAACCTTTCCACCCTCGCCCACGCCGCCAAGCTCGAAGACGTGGCGCCGTATCCCAAAGCCGAAGCCGGGTTTACCCGTCAGGTCATTCATCTGCCGAAACAAGAGCAGGAAGAGAATTTCCAGGTTGAAATTCTCGCTGGCAAAACTCTGGAGGTGGATTGCAACCGTCAACGTCTGGGCGGTGTGCTCGATGAAAAGAACCTGCAAGGCTGGGGCTATCCGTTCTATCGCCTGGAAAAGGTCATCGGCCCAATGAGCACGATGATGGCCTGCCCGCCCGGCAGTCAGAAAAAACGTGCTTTCGTTCCGGTCGTCGGCGACGGCTTCATGTTGCGTTACAACAGCAAATTGCCGGTTGTGGTGTACGCGCCGTCGGACGTCGAAGTGCGTTATCGCATCTGGTCGGCGTCGGACAAAGTCGGCACCGCCCTGCAGGAATAACCCGAGCGCTTGTTACGCCGGCACGCCGCAAGCAGCGGCGCGTTCGGCGACATGGCGCAGACTGTCGAAGTTGATGTTGGCCCCGGAGTCGATGGCGACGAATGTCTGATCGCGAACGCCGCTGCGCGCCACGTACTGCTTGATCCCCGCCACGGCCAGCGCCCCCGACGGTTCAGTGATCGAACGGGTATCGTCGTAGATATTCTTGATCGCGGCGCAGAGCTCGTCATTGCTGACCGTTATCACCTCATCTACACAGAAGCGGCAAACCTCAAAGCCATACGCGCCAATCTGCGCTACCGCTACGCCATCGGCGAAGGTGCCGACACTGGGCAGGACCACCCTCTCGTCCGCACCTAAAGCCGCTTGCAGGCACGCCGAATGTTCGGATTCGACGCCGATGATCCGCACTTCCGGGCGCAGGTATTTGACGTAGGCCGCGATACCGGCGATCAAACCTCCGCCGCCGACCGGGATAAAGATCGCATCCAGCGCGCCTTGATGCTGGCGCAGGATTTCCATGGCCACGGTGCCTTGGCCAGCGATCACGTCAGGATCATCGAACGGTGAAACGAACGCGCATCCGCTCTGCTCGGCCAAATGCAACGCATGGGCCATAGCAAACGGGAAACTCTCGCCATGCAGCAGTGCTTCGGCACCGCGACTGCGCACGCCGAGCACTTTGAGCTCAGGGGTGATAGACGGCATGACGATCGTCGCGCAGATGCCCAACTCCCGTGCCGCCAGCGCTACACCCTGCGCGTGATTACCCGCCGACGCAGTGATCACTCCCCGCGCTTTCTGCTCATCGCTCAGTTGCACGAGTTTGTTGTAAGCACCACGGATCTTGAAAGAGAACGTCGGTTGCAGATCTTCGCGCTTGAGCAGGACCCGATTGCCCAATGCTTGCGACAATGCCGGCGCAGGCTGCAACGGGGTACGCACCGCAATGTCGTACACCGGCGCTGCCAGGATTTTCTTTACGTAGTGCTCGAGCAGGGCTTGCTGGTCGGGGCTGTGCGGCATGGTCGTCTCCTGACAGTTTTCAGAACCCCGGAGACAGAAAGTAAAAACCCGCCTCTAGGGCGGGTTGGGTGCTGCAGTCGTGAGCTAGCCCGCCAAATGAGGAATGGCGGTAATAATGCTTGGCTGGCAGCGCGATACGGTGAAAGTCATGGACTGGAAATTAGCCTGCCGTTGGATGACAAGTCAATGGCCCGCTGCAGAACTTTGAATCTTCCGCAGAACTGAACAGTCACTGCAAAGGAGAACAACAACTTCTGCTCCAAGCCGATGAAAGTGGAGATCGACCATGAATATCCGCCAAATGCTGTTCGCCGTCCCGCTGCTGGTCGCCGCCCTGTCCAGCCCTGCTGCTTTCGCCGTCGATGAAAGCGACGCCGTGAAAAAGCCCGAATGTCCGAAAGGCCAGGTGTGGGACAGTAAAACCCAGCAATGCGTGCTGCAGACCAGCGGCTGACAGAAGCCCTGCTAAACTGGCCGAGGTTTTATTCTCAGGAAGATTTCCCCGTGCCCATTTCGTCCCGCGCTGCATTGCTGGTCATCGATGTTCAAAACGACTTCATTCCCGGCGGCCAATTGCCGGTGCCTGAAGGTGAACAGATTGTGCCGCTGATCAACCGCCTCGCGCGCCAGTTCAGGCAAGTCGTGATTGCGCAGGACTGGCACCCGAGCGGGCATATCTCGTTTGCGTCCAGCCATCTTGGGCGCCAGCCCTACGATGTCATTGAGTTACCGTACGGCGCACAAACGTTGTGGCCCAATCACTGTGTGCAAGCCAGTGTCGGCGCCGAATTTCATCCGGAACTGGATCTACCGCACGCGCAATTGATCATCCGCAAGGGGTGCAATCCCGATATTGACAGCTACTCGGCTTTTCTCGAAGCGGATCGAAGCACCACCACCGGGCTCGCCGGCTATTTGAAAGAGCGCAGCATCGACACCGTTTACATGGTTGGCCTGGCGCTGGATTTCTGTGTGATGTTTTCGGCACTGGATGCGCGCGCGGCGGGTTTTAATGTCTGTGTGGTGCTGGATGGCTGTCGCGCGATTGATCTGGACGGTTCGCTGGCAGCCGCCATAGCGCGGATGCAAGAGGCCGGCGTCAGCCTGATTCAATCATCCGATGTCCGTTAGGATATTCAGGCCATGGCCGGCAACCACAGCCTGAATCGCGCCCCACCCAGCGGCGAACTTTCAACCGTCAAGGTACCGCCCTGCGCTTCCAGTGCGCGGCGGCTGATCGCCAAACCGAGGCCGAATCCACCCGTCGCGCGATCACGGCTGCGGTCGAGCCGATAGAACGGTTCAAAGATCCGCTCGCGCTCGTCGTCGGGAATGCCGATGCCATCGTCGTCAACCCATATCTCACATCCGCCGGCAATCACCTGCACGCCAATCTGAATGCGTTTTTCGCAATAGCGCATGGCATTGCGCAACAGGTTCTGGATGGCCCGGGCGGTCAGGCGTGGATCCAGCGCGAAGCGTTCGAGTTGACCGTGCAGCAGAACGTCAATCACGATGTCTGGCGACTCCAGTTCCTCATCGACACTGCCGAGAATGCTGTCAATGAACTCGTCGAGCGACACCTCGATGCGCTCGGGCGATTGCGCCGGATTCTGCAAACGGCTGTAGGAAAGCAACTCCAGCACCAATTCATCCAGCTCACGAATGTGCGCGACCAGGCTCTGCAAGCGCTCGCGGCTGGCGGCCGGCAAGTCTTCCGACAAGGCCAATGCCAGGCCGAAATCCAGACGCGTCAATGGCGTACGCAGCTCATGGGAAACGGCGTTAAGCAGATCACGTTGCTGGTTGAGCAGGTTTTCAATATCGCCGGCCATGGTGTCGAACACGTTGGCGAGGCTGCCGATGTTCGAACTCGGGGCGATTCTGGTTCGCTCGCTCAAGTGGCCTTTGCCGAAGCGTTCGGCAGTGCCTTTCAGGCGCTCTAGATCGCGCCAGTGCGGGCGCAACCAGAGCAGCAGGCAGCCGAGCAACATGGCGCCGATCAGCACGTTGATGCTCCAGTACAACAGATCGACGTCGACCGGATCGGGCGGCACGACCATGCGCACCGCCATGTCCGCATTCAGCGGAGTCACCGCCAGCGTTCGCCAGCCCCAGTCGCCGATGCGCACCACGTTTTCACCCCGGTGCAGACGTTCCTGCTCGATGGGGGTGAACACCGGGTCGTCGATTGGCGTCAGGACGATGTGCAGCGGCTGGAATTCCTTGTCCATCGCCGCTGCAATCTCCGGCCACTGCTCTTGCGGCGCCGCATGAAACTGCTTGGTGATCAGCGATTGCAGACCTCGGGAAAAGTCCAGGTTGTAGGTGACGAAGCGATCCCGGAAGGCCATGACCACCAGATCCGGCACCAGATAGATCGCCGCGCTATAGGAGACGATCGTCACCAGATACAGGCGAAACAGAATGCGAAACATCAGCTCAGCATTCCCATTCGGAGCGGCTGAACAGATAGCCCTTGCCCCACACAGTCTTGATCTTGCGCGCCTCGCCGGCGTGATCATCGAATTTGCGCCGCAACTTGGAAATCGCCACGTCCACCGAGCGGTCAGTGCCATTGAACTCGATGCCGCGCAGCCGCTGCAGAATCTGATCGCGACTCAGCACTTCGCCGGCGTGGCGGGCCAGCACCACCAGCAAATTGTATTCGCCGCTGGACAGTTCAACCGCTTGATCACGCCAGGTCACGGTGCGCTCGGACAGGTCAATGCACAGATTGCCCATGACGATCCGGTCATTGACCGCCAACGGCTCGCCCAGGCTGCTGCGCCGCAACAAGGTACGCACCCGCGCCAGCAGCACCCGTGGCTCGCAGGGTTTGGTGACGTAATCGTCAGCGCCCATTTCCAGGCCCAGCACTTGATCATGGCTGTCATCGCGGGCTGTGAGCATGAGGATCGGCAAGGTCGCTGAATCTGCACGAAGCAAGCGGCACACTTGTAAACCGTCGAGACCTGGCAGCATCAGATCGAGGATCACCAGATCCGGCGGACTGATACGCGCCCGTTCGCGCACATGGTCGCCACGGCCGATGACGCTGACGGAATAACCGTTGCGCTCCAGGTAGCTGGAAATCAGTTCGGCGAGGGCGGTGTCGTCTTCGACCAGGAGGATGTTGGGCATGGGGTGTTCCAGAAAATGCTGGGGCGACAGTCAGGGCTCATTTCGCTCGCACATTGAAATGCGATCTCCTGTGGGAGCGAGCCTGCTCGCGAAAGCGATCGAACTGTCGCAATAAATTTCAAGGCCTGCAGGATATACGCCCTCACCCGCTACGGAGCAAAACCCTTACACAATTTCACACAGCAGCTACAAAGCTTCACCGCTAACCTCCCCGTCTGGCCGTAGGATGCGGCCTTCAATATTGGGGGTTGTACATGTCTGGAAAACTGCTGGCCTGGCTCGGCCTGATCGCATTGGCGCTGACGCTGAGCGCTTGTGATTCATCCTCGAACGACGAAGAGCAGACGCCGCCGGCCACCGTGCGCGTCGAGACCATTAAAACCGAGCCCCTGTCGATCAGCAGCGAACTGAGTGGGCGCATCGCCGCGCCACGGATTGCCGAAGTGCGTGCGAGAGTGGCGGGCGTGGTGTTGCAGCGCACCTATCGCGAAGGCAGCGATGTGAAAAAGGGCGATGTGCTGTTCCGCATCGACCCGGCACCTTTCAAGGCCGATCTGGACAGTGCCGAAGCAGCGCTGCGCAAAGCCGAGGCCAACGCTTTTCAGGCGAAACTGCAAGAACAACGCTATGCGCAGTTGATCGAGGACCAGGCCATCAGCGGTCAGGACTACGACAACGCCCGCGCCGCTGCCCGGCAGACCGCCGCTGATGTCGCCGCCAGCAAGGCAGCGCTGGAACGGGCGAAACTGAACCTCGGTTATGCCACCGTCACCGCGCCGATCTCCGGCCGCATCGGCCGCGCGCTGGTCACCGAAGGTGCGCTGGTGGGGCAGAACGAAACCACACCGCTGGCGCTGATTCAGCAGCTCAACCCGATCCATGCCGACCTCACCCAGTCGACCCGCGAACTTAATGAACTGCGCCGGGCATTCCGTTCCGGGCAGTTGCAGGAAGTCGGTCAGGATCAGGTCAAGGCCACACTGATTCAGGATGACGGCAGCCTGTATCCATTGCCCGGCAAGCTGCTGTTCAGCGACATCACTGTCGATCCGGGTACTGGCCAGATCATCCTGCGCAGTGAATTCCCCAATCCGGATCTCGACCTGCTGCCGGGCAGTTTCATCCGCGTACGCCTTGAACAGGCAACCATTCAGAACGGCATTACCGTGCCGCAACGCGCGGTGCAGCGTGACAGTGCCGGCATTGCCCAGGTGCTGACCGTCGATGAGCAGATGCGCGTGGCGCAGCAACCGGTGCAACTGGGTGCGGTGCAGAACAATCGCTGGATCGTCACCGGCGGCCTGAAGCCCGGCGACCGCATTGTCATCGAAGGCCTGCAACACGCCCGTCCCGGGGAAAAAGTACAGGTCGACGAAACCCCTCTTCCACTTGCCCAGACCACTGGTCAGTAAGCAGGACGCTCTTATATGCCGCAGTTCTTTATCGATCGCCCAGTGTTCGCCTGGGTGGTCGCCCTGTTCATCCTGTTGGCCGGTGCGCTGGCCATTCCGCAGTTGCCGGTCGCGCAATACCCGGACGTCGCACCGCCGCAGATCGAAATCTACGCCGTCTACCCCGGCGCCTCGGCGCAGACCGTCGATGAGAGCGTGGTCAGCCTGATCGAGGAAGAGCTCAACGGCGCCGATCACTTGCTCTACTTCGAATCGCAAAGCAGCCTCGGCAGCGCGACGATCAAGGCGACGTTCCAGCCGGGCACCAACCCGGAGCTGGCGCAGGTCGATGTACAAAACCGCCTGAAGGTGGTCGAGTCGCGCCTGCCGCAAGCGGTCAATCAGCAAGGTTTGCAGGTGGAGAAGGTCTCTTCCGGTTTCCTCTTGCTAATCACTTTGACTTCCAGCGACGGCAAGCTCGATGACGTGGCGCTCAGCGATTATCTGGCGCGCAATGTGATGAACGAGATCAAGCGCCTGGACGGTGTCGGCAAGGCGCAGTTGTATGGTGCCGAGCGGGCGATGCGCATCTGGATCGATCCGCAGAAGCTCATCGCGTTCAACCTGACGCCGGCCGATGTCAACGAAGCCATCGTTGCGCAGAACGCCCAGGTTTCAGCGGGCAGCATCGGTGATTTGCCGTCGCCTTCCACACAGGAAATCACTGCGACGATTCTGGTCAAAGGCCAATTGTCGACGCCTCAGGAATTTGCCGACATCGTGCTCAAGGCCAACCGCGACGGCTCCACGGTGCGCATCGGTGATGTCGCGCGCGTCGAAATCGGCAGTCAGGAATATCAGTTCGGCACTCGCCTCAACGGCAAGCCGTCCACCGCCGTCGGCGTGCAGCTGTCTCCCGGCGCCAACGCACTGAACACCGCAACGCTGGTGCGGGCGAAGATGGACGAGCTGGCGCGCTACTTCCCGGCGGGCGTGGAGTACAAGATTCCGTATGACACCTCGCCCTTCGTCAAAGTCTCGATCACCAAAGTGATCTACACCCTTGGCGAAGCGATGCTGCTGGTGTTTGCAGTGATGTTCCTGTTCCTGCAGAACGTGCGCTACACGCTGATCCCGACGCTGGTGGTGCCGGTGGCGCTGATGGGCACGTTCGCGACCATGCTGGGGCTGGGCTTCTCGATCAACGTGCTGACCATGTTCGGCATGGTGCTGGCCATCGGCATTCTGGTGGATGACGCGATCGTTGTGGTGGAGAACGTCGAGCGCATCATGGCCAGCGAGGGCTTGTCGCCCAAGGAAGCCACGCGCAAGGCAATGACGCAGATTACCGGCGCGATTATCGGCATCACTCTGGTGCTGGTCGCGGTGTTTATTCCGATGGCGTTCATGCAGGGCTCGGTCGGCGTGATCTACCAACAGTTCTCGCTGTCCATGGCCACGTCGATTCTGTTCTCGGCGTTTCTCGCCCTGACGTTGACGCCGGCGTTGTGCGCAACATTGCTCAAGCCTGTCGCCAAAGGTGAGCATCACGAGAAGTCCGGATTCTTTGGCTGGTTCAATCGTCGTTTCGAGCAACTGACCGATCGCTATCAGGGTTGGGTCGGCTATGCGCTGAAGCGCACTGGTCGCTACCTGGTGATCTACGTAGTCCTGTTGATTGGACTTGGGTTCTGTTTTGCGCGCCTGCCCTCCTCGTTTCTGCCGACCGAGGATCAGGGTTACACCATCACCGATATTCAATTGCCGCCCGGCGCGACGAAAAACCGCACCGTGCAAGTAGCCGAACAGCTCGAAGCGCACAACGCCGATGAGCCGGGAATCAGTGACAGCGTAGTGATCCTGGGTTTCAGCTTCTCCGGTAGCGGGCAGAATGCGGCGCTGGCGTTTTCGACGCTCAAGGATTGGTCGGAACGTGGCAGTGACGATGCTGCCAGCTCGATTGCCGATCGCGCCAACGCTGCGTTGAGTCAGATCAAGGACGCCATGGCCTTCTCGGTGCTGCCGCCGCCGGTGGATGGCCTTGGCACGTCCAGCGGTTTTGAGTTCCGTTTGCAGGATCGCGGTGGCCTGGGCCATGCGACGTTGATGCAGGCGCGTACGGAACTGCTCGCCGCCGCCGAGAAAAGTCCGGTGTTGATGAACGTCCGTGAAAGCGCGCTGGCCGAAGCACCGCAAGTGCAACTGATCGTAGACCGCAAGCAGGCGAATGCCTTGGGCGTTTCGTTCGCCGACATCGGTAATGTGCTGTCCACTGCGGTGGGTTCCAGCTACATCAACGACTTCCCCAATCAGGGCCGCATGCAGCGCGTGGTCGTGCAAGCCGAAGGTGATCAGCGCAGTCAGGTGGATGATTTGCTGAAAATGCACGTGCGCAACAACGCTGGGAACATGGTGCCGCTGTCGGCATTCGTCCAGGCCACCTGGATTCAAGGCCCGGCGCAGTTGACCAGGTACAACGGCTATCCGGCGATTGCCATCTCCGGCGAACCGTCTACCGGGCACAGCACCGGCGAAGCGATGGCAGAAATCGAGCGTTTGGTAGCGTTGGGGCCGAAGGGCTTGGGCCAGGAATGGACTGGGTTGTCGTTGCAGGAGCGTCTGTCCGGCAATCAGGCGCCGATTCTGCTTGGCCTGTCGCTTCTGGTGGTATTCCTGTGTCTGGCGGCGCTGTATGAGAGCTGGTCGATTCCGACTTCGGTACTGCTCGTTGTGCCGCTGGGTGTGCTCGGCGCAGTGTTGGCAGTGACGATGCGCGGCATGCCTAACGACGTGTTCTTCAAGGTGGGTTTGATCACGATCATTGGGCTGTCGGCGAAGAATGCGATCCTCATTATCGAATTTGCCAAGAGCCTGTATGACGAAGGTCACGACCTGATCGATGCAACGTTGCAGGCTGCTCGCTTGCGCTTGCGGCCGATCGTGATGACCTCGCTGGCGTTCATTCTCGGCGTGGTGCCATTGGCCATCGCCACGGGTGCCAGCTCGGCGAGTCAGCAAGCGATCGGCACTGGCGTGATCGGCGGGATGATCACCGCTACGCTGGCAGTCATCTTCGTCCCCGTGTTCTTCGTCGTCGTCATGAAGCTCGTACAACGATTCACCAAACGACACTGATCCAAATGTAGGAGCTGTCGAGTGCAACGAGGCTGCGATCTTTGATCTTGAAAAGCTAAAGTCAAAAGATCGTCCGATCGCGGCCCGAGCCTTCGGCAGCTCCTACAAAAGCCGTATCGCCTGCGCTATGGTGCGCTGACAGTTCACCAACGTGAGTCCCCATGCGCTTGCTCGCCCGCACCCACCCTCGCCTCTCCGCCGCCGCTGTGCTCGGCCTCGCCACCGGCCTGCTGGTTCCGGCCGACTCCATCGTCAGCAAAATCCTCATCGGCTGGAACGCCGGTGTCTGGACTTACCTGATCCTGATGTTCTGGCTGACCATACGCGCGAAGGCCCCGGATGTGCGTCGCATCGCCGAAGTCGAAGATGAGAACGCCGGACTGGTGCTGTTTGTGGTGTGCATCGCCGCATTGGCGAGCCTCGCCACCATCACCCTCGAACTGGCCGGCAGCAGAGATCTGGAAACCTCACGCAAACTGATGCACTACGGGTTCACAGCGCTGACGGTGACCGGCTCGTGGCTGCTGATAGGAGTGATCTTCTGCGTGCACTACGCAAGGTTGTTTTACACCTGGAACGGCAAAGAGCCGGCGCTGCGTTTCGCCGAAGGGCTGACCACTCCCAATTACTGGGACTTTCTGTACTTTTCATTCACCATCGGTGTGGCCGTGCAGACGGCCGATGTTGGGGTTGCAACTCGAGATATTCGGAAAATCGTGCTGGCGCAGTCGTTGATAGGATTTGTTTTCAATACAGCAATTCTAGGATTTTCAATCAATATTGCTGCTGGATTGTTCGGTTGAGCTACAGCGGAGCGTTTGCGACACAAAAAATGCCCCGGCATCGCCAGGGCACTTGAATGACATGTGTTCAGAAGAAATGACTTACTCTCAAACTCGCGCTCCAGTCCTGAGAAACGGTATTGCCTGCACCGCCGCCGACTTCGCCCGCGACCTGCCAGTTTCGCTGAGCAGGTGTCCACTTCAACCCGGCACGGTACTCCAGCGTGCTACTGGCGCGGTCGTCATCGAAGCTATCGTCGTTGATTTTGACTTCGTTGGTTTTGACGAATTCATGGTTTGCCCCCAGCGAAACACTGGGTTCCAGCAAGGCACCACCTTCAAGTGTCAACAAACGTCCACCCCGGATGCCGATGTTTCCTTGCACCGAACGCATGGTATCTGCATCAACTTCAAGACCGTTGTCCAGCCGATAGCTGTCACTCTGGGTTACCCCCGTTGACAGGCCGACTTGAGGTTCAAGAAACCAATCCCCTCCAAAGCGATAGTGCTTGCCCACCGTGACCGCACCACTCGCACCCAAGGCTTTGTAGTCTCCTTTGCTCCGGGTACCGTCACTCATGGTGACTTTGGCCTTGTTGTTGAACTGGTTGATCTTGAGCAAACCGTTGATGAATATACCGCTCACAGGATCAAAGGTGCTGCCGTAAACGCCGATACTCACGCTATCAATGGTTGCCGTGGAACCATATTTCAGATCCATATCAGTCCGACTTGTACCAACGAATGCGCCCAATACCGCATCTTGACCGGCGATATTCACCGTTGTATCGGCACCACCGGTAATCCCGGTCTGGTTTTGTGTATAGCCGTCGCCATAAGCATTTTTGACGTTGTACTGGTTGCCATACGTGCGTACCCAGACACTGTTGCTCAACTTGGTGGTATCGCTTTCACTGGCCGCGCGCATTGCTGCGTTGGGTCGGATACTGAGACCGCGATCACCGATCTGAGAATTAAGCAGGTTCATTTCCGCGTTCGATACACTGCGCGCACTGCCAGCCAAGGCCAACGCTGTGTTGGTCGAAGTACTGACGGTTTCCCTGTCCGGGTTGAGGTATAAGCCTTGACCATCCTGTTTCAATCGATAGACGAAAGCGCCGGCATCAACCGTTTCACGCCCGCCAAGCGAGAAGCTGGCGTCGCCTGCAGCAATATTGCCGACCTTCACCGCTTCGGCCGTGACAGGCGTCGTGCCGGTAGCAGCGATCTGCAGTTGGTGTTGCCCGCTGGCATTGCCCGTGACATTTAAAAAATCGGTATTTCCATTGCCCAGATCCGTGCCCATCACAAAGGTACCGTGACCGGATAGATCGCCGACGTTGAGTTGCTGAAACTCCTCGTTTGTGCCCATGCGAACAATACCGCCATCCAGCGCCAGGCGTTGCACGGTGTTGTCACCCGTCATCACCCATCGCGCGGCATTGTTGATATTCAGGCTTCCCGAGTTGTTGATCTGCCCGGTGAGCGTCGAATTGTTGTTCAGCAACACAGTACCGTTGCTGGAACTGTCGACATCGCCCGTCAGAGCGCTGGCATTGTCCAGCGAGAGCTTGGCGATGTTGTTGATGTTGCCGTTAATGGCAGAAGCGTTATTCAGAACAACGACACTGTTCGCGTCGCCGGTGACGTTTCCGGTCAGTGCGCTGGAATTGTTCAGAGAAAGGCTGGCCACATTGTTGACGTTGCCGTTGATCGTCGATTTGTTGTCGATTCCAACCGTAGTTGCCGTCCCGGCGATTCCCAGTACATTGCCGTTCAAGGTACTGGAGGAGTCGAATAGTGACTTCGTAACGTTTTGCAGGTCGCCGTTGAGCGTGGCTGCGTTCTGCATGACAAGAGCAACAGTGCTATTGGTTTCGGCAATCACGTCACCCGTCAGAGTACTGCCATTGACATTGAAGTTGGCCGTAGAGCGGTTGGTCGCTTGCAACACTGAGCCATTGCCGCCAACCAGCTCGGAATTACCGCTAACATCGATGGTGGCGACAGTCCCGGCATTCCCTGACGAGCCAAGAACGATGGCCGATCCGCTTCCACTGGTGATACGGGTGTTATGGAGCGTCACGGTGCTGGCGCTGATGCCGACCGTGTCAGTCACGATTTGCAAGCCATCCTTTCCCCCGGTGATCGTGCTATCCGTTGCTGAAAGCGTTGCGCCGCCCAGTTGTACGCCATAACTGTTGGCGCCCGTGCCGACAATTTTGGAGTCCGCAACGTTCAGGACGGCGAAGCCTACGGCTTGCGCGCCACCGATAGCGCCAGTGATGACACTGTTACCGGTCACGGTGGCAGAGGAAGATGCAGGGGTGCTGATGTTACGTCCCAGCAACAGCCCGAAACTGTTGGTGCTGGTGATTGTCGAGTTGTCGATCGTTGCTCTGCTGTCGATCAGCTGGATCGCTCCCCGGCCCGTGGCGCTATTGACTTCAGCGCCGGACATGTTCAACGAAGAGGTGTTCGCATTGATACGCTGACTCTGGCCACCGTTGAAAATGACATTCGCACTTTGTGAACTGATGGTCAGGGCCGTCGAGTCGTCGATGGTCAGGGTGCCCCCTTGGGACACCACCCAGGCTTCTGGTGCTGGCGGATTGGTGACCACTTCACTCTCGCCTGGCAACAGGGTTCGACTATAAGCCTGGGGCGCAGCGATCAATGTCGCCGCCATCATCAGTCTGAGAGTGTTCGGGTGTTTGGAGCGAAAAGAAATGGACATGGGTACTTCCTCAAGTCTGCACAATAACAACCTCTGTTTTTTCGGCAGTGTTAAAAGCGCCCACCTAAAAACGTGCGATAGCCTAATAATAAAATTTGATGTTTTATGTAGGAATAGTCCTTATATGCACAGAGACTTATCCTTCCGGCTTGCAGTCTTAATCAAAATCCTCATGACTTGGGGTAACAATCGCGAGAGAGAAAATTGCCTCTCCCGCGATGAGAAAACAACGTTATTGATCGCAGCCCTAGACTGGCGCTTCTGTCAGATCGCAGTACTGGAAGCTGTTATTGATCGTATCCAACTGTTTAATGATTGGAATTGATGATTGCTGACCGCCTTGGGCTTCATACCAGTATTTCCCCCATACCGCTGGACCTAGTCGCTTAGGCTGTGCGGCCTTGAAGTGTGCAGCGGTACCCACGCCAGCAACATCGGGCTCGGTGGGCCCCTTGATGGTATAAGTCGCCGACGCCGGCGTACCCGGAATCAACGCAGTACCCTGCGCATTCGAGTGTGCTTCAAAATGTGCCGTGATAACCGTGCCCTGCGGTAACAGCGCATCTTTTCTGATCTGCAGTCCCAGAACATAACCGCTCGTGGGACTGGTCATCGCGTAGCACTCGATATAGTCGCGAAGATCAGGCCTTCGGATTCTGATAGTAGGTTCCGGCAGGACGACCGGAATCCTATTGACCGTTACTGTCTGTGGCAAGGATTTGTTGACGTTCTTACCGACTCCGGTCTTCTCGATAGTATAACGAGCTGTATCGCTTGGCGGTGTTAACTTGGCCATATCACTTGCATCAATCTTGACCTCAAACTCTGATACAGAGACAAGCGGAGTGAACCTATCGAAAGGTATAGTGGAGTTGCCCAAGTAACACTTGACGGTATGCCCCGGTTCAATATCCGGATCTGAAAGAGCGTTTGTCACTCTGAAAGTACCTGGCTTGTCGCGATCGGTAGCCGCGATCACGTTATCAACGCCAGACATCCCCCTCACGACCGGTAGTTGTAGATTCGGGTTGTCCAGATCGGGAGGATTTGGTGGTGTCACACCCGCAATATCTAATGCCAACGTAATGGTGGCAGAAGGTGAGAGAGCGTTCGGGATACCAGTCCGCTCCATTTCACTATGGATCTTGGCTTCCACGGGATCATCGGCACCGTCAAATATCTTGGCAAGATCTGCGTAGCCCAGATCAAAGTCCAAATTGGCATTAGCCCATGGCTGTTTGGGAGTCTCGAAAAAATTGGTTTCGTCATCGGATCTGGTTACTACTACAAAGACGTTATCCCCGGCCTCCGCGTTTGTGATAAAGGCGTTTTCGACGATAGCCGCAATACCGCCGTCGAAGTTCTCCCAATAGAGTGCTTCGCTGTAATTTGGATCCGTTTCTGGCACCAGCGGGGCCTTTGTTAGCGATGGCGCTTGCGGCAATACCAATGTCAGAATGGGAGTAGGAACGGACTCCTCGCCCAGGTTCCCCAACCAGTCATCCCAGCGATAAGTCAGATTAACGCGCCCATTCGTGAATTGAAGCAACTCGCTGCTAGGAATATCGAACTTACCATCAGCAGGAACCTTGTCATTATAGACTTCAACTCTTGGTGAACCTTGCGTAGCGGAGCTCAACCAGACGGTCAGTTCGTCGTCAGGACGACGCCCGAAATAATCAACATTGGCCGTGAAATTCATATCCGCATTAGAACTTATCCAGGTCCGATCGATATTCCGCAGCGGAAGCGGCGTGCCATTGACGAAAACCGGAACTGGCGTCGGCCTGATTTTTCTCGGAGGGTTTTTCGTATTGACCGGCGCAAGCTGATCTACCGTAAATTCCAGAGTATTGGAGTCTTCCTTGTTACCACCCCCGCCTTTATAAAGCTCAATCATGAGTTCCCAGACAGTCGGACCGGGGGAGGTCGCCTTTTCAGCAAACAATCCGGCATCCAACGGCAGTGGGATGGTGCCAACCGGCCGATCGGCAACCGGCCCAAGGTCTATGGAGACTGGGTAATCTTTCCAGTCCACCTGTCCTTTTTCCCGGTATTTAACATCAATACTGTCGTCATCCAATTCGTCTTGCGTTCGAGTGAAATTGATGGTCAAAGTACCCGAATCCATTACAGATTTTGCTATAAAACCATCCGCGAGCGTATCAACTGCAATATCCGCAAAAGGCCCAGCGGCTGCTGAAATACCAATCGAAACTGGCCGTTGTTTTTTAGGTACAAATGTAATTCCCATTATCGTCTCTCCATGCGAGGTCAGGCCGAAAGGGCCAGGCTTACCAGGTGTTACTCGATCGATTTTCACCAATCCTTTTTCTGATTCAGCAATAATTCTCCCGCCGCGATACAATTGACAGACCACAATAGCGGAGTCGTCGTCAACCAAAGAACTGATATGGTTTTGGAACGGAACTACATAATAGAAGCCGTTCTTTATATCTGTAGCGGATAGTGTTTTTTCCCAGCGACCATAAGCCTCTGCCACCTCCGGGCCACTTCCGTTAAGACTCCGATATCCTCTCCATACAATCCATGCGACATCTAAGGGCTGGGCAATACTATCAAGAGGGCGAATTCGCAGAGTGCCACCATTGGTCAATGGCGGGCTCGTATTGTTATTCCAATAACCCCAGAGTGTTGCGTTCACCGCCAAGGGCTCCGCAAAGCTCAATAGCGCTGTGTGATCGATGGTCAGCCGACGCGGTGGCGACTCATCCGGATTACCGCCACCTCTCTTCCAAAACTTGTAATAAACTTGCGCAACACCGTTAGTTGCCATTTGTTGCGGCGTCAGAGGCACGTAAATAAAAGGATCAACAATCCCGACTGGATAGGTCTGGTCGAAAATCGTTGTCTCTATCGCATTCTGAACCCAAAAAACCATCAATTGGTCATCGGATCCAGTGTCATCCGGGCGAGGAATAACGATACGAGTACCTTTTAACAAAATATCTCTGGGGATATATCCGTCCAGATCATTGTCATCGATACCCTCGACTGAGAGTGGTGCGGCAAATATACCGTTCCGAGAACTATTTCTGGAGGTATCGACTGAACTCATGATTTCCATCCACCATACCAACTCAAGTTCCGTTTATAAAAACGATTGCTGATCCGCTGAGCGAATTAAGCGCCTCCCCCTAAGATTCGCCAACTGTCAGATCTGACAGGTGTCGCTACCGTCTGTCGGAAATGGGCGCCTATCCTTTCACCAGCAGCCAGGTCTTCACTTGACGCAACCAAAGAAAGTGGTGTTTCCTGAAACCGGTTTCAGACAAAAAGAAGAAAGCCGTGAATGACTTCTCCACTGCCCAGCGCAGCCGCGTGACCATGCTCGACGTCGCCGAACGCGCTGGGGTGTCCAAGGCCAGCGTCTCACGTTTCATCGGCGATGACCGCGCCCTGCTCTCCGATGCCATTGCCCGGCGCATCGAGCAGGCGATTGATGAACTCGGCTACCGCCCCAACCAAATGGCCCGCGGCCTGAAACGCGGGCGTACGCGCCTGATCGGCATGCTTGTCGCCGATATCCGTAACCCTTATTCAATTGCCGTGATGCACGGGGTGGAAACCGCCTGCCGGGCGCACGGCTACAGCCTGGTGGTTTGCAACACCGACCGCGATGACGAGCAGGAGCGCCAGCATCTGGCGCTGTTGCGCTCGTACAACATCGAAGGGCTGATCGTGAACACGCTGGGCCATCATCGAGACGAGTTGCACGAGTTGCGCCGCGAGATGCCCTTGGTGCTGGTGGATCGCAAGGTCGACGGGCTCGACAGCGACATGGTCGGGTTGAACAACTCGCAAGCAGTAGAGATGGCGCTCGCGCATCTCGAACAACGCGGATATCGGGATCTTTTGCTGGTCACCGAACCGTATGACGGCACCAGCTCGCGGATCGAGCGGGTCAGCAGTTTTCAGGCGCAGATTGCTCAGCGCTCGACCCTGACTGGGGCGGTGCTGGAAACCGGTGATGATCTGAACGCGCAACTTCAAAACTTTTTAAACACACCCGGTGATGGCCCGAAAGCGCTGTTTTGCGCCAATGGCGTGGCGGCGTTGGCGGCAACGCATGCGCTGCGCGCGCTGGGCGTGCGTCTATTTGAAGATGTCGGGTTGATTGCCTTGGATGATCTGGATTGGTATCCGTTGGTGGGCAGCGGGATCACCGCGCTGGCACAGCCGACGCAAGAGATTGGCGCGCGGGCGTTTGAGTGTCTGCTCAAGCGCTTGCGCGGGGATGATGAGGTGGCGCGGATGGTGGATTTTGCCCCTGTGCTGATTGAGCGGGGTTCGACCCGAGGGATTCACGGCGTCTGATCTGGCGCTTTCGCGAGCAGGCTCGCTCCCACAGGTTGATCCCATTCCATTGTGGGAGCGAGCCTGCTCGCGAAGGCCTGCAGAAGAACACTGCAGAACTACTTGATATTTTTTTGAACAAAAATGAAACCGGTTTCAGAGGTCAATAACAATGAATAAACCAGCCGTTTCCATCAGTCTGTCCAGCTACGGTGCCGAGCTTGTGCGCCAGCGTGGGCAGGATTCCTTTATTGAGATCCTCGCGGCCTCCGGCGCCAATCGTATCGAGTGGCGCGAAGAGTTGCTGACCCGGGAAGACCCCGCGCAACTGGCTCAGGCTACCCAGGCGCAGGGCTTGCAAAGCATTTATTCCTCACCCGCAGAACTGTGGCTGGCCGGGCAAGCGCAGCCAAATCCCGAACTGATTACCGCGCTGCAACAGGCCCAGGCATTCGGCTCGAAATGGTTGAAGGTGTCGCTCGGTTATTTCACCGACAACTCTGATTTGCAGGCACTGGCCGAGCGACTCAAGCAAAGCCCGGTGCAACTGCTGGTAGAGAACGATCAAACCTTACATGGCGGGCGCATCGAGCCATTCCAGCGTTTCTTCGCCGCCGTCGAGCAGCACAACCTGCCGATCAAGATGACTTTCGACATCGGTAACTGGCACTGGCAGGACCAGTCTGCCGCCAGCGCCGCACGCGCGCTTGGGCGTCATGTCGGTTACGTGCATTGCAAAGCCGTGGCGCGCCGCGCCGACGGCAAACTGGTTGCGGTGGCGCCGGCCGTCAGCGACCTGCATCTGTGGGAACAACTGCTGCGGCACATGGACCAAGGCGTTATGCGCGCCGCCGAATACCCGCTGCAAGGCGATGACCTGGTGCAACTGACCCGCGAACACGTCACCGCCCTCGCCCGCCTCGGTCAATCGCGCCTGGAGCCAGCCCATGTCTGAGATCGATATTCTTTCCTTCGGTGAAACCATGGCAATGCTGGTCGCCGAGCAGACCGGCGATCTGGCCAAGGTCGAGCAGTTTCACAAACGGATTGCCGGGGCCGACAGCAACGTCGCGATCGGCTTGTCCCGGCTGGGTTTCAACGTCGCATGGCTAAGCCGGGTCGGTAACGATTCACTCGGTCGCTTTGTGGTCGAGACGCTGGTCAAGGAAGGTCTGGATTGCAGCCACGTCGAGGTCGATAAAAACCATCCGACAGGCTTTCAGTTCAAATCGCGTAACGACGACGGCAGCGACCCGCAGGTGGAGTATTTCCGCCGTGGTTCGGCGGCCAGTCATCTGTCGCCGCACTCCATCAACGACAACCTGCTCAGCGCCCGCCATTTGCACGCCACCGGTATCCCACCGGCGCTCTCCGCCTCGGCGCGGGAAATGTCCGTCGAACTGATGACCCGCATGCGCGCCGCCGGACGCAGCGTTTCATTCGACCCGAATCTGCGCCCAAGCCTGTGGGCCAGCGAGGCCGAGATGATCCGCGAGATCAACCGCCTCGCCGCCCTCGCCCACTGGGTGCTGCCGGGGTTAAGCGAGGGCCGCTTGCTCAGCGGTTTCGACGACCCGGCCGACATTGCTGCGTTTTATCTGGATCAAGGTGCGGAGGCGGTGGCGATCAAGCTCGGGCCTGAAGGCGCTTATTACCGCACGCAGCTGGATCAGGGTTTTGTCGCTGGCGTGCCGGTGACCAAGGTGGTCGATACCGTAGGCGCCGGGGATGGTTTTGCGGTGGGGATGATCAGTGCCCTGCTCGAGCATCAGAGTATTGCCGAGGCTGTGCAGCGAGCGAACTGGATTGGCAGTCGCGCGGTGCAGAGTCGTGGGGATATGGAGGGGTTGCCGACCCGCCAAGAGTTATCGATTGAATTTGAATCCGCCTTCGCGAGCAGGCTCGCTCCCACATTTGGCATGCAATCGCCTGTGGGAGCGAGCCTGCTCGCGAAGAGGCCCGCCTGATTACCGCAAATCAATGAACCTGCTGCGACAAAAACAACAAGCTCAGGAGTCACACCGATGAAAACTGCAACCCTCGCCACCCGCCGCTGGTGGTACATCATGCCGATTGTGTTCATCACATATAGCCTGGCCTATCTCGATCGCGCCAACTACGGTTTTGCCGCCGCGTCGGGCATGGCCGAAGACCTGATGATCACGCCGGGCCTGTCCTCGCTGCTCGGCGCGCTGTTCTTTCTCGGCTACTTTTTCTTCCAGGTGCCCGGCGCGATCTACGCGCAAAAGCACAGCGTGAAGAAGCTGATTTTCGTCAGCCTGATTCTCTGGGGCGGGCTCGCCACGCTGACTGGCGTGGTATCCAACGCCTATTGGCTGATCGTCATTCGCTTCATGCTCGGCGTGGTCGAAGCGGCGGTGATGCCGGCGATGCTGGTCTATCTGTGCCATTGGTTCACCCGTGCCGAACGCTCGCGGGCCAACACATTTCTGATCCTTGGCAACCCGGTGACCATGCTGTGGATGTCGGTGGTGTCGGGCTATCTGGTACAGCATTTCAGCTGGCGCTGGATGTTCATCATCGAAGGTCTGCCGGCGGTGTTGTGGGCGTTTATCTGGTGGCGTCTGGCCGATGATCGACCAGCTCAGGCCAAGTGGCTCAATGAGCAAGAAAAGCACGATCTGGAAAGCGCGCTGGCCGCTGAGCAGGTCGGGATCAAAGCCGTGAAGAACTACGCCGAGGCTTTCCGTTCGCCGAAGGTGATCATCCTGGCGCTGCAGTTTTTCTGCTGGAGCATCGGCGTCTACGGATTCGTTTTGTGGCTGCCATCGATCCTCAAGGCCGGCGCGCAAATGGACATGATCGAGGCTGGCTGGCTCTCGTCGCTGCCCTATCTGGCGGCGGTGCTGGGCATGCTCGCGGTGTCGTGGGGTTCGGACAAATTGCAGAAGCGCAAACGCTTCGTCTGGCCGCCGCTGCTGATCGCTTCGATTGCGTTTTATGGCTCGTATGCCTTGGGCGCCGAACACTTCTGGTGGTCGTACACGCTGCTGGTGATTGCCGGCGCCTGTATGTACGCGCCGTACGGGCCGTTTTTCGCCATCGTTCCGGAGATCCTGCCGGCCAACGTTGCCGGTGGCGCCATGGCGCTGATCAACAGCATGGGCGCGCTCGGCTCGTTCGGCGGTTCGTATCTGGTGGGCTATCTGAACAGCTCCACCGGTTCGCCCGGTGCCTCGTACCTGTTGATGAGCGGCGCGTTGCTGTTGTCGGTGGTGTTGACCATTTTCCTCAAGCCCGGCGCCAGTGATCGCGTCGTCGCCAAAGCCGCCGCCACACCGCGTGTGCCGGCGCATTCCTGAAAGGACTTTTGCCATGAAAAAACAGGTCGTGCTGTACAAGAAACTTTCGCCCGCGCTGATGGCGCGCCTGCAAGAGCAGTTTGACGTAACGCTGATCGAAAGCCTCGACGCCGATGGCCTCATGCAGTTGCGCGATGCCCTGCCCCGCGCCCACGGTTTGCTCGGGGCCAGCCTGAAACTCGATGCCGCGCTGCTGGATCTGGCGCCGCAGCTGGAGGCGATTGCCAGCGTCTCGGTGGGTGTCGACAACTACGACATCGAGTATCTGAATCGGCGCAAGATTCTGCTGACCAATACCCCCGACGTGCTCACCGAAACCACCGCCGACACCGGTTTCGCCCTGATCCTCGCTGCAGCGCGGCGTGTGGTTGAACTGGCGAACATGGTCCGTGGCGGGCAGTGGAGCCGCAACATCGGCCCGGCGCATTTCGGCACCGATGTGCACGGCAAGACGCTGGGCATCATCGGCATGGGCCGCATCGGCGAAGCGTTGGCCCAGCGTGGGCATTTCGGTTTCGGCATGCCGGTGATCTACCACAGCCAGTCGCGCAAGCCGGCGGTCGAGGAGCGGTTCGCTGCGCAATATCGCAGCCTCGAAGAGTTGCTCCAGCAGGCCGATTTCATTTGCCTGACTTTGCCTCTGACGGCGCAGACCGAACGTTTGATCGGCGCGGAACAATTTGCGCTGATGCGGCCGGAGAGCATCTTCATCAATATCTCGCGCGGTAAGGTGGTCGATGAGGCGGCGATGATCGAGGCGTTGCGCAGCAAGCGCATTCGCGCGGCAGGCCTGGATGTGTTCGAGCGCGAGCCGTTGAATCATGATTCGCCATTGTTGCAGTTGAGCAATGTGGTGGCGACGCCGCACATGGGCTCGGCGACCCATGAGACGCGTGAAGCAATGGCGCGCTGTGCGGTGGAGAATCTGTTGGCGGCGTTGAATGGGCAGCGGCCGGCGAATCTGGTGAATCCACTAAACTGATCGTTCCCACGCTCTGCGTACTGATCGTTCCCACGCTCAGCGTGGGAATGCAGCCCGGGACGCTCCGCGTCCCTTCCGAAAGCTGGAACGCGGAGCGTCCCTAGAGGCATTCCCACGCGGAGCGTGGGAACGATCAGCAAGGCGCCGGTTCAGGCAACACAAATCCATCAGGCACTGCGCGCCTGCAACAGCTGCACCGCACACAACGCAATCCGCGCGCAGGCATCCGCCAGTTTGACCCGATCCACCACCAGACCGATGCGAATATGCCCCGCCGCGCTCGGCCCGAACGCTTCGCCGGCCAGCACAGAGACGCCATAACGTTCCAGCAAGCGCTCGGCAAACGCCTGAGCGCCAAGGCCAGTCTGGCGCACATCGACCATCACGAACATGCCGCCATCCGGGCAAATCGGCTGCAACCCAGGGCAACCGTACAAACGTTCGCAGACCAGATCGCGGCGCAAGCGATACTCCTCGCGCATCTGCGTGACTTCCGGCAGATCGCTTTGCAGCGCCACTTGTGCGGCCTTCTGTACGAAATCCGGCAGACCGAAGAGCATGCTCAGCGACAGATTCACCAGATGCTCGGCCAAGGGTTTCGGGCCGATCATCCAGCCGATGCGCCAACCGGTCATCGCATGGGATTTCGACAGACTGTTGATCGTCGCGGTGCGCTCGGCCATGCCCGGCAGGCTCGCCGGGCTGATGTGCTCGCCTTCGTATAAAAGCTCGCTGTACACCTCATCGCTGATCAGCCACAGGTCATGGCGAATGCACAGCGCTGCCAGTTCCTGCCAGATCAGCAAGGGCAGACTCGCGCCGCTGGGATTGTTCGGGCTGTTAAGCAGTATGGCGCGAGTTCGCGGGGTGATGCGCGCGGCGACATCGGCGGGGTCGACACGAAAACCGTTCTCCGGGCGCACCGGCACGGCAATTACCTTGGCACCGCAAGCGCCAAACACTCCTTCGTAGGTAACGTACATCGGCTCGGCGACGATCACTTCATCGCCCGGATCGAGCAGACACTGCGCCACCGAATACACCGCGCATTGCGCGCCGGGCAGGACAATCACCTGATCAGGATCAACCCGTTGACCACTGCGCTGGCGATGACGCTCGGCAATCAGACTGCGCAGCTCGAACCGCCCACGCACATCGGCGTAATGGGTGTCGCCGGCCAACAGGCTATCGATCGCGCCGTGGACGATCGGCAACGGCGTATCGAAATCCGGATCGCCGACGCTCAACAACAAAACATCGACGCCTTCGGCGCGCAGTTCCAGCGCTCGGTCGTGAATCTGCCAGGCAGCGGCACCCTCCCCGGCGATTCGTTGGGTCAAGGCTGAATAGCGCATGTACGTCTCCTGTTAGCGCGGTTTCCAGCCTTCACCGTATCTCAAATCACGAAACGCGCCACCATGGCGTTCAAATCCACTGCCAGTCGCGACAGTTCGTGGGTCGCGGCGCTGGTCTGGTTGGCGCCGGCGGCCGATTGCGTGGCGAGGTCGCGAATGTTGACCAGGTTGCGATCGACTTCGCGGGAGACTTGCGCCTGCTCTTCCGAAGCGCTGGCGATAACCAGGTTGCGCTCGTTGATCTGGTGAATCGATTGCGTGATCTGCTCCAGCGCCACGCCGGCCGCGCGGGCCATTTCCAATGTGGACTGGGTGCGCTGATTGCTTTGCTGCATCGACGAAACCGCTTCTCCGGTACCGTTCTGGATGCCGGCGACCATTTTTTCGATTTCCTGAGTCGACTGCGCGGTGCGATGGGCCAAGGCGCGCACTTCGTCAGCCACCACGGCAAAACCACGGCCAGCCTCGCCGGCACGCGCCGCTTCAATTGCAGCGTTGAGCGCCAAGAGGTTGGTCTGTTCGGCGATGGCCCGAATCACGTCCAGCACCTTGCCAATGTCACGACCTTGCGCGGCGAGGCCTTCAATCATCTGCGCGGTGTTCTGCACGTCGTGAGTCATGGTCTGGATCGCGTCGACGGTTTTCACCACCTGATCGCGACCTTCGCGGGCGGCGTGGGTCGACTGGTTTGACGCTTCGGAAGTCGACACGGCGTTGCGCGCCACCTCTTCCACCGCAGCGGTCATCTCGTTGACGGCGGTGGCGGCCTGTTCGATTTCGTTGTTCTGCTGCTGCAGGCCGCGCGACGCTTCTTCGGTGACGGCGCTGAGTTCTTCGGCAGCGGCGCCCAGTTGCGTGGCGGAACCGGCGATCTGCTCGATGGTTTTGCGCAGGTTGGTCTGCATCGCGGCCAAGGCTTCGAGCAGGCGCGCCGGTTCATCCTTGCCGTCAACTTCGATGGCTTTGCTGAGGTCACCGTCGGCAATGGTTTGCGCAGCGAGCACGGCGCGGTTGAGCGGCGTGACGATGCTGCGGGTCAGCAACCAGGCGAGCAACACGGTGGCCAGTGCCGCAATCACGGCGACGATGATGATCCCGGTGATCGCGCTGTCATAGTTTTCACCGGCCTTGGTGGCCGCCGCTCTGGCCCCGGCCGTATTCATGCCGATCAGCTTGTTGAGCTGCTCGCCCATCTGATCGGTGCCTTCCTTGATGCGCGTGTTGATCAACGCGCGCATCGCTTCCAGATCGCCCTTGCGCGATAGCTCAATCATCTGATTCTGCGCTTGCAGGTAATTATCGAGCGTCGTCGAAAACGTCTGGAAGACCGCGCGCTCTTCAGGGCCTGCCGGCAACGCAGCGTAGCTGGCCTGCGCTTTGCGCACCTTGTCGACCAGCACCGCGATGCGGGTTTCTGCCTCTTGCAGGCTGGCCGGTTCGCGATTGACCAGCACACGGAACGAAAGAATGCGCATGCGCAGGACGTTTTCCGTGACCACGCTGAGGTGGGTCACGCTTGGCAACTGGTTGGTGTCCATGTCGATCGACGCCTGACGAATGACCGTCATGCGGCTGACGGCGAACACGCCGAGGACAATCACCAGCAAGGCGATAAAGGCAAAACCGAGGAAAGCACGGGGCGCGATATTCAGGTTACGCAGGGACATGGTCGGACTCTCGAAAGAAAGAAACTACGAGCGTCCATGCCGTGAGCACTGGCCCATAGCGGGCGACAGTCCGGCAGCACTGAGTTGTGGTTTTGTGTGCGCCTGACCGTTGTATCGGCCAGGCTTGAGGAAGGTTTCGGGTCGGCGGTAAATATTTTTCAGGCTGAGGCGAGTTGCCAGACCCGGGCGATGTCGGTGGCGCGTTCACGCAGCAGGCGCGGGGCTTCGGCGCAGGCCTGGTCCAGAGTCATCGGCCCGCTGGTAACAGCAAACGCGGCGTCGATGCCGTGTTGATAGAGCTCCTGATAGCCCTCGCCCAAGATCCCGGCAATCACGATCACCGGCACGGCGTATCGTTTGGCAATTCGCGCCACCCCGAACGGTGTTTTGCCACGCAGGGTCTGCGCATCGAAGCGGCCCTCTCCGGTGATGACCAGATCCGCATCTTTGACCGCCTCAGCGAGCCCGACCAGTTCCGCCACCACCTCGACGCCCGCCTGAAACTGCGCGCCGAGAAAAGCCTTGGCGGCAAACCCCAGACCACCCGCCGCGCCGCTGCCCGGTTCATCGCGCACGTCTTTGCCCAATGCTTGCGCGCAGAGTTTGGCAAAGTGCCCCAGCGCCTGATCGAGTTGCTCAACCTGCGCGGGCGATGCGCCCTTCTGCGGGCCAAAAATGGCCGAAGCACCATGAGGGCCGCAGAGCGGATTGTTGACGTCGGCGGCGATGTCGAAACGCACATCGGCCAGACGTGGATCAAGTCCACTCAGGTCCAATCGCGCCAGTTGCGCCAAGGCCAGGCCGCCGGGCACCAGCGACTGATTCTGCGCATCCAGCAACTTCACACCCAATGCCTGCATCGTTCCGGCACCGCCATCATTGGTCGCGCTGCCGCCGATCGCCAGGATCACCCGTTGCGCGCCGGCATCCAGCGCTGCACGAATCAACTCACCCGTACCAAACGTGCTGCTGATGCAGGCATCGCGCTGTCCCGGCGGGACCAGTTGCAGACCGCTGGCCTCGGCCATTTCGATGATCGCGGTGTGGTTGTGCGGCAGCCAACCCCAAGCAGCGTCGACCGGCGCGCCCAGTGGACCGCGCACGCGGGTGCGGCGTAACTCACCTTCGCAGGCTGCAAGAATCGACTCGACCGTGCCTTCGCCGCCGTCGGCCATCGGGCATTTGATCAGCGTCGCCTGCGGCCAGACCTGCGCCAGTCCGAGGGCGATGGCTTCGGCAACGCCTTGGGCACTCAGGCTGTCCTTGAACGAGTCGGGGGCGATGACGATCTTCATGGGAATTCTCCGGTTGCAGTGGCATTCATGCTGCCAGTCGGCATGCGCCTTGACGCCGGTCGGGTGCACAAGTGGCGTCGACGTTTATTGTTCATTTCCACAAAAGTTATGTGTTGGTCGTGCCGCCCTCATCGCTGGCAAGCCAGCTCCGACAGGGTTCTGCGGTGAATATGGAAGTTATGAACGCCTTCTGACCTGTGGGAGCTGGCTTGCCAGCGATGGCGGCCGCAAGGACAACTCATGTCAATGGATCAGTCTGCGGCAACAGCTGCACCCCCAGGTACAACGCCAGCATCCCGTCCAGCTTCAACGGATCAACCCCGCTCAGCTCGGCAATCCGTTCCATGCGATAGCGCAGGCTGTTGCGATGGATACCCAGCGCTTCGGCACAGGCCTGGCTCTGCCCGTCGTGCTCGCACCAACTGCGTAGCGTTGCCAGCAACTGGCCGTTGCTGTCCTTGGCGATGACCTTGCGCAGCGGCTTGAGCAGTTCGTCCAGCGCATCATCGTTGCGATGCCGCCACAGCATGACCGGCAAGCGATAACGATTGAGCGTCAGCAGCCGCGAGCTCGGCAGCACGTCGCGACCATAAGCGAGCAAATCGCCGACCCGCCGATAACAGCGGCGCAACCCGGCCAGGCCATCCGCCTGCCCGCCGACGGCGATGCGCAAAATCTTCCAGCCGAGGCCATCGAGTTTTTCCAGCAGGCGATCGTGCTCGACGTTCTGGCTCGCCGGGCGACACCACAACAGCGAAGACTTCGCCGAACTCACGCACCAACTGTCGGGATACCGCGAGGTCAGCCATGCACTCAATGCCTCGACGGTTTGCCCCGGGCCGTGCTCAAGCCCCAGTTCAAACAGATACGGCACCCGGGTCAATTGCGGCTTGAGCCGAAGCTGCTGCGCCTCATCGATCAGGCGCGGCGAATCCCCCGCCTCGCTCAACAGCAACGCCAGCAGATCATCGCAGCGCTGCCGTCGCCACTGCTGCTCGGCCTGCTGGTTGCGCTGGCCGACGAGCATTTCGGCGGTCATGCGCACCAGCTCGGCGTAGGTGCGCAATTGCTCCGGCTCGCCAGTGATGCCAAGCACGCCGATCAAGCGCTGATCGAGCAACAGCGGCAGGTTGATGCCCGGTTGCACGCCTTTGAGGTGCACCGCCGTTTGCGCATCGATTTCCACCACGCGCCCGTTGGCCAGCACCAGTTGCGCGCCTTCATGCCGGGTGTTGATGCGTTCCGGTTCGCCGCTGCCGAGGATCAGGCCCTGACTGTCCATGACATTGACGTTGTACGGCAAAATGGCCATGGCCCGGTCAACGATGTCCTGGGCAAGGTCGTGATCGAGTTCGAACATAGCGGCGGCAATCCTTCAGTTCAGGCACGAACGGTTGTTCAGCCGCACAGGGTCTGGCGGCAAACCCTGTGCTCAGGCACAAAGACAATCCGGCCAAAGGTGGCCGAGACTCTCAGGGCGATCAACGTTACCCTTTGCATCGCAAAAAATCATAATAAAGAGAGAGCCGCTATGTCGCAGAGCGCCGCAGCTACCCAGACCATCGACGACGGTAAAAACGCCGTCTACAAACGCATCACCCTGCGTTTGATTCCCTTCATTTTCATCTGCTATCTGTTCAACTACCTCGACCGGGTCAACGTTGGCTTCGCCAAACTGCAGATGCTCGACGCACTGAAATTCAGCGAAACGGTGTACGGCCTCGGCGCCGGAATTTTCTTCATCGGTTACGTGCTGTGCGGCGTGCCGAGCAACCTGGCATTGACCCGTTTCGGCCCACGGCGCTGGATTGCCTTGATGATGATCACCTGGGGCACGCTGTCGACCTGTCTGTTGTTCGTCACCACCCCGACCGAGTTCTACACCCTGCGCTTTTTCACCGGTGCGGCTGAGGCGGGTTTCTTCCCGGGCGTCGTGCTGTATCTCTCGCAGTGGTTCCCGACCTTCCGCCGTGGCCGGATCATGGCGTTGTTCATGTCGGCGATCCCCGTCTCCGGGCTGCTCGGCAGCCCGTTTTCCGGCTGGATCCTTAACCACTTCGCCGCCGGCCAAGGTGGCCTGGCCGGTTGGCAGTGGATGTTCCTGCTGCAAGGCATTCCGACCGTGATCCTTGGTGCGCTGGCATATTTCCTGTTGAGCGACAGCTTTGCCAACGCCAAATGGCTGACCGCCCACGAACGTTCGGTGCTCGAAGCCGACCACGCCGAAGACCTCGCCAACAAACCGAAAACCGCCACCGACTCGCTGCTTGCGGTGTTCAAGAATCCTGCGATCTGGGCCTTCGGCCTGATCTATTTCTGCATCCAGAGCGGCGTGTACGCGATCAACTTCTGGCTGCCGTCGATCATCAAGAACCTGGGATTCAGCGATAACCTGGTGATCGGCTGGCTGAGTGCGATTCCGTACCTGCTCGCGGCGGTGTTCATGCTCGTCGTCGGCCGCTCGGCGGACTTGCGCAAGGAGCGCCGCTGGCACTTGGTGGTGCCGATGCTGATGGGCGCTGTCGGTCTGGTGATCGCAGTGAATTTCGCAGCGAATCCGGCGATTGCGATTCTCGGCCTGACCATCGCGACCATGGGCGCACTGACCGGTCTGCCGATGTTCTGGCCGGTGCCGACCGCCATGCTGAGCGCGGGCGCGGCGGCTGGCGGTCTGGCGCTGATCAACTCGATGGGGCAGATGGCCGGGTTCCTCAGCCCGTATCTGGTGGGTTGGGTCAAGGACAGCACTGGCTCGACGGATGCGGCGTTGTATGTGCTGGCGGCGGTGATCGTTGGCGGGAGTATGCTGGCGTTGCGGATGACGCGGACGTTGCGGGCTTAATCAGAAGCGCAGATCAAAAGATCGCAGCCTTCGGCAGCTACTGTGGAATGCGTTCCCTGTAGGAACTGCCGAAGGTTGCGATCTTTTGCGTTTAAGCGGTGCAATTATGCATAGCGCCAGTCGACGCAACATCTATGCTGACTCTGCCGGCCTCTTCGCGAGCAGGCTCACTCCCACAGGATTTGTGGCTTCTGGATGTGGGAAATAATGAGCATCCGCTCAATATTCAGCACAAAAACCACGTATCCTGCGCGCCCCGTTCAACCATCACGTCGCGAGGAAAGTTTGTCTAAAGGTATCGCTCTATCGGTTTCAGCCTCGGTGCTGTTTGCCGTCATGTATTACTACACGTCGCTGCTGACCCCTCTGAGCGGTGTGGAGATCTTCGGCTGGCGCATGCTCCTGACCGTGCCGTGCATGACCGTGTTCATGCTGGTTTCCGGGGAATGGCGGCGGGTGCTGGAGCTGTTCCGATTGATGGCAGCCAGGCCGAAGCTGATTGCCGGGCTGCTGGTTTCTTCCGCCCTGCTCGGGGTTCAGCTGTGGCTGTTCATGTGGGCACCGCTCAATGACTACAGCCTGGATGTATCGCTGGGCTATTTCCTCTTGCCACTGGCAATGGTGCTGACCGGGCGGATTGCCTATGGCGAGAGCCTGTCTTACCTGCAGAAAATCGCCGTATTTTTCGCCAGCCTCGGCGTGTTGAACGAGTTGTATCAGGTGGGTGGTTTTTCCTGGGCGACGCTGGTGGTCGTGGTCGGTTATCCGCTGTACTTCGTACTGCGCAAATACCTGAAAACCGACAACCTCGGTGGCCTGTGGGTCGACATGACCCTGATGCTGCCGGTCGCTTACTGGTTTGTGCAGGGCGGCGAACAGGGCCTGGCCGTGTTCGATCAATATCCGGGACTGATGTGGCTGATTCCGCTGCTCGGCCTGATCAGCGCTTCCGCGCTGGTGGTGTACATCATCGCCAGCCGCTTGCTGCCGTTCAGTCTGTTTGGTTTGTTGAGTTATGTGGAACCGGTGTTGTTGCTTGCGGTGGCGTTGTTGCTGGGAGAGAGCATCAAGTCGGGAGAATGGCTGACTTACATCCCGATCTGGCTGGCGGTTGTGGTGCTGGTTTTCGAAGGCTTCAAGCATTTGACGCGGCAACGCCGCTCTTAAAAGCAAAAGATCGCAGCCTTCGGCAGCTCCTACAGGAAAAATGCATTCCAAATGTAGGAGCTGCCGAAGGCTGCGATCTTTTGATCTTAAAAAATCCCGGCCCTGCATTTCTGCAGGCCGGGATTTTTTCATTTCAGATTACTCGGTGGTCAATACACCACGACGCACCTGATCACGCTCGATCGATTCGAACAGAGCCTTGAAGTTGCCCTCGCCGAAACCATCGTCGCCCTTGCGCTGGATAAACTCGAAGAAAACCGGCCCCATCAGGGTTTCCGAGAAGATCTGCAGCAGCAGACGCTTGTCGCCCTGCTCCGAGGCACCGTCGAGCAGGATGCCGCGTGATTGCAGCTGATCGACCGGCTCGCCGTGGTTCGGCAGACGACCTTCGAGCATTTCGTAGTAGGTGTCCGGCGGCGCGGTCATGAAGCGCATGCCGATTTTCTTCAACTGATCCCAGGTCTTGATCAGGTCGTCGGTGAGGAACGCAACGTGCTGGATGCCCTCGCCGTTGAACTGCATCAGGAACTCTTCGATCTGCCCGGCGCCCTTGGACGACTCTTCGTTAAGCGGGATGCGGATCATGCCATCCGGTGCGGTCATGGCTTTCGAGGTCAGGCCGGTGTACTCGCCTTTGATGTCGAAGTAACGGATTTCACGGAAGTTGAACAGCTTCTCGTAGAAGTTCGCCCAATAGGCCATGCGACCGCGATAAACGTTGTGGGTCAGGTGGTCGATGATCTTCAGACCAGCGCCAACCGGGTTGCGATCAACACCTTCAATGAACACGAAGTCGATGTCATAGATCGAACTGCCTTCGCCGAAACGGTCGATCAGGTACAGCGGCGCGCCGCCGATGCCTTTGATCGCCGGCAGGTTAAGCTCCATCGGACCAGTTTCGATGTGGATCGGCTGAGCGCCGAGTTCGAGTGCGCGGGAATAGGCTTTCTGCGAATCCTTGACGCGAAACGCCATGCCGCAAACGGACGGGCCGTGTTCGGCGGCGAAGTACGATGCGACGCTGTTGGGTTCGTTATTGAGGATCAGATTGATCGCGCCCTGACGATAGAGGTGCACGTTCTTGGAACGGTGGGTCGCGACTTTGGTGAAGCCCATGATCTCGAAGATCGGCTCCAGCGTGCCGGGAGTCGGCGCTGCGAACTCGATGAACTCAAAGCCCATCAGGCCCATTGGGTTTTCGTATAAATCTGCCATGGTGACGCCTCATCATTTCTTATCAATTAACCAGGGTTATTTGTCAGGAAAGTTATGTAGAGGGAGGCGCACAGGAGATGCCACGCACGCTGCGCGCGAGGAAGTCTCCGTAGATCAGTTGGAACCCGAATATCTTCATTGTCGACCCAAGGCTCTTGCGGGCGAGGCTTCTGCTGCCAGAAGACGATTATTATTGTATGCGTAAATCGATTCTACACAGCGTAACGGGACCTGTCTGCCCTCTGTATAAAATCCGCTTTTTTTCGTACGGCGCAAGAGCCATCTGCGATCTATTCTCCCCTCTGGCTCAATTGTCTATCGGGCCGGACTTCGACTCCACAGGATGTGTCCATGCCGCTGACCCGTCGAACCCGCCGCAAACGCAGGACCCGCATCGTCGTGACTGTGCTCAGCGGTCTGCTGCCGATCGTGCTGGGCAGTGGGATTCTTTATATGCAGGCAGAACGCACACTGCAGCAAAGTGCCGGGGAAACGGCCGAACAAGCGCTGCGACAGTTCGATCTGATGCTCGATAACACGGCAGAAGCCGCTCGGGTCCTGCTGCCGCTTGCCGGGAAAAATTGCGAAGAGGTGAAACTGGCCCTGCGCGAACAAGTGACCCGCCGCCCCTTCGTACGCTCGACCAATCTGGTCTGGGACAACAATCTCTACTGCAGCTCACTCTTCGGGGCGTTCCAGGAAGCCGTCAATGCCGGAGACTATCATCAAGGCAAACTGTGGTTGATGAACGGCAATCCGGTGACGCCTGATACGGCATTGTTGATCTACCGTCTCAGCGACGGTCGCGGTGGCGCATTGACCACTCTGGATGGCTATCACTTGAGCAACATCCTGCGCCTGATCGGCCGCCAGACATTACTGACGTTGCAAGTGGGCGATAACTGGCTGTCCGCCGACGGCAAAGTTCATCAGGGATCACTGCCTGCCCCGCCGGTCGCGCACAGCCTGCTGGAATCCAAGCGTTACGGTTTCAAAGTGTCGGCGGGTTTCCCCCAGGGCGAAGTCCGGCGTTACATGGTGGTTGAATATCCTCCGCTGTTCAGTCTGTTGATTTTCTTCGGTGCAATCTCCGGTGCCATTGGCCACTTCGTTCAGAAGCGATCGACCTCGCCCAGCCACGAAATGATGCGCGCACTCGAGGCCGGGGAATTCATTCCGTACTTCCAGCCCGTGGTTCACGGTGACAGCAAGCAGTGGTCGGGCGCTGAGGTGCTGATGCGCTGGAATCACCCGAAAGAGGGGCTGGTACGCCCGGATCTGTTCATTCCATTTGCCGAGCACTCAGGTCTGATCGTGCCGATGACCCGCGCGCTGATGCAACAGACTGCGGCCCTGCTGGGACCGCACTCTGTGAACTTCGCCAAGCCTTTCCATATCGGCATCAACATCAGCGCCAGCCACTGCCAGGATCTGGAGCTGGTCGAAGATTGTCGCGACCTCCTGGCGGCGTTTGCGCCCGGCAGCGTCGAACTGGTGCTGGAATTGACGGAGCGCGAACTGATCGAGCCGAGCGACATCACGCTTCAGTTGTTTGAGCAATTGCATGCACTGGGAGTAAAAATCGCGATCGACGACTTTGGTACCGGACACTCGAGCCTTGGTTATCTGCGCACCTTCAACGTCGACTTTCTAAAGATCGATCAGAGCTTCGTGGCCATGATCGGCGTAGATGCGTTATCGAGGCATATTCTCGACTCCATCATTGAATTGTCGGCCAAACTGGACTTGGGCATTGTTGCCGAAGGTGTCGAAACTCAGGCCCAGGCTGATTACCTGACCGAGCATAACGTTAACTTTTTGCAGGGCTATTTGTACGGTAGACCGATGCCTGGCGCTGATTTCCTCGAAGCATTAACTCATCATTAAATCGCCGACACTGCCCGCCGAACAACCGCACCAAATTGATACAAAAAGTCATTGTTGTTACATGGCGACAACATCAGGATTTACTCTTGTCGCATTAACTACTACAATTTTTTCAACCTGAGCCAGACTGGCAGGTGAGCCAATTATCACCGAGTCGCTTCCAGGCTCTTGGCTTATAGCTTTGTTTGCGGTTGGTATCAGCCAAACACACTATTGGAGTAAAGATATTGTCCAGACTCGCTGAATTTCGCGCAGCTGAAAAGGCCCTTCAGGAACAGCTCAAACAGCTGGAATCGCTGAAGAATGATGCCGGGCTGAAGAAAGAAATCGAATTCGAAGAAAAGCTCCAGGGACTGATGAAAACCTATGGCAAAGGCCTGAAAGACATCATCGCCATCCTTGATCCAAACCCGGCAAAGTCCGGTCTGCAGCAGTCCGCAGCGCCCAAGACCCGCCGCGCCCGGGTGGTCAAGGTTTATCAGAACCCGCACACTGGCGAGCTGATCGAAACCAAGGGCGGCAACCATCGCGGTCTGAAAGCCTGGAAAGAGCAGTACGGTGCAGCCACTGTGGATTCATGGTTGCGCGGTTAATCTGACGCCAACAAAAAGCCCTGCCTGATGCAGGGCTTTTTTATTGACAATATCTAACAAATGAAATGATTTTCATCGAACAAGTTGGAAATTTGTGTAACGCTTCTGAATCATCAGGCTAAACATTTTGCTGCGCGATGTTACCTCGAGCGCATGATCAAACTATGTGCTTAATCCTTTCCGGCAAGCGAACTGCTGCGAGTTAGTACGAACGTTTATAATTTCAGGCTGTTGCGCGCCGCTTCTATATCGTCGGCGCTCGCCTTATAAACCTCGGCCTGACCGGCATATGAAAGTACGTAAGCCTTGTCTGTTTCCACAGCTGCCACCAACGTTTGTGATAATACGTGTCGACCGTTCTCGGTGACCGTGCAGGTCGTCTCCAGCCCGGACAATGAGCCGAGCGCAGCCGGATGAATTCTGTTGCAGACGCTCTGATAACCACTGCGGAAGAAATCCTTCTGGATCGATTTGCGCATTTCCAGCAGCACGCCTTGCAAATTGACCTGATGCCCCGCCTCCACTTGCGTCATGGTCAACTCCATCACCATCACCTGATTGCCGTCGGCGTCGAGCTTCACCGCCCGTTGCCGCGAGACTGGCGGCGCGGGTTCCGGCAATGCTTCAACCTCCCAGCCCGTCGGCCAAGTGATACTTGGTTCGGCCATCGCGGGGAAAACCACAGCCGACGACAAAGCAAAAAAAACAAACACGGATTTCAACAGTCGGATCATTGCCGGACGCACTCATGGATAGAAAGCAAAGTCTGAGCCCCGCCTTCGCGCAGGGCAAGCCCGCCTTGCATTTGGCGATGCCGGCCGGCATGCGTATCATTGCGCCCATTCACTCGCCCATTGTTATTGGAGGGCCCATGAGCCTCAACGAACTGAACACTTTCCCCGGCGTGACTGCCACGCCAGACAGCGCAACCCGCAACTTCGTGTTCAACCACACCATGCTGCGCGTGAAGGACATCACCAAGTCGCTGGATTTCTACACCCGCGTACTGGGTTTCTCGCTGGTCGAGAAGCGTGATTTCCCGGAAGCCGAGTTCAGCCTGTACTTCCTCGCGCTGGTCGATAAATCACAGATCCCGTCCGACGACGCTGCGCGTACCGAATGGATGAAATCGATTCCAGGCATTCTGGAATTGACCCACAACCACGGCACCGAAAACGATGCCGACTTCGCCTATCACAACGGCAACACCGACCCGCGTGGCTTTGGTCACATTTGCATTTCGGTGCCGGACATCGTCGCAGCGTGTGCACGCTTTGAAGAGCTGGGTTGCGATTTCCAGAAGCGTCTGACCGATGGCCGGATGAAGAGCCTGGCATTTATCAAGGATCCGGATGGTTACTGGGTTGAAATCATTCAGCCTGCGCCGCTGTAAAAGCTGAAAGCCCCTCACCCTAGCCCTCTCCCAGAGGGAGAGGGGACTGATTGCGGGATGTTGGAGAATTACGCCGACTTGAACGATTGGCGGTGAATCCATAATCGACCGGCTCTCTCAGGTCGATGGATGACTTCAGACACCTCGGTCGGCTCCCTCTCCCTCGGGAGAGGGTTGGGGTGAGGGGTGGCTTTCCACGCGCAATAAAAAACCCATGATCGCTCATGGGTTTTTTCGTATTCGACCTGGCAGTTACGCCGGGGCCGAAGTCCGGATCAAGTGATCGAACGCGCTCAGAGAAGCCTTGGCGCCCTCGCCCACTGCGATCACGATCTGCTTGTACGGCACCGTCGTCACGTCACCCGCTGCGAAAATCCCCGAGATCGAAGTCTCGCCACGATTATCGACAATGATCTCGCCACGCGGCGACAGCTCGATGGTGCCCTTCAGCCAATCGGTGTTCGGCAGCAGACCGATCTGCACGAAGATGCCTTCCAGCTCAACCGTGCGCAGCTCATCTGTGGTGCGATCCTTGTAACGCAGACCGTTGACCTTCTCGCCATTGCCGGTGACTTCAGTGGTTTGCGCACTGGTGATCACGGTGACGTTCGGCAGGCTGTGCAGCTTGCGTTGCAGCACGGCATCGGCGCGCAGTTGTACGTCGAATTCCAGCAGCGTTACGTGCGACACGATACCGGCCAGATCGATGGCCGCTTCAACGCCGGAGTTACCGCCGCCGATCACCGCTACGCGCTTGCCTTTGAACAGCGGACCGTCGCAGTGCGGGCAGTACGCCACGCCTTTATTGCGGTATTCCTGCTCACCCGGAACGTTCATTTCGCGCCAGCGTGCGCCGGTCGCCAGGATCACGCTTTTGGCTTTCAGAGTTGCGCCACTGGCGAAGTGGACTTCGTGCAACTCGCCATTCTTGCCCGGGATCAGCTTGTCGGCGCGTTGCAGGTTCATGATGTCGACGTCGTACTGCTTGACGTGTTCTTCCAGCGCCGTGGCCAGTTTCGGCCCTTCGGTTTCCTGCACGGAAATGAAGTTCTCGATGGCCATGGTATCGAGCACCTGACCGCCGAAACGCTCAGCCGCGACACCGGTGCGGATGCCTTTACGTGCGGCATAAATAGCCGCCGAGGCACCGGCCGGGCCACCGCCGACGACCAGCACGTCAAAGGCTTCTTTGGCGCTGATCTTCTCGGCCTGACGGACGATGGCGCCGGTGTCCAGTTTGGCGAGGATTTCCTCCAGGCCCATGCGGCCTTGGCCGAAGTTTTCACCGTTGAGGTAGATGCTCGGCACGGCCATGATCTTGCGATCGTTGACTTCGTCCTGGAACAGCGCGCCGTCGATGGCGACGTGGCGAATGTTCGGGTTGAGCACGGCCATCAGGTTCAGCGCCTGGACGACGTCCGGGCAGTTCTGGCAAGACAGCGAGAAGTAAGTCTCGAAGGTGAATTCGCCTTTGAGCGAGCGAATCTGCTCTATCACTTCAGCACTGGCTTTCGATGGGTGGCCGCCGACTTGCAGCAGCGCCAGCACCAGCGAGGTGAATTCGTGGCCCATCGGGATGCCGGCAAAACGCAGGCTGATGTCGGCTCCGGGGCGGTTGATCGAGAACGATGGCTTGCGGGCATCGTCACCGCTGTCGATCAAGGTAATCTGGCTCGAAAGACTGGCAACGTCTTTCAGCAGGTCCAACATTTCACGGGATTTCGCACCGTCGTCGAGGGATGCAACGATCTCGATCGGTTGGGTGACCCGTTCCAGGTACGATTTCAACTGGGCTTTAAGATTGGCGTCCAACATACGGGCGATTTCCTTTATTTGAGGCGAAAAAAAGCCCGAGCGAATCTCGCCCGGGCATTTTTATTGGGCGGTGCAGCTAACTTAAGAAGGTGCGGCGTGCCGCCCTGCGTTGCATGTCACAGACTTAGATCTTGCCGACCAAGTCCAGCGACGGAGCCAGAGTGGCCTCGCCTTCTTTCCACTTGGCCGGGCAAACTTCGCCTGGGTGTGCAGCGACGTACTGAGCAGCCTTGATTTTGCGCAGCAGCTCGGAA
>Ga0308161_1000627_pt1 | contig 51968 bp, 71 predicted proteins | sample PhyFR2_FD_201034 | JGI IMG/M metagenome (GOLD analysis project Ga0308161, IMG submission 201034) | Phyllosphere microbial communities from UC Gill Tract Community Farm, Albany, California, United States - DLSLF.R2 | ecosystem: Host-associated > Plants > Phyllosphere > Unclassified | place: USA...
TTCGGAAAATAGTCAAAAGATGGGGATCGTGTCTGGTGGAGGCGGCAATTGGGGCAATAAAAAGAAAAATAAAATAGGCGAATCTGCTTCAGAAAGCGGAAAAGTAGCCGATAATGAAACAGATTCTAGATCAACTACTAAACCAGCAAAAGATTCATCCAAGTCGGAGAATGACAATACGGGTACAGGCCCTTCGTCGAAAACAAGGGAGTCAGACACAACAAAACCATCAACGAATCACACAGCGTTGAAGAATAAACCAGACGAAAATGAAACTGGACCAACTACTAAACCAGCAAAAGATTCATCCAAGTCGGAGAGTGACGATACGTGTACAGCGCCTTCGTCGAAAACAAGTGGATCAGACACAACAAAACCATCAACGAATCACACAGCGTCGAAGAATAAACCAGACGAAAATGAATCAGAATCGCCTCCTAAACCAGCAAAGAATGCATCCGAGTCGGAGAGCACTAATGCGAGTCGCATCCCTTCATCTAAAACAAGTGAGACAGATACAATAACGCCAAAAAACAGCACAACGCCGAACAATAAAAATAACCAAGATGAAGCTCCGAATGAGGTGAACTCTTGGAAACCTAAGGCATCGAAGAGGAAGGATGAGGGTAAACCGCAAGCTGATTCCAACCCGTCAGAGTCCTCCCAGTCAGATAAACCTAAGGAGAATTCGAATGCGAATAAGCCAAAGGAGGACTCGGAAGGTACTGAGGGGACGGGTAATAATTTACCTTCGTATGGAAAGAATTCAGTACCTATAGGACCTTACCAAGAAGTAAATGGATTCCCAGTTAAAGTAAAACCAGGTGCTCAGGAGAAACATATTCCTAATACTCCAAATTATAAACAAGAAATAGTAAATGGAAAAAACAAGAGTATCTTCTATAGGGATAATAAAACGGCACAAGAATTGCTTGATGAGTTTGCAGGTAAAGGTCAACTACTACCAAATAGTAATAAAGAAAGAGTAGACTTTGGTAAACCAATTGGAAAATACTAAGATCGTGATACTGGTGAGTATATTGAAACTACTAGAGGAATGATTCATTACGTAAAAGACGGAGCGCATATAGTGTCATCAGAACCATTAAAGGAGTAAAAAGAGGAGGATACACATGGAATATGACCCTTTAATAAAAGTGTTAAAAAAGTATAAAGATAGTGAATTGATAATAGAGTGGGATAGTGGATTAAAGATTATTGGTGAATCAGACACACTTTTTGAAACTGACAATAGGTTGGATGACGATGATGTAAATTATACTGAATATTATTCAATTGCATTTCAAGTAAATGATATTTTAGTGCATCCTACTAGTGAAGAAAATAGTTTATATAATTGGTTAATACAAAAGAAAGGTGCATTAATTGAAATTTCACTTTATGATGATCCGCCAAGTGCAGTTTTTTTATCGGATGGACAAAATGTATGGAAAAGGGATAGTTAAAAGTAAAAGCGTTACTTTAAATATATACCTTGATTGGCTTCGTGCCTTTCAAGGTTTCTTTTTTGGTGGGGGTGGGTGCCGAATGAACCCATCATTCAACCAATAACACATATAACCCATGTAATACCCGTATAAAGATTTCGCCATTTCGGTTGTACGCACGTAAAGGCTTGAATTTTATACCCTAAATAACGGTAATCCGTTACATTGAATAGGTCGATTATGGTCAGATACCTCTATGATAAACCTGTTTTTTGTTATCTTCGTTTTCTAGCAGTTTTTTCAAAAAAATTGTAACAATGTAAATAACCATAACGATAGTTACGTTGAAAGGGCACGTCGCAACTTATTAGCAGGATAAGACGACCACTACTGTCAGGACTGAATTGAACATTTCACAATGGGAAGTTTATATGTTAAAGGCTGGACACCTGTCCTTTAAATAAGCCTGAAATTCATGGAAAATTCGGGAGGGGTGGCACATGAGAGGGGTGAATTATACAATTTCATTATTTAAGAAAAGCTATCCTGGAAGTGTAATAGAGGTTATTCATAACAAAAGTATTCAGATTCCAACTTTAGAAAAAGATTAGATAAGTCTTATATAAAAGGAGATTGAATGATGAGTGAAGAATTAAATTATGAAGAGCTATTGCAGGAATTTGATGAATATGTTCAAGACTATATAAATGATAATGGATATAATAGTACGCATGCAAAGATAGCTGCACGTGATGACTTTGAATACAACATGAGGAATAATGATTTAGTAAGAGTGGTTATCACTATGCGCTTTGGAGAGCGGCTTTTAGAAGAACCATACATTTTACAAACTAGTCAAACATTTATTTTAAATCAACTAAACAACGTAGATTATGAAGTTCTGACAACTTTTTTACCTTCTCAACAATATAAAGATTTAATAAATAGGATCCAAAAATTAACGGGAAAAATAAAGAAACATCCTATTACTTTTAATAATACAGCTAGATGGTTTTATTATCAGCTAATTGAAGCCATTAAACAATATTATTCTATGCTGCCCAAAAATGAATTAAACGATAATGAAATAGCAAAAGATATACTTTTCAAGTTTCATATGGCTAAGTTTACAGCGGGTGAAAAAATAAATTTGTATACTACTTTAGCCGAATGCCTTTTACAAGATAATTTAACAAAGACAGAAAAGTTACAAGAAGCTAAAGCAATACTACAAGAGTTTAATCCAGAATGGCTAGGCGATTCGTATACGGAAGAAGAAAAACAACATTTATTTAAAAGAATGAACAATTTGCTTGAAAGATTGGATGAGATTAAGATATAAATTGCTTAAAAAGATGCTGGAGTTAAGATCGGTAAAAGCTTATAGGAACTTATCGTAGACGTGGATGATTTCACCACAACTAGGATTTAATTTCCAAACATTAGGATGTACAATAATAAGGAAAAGTCAGTTGTGATGGAAAACCATCTAGCTGACTTTTTTATGTATGCAGACTTCTTCATTTATTTGATCGTAGTTGATCGGCTGTAGCTTTAGGCAGATGGCTCGAGTAAGAGCGCGGAAATTACATTGGAAGCTTCTCGGCACGGTGTGCATGATCATCTGCTCTCTTCGTTCGAACAAGATTTGCAGAGCAAGGGACTGGCTGCTATTGAGAAGAACGCAAATTAGCCAGCTCACAGGCTCAAATGGAGGGAATGAAAGACGCCTAAAAAGTAGAGGTTAAGATCAAGATAAACTACTATGGAAACTCTATAAGACCAGATTCATTTAAAGTGACATATTGGGTTGATGGTAAAAAGAAAGTTGAAATAATAAATAATCAAGCAGGAGATTAATAAAATCATGAAAAATATAGAAATCATTTACCAAAATTTGGCGTCGTCTATAAACGATATCATTCCAACAGAATGGAAGAAAGTTTATTTTTATGGCGAGGTTCTAGATGATTCAAGCGGAGTCTATTTTTATTTTAATACCTTGGAAGATCCTCAGACTTATATTTATGTTCATGAAATACCCGAGCTATATAACATAGACGAAGAAGAAGCTGAAGATGAGGTTGTAGCATTACATGCTATTTGCGAAGAACTTCGAGAAGCTTTCCGAGAGAATAACCAAGAATTATGGACAAATTTCACCATGATTATCGATCATACAGGTCATTTTAAGGTGGATTATGATTACACGAATATACTAAATATAGAAATGACGGATTTTAAGCGCCAACTTATTTGGGAATACGATCATTTAGACATGATGCCTACTCATCCTGGAGATCTGGTCTTTTTAAAAGAGTATTTGGAAACAAGAGAGTCTCAAAATTAACCTCTATTAAATAGTTAAAGGAGAACACGAATGCAATGGAACCCGCAAGCCCAAGAAGTGGCTGACCTTCTAACTAGAATGAATGAGAAACCGCTTGAAATCGAAACGTATGAAGTAGCGAAAGTGAATATTGCGTTAGCTCTACTTCGAGAGCGGCCTGCCAATACCGAACTGACTTATGCTACGATTGGATTGAGCCTACTCTCTCTTCAAAATGATAAAGGAGAATCAGTAGGACCGTTTGAACTGATTGCACCTTCCTTTGCTTAAGATACAGCGTATCGAAAAGTGATCGACCAGGTGATTCAACAAATCCCAGAAACGAGAAGTATTGGAAATACAATCTTCCTTAATGCGATGGAAGCGGGTTATCCTGATTTGAAAATGAAGCACATTTATCTAGTGAGTCCCTATTTCTGGGAACCGGTATGGGAGGATGGTGGGGAAATCATTCATGTGAATGGGAAACATGTCCGCTGGCTGCAAGTAACGCCTATTTCCGAAGCCGAATACCAATTTGGCGAAGAGCATGGCTATGATGAATTAGAAAATTTGCTTGTCTCCCATGATGTGGATGCGCCTGAGATTAATCGGGAGTCTGTAGTATAAGTAGATGCAACTTGCTAGAGGAAAGTTCAACGATTCAAATGCGTCTGAAGTTTAAAGGGACTTCTAGGGAAGAATAAGAATTGTACTCCCTATTCTGTCTACAATGTTATAGTAAGTCGGACTACAAGAGGAATCTTGTAGTCCGACTTATTTAGCTTGTAGCAATAGATTTGAAGTTATTAAGGTATCGAAGCCGTGCCCTCCCATCGGCAAGTTGAGCCTATTCAGGTTTCAAAGCAAGTGGGAACAGTAGCCTTTTAGTCTGACGTAGATAGCGATTACAGAATTCCAAACCTGACGAAGTAGTTAGATTAAGAAGAGCCAAGTCTAGGCGATGCTGATTATAATTCTTATTGAACGACTTGGAGCGGTGAAGGAGAATATCAACGTTCAGATGAATCAGAAGCCTATACATGAAGAGTCGAAAGATCCTGTAACTTCATCCTCTAAAAAATTTGAGAAGATAGACTCTAAAGATAATATAAACGATAATGGTTCTTTAGAATTAAAAAAGGTAAGCGTTTCGAGTTAGCAGATTATACTAGCTGAATTATAAAAATTAAGCTTATAACGATAAAAGTTACTATACTTAAGAATCTTCGAGAAGATTTCAAAAAAGGCTAATTTAGAAGCAGAACTTAGTAGAGATTCTGATCTACCAGTGCCAGTAAATAATAAGCCCCTGAAGGTTATATATGGCATCATCACCAAGATGGAGAAACTATGATTCTTGTTGAGAAGATATTCATAAAGAAGTTAGGCATATGGATGGTATGTCAACGACAAATAAAAAATAGAAGAGAAGATTAACTATGACAAATATGGATCGAGAAAATGAGAAAATAACTATAGATGATATTCGCAAATTTGAAGCTAAGTATTTTCTCAAGCTTCCTGAACAATACGTTAACTTTTTACTGAAACATAATGGAGGATATCCAGAAAAATCAATATTTAAAATTTCTGATGAAGAAGGCGAAAGTGCAGTAAATAAATTTTATGGAATTGGCAATATGAAGGGTAATTTAGGCAAAGTGTTTGAAGTTTTAGATGGAGAATTACCTACAGGATTTATATCGATTGCTAACGATCCAGGAGGAAATGAGATTTGTATTGGAATTAGCGAGAAATATTTTGGAGAAGTTTATTTTTGGATACATGATATAGAATCAGAGGAAGAAATGGAAAATATGCTTTTTTTGAAAAGTAGTTTTAATGATTTTTTTGATAACTTATATTAAAAATTTATTCATTATAAATTGTATCATTTATAGTCATTATTACTAATCTGAAACGAGTCTTAGATTTAGCAGAATAAATTAATTATCAGGATAGCTTAGATAAGCACGAGGTTGAATAGTTTGAAGAGTACTTGGAACTTGTTAAGAATAAATATAAAGAACTAATAGATAAAGCTTAGTAATACAATATTGTTGTGAAATAAGGCTTTCTAGTGAGATACAATACAACTAACGAAGCAACACCGTTAACTGTTGAGGTTGTATCTTTTTTCGGTTTTTGTTATGAATAGAGGAATAATGAAGCTATTTTCATACATCTAGCAGGTTGATTATGGTCAGACACTACCATGATTGATCTGCTTTTTGTTATCTACGTTTTCTGGCTTTTTTTAAATTTATTCGCAATTGTAGGAAACGCTACCCCGATAGAAAAGCTGACTAAACCATCGCACCTTCTTTAATGAATAGATTATTAATATTGTCAGGAATTATCTGCAATTGCCTGCAATAATCTTGCTATTTGTCGCAATAGTTACTGTGTAAGTCAATAAATAAGTAACCTGATAATTTTCGTATTATATAATACATAGTACGAGGTGTACTGCTTGGAGGCAAGGATGCTGCGAAAGCAGCCGGTGTCGGACAGGATGGGCGAGGTAAAGAACGGAGCCACAGTACAGACCCAGGAAAAGCTACTGAAGCTAAAGTGGCTGATTTTGTAAGAGGAAATAAGGATGTTACAGGTTTTGGACAGCAAGTTAGAATAGCAGATAAAACCCTTGCTGGTGATTTAGATGTTATTACTAACGATGAGATTATTGAAGTTAAAAAATCACTAAAGGCTTTAACGGATATTGAACAATTTGATAAATACATTAATCCTAATGATGCAAAGTATTCAATCCCGATCAGAAAAAAGTTGTTTTGTATATTGACAAACCATTGACAAATTTACATCCGAATGGTGTGAAAAAGCTAGAGGAGATTAAGTCTAAGGGAGTTATTATTGTTAATTCCTTGGATGAACTTAAGGAGGTATTTTAATAATATGGGTACTTCGGCAGTTATTTTAATACAAAAAAATAAGTATTCACCTGAAAAATTGTTAGCAGATACAATAGTCGCAGTATTTCATGCGGATGCAACTCTTTATTTTCATAATAATAAATACTATTCAGAGGAGGGGGAATTTTTATATACTACATTGAATATTAATAATAATTCATTTTCAGAGAAAAGCGAACAATCAATTATTTTTTCTGTTCATGGTATTAATAGCCCAAGTATTGATTTTTACTATCACGAGGATTTGAAATTAGATCCTGGTTTATCACTACATCAAGTGGGTCATATCGAAGATATTTATGGTGTCCAAAAACTAATTTTTAATTTTATTTATGAATACCTTAAATTGAATCCCGATGAATACTTTTGGGTTACAGATTTTGATTGGGTCTATAGCTGGGAAGACATGCAAAAATTGAAAGCACTACCTTATGACCCTGATTGGTGTTATAAGAAGCCTAATAAGAAGTAGTTATGACTATTCTGCTTGGGGCTACCCAGTGCCAAATGAATCGATCATTCAAACTAGGGATATTGACTCACATCTGGGGCTTTCAATTATTATCATTAATCGAAAAGGAAGTGTTGGGCAGAACACTATTTCCAATTGAAAGCTCACATGACACTGTGAGGGATACTTTACCCGAGAAAGTTTATCCTTTTGCGATTAATGGATCAGGCGATAGATTTTTATTTGATTTTCGTGAAAGTGAGAATCAACCCAAAATTGTATTTCAAAATCGTGAAGATATTATTTTAGAATCCGAACTTATGGATGAAGAATTAGAAGAGAAATCACTTAAAGAATGGTAGGATGAAACATTATTTTTTGTGAATGCATTATTTGAAGAATTTCTGCATTCAATTCAGACTAGCGAAATTGTTTGAATCCTAGTTTCTTAGGATAAAATATATGCCACAATACGTTTAACTACCGTGTTGTGGTTTCTTTTCTTCAGCAGAAAATACACACAAAAATTTATTCAAGTTAAAGAATATACAATAAATCACGTCAGTAACGATGCACATACCTACCAGCGAGCATGCGGAGCGGCGGCAGTTAGAGCTTTCGCTGCAGGCGGAATCGCAGTTGGGGTTCAAGCAGCTTCCGATATCATTCAAGGGGAAGTGAGCGATTTAAGTGAGTATGCGACGACCGCTTTGCGGGAGTCGTTTATCGGAGCCGCGACTGGAGCGATCTTCGGCCCCTTTGGGGTTAGTGGAGCAGTAGTGGGTAAAAATGGCCATCGGTGGTGCAGAAAGTGCAGTGTCCGCAAACAATGGTAAAAAGCTGATGGAGATTCGAAAACTGCTAAAGATTTAAGATACGAGCGGTACTGTGCAAGAAAAGAAGCTAGTGGTGATGTACCGAGAAATCGCGAAGATTGGGATATTGCATATGAGAGATTAAAAAATAATTCAAGCCGTGGAAGTGAAGAAGAGAAGCAAGGGAGAGCGTCTTTAATAAACCATTTAGGACGTGAACTTAAAGATAACAATACAGATGATATTGTAACATTTACTTCTAGAGAAGGACATGTAACCCGACCTGATAGTATTGGACGAAACGAGAATAAGGAAATAGATATTGTACATGATCACAAGCATCACACAGGTGAGGGGAATCAAGTTGTTTATAACGATTCACAGATGCGCGCGGAAAAAGAAATAGCAAAGAGAGTTGAAAATAGACGTCATATAGCAACAAAGTCAAGTGATAATCCCGATCTATATGGTGTTCCTCCTAAACCAAGACCAAGCGCACCTTTAACTATTGAAAGTGAAATATATTATACTGATCCTTCTAGTGGTAAAGTAACTCATAAATGGATAATCGATAAGGGAACTGGAGACGATTTCTGGGAGGATGTTTGAATCTGATGGGGGTGTTTTTAGATAATGACTGGGTATCCTAAATTTTTCGGTATTTCCATGTTTCCAAGTGTTGATTTGGCGAATGCAGATGTACTAAACAATATATTGAATATTTTTGGAACAAATGAATATTTCGAGCCGACTTTATGGGGAAACAGTGAAACAGTAAAGGTTGACTATGACCGTGATGAGATTATAGAAAGGATACTTTTACAACAACCAAGGTTTTCAGAGTTATATCTACATAGAAATCATTCAATAGAGTTTTCGGGGAAATTGGATTTGATTTCAAACTTTAGAACTTACTTTGGTTTTGATTTTAAAAACCCTCCTAAAAAAATGTGGTCTGAAATTTTTAAATTATCAGATGAAATTGCGAACGTTATTAAACCGCGATATGGCATCACACATGGCTTTTGGCCAGTTCTTACACCGTGGCAATCTGAACATGATCGTTTGCAAAAATGGATGAACTTTTGCTCGCAGCCGGCTCCGGTTACCTTTGGTCCATGTGGTCCACTGGGAATGGGAACTCGAACTTACTTTAGTGGAGATATATTGAATTTATTTGATAAAGAGATATTTGAAAATATTCCTGCCAAGGTGACAAAAATGGACTGGGGGGGGATTCGAATTGATCTTGTGGCAAAGCCGTGGGAGGCAGATGCTAATGAATTACTTGATCGTTGGACTATTGTAATGGACTACATGGAACAATACGATGTTTTTGCTATACCTAGTTTTAGTAAAAGTAAAAGATCAGTTTCATTTAATCCAAATAAAGCATGGGAAAGATATTTAAAACAATTACAAATATTAAGACAAAGGGGTGGGGGAGTGAATGGATAATCAAAGTAGAGAAATAGATGAACTGCTTTCTAAAATTTCATTTTCTATAGAGGAAAAAAATATAATCGAAGCAATAGATATTTCTGGTTTAGATCTTAGCTTTTCAGATTTCTCTGAATTAGTGGCTAATCGAATGACAGCTATTGGCACTAAATTAAAAGCATCTTCCATTATTAATGCTTCCTTTCGTGACTCTGACTTTAGTTCAGCTGACATCAGGAAGTGTAATTTGGAAAATATTGATTTCGCAGACTGTTTTTTTAAAGATACAAACTTCAATGAATCAACTATGAAATTTGCTGAAATTAAAATTAGTTTTTGCGAGAAAGCTTGTTTTGATCAGGTCGATTTAACTAACGGAAATTTATATGATACGATTTTTAATGGAAGTACATTTAAAAATGCAAATTTAACAGATGTAAAGGCACAGTATGCTTCCTTTAAGGATGTCGATTTAAGTGGTGCAAATCTTACTAATGGAGATTTTGAGGGTGTGAACTTTATCAATTCGAAATTGGACGGTGTGATTTGGACAGGTGCCAATATAGTTGGTGCAAAGTTTAATGAAGGAGTGCTAGAAAAAGTTAAAAGTGAATTGTAATAAATGATTTAGGTGTTTTGAAAAATTGTAATGAGTGATTTCAAAAATAGAAGTTACGTATACGAATATGAATAAGAACTTCGTTATATTGTAGGAAGCTTATTAGGATTACGTTAATTTTCGAAAATCTATTATCACTAAGAGTACAATTTCTGTTAGTTGATATCTTGAAGTAGACTATAGCCGATACATTCGTCTTATTCGTTCAGCGGCGTAGCTGATCCGCGAGCTAAATCAGGTTCTACATAACTACCGATCAAGCGCGTTTTACCACAACCAATGACAGGCACATCCAACAGGAGGCCAAGATAACAGGCAAGACCGAAACGCCTTCGATGTACATGTCCCTGACTGTCGCACACAATGAGCTGAGGTTCATGTTGGATCTGCTGGAAGGCTTTAATGACCGGTGGAAGTTCGCAAAATGAAAACAAACCTAGGAGATAAGGAAAGGATACTGTATCTTTACAGGTAACAGAATCGACGACCTCTAAGGTGGTTAGGCGCATGCTAAAAGATAAAAATAAGGAGTGAAAAAAATGAGGATGGATATTAATACAGTTGTTCTACCATTGCCGAGCAATAAGTTATTAGATGTAGTTGAACAAAGCCTGAGGATTTCATTTCCTGAAACTTATAGAGTTTTTATTAAGGAGTATAATGGAGCTGTACCAATCACCAATATTTTTAGTTTTAATCAGTATGAATATCTTATTGAGAAATTCTTGTGCATACTAGATGACAGTGAATCTGATTCCATAAATGGTTGTTATGATATGGAAGTTACTATTACGCAGATAGGGGAAAGATTAATTAATGATGAAGATTTAATGGGAATGAATGTAATTCCTATCGCGGCGCTTTTTTCAGGAGATTTTGTTTGTTTGGATTTTAGAGAAACAAAAGAGCCGACAGTAGTTATTTGGTTTCATGAAGAGTCAGAGGAATTTTCTCCTGCAACACAAAAGCTTGCTCTCAATATATCTGAATTTTTTGAAATGTTAAAAGAGTAAAACCTTGGAAAATTTTGAATTTGGATGATTTTAAATCTCTTAATGCCAATCAGCGAAATGCTGTAATTTCAGCTATTAACGATGGCAGAGTTGATATTTCTAAGTGAACGGGTAAAGTGTCGGGGGAATTAAATGGGTTAACTCGAGAAGAATGGTTGGCAATCGATAAATACATAAGGAATGGAAAAAAAGTCTAAATAATTCCTGGAAATGCAAAGGAGAAGATAGCTGATTTTGTAGTTGATGAAGTAAAAGGTGAATTCAAAGGTTTACTTACTGATACACTTGAAGGTATTGAAAGTAAAGCATTTAAATACGCAGAGAGAGTTTTACACCGTTACCAGCAGGAGAAAACGCAGACTCTTTAGCGTTGAATGTTTCTTCAAATGGTCTGAGTATTACACTTGAGCAAACGAGTAATATTGCAAATAAAATAAAGGGGGAAATATCCAAACAAAACTATTGAAATATGGACATCAGATGGTGATGTCATTAAGTAGGAGGATATCATGAGAAAAACATGCAAGTGCGGAGTAACTCTGTCAGTTGCAACAGTACCTAATAACGTAGTTTATTAGACTTATAAAGGAAATGAAAAAAATCAACTTATTAAAAATTTTGAAGGAGAATTTACTAATCTAACTCAAACAGCAATTTGGTATTGTGAGCAATGTAAACGATTTTACTATTGGAGAGAAGATGGAAAAGTATATACGTATGTGTTAAGAAAAAAAGATTTTTTAGATAATTACCATATAGACTGGGAAAAAGATGAAGAATTATACTATTCTTTTAATGATTTTGAGGAAGAGGAACTAAGAGGTGAAATGAAGAGAACAGGTGAAATTGCTATTCAACGGAAAATAAAGGTTTTGCAAAATGGAGGGAAAGTAGTTATCAAGTTAAAAGGTAATGAAGATTTTAAGCTATATGAGCTAGAAAATATTGAATAAACATCAAAGGTATTCATTAAAAGCTAAAGTTTTTTGATAAAGCTACAATGCTAGATAGCCACCTGTGGCCCTTTTATATCGTCTCTATCAAGGTTTAACGAAATCTCCCCACCCAGTGCCGAATGAGTAGGGCAGATGAATCTAAGTAGACTTAACTCAGGTTGTATTCGTCTAAAGATTTTTTCATTTTATTTATACGCACATCAATATTTTAGCTTTATACCTTAAAAAGTTCTATTCCGATACATTAAACAGGTCGTTTATAGTCAGATACCAGGATGATTTGCTTGTTTTTTTGTTATAGAATAATTTGCTTTCTCATGAACGGGGAAGCAGAAAAGATTTGGAAGAAGATCTGTACTCCGGATGGAAACCAAAGAAGGAACCAGATCAGAAGCATGGCGAGGATGAGTTAAAAGAGCCGGCTCCTATGCCGTCTAATCAACTAGATAAGGTATCAGAAAAGAATAGCGAACTTGATAAAGAGGATGGGCTATTGAAGGGACGGGAAAAGCTGGTTCTGTCAACAGAGCTTTTAGGGACACGACCGAAGAAGATAAGAAATTGATAGATGATGTGAGTAAGTTGTTTGACGCAGGAAAAACTAAAAATGTCGCATTAACTAAGGGGGAAATAGATGGTGAATCAATAAGTTTTGAATCAATGAGTGGGTATGATCGAAATCATAAGGATAGCTATTCTAAACCACCTGAAAATCATTATAAATATAGTTGGTCAGATAATAAAGGAAGGTTTCAAGATACAGAGCAAAAGATGATAGAATATAGAGGAGATTTAACATGGATATTTCAAATAAAAGTGATTTAAAGGAATTCTTATTAATATTAGAAAAAAAATTATACCCAATGAAGCCTTGTAGTGAAGATGAGCTAACAAAATTAAAACATTTTTCTCCAACAAAAATGCTGCCCTCGAATTATTTAGACTTTATGAGTAAGTGTGGGAATGGTGCAGAGTTTTTGACGGGTACAAACTATACTATGAAGTATATACTAGAGTTAAAAGAATGGGCTGTTGAACTTTTAGAGGAAAATAGTTTCTCAAAAAAACTCACAGATAATCAGTTTGTGTTTATGATGCACCAAGGATATATGTTTTGGTTTTTCAATTTGGATGAAGGTGATAATCCTTCAGTATATTTTTACGATGAAAGTCTTAATCTAACGGAGTTTAAAAAAGTCAGCGATACTCTTTCTGAATATTTAATTTCACTATACGACTAAGGAGAATGGAGTAACTACATCAATTAATATTTTTTAAGTGCTTTTCAGGGTCTGTTAAGAATTTTGTGTAAACTAGTTTGCAACTTCAACAACAAGATCGTACAATACAACAAACCCTAAACAATTCAAACACTTAATAAACTGTTAAAAGCTCTTTCCCACTTGAATAATGAGTAGGGATGAGCCTCTTTGTATGCACAAAATCAAAGGGAAGCGAAATGAATGGCAAAACGTGAACAACCGTCAGATTTGTAGCAAACCAGAATTACAGATTTGAGGTAAGTGAGAATATTCAGCAATTGCTGAAGTATGTGAAGCATTTGGAAGCAGCAGTAGCGACGGGAATTATTCAGAATGCAGAAAAACGTTAGAACCAACAAGGTAAAACTAGCTGGGAAAATGGATCAGCTTACAGGAATGTATAGCTATGCAAATGAAGCATACAATTCGAGCTTATCTGTCAGTATTCAGACGAGTAGGAAGTAAAGGAAACAAGTTGCTGGTAGATTGATGTCCCAAAGCGTTTGTGAAAGCAGAATCTCTTAAAATTCAGCGTAGAGGATTGATATCAATTACCCGGCATGTACATACGAGAGATTAGAGATATCGGTATCATGACAAAGAGGATCATTCATGTTCTCATGACTGGGAGGAGTAGAAGAAGAATTTGGAAGAAGGTATGTATTACAGGCGGAGACTGGAGAAGGAACTGGATCGGAAGCATGACCAGGATAAGTCAAAATAATCTGCTCCTCTGCTACCTCACAAATTAGATAAGGGACCAGAGAAGAGTAGACAGCTTGATAAAGAAAAGAATTCTACCGAGAAAAACGGTGAAATTCAAAAGATACATTATCTAACTGATCCAGCGGAAATGAATGTTATATCATATTGCCTTTAGAGATCCATCTACCTATAATGGTAAAGGTTTTAATGAAGACCCTGAAAAAATGCTCATGATATGGAAAATCTAACTGCTCCGAATCCATCTGATGTATTTCCAGGATATGAATTATATAACGATGTAATAAAATATAGCGATGACCCAATTGAATATTAATACTGAGGTGAAGAAATGTTTCTAAATGAAGTCGTTTCAAAAATTAATAATATTAAATGGTGTGAAGTACGCTCTAAATTTAATAAAGAGAATTCTCAGTTAGGTGAAGAGTACCTAAGAAGGTTGGCGACGTTCTTCAAAGAGGAGTCTATAAAACCAGTACGGCCTGTAATAGCAAATATAGCAAGATTACTAGGTGATACTGAAGAGATCAAAATATCGGATTACTGTAGTAAAGAAGCAACAGAATTTTTATCTAAAGAAATGTACTTTGGGAAAATTTTTGAATATTATATCCAATTAGCAAAATATGCTAAAAATAATCCGAGTTATTCTAAATATCTTAGTATTTATGAACCTTTGATTAGAATTGCAGAAAAAGGTGGTTTTTTCGTTCTTAAAGCAAGTGAACTGGATATAATGGAAGCATCCCATATTCCATTAGATAACTGGTATGAAAAATTTATAGAAATAGATCCTATTGATATAAATAACATTTAATTAAAAATTAATATGCTAACATTAAAGAGTTAAAAGTGAAAAGATAATTTTGACTCATTAATAGAAATATTATCCGCTATAGCTAAAAAGGACTCTACACAAATCTTTAGAAATAGTAGCCGAGGTAGATATTTAATTAAGGCTTTTCTAAACAAGAGAAGCAGCAATCGTATTGATTGTAAGATGTCTATCTGAATCAAATAAGTAATATAGGAGAAGGAGAAATAATAATGGATGATTGGGAGTACGAAGAGCTGTTTGAAGCCGTGAAAGAAAATTATTATAATTATCTTAAAAAAAATCTAAGTGAGAAACACGCGCTTGCAAGAACATCATATGATTTTGAGACAGTGAGAAATGAAGGGATAATTGAAAACCTTATAGTAGGGACAGCTTTGGGGGAAATAATTTCATCACACAAAAAAGTTTTTGTTGGAACCTTGAACCTAATTAATGAAACAATAAATAAAATTAATCCGAATGAATTACATGGAAATTTATTAGAAAAAGAAATTAATGATCTAACAAAAAAAAATGGAAAAGGTTCTTAATTCTCTTAATAATATGCCCATCGATTACAATTGTGGTATTGATGTAGAGTGAAATTATTCGAATTATAGGAGGGGTGGAGGAAATTAATAAGATATATCGCCTTTGAATAAATAATATTTAAATTCATAATTTGAAGAATACTATTTCATAAAAAATAAAAAGGTACATTATGGAGAATTACCAGCATAATGTACCTTTTTATATATCTGGTTTATCATTCTCATATTAATAGTTACTGTAAAGTATCTCTAATATTATATAATTGACGAATTGTCAATCCAAGTGCAACAGTTCCTCCTGAAACAATTCGTGTGTGGACTTCCAGCCTAAACATTTGCGTGGTCGGTTGTTGATCCATTGTAAAACCTGTTCGAGTTCATCCTCTGTCACCTCAGCAAAATCATGAATTTTGGAAAAGAATTTTCGAAGCAAGCCATTTGCATTCTCATTGGAACAACGTTGCCAAGAGGAATAGGGATCGGCAAAATAGACATCTATTTCATGTACTTGTTCGAGCGTTTTGTGACAGGCAAATTCGCTCTGCATACAGCCAGTTATACAACGTTTTGAAAGCAACCGGATTGAAATTTGAAGGTATTAGAAATCTTGAAGCAGGCTTTCCAAATATCGAGGTAGTTCGTGTTGAAGTAATTCCAAAATAAAGGAGAATAATGATGAAATATTTAAATGAACTTGTTATCCAACTTCAAAATGATAAAATTCCTATGATTCCGTGCACAATGGAAGAATTAAATGAAGTGAAGAAGTTGATAGGAACTAATAAACTTCCTGAAGCATACATTGAGTTTCTTGAAGTAATGGGAGGCGGAACAGAACATACTTTTTTACGTGGAGAATCGTGTTTTATTGACGAGTTGCTGGAATTAAATGAATGGGGAGCGGAATTATTAGAAGAAAATAATGTTCCTTTAAAGCTTACCTCTAACGATTTTGTATTTTGGATGAGTCAAGGGTGTATGTTTGATTTCTTTAAATTAGATGAGGGTGAGAATCCCCCTGTCTATTTTTATTCAGAAGGTAAGAAAAAAGAAGGTTTCTATAAGATTACAGATACTTTTACAGAATTTTTACAGCGTAGGTATTTGAGAGATAAGTATGCTTTTCAAAAGAAAGATTAGGAGAAGTAAACGGTACGAAGTGGCGAACGATCGTATGGTCCAGTCGCCTTCGATGCACTGCAGAAATCGATGGAGATACAGTTGGCACCGGCAATCGATACTATCGAATCTATAAAGACGATCGCGAAAGGGTCAGGTACTATTAATCCTTATGCCAGCACCTTGGAGCAGAACCAGGAATTTGGACGCCGAAGTGGAGAAGCATCTCAAGAGCTGCTTCTATTCGCCTCCAATTTCATTGGAGTAGGCCGAGCGGCCAAGCCAGCCGCCTCGGCAGCCAAGAAGCTGTCCAAAGCAGAGAAGGCACTCCAAGGAACCATCATGAAGAATCAGGCGGAGGTAAAGGAATAGGGGCACTGCTGGGAAGCAAGGATGCTGCGAAGGCATCAAGTATTGGACAGGGCGGGGTAAAGACCGGAGCGACTGCTGTTCTCTTGATGGCAAGAAGTGCATTCAGCCGAGCGGGAAGCAAAGGAAGCCGTCTGCTGGCCGGATTGATGTCCAAAGCCCTGGTGAAAGCAGAACCTTTCAAGATTAAGCGTAGAGAGCTGATTCCAGATACCGGACATGGACATATGAGAGATCAGGGGTATCGGTATCATGACAAAGAGGATCATTCATCTTCTCATGAACGAGAGAAGCAGAAAAAGAATCTGGAAGAGGGAATGTATTCTGGGTATAGACCGGAGAAGGAACCGGATCGGAAGCATGAGCAGGATAAGTCAAAAGAATCTGCTCCTATGTCATCTAATAAACCAGATAAGGTACCAGAAAAGAATAGCGAACTTGATACAGAGGCAGGATCTACTGAGGGGACGGGAAAAGCTCTAATATGGGTAGCATAGTTAAGAACGGGAACAAAACAAAATATACGAATCCAGCAGGAAACGAATTGATTTGGTTTGATTAACATCCGAAAATATTAGTTGTAATATTTAGACTTTCCTTAATAGCCCTGATATAGGTAAAGCGACAGAGGGGAAAGTAGCAAAATTTGTTTCAGAACAAAAAGAAGTTACAGGTTTTGCACAAAAGGCTCAGAAGGCTAATAAAATTCCAGCCGGAGATTTTGATGTGCTGACAAAAGATGAGATTATTGAAGTAAAAGCTTCTGCTGGCGCTTTAAAAGTAGACTAAATTGAAAAGTATACAAAGACAAATCACAAAGACTTTTTTAATTCAGAAAATAAAAGAGTCATTGTTTACATTGAAAAGCCGTTAGTTAACTTAGCTCCTGAACAATCACAAAAATTGAATAAGATTAAGAATATGGGTGCAATCGTAATAAACTCACTTGAAGAATTGAAAGGAGTTTTAAAGTAGATGGGAACCTCATCATTTTTTTTGGTTGAAAGAGACACTTATTCACCAGATGATTTACTATCATCAGTAATGTTAGCGTCGTTTAAATCTGACGCGATGCTTTTCTACAGGAATGAAAAGTACTTTACCAAAGAGAACCACTTTAAATATACAACTTTAAGTATTATGTATAATCCAGATACTGATGAGAATAAGTTTTTAGTGTATATTGATGGAGTAAAGAATGAGGGGCTTGAGTTTTATAATAACGGACAATTTTCAGGCTTGGATCCGTCGCAGAGCTTATACCAGGTTGGTTGTATTGAGGATGTTTATGATAACGAACAGTTGCTTTTTAGTTTTGTTTATGAATATTTGAAATTAAATCCAAAACAATATTATTGGTTGGGAGGTTACAGTTGGATTTATAGTTGGGAGGATATGAAAAAATTAAAATCGCTTCCCTATGACCCGGATTGGTGTTATAAGAATCCTATAGGCTAACTTATTAGGGTTTACAATTCCAGCAACAAGATCGTACAATAAACCAAACACTAAACAGTTCAAACACTTGATAAACTTTCAAAAGCTCATTCCCACTTGTTTTATGAGTAGGAATGAGCTTTTTTGCATGCAAAAATCAAAGGAGGACTAAAGAAATAGAAAAATTAAGCCTTAAAACATTAGAAGTACGTTGAGAATATAGAAGACAGTATGAACGTGAGAGTATCGGTGCAAATGAAGCCCAAGTCACTTAGATGACGTACCATTCAAATGTACAAGCAAGGACATTTTACCCCAACAGGTACGAAACCATGAGAGCAAGCAAATACGATAGTCAGAGGAAATAACGTGATGACGAAACATGAAAATTTTCATATGAACTGTTTCTTCGCGAGCTAGAAGCCTAAGCACAGTTGACACGTATGTACTTTGAATATTATATGTTTATTGCTAAAACAGAACAGCTTGAAGAGTTTAAGTTACGTAAGAAATAGCGGGAAGATAGTAGAAGAAAACAGTTAGAGCAATCCTGTTTCAAGGAAGCCGTCTGCTAGCCGCACTGATGTTCTAAAGCGCTAGTGAACGCAGAGCCGTTCAAGATTCAGCGTAGAGAGCTGATTCCCGATATCGGACATGGACATACAATAAATCAGGGGTATCGGTATCATGACAAACAGGATCATTCGTCCTTTCATGAACAAGAGAAGCAGAAAAAGAATCTGTAAGAGGGATTGTACTTAGGGCGGAGACCAGAGAAGGAATCGGATCGGAAGCATGACCAGGATAAGTCAGAAGAATCTGCTCCTATGTCATCTAATAAACCAGATAAGGTACTAGAAAAGAATAGCGAACTTGATACAGAGGCAGGATCTACTGAGGGTACGGGTGAAATTGATCATGACGTATATGGCCCTTATTATGAGGAAGCAAAAAGATTACATGAAATGAATCCCGAGTGGTACCCGAATCCTGATGGGTCTATTATCGTAAAGGGAAAAGAACTAAAGGAAGCAAGGGCTGAATACGAGGCTTTAGTAAGAAGAGGGAACTTGAGAAAGGTCATCATGTTCAGGGGTTATCATTCGGCGGAAAGAATGAAAGCACTAATATAAAAAAACACTGGAGAGTACAGTATTCAGCGAGAAAAACTTGATGGTATGGACTTAGACTTTTATTATGAGAATGGGTATGGTAAAAATGACGCTAAAGTATTAAAAATATATCAAAATGAAAATGGAATCATTCATTTTCGTAATAATCCCATACTGAAGTTACTGTTTTCCAAAATAAAGTGTTGAAATGGCAAAGAGACAATGGACGAAGGAAAAAATAAAAGGGTGTGAACAATGGCAAACTATACGAACCTTATGAATAGCATTTGGTACGGTGAAGTTTTAAAATCTAATACTTCGGACATTAAAGAGAATATCTTACGTACTGAGACGGAAGAAGACGTGATACTGCAACTCGTAGAACTCTTCAAATTGGGGGACTTTACGCAAAAACCTCTTTTAGTTCAATTGTTAAATCAATCTGAAGATGACGCGGTATTAAACCTTTGCATTCGGATTTTTTGTTCGATTTGTACCCATGAGGATTTAAGAGACGCTGATAATCTTCGTTTCTTAGAAAAAGCTACTGAAAATACGGTTAATACATTTGCTTCAGCGGCAGTTACAACGCTTTCCCTTGAAGTAATTCCATATCTCTTAGCATTACTTGAGGATTGGGGAGAAATAAATGATACATCGACTATCATACGGGATTCAATAGATGCTTTTATTGATGTTGAAGAACATTTAAGTGAAGATGCAACTGTGGAAGAGATCGGCCAATATTATTTCGAATACTTGAATGACGATGATTCAGATCAGTATTATTTTAATCAAAAACCTGTATTTCCTGGAGATTTAGCTAAGGGACTAATTGAAAGGGTTCTGATTGCTGCTAACAAAGAACAGGCACTGGAAATGGAGTTAATTCCATCTTTACTATCTATTTGGTCTGGTAACAAAATGCCCGGGGATTATTATACTGTAATAAACGCAGATAATTATAAAGTGTTTATAAATTATGTTGAAGAACTGTCAAAGAAAAATTGGGACAAGGGACAAAAGTATTTTTATGAACATAAAATTTAGACAGTCTTTTGAAAACATGATGTGATGTAACCTTGATCGAGTGCTCGTTACTCAATCAAGGTTTTTTTCCTATATTATCCTCTTCCCTAAACATTAGAACACGCTCAAATCGAAGCTCATGCGCATAGGGCTTATTCAAATTTAGCAGCTCATGCAAGTAAATTGGGAAAGAAACGGACCTCATGCTCATAATTTGGACCCCTCTTGTCAGCAAGCGGCCGATCTCATACAATCTCACAGCGGCAGGCGATATTCTCAATCGCAAGGGTTACAGCAAATTCAAATGCTATAACCGAGGGGAAGAAAAGGATGCAAAATGTCCTTGATTATGTCCGGGTTTCCACCTAAGGACAAGTCAAAGACGGTTACAGTTTACAATATCAGGCTGATGAAATAACCCGATATTGCCGGGAAATCAATTGTAACCTGCTCCGAATCTACGAAGATCGGAGAATCTTAAGCCGCCGTCTGACTCTAAGATTAAGAAGATATTAGACGATGCTGGGATTGATGGTATACAATATAAAAATGCGGTTTCCGATTTTTCACCAGTTGCAAAAGCACAATTCGAAATTGAATATATGTTAGGTGGAAAAGTAATTGATGGGAAAGATTTTGGTGGAAATGCTAGAGCATATAACTTTGTATAAGCAGATTCTAAATTAGCTGAACAGCTCAATAATTCTCCCGAACTAGCTCGTCAATTAGGAATGGAGCCGGGAGGAATAACTGCAAAAGATATAGAAAAAAATAGATTTACATGGCATGAACTAAATGACGTTAAAACCATACAACTTGTTCCAACGATAATAAATGGTAAATTTGGTCACCTTGACGGTGTTGGAGAGATAAATGCGGGCGCCTTTGAGCCTGGTGGATTTGCCAATACATGAAGGTAAGAGGAGATTTTACTATGAAAAAAAATGATCCGATTTTTGGGGGACTTGAATATGATTACATTTGGTCTAAAGATACCAAGATAAATTTTTTGGGAAAAGAAGTGGAGATTGCACTTATTATTGATGGTGAAGAAGATGGAGAATTTGAAGAAGATCAGTACAAAGCATATCACTCTTTAATGGAAAACTGGGACGGATTGCACCCAAGCTTCTTGCAACCTATTTTAGAATATTATAAAGAAAAGCGACAAGAGTTAGGTTATGATATAGCAATTGATGAGAACTATCCGCTTATGGAAACAACGGATAAAATTGTTGAAATGATAAGTTTAGATAGTATTGTGGTTCCATATGCAGGGATTTATGAAGGTCGAGATATGGGAGTACTATTTAAGTGCACATGGGATGTTGAAAATGGTGTTGGACTTAGATTATTAGACGAAAAAGTAACTGAAGTAGGCTATCAAGATGTTGCTATCTAAATATATGGGAAAACGAAATATCCAAATAATATAATGGATTTGTCAACAAATTTGTGTAAACCAAATTACAACCCCAACAACAAGATCGTACAATACAACCAACAATGCCACAACACGAGCTAGCCGCCCGCGTTGTGGTCTTTTTCATTTGCTGTTATATTCCAACCAACACAAACGTACAAGCGGCGATTATTCAAAAAGACCCTACCTAGTGCCGAATGAATAGGGCAGATGAATCTAAGTAGACTTAACTCAAGTTGTATTCGTATAAAGACTTTTCATTTTATTTATATGCACATGAATATTTAGCTTTATATCCTAAAAAGTTCTATTCCGATACATTAAAAAGGTCGATTATGAACATATACCACGATGGTTGGCTTGTTTTTTTGTTATAGAATGATTTGCTTTACTATAAGCGGGGAAGCAGAAAAGATTTGGAAGAAGACCTGTACTCCGAATGGAAACCAAAGAAGGAGCCGGATCGAAAGCATGACCAATAAGTCAAAAGAGTTTGATCGAATTAGACAATTGTGGGAGTTGTAATTATATCATTCGACAATTTAAAGATAAGTATCCTAATATTAAAATCGAATTGATTCATAATAATGGTGTTTTCATAGCACCAAAAAATGGAGGAATAAAGATGGAATGGGAATATAATGAGTTAATTGAAGCTATTAATGATAGTTATCAAGAATACAAAGATGCACATATGAGTAACAGCGAGGCTTTTGCAAGAACAGCAGGTGATTTTGAGACTGTAAACAATATAGGAACCTTTGAAAAAGCAATTGTTACTGTTGCTTTAGGGCAACTATTAGTAAGACAATCAAAAGTATTGATCATATCGAAAGAGAATCTTTTATCTACATTTGAAAGTATAGATAGAAACCTGCTAGAACAACATTTAACACCTGAACAATTTGAAAATTGGCTTGCTCGTAAAGAACGTATTTTACAAGAAATTGATAAAAAGCCTGTTCATTATTACGCACGAGCTTTCTGGTTCTATGACGAAATGACAGAAGAAGTTAATCAATATTTTAAGACCATTCTATTAAACGATAAATCAGGTAAAGATATTACAACCAATGTTTTAAATCATTTTGACCGAGACTGCAAACATTCACTAAGTGAAAATATTGCTGTCTTAATAACATTAGCTGAGAATTTGTTGGAATATAATATAAGAGAAACCGATGAACTAAAGAAGATCGAACAGACACTGAATTTATTTAATATAGAAGATATACGTGAACAATTATCTGATGAGGAAATGAAGGATTTGGTTAAACGAATTAAAAACGTATTGGCCAAATTACCTATGCTGAGTGAATGACTGATATTCTATTATTTATGATTGGTTTTACTTCATAGAAGCAGAATAGTACAATACAATCAACAAACTAAATAATTCAAACAATAGATAAACTTTCAAAAAGCTCTTTCCAACTTATTTTATGAGTAAGAATGAGCTTTTTTTGTATGCCCAAAATCAAAGAAAGACTAAGCGAATGGCCAAGGGTGACCAGATAGGGGCAGAAGAGTTGAAGAACCAGCAATTAAATTAGAAAGAAGAAAAAGAAGTGAGGTCTATTGTCTAGGCTTGTGCAGTATACGAACAGCTTATGGATGAGATTCGTAGCTACTATCAGCAAGCAAGGGAATTACATAAGCAGGTGGCAGTAGTGATCAAGGCGTACAGATTTTCAAATTAACGAAGAGATTCAGCAATTGTTAAAATATGTGAAATATTTGGATATGGTAGTAGGGCAGAATGATAGGCTGCCACGTCAACAAGTACTAGAACTTCTAGACAGACTAGAGCAAAAAGCGTCAGATTGCAAGCAGCGTATACGGTATAATGAGGCAGTTCAAGCACGGCAGGAGTAAGAACTTGAAAGTACAAAGGCAACAGCAAAAATGATTGAGGACACAGAAGAGCGTCTGGCACAAACAAGGCAAGTATTGGCTGAAAAAGTGGCTCAGCTTGCAGAACTGGAGGGCGAGGGGAATGAATGACGGGATACCTCAAAAATATCAAGGCGTGATGCACGATCTGTCTACTCGCCGTGCGCATCCGAAGATCATCCCACCAGATTCAGCTAAAGCTGTATTGCTGCAGTACGGGGCAGAAGAAATGAAATATCAAGTAACAAATAAGCACAATGATGCTCATAACGAACAATTTGAGCAGGTGTTCAAAGATACGTGGCATTCGGCGATTGATCCAGTTGTTGAGACAGCCAAACCTTTTGTGGAAGTTGCCCATTTGTAGATCCCGCAAAAAGCACATTAGCGGAAAATATGGAATATGGGCATAACAGTAGCAAAGTACTCCAGACGAAAGTGAAAAAATTCAGCAACAAATCCGTGATTCCAGTCGGGCTAGTGGAGAATATCTGAAGAAGAAAAATGTATATGGGAATCCGACTAATTACCGCCTAGTGCGTGTGAAAAGAGGGTTGGTTGGGTTCGGTGTCCAGGTCGTGTACGGGCTTGAACATAGAGAAGACGGGAATCAGCCATTATTCTATATAAGCGGAAACGAAAAAAAATTCATTTCGAATTTATAAGAATCAAATGCCAAACGCTTCTTTTGAAAATTTAGATCACCTCATTACTTCTGATGACTACATTTCAGACTTTGAACAAAAATCGTATGATATGATTAGAAAATCAAATTCGAAAATATTGATGCGATAGTAAAAATACTAGTTGAAGTATTGATGAAATAGCACCCACACAACCTGAGTTTGGAAGCTTTCCTGGTGTTAATATATTCGATTATATCTGAGTCTAGCTATGGAGTGATAAATTGAATTATTTTCAAAATGCAGTTAACCACCTGAATGAAATAAAATGGGAACAAGTTGGAAGTGTAAAAGAACCTTGGAACATGGCTTTAATAAAAGAATATATTAGAAGAGTTTCAGTATTTGTAACAACTAATTCGTTGAAAACACCATATCCATTTTTGAATGCAGCAAAAGCTATAGGTCGGGATATACAATTAGATATCTATGAATGTTGCCCTAATTTAAAAATCATAGATAATTCTCTTATTATTGCTATGTGTACTTCTTATATCCAATGGGCAGTTTTGATTGACAATAAGGATGATTGTGCAACAAAATTTCCGGATATCTATGAGCCACTTATAAAGTTATATGAGAAATCAGGTAGTGTAAATTATAGAAATGGAGAAATATTAGCAGGAGGGTATGCGTTTCCATTAGCTACTCCAATATATATGGCTAAACATGATCCAATTGATATTACAGAAGAAGGATTGAATAACTATAGTATTTCTATGTAGCAATTTAAACTCGGGAATAAAATGTGAAATTTTATTGATTAATAACTTCTACATCTGATCATATTAAAAACAAAATTTAAAATAAGTATTTTGATAACTCTAACTTTGAATTGAGTGAACAAGAAAGCTTAGATTTATCACCAAGGATTAATCATCCACCTAGCGCAGATAATGTATTGATTGCTAGATTCAAAGATAAAGAATATAAGATAATCAATGAATTGGCTAACCAACTAGGAGATCCCGCCCCTTCTATTAGAAGGAAAGATTGAATTATTTACAGAAAATGATATTTATGATAGCTGTAATAATATTATATTTAATTTTTCAAAAGATTATCCAAGCATCAAAATAGAAAAAGTTCATAATATTGGTTAAAAAATACCGGAAAAATCACAGTGGGTGGAAATAATATGGCTTGGAATTATGAAGAATTGATTGAATCTTTCATGGAAGAATATGAGGAAAATAAAAATGTATACCATCAAAGTCATTATGAAGCAGTAGCTCAAACTTTTAATGAGCATTACAGTGAAAAACAATCAGATGATATGGAAAAGGCAATTCTTTGGGTAATAGGAGCAGAGTTAAGAATCCAACAGCCTCGAGTATATATAAAAGCAAAAGAGAAATATATTCAAAGCCTTGAATTAATCGATTTTCAGAAAGTCAAAGAATATATTAAGACAGGACAACTAACTGAACAAGAATTGGAAGAACTTCGCTCTAGACGAGATAAAGTGTTAAAAGAAATTGAAAAAGTGCCAGTAGATCTATGTCCTAGTGCTAGGTGGTTTTATGAAGAAATAAATGAGGTAGTAAATTACTTTTTTGAAAATTCAAATCGTCCAGAAGAGACAACTGAGCAGATAATCGATTTTTTTGAACGAGAATTTATAAACAAATTATGTGCTAAAAAGATCGTTTATGTTGCAATAGCAGAAAACTTGGTGCTTCAGAAAAAGCCAATACCTGATCATATTAAAAGCGACATTCAAAATAGATGTTTTGATAACTCGAATTTCGAATTGAGTGAACAAGAAAGCTTAGATTTATCGCAAAGGATTGATCGTCTTTTAGAAAAGCTTGTAATTGATTGAGTATAAAAAAAATCCATTCTTTACGCCAGTACGTTGGAGCAGAATTAGGAATTTGGGCGCCGAAGTCGAGAGGCGTATCAAGAGCTGCTTTTGGTCACCTCCAATTTCATTGGAGTAGCCCTAGCCGCCAAACCAGCTACTTCGGCAGCTAAGAAGTTGTCGAAAGCAGTCTGCTTGCCGGAATGATGTCTAAGAGACTAGTCAAACAACAACTGTTTGGATTGAAAGTGAAAAGTATTCATCGGAAAATCATAACAAACAGTCAGTATATTAATCCTAAAAATTATAATGTTGGTGTTATCAATGTAGCTGGTTCTTAGGGTGGGAAAATATTCAGTATAGAAAGGATCCAGAAAAAAAATACCTTTATTTATTCTGACGAAGGAAATAAAGGATACGAAGAATATTTAGGAAAAGAAATAATTGGAGTAAAATTATGAAGTTACACTCCTTTAAATTCTCAGACAAAGCTTACGTTTCTACAACTACCAATCCAGGCGTGGCAGAAATGTTTGCTATGGCGCATGATGAAGGAGTATTTGCTACTATTAAAGTGAAGAAAGGGACTTCTATAGCAAATATCGGAGCCTTGGATGATATGGAAAACGGAATATTATTTGGATGAGGGCATAAAAAATTGAAATGGAGATTAGCGACTAATGGTACCAAATCGACCTAATAATCAGAAAGGAAGTCTATTTCAACGATGGGCTTTAGATGAAGATATACAAGACAATTATGTAACACAGTGTTTTTATTGTACTCATTTAGAAAGAGGAGATGTTTGTTCGGCTTTTCCTAACGGAATACCCCAAGAAATTATGAACAATTTGGTAGTGCATCAATTTCCTTATTTGAATGATAATAATATAAAGTTTCATGCAAGAAACAAAAAATATGCTGTAGTTAAATTTAAGCCGTTAAGTAGAGCAGGAAACGCAATGTCTTCCAATCGAATGCTAAGTGGTCTAATAGGATTATGTATTGGAGATGCCTTAGGGGTTCCGGTTGAATTCAGTACAAGAGAAGGACTAAAAAAACACCCTGTAACTGATATGATTGGTTATGGAATGCATGATCAACCAAGAGGGACTTGGTCAGATGATAGTTCATTAACTTTTTGTTTAGGAGAAAGTCTATGTGATGGTTACGATATTTTTGATATTGCAGCTAAAATAAAAAGTTGGTACAAGGAAGGAAGGTGGACCGCTTACGATGAAGTATTTGACATTGGAAGGACTACGTTGGAATCAATAGAAAGACTTATTAAAGGAAAATCCCCTTTCGAAAGCGGTGGAAGACAATCGAAGGATAATGGTAATGGATCATTAATGAGAATTCTGCCTCTTGCATTTTATCTACAAAACATTACAGATACAAGCTACAAGTATAAAGTTATCAAAGAGGTTTCTATGATTACACATGCTCATCCACGTGCTATTTTGGCTTGTGCTATATATGTAGACTACGCTATTTCTTTATTGAAGGGTAATTCTATTCAAAATGCTATGTATGAGATGAAAGAGAACATTATTAATTTCTATAATAATGAAAGCACTTATACAGATGAGTTAGAATATTATAAAAGAATATTATCAGAAGAATTAATAAATTGTACGGAAAATGAGATCAGTTCCTCAGGCTATGTTGTTGATACATTAGAAGCAAGTTTATGGTGTTTTATGACTACTCATGATTACAAAAGTGCTGTTCTAAAAGCTGTAAATTTGGGAGGAGATACAGATACTATTGCTGCGCTTGTTGGAGGGTTAGCTGGTATATATTATGGTATGAATGAAATTCCATACAAATGGATCGAAATGATACCAAAGAAAGATAAAATTATAGAGTTAGGAAATACATTGTATAAAATTTTTAGAGAATTACCGAGAAATTAAAGATTCTATTATTAAATTTATGTATGAAAAAAATATTTAATGAGTATCACATTGAAAATACTATGATGAGTACAGAATAAGAGAGATACAAAAAACTGTGGTATAAAAGGCAATTGACTGAGCAAAAATTAGAATAGCTTAACTCAAGAATAAGTAAATTTAAAGAACGAATATTACAATAATCATTAGGACGTATACGCTAAATGAGCTAACGTCCTTTTGTGTTTATCTAAGGTTCATAATTAAAAGAAAGTACTGGTACTATGTAAAACCATTTATATTTGTACCTACTATCAATGTCTTAGACATATACATATATCTCTATTATCCAGACGAAAATGATAAAATCCAGCAATAAATTCGTGATGCCAGTCGGGCTAGTCGAGCCTATCTGAAAAGAAAAATGTGGATTGGAATCCAGCTAACTATCGTCCGGTATGTATAAAAAGAGAGTTGGTTGGGTTTGGTACACAGGTTGTATACGGTCTGGAACATAGAGAAGACGAAATCGACCATTAATATCAACATTGAAGGTTACATTATTGATCGAGTTGCAGAATTAAAACAAAAGCTTTCTAATGGAGTGTTAAATAAAGGTTGGGCGAATTTTGGATATATGGAGGTTGATATTCCAAATATAAAAACTAAATTTTATGCTCATAGTCAAGTCAATGGTCCACCACTGGCTCATCAGCCGAATATAAAATGATTAATGACTTAGCTAACAAGCTTAGTCAATTTAATGCAAATATAAAGGAAAGAATACACTGTTTACTGAAAACAATACTTGTCGGAGTTGTAATGATATTATATATAATTTCACAAAAGAGTATCCTGGAATAAAAGTGTAAGTAATTCATAATAATGATGTTAAGATACCCAAAAAATCATAATAAGGGAGAAAAAATATGCCTTGGAACTATAATGAATTAATAGAATCATTTATTGAAGAGTATGAAGAGTACAAGTTAGAGCAGCAGAGTCCAAATGAAGCAGTAGCTCGAGCTTTTGACGAGCACTATAGTGAAAAAAAATCAGACGATATGAAGAAGGCTGTTTTGATAGTTATTTCTGCGGAATAAAAGTAAAACAGCCACGGATATATAAAAATACAAAAGAAAATTATATTAGAGATCTTGAACTAATAGATTTTCACAAACTAAAAGACTTTATTCAAAAAGGTCAATTAAATGAAAAAGAGTATGAAGAACTTTATTTAAGGAGAAGTAGAGTATTGCAAGAACTCGAAAAAATGCTAGTAGATCTTTGCCCAAAAGCAAGATGGTTTTATGACGAAATTGTAGATCTAGTCGATCAATACTTTTCCGAGAAAGAAAATGATACTAATACAATTGACAGCATTATAAAAAGATTCGAAAGGGAATTTAGGTACAGAGCATGTGCAAAGAAGATTGTGTATACTACAATTGCAGAGAATTTAATACGAATTAATAAAAAAATACCACCATATATTATTAGTGAACTTGAAGATAGATATTTTGATAATTCACAGTATGAATTAACTGAAGAAGAAGAACGAGAGTTATTGAGGCGAATAGATAAAGTTTTGGAGGACGTTAATAATAAATAAAGCTCTATAAATTATCTATTGAGCTTTTTGATCAAGGGAGTTTAGGTCTTACTTCTACTATTCCAGTGTCGAAGTCGTGGGATCCTAAATTAAAAATATGGACTTCTGATCCTACTGGTACCTATGATAATGCTGCAAAGCAACCTGAATTTGGAACGTTCCCAGGATATAAGGAAGAATATCTAGGGTTTTATAAAATTAAACAAAAGGAGGAATATGATTTTGCATTTTGATACTGCATTACAAAAAATAAACGGAATAAATTGGAATATCCAAGAGGTCCCTAAAAAATCTCATTATGTATTATTAGCTGAATATTTAAGAAGAATGGCTATTTTTACAAAGCCTTATTCTACGAATCAAAGCCCTATGGGAAGTCCTCTCAACGTCTTGAATATCGAAAACAACAATTTATTATTGGAAATTGATACAATCCTGGAAGAAAGTTTGTCTACGATTAATAATCCAATACACTATAAGATATGTAGAAACTACTTGGAAGCGGCATATATTATTGATAAAGGAATACTTAAAAATGCAACATTATTAGATATTTATGAACCAATTATTAAGTTTTTTGAAAGAGGCGGGAAACTAAGATTTGATAGTGATCGGGCTTTTAGTTGTGGTAGTGCTGCCTTTGTTCTTAATGATTGGATTAATTTCCATAGTAGCAGACTAGAAACCGATATTAGTGACTTCGCATTAGAAAAAATTGATATTAATAAAAAACGTACTTAGATGATGCTAATACTATATTTTAAGTGAATTCTCCATTATTCCTGAAGCAGGTTTAGGCGATTTAGAAAGAAAACATTACAAAAGATATGAGGTGATATTGGGGAAAATTTAGTTGTGATCGGTACAGTATATGGTGATGATGCGACGATGTATATGGATGAGCTTGGTAAGGTATATGGATTTCATGATGACTATTACATTTGGAAATTTGGGAATAATATTTATGAAGCTATAAACAACTTATGTGAACGCATAGAGTTTAAACTTATACATGAAATTGCCGATTAGATAACAGTCTCTCAGAAAATCCACAATACGTGCTAACTAATCGTATGATGGATTTCTTTTATTTGGAATTTAGCTAATTGAGTAGATGAGACAGACGAGGAAAAATATTTAATACGCAAGTGGAGGAACCAAGGTTGGACCAACAAGACTATGTTAATAAAATTGAAATGTTCAGGTTCAGAGAGAAATGGTCCTAGACGACAAAGCAGAAGACTGTAACTTTTTACTTTAGCAAACGTTCTATCATTAGAACTTTATTAAAAACAAGGAGTGTGTATTTCATGAACATCAGATCTTCTCTCTATTTTACAGCCAGCCTTTGCTTAAGTACAACTCTGCTGCTTCCTGCTATTGGTACCAACTCTGCAGAAGCTGCAGCTTCTTTAGCTTCTTCACACACAGCTCTGCAACAAATAGCTTCAATTCCAACACTTCAACCTTTATGGACAGTCGAAACCAATGAGCAAGGACTTTTTGCCAAACAGTCACCAATTTCGAATGGGCTTGTTTTCTTTACGGATTCTAGCGATGTACTGCATGCTGCCGATTTTGAGACAGGAAAAATCAAATGGTCGATTCCTCAAGCTGGAACGCCAGAAGTCATAACTTCGAATAGCGTTACTTTTCTTGATCCCTCCGGACGATTGGTCAAAGTCGATTCTTCCAGTGGCAAAATATTATTGCAGACGGCTGCGGTAAAAGGTCCTAATGAAATTGGAGCACATGTGTATACGGCCGGAAACCTGCTGCTGGTGCTGGACGAAAATTCTAGCGGTGGTCTATCGGCCTTTGATCCTGTCAGCGGTCAACGCAAATGGTATAATTCTCGAATCTCAATGTACGCCGGCGAACTGATCGGACAATATGGGAAGACGTTGGTCGCTTTAAGTACAGTAGATAATATTCGCACTCAGTTGTTCGGTATTGATGCAGCTACAGGCAAACAACTTTGGCGTCAAGAAGGCATTTATACGCCTATCGGTCAAGAAAAGGATCGAATTATTTTGCGCGAAGTCACAGAGCAGGCTAACCGTCTTGCTTGGGGAGACAAAGCTTTTCGCGGTTATATGCTACGTTTAGCTGTGCTTGATCCTTCTACCGGCAAAATCGTCAAAAAAGAAAACTACGGATTATCTCAAGATGCACGTTTGTCCGCCGATTCACAAGCTTATTTTACGGATCATTATGTGTACGGTGTGGAAACAAGTCTTTCGCCGGATCTGTCGACTTTGGTCCGTTATGAGCGCGGCAAATCAGCAACCGCCAAAAGTTATGCTAAATATGGCGACCTAGTTTCGGGCCTAGAGAACGGATATTTCTTTTTCCAGAAAGACGGAATCCTTACAGCCCTGCACGCTAAAGACGACCACACTTTGAACTTTGGCAAACTGCCTGCGCATGTTGCAGTAACTAGAGTTCGAGTGTCGGGAACTTTTGCTTTTGCAGGTCTGGACAACGGCGAGTATTATATCTTTGATATGCAAAGCGGCCGAATACGAGGAATGCTTCCGACAAAATCTCATTTGTTTAGTCGACCGTTTGTAAAAGACGGAAAAGTTTTAGTTCAGATTTTAAATGATTTGATTGTGCTTAATCTACCTAAAAGTTAACACCAATATAATAATGTAAAGTAATCAAATAACCTTTCACGAAGTAATTTTGGGAAGATCATTGGGAAACCATTGCTTTCGACGATGCGACCTGAAATTCATGTTGGTGTTATTAATGTAGCTGATGCTTATAGTGAGAAGATATCTAATAGAAGAAAAAAAAGAAGAAAGTAGGACAGAAATTGAATTATATTGTACAAGTATTAGTGGAAGCCATTTTAACCGGGGATGAGCTTAGTATAAGAGCCGTATTAACAGCGATGAAAAGTGAATACAATTTAGAAAAATTAGATAATGAGACTTATACACAACTACAAAGTTATCTTGTTAAAGCAAAAGAAGATTCTACTAAAGCTTTATTGATTGAAACATTGGTAGAAGGCCCTGAATCTATTGAATTAATAACGCTGATAGATTCATATTTAGATCAATATGTAAAATTAATATCACTAGGAGCTACCAATATAGAAGAAGCCGTACGTTGTTTAGGGGCTTTTTCAGCTAATAATTGTTCTAATCAACAAATTTTCACTAAAGTAGTAGAAGGTTTGAATGGAGAATCTGCTATTGAACTATTGAGTCGTATGGGATACAAAGAATGGGGAAGTATCCCTGAGCATTTATTAGATATTGCGAGCGAAATCGAGATGGCAAGAAAGATAAGATATAGATCTTATATCATTGCTTCTTTTCTATTAATAACCCATCCTAAGTATGCAAGATACGCACCCATTAGTTCAATTGCATTTAGTTATCCGTATGTCGAAGCAGCGATTAATGATTGGGCATGGATAACGCCAGAAAATACAACTTATATCATTGAAGAAGGAATAGTTACCTCAAAGGAGGCAGAAGCATTGGTGCGTTTGGGAGAAAAGATCTTCCATGGAGAAAAATTAAACTCTATAGACGCTAAAGCATTATATACAGATTTTTTCCAAGGAAAAGATATTTTTGATGTTATGTATACCTTACCAATTTTAAGTAAGTAAACGGATAGGAGTCAGTAGTTTGAACGGGGATAATAAAGCAAAAGACTATGCTGAGTTTTCATTAAAACCTCTTAAACCTAAATATAAGGCTACCCGTGCACCAGATAGAGGAGGAAATATAAGAAAAAGAGATAATGATACATAGTATAAGTTCCTTAATGATTTAGCTGCTAGATTAGATGAATTAAAAGTTCCTTCAACAATTCAAGGTAATATAAAATTGTTTACCGAAATAGATACATGTGCTAGTTGTAATAGGCTTATTAAGCAATTTCATAATGATTACCCAAATATTCATATTGAAGTTATCCATAATGATGGTAGATTAGTTGATTAATAAATTTTATTATAGGAAGATGATATTTATGAAGCGGAATTATGAAGCGCTGTTCGGTGCCTTTTATGAAAGATATGTTGACTTTAAAAATGAAAAAATGAGTAATGCTGAAGCAATCGCATGTACATTTGATGCTTATTATGGAGTGCAAAGTAGAGGTGAGATGGAAAAAGCTGTTGTTAATATTGCAGAAGGAAAGATTCACTTAACACATCCAAAAATATTCTTCAAATCAAAAGAAAGAATAATAGAAGCATTAAATTATTTGGACTTAAATAAACTTAAAATGGAAGTTAATTTAGAAGAGTATAAAGATATATTAGAACGTAGAGATATGGTATTAGATGAAATTGATGGCGTGCCGGTTGATTATTGCCCCTGTACTAGATGGTATTATTATGAAATGGAAACTCAAGTGAAAAATTATTTTGAGAATGTATTAGCTATTACAGAAAATGAAATCATAGAGAAAATGTTAGAACATTTTGAACGAGATTATACGAATACATCTAGTGAGAATATTATTATTAAAACAACACTGTTGGAATTAATTATCAGGCATAATGTTAAAGTGGATGAAGAAGCCTTTAGGCAACTTAGGAATGAATTAAAATACTTTAAATTAGATGATCTTGAACAACAATTATCTGAATTTGAAAAAATTGATTTATCTATTCGAATCAAAAATCTCTTGGACAAAGCTTAAAATAGAAAAAAGTAGTTTTTGAAGTGGAATTTAATTATATGATTTTATGATAATTCTAATTGTAGAAATTGATAAGAATAAAATGCCGCAGTCTTTTTATATCAATATGATAATATTGCGGTATTTTATTTTTATATGATTTTGAAAGTGATTATGTATAATAGCAACTATGAATAGATTGACAAGACATTCACTATAGATAAAACAAAAATAGAAGGAAACGTAAGTGATTTTGATGTGGAAAGGCTGGGGATTTTAAATATTGTGATTATAGGGGAAATGGTTTTTACAATACATGGATTACTTTATCTTGTAGGACTGGATGGGATCGACGCCTTTCAAGATTTAGCATAAAGAATTGGTTTCCGATACCGGGCATGGACATACAATAAATCAGGGATATCGGTATCATGACAAAGAGGATCATTCATCCTCTCATGAACGAGAGAAGCAGAAGAAGAATCTGGAAGAGGGATTGTACTCGGGGCGGATACCAGATAAGGTACCAGAAAAGAATAGCGAATTTGATACAGAGGCAGGATCTACTAAAGGTACGGGGAATATCGAAAATAAGACCAGAGATCAGGCCAGTGTTACTGCTCAAAATCTACTGAAAAATGGAGAAGTTAGTATGTCTAATTTGGAATCAATGATTCCTTCGAATATTCCAAATTCATTTAAATCAACCGATACTATTACTGATGGTGCAAAGTATGAATTTATACTTGCGATGGACAAAAGGCTATAATTAGATGGCATTCTCCAGACCCTGTAGCGGCAAGATCATGGACAAAAAATCAATCTTTAAATGAGGTTCATATTCCGATAGAGGGGAAATAAAATATGGATATAAATGAAATTAAGAATCTACCTGATAGAATACCAACTGAAACACTAATATCAATGTTTCAAAATGTATTAGATCAATTTAGAAATAATAAAATTGGGAAAAATGGTTTTTTATTAATACTTAGTCAACTAACAGATAGGCAAGTTATGACATACGAGTTATTAAGAAGTGATATAAGAAATGATATTGATAGAACTCTCTCTAAGTTATGGAGTACAGATTCATATGATGAAGTAGATATTATTCTTTCTATTGTAGTAAATCTCGGCCTAGAAATGTGCTTTAATAAAATAAAAGAATCACTGGAACAATATAAAGATATAGATAAATCAATCCTAGATGAAATACAGGAAACAATAGATGAAGTAGGCGAAAATATCGCTAATCCGTATTATAGTTTAGAAAAATTTAAATAGTATGTTACATTTTTTGGAGAAAATGAAATAGAAGCAGTGTTGGTTAATGTTAAGGAAGTATTTAGTCACTTAAATGAAATTATTGAGTTAACAAAGTTTTCAGTTGGATATAGAGGTTTTATTCTAAGATTTTAATTTTGGTTTGTGTATTAAACGAACGGAATATTTTTGGGAGTTAAGTGTTTGGGGACTATCATAAGGAAAAATTTGAGAACCTTGATTGGCTAAATGCCTGTCAAGGTTTTTTACTTCAATTTATTTGAAAACGGATGATAATTGAGTGAGAAAATAAGAGAATATTGTGTTTTTATAAGAGACGGTCATATAATACTCACTATTCGTTCAAAGTGTTACATAAATTTTAATTTTCGTAACGGGAGGATGAAAAGTTGAACATTGTGGGGTATATACGAGTCTGCACTCAAGGGCAGGCAAGAGATGGATATAGCTTGAAATATCAAGAAGAAGAAATTAGAGCATACTGTGAAGAACAGGGTTTTAACTTGATACGTATTTTTAGAGACGAAGGAATTAGTGGCGCAAAACTAAATGAAGAAGCATTAGAAATAGACAGGATGGGCTTACAGAAGATGTTGGCTTAATGGAATTGTTAGACCAATACCAACGCTTTGAAATAGTGTTTAAACTATTGAAGCTAGTGGAAGGGGACGGGAATACAACAAAAGAACATCAGGAGACAAGAAAATTTTGGTGGAAGGTATTGTGCGCCATATTTTATTTGGAAAGCAGCAAATAGGCAAGGTAGAAAGAGAATTAAAAGAGTTAATGAGTTTACTAGACGTTCAACTAGACTCTATGCCAGGTGTTGACCTCGTAATAGCTTCCGCTTTAATTGCGGAGATTAGTGACGTTAGACGTTTTCCAAACGCCAACAAATTGGCACGATTTGCGGGCATAACGCCTGTTTACATTGGCTCAAGTGGGAAAGACAAGGAATAAAAAAACAAACAGGGAAATCGGGCGTTACACGCTTTATTTTACAACTTGGCAGTACAACAAGTACAAGTGAAAAAAGGAAGTAGACTTCCAAGAAATCAAGTGTTCTATGCTTACTGCCAACGAAAGCTTAAAGAAGGCAAAACAAAGGGACAAGCATTGGTTTGTATTATGAGACGGCTTGTAAACATTATATATGGGATGATGAAGCACAAAACAGCCTATAAATTGCCGATAATGAAAGAGAAAGAAATAGTTTAAAAAAGGTTTGAGATAGATTGTTTTTTTATTAGCGGATTTTAAGATTACAACATAGGATACGGGTGACGTTCCCAATAAGACTTTTGTGGATAGTCCATTTGATAAGACTGGAAAACTAGAACCAAATGTGAAGTATAAAGCTGGTGAGCACAAATACGATTATGAAACAGATCATCTGGGTAGAATTGAAAAATTCAGTACGGATGATTTAAAATTAACGACAAGAAACGAACGTTTACCACATGATGCAAATACGCCAGGAAAAGAGTCGGGTGACCACGCAGGTCACTTGGCTGGAGATAGATTTGGCGGATTCCCAGAAATTGATAACCTTGTATCTCAGTCAAGTAAGGTGAACCTAAGTACGTATAAGAAAATAGAAAATGAATGGGCACGGGCTTTAAAGGCCAAACCGCCGAAACAGATTACTGTTGATGTAAAAGTAAACTATGATGGTGATTCAATCCGACCATCAGGTTTTAAAGTGACGTATGAGATAGATGGGGAAATTACAGTTAGAAATTTAACAAATTAGGAGGAAGCATATGTCAAAAGTGTTTGAAGACTATTTTTCAGAACTGCAAGCAGATATATTTTCTATTTGTTTGGAATATGTAAACAACAGAGCAGATCTAATTTATATTTATGCTTCTTATGAACTCGGTGAATATGGAGTTGATGTATTTTATAAAATAAACAATTGTGTTGTGCAGAAACATAAAGTAAATGACGCGTTGCAACGCTTTGAAGAGGATCCAAAACTCTTGTATGATGTTTCTAGAGATAGGCAACTTGCAATGCTTGATATAGGGAATGAAGATCTTCTGAAAATAAATGATTTGTGTAAAGAATTTAATAAGGAAATGCCTACTGAAATGAAGTTAGTTTACGACGTAGCAAATAATAAATTAGATGCGACTTATAGTTATGATTTAAAGTATTCAAATGACCCTGAAAAAAATTCGGATCACATATTTGATGAATGGTTTGAAGAAATGGGTGGGGTGTTATAGTTTTGTCTAGATATTATCTATGAAACTTTATGCTCATATGATTAAAACGAGACAAGAGAGAGCTATCGAATGTCGAATAATTCATCATTCAACAATTAATATAATCCCTGTATTATCCATATGAAGATTTCATCATTTCTTTTGTTCGGATATCAAAAGCTTTAATTTTATAATTTAAAATATTATTGGGTTACGTTGAACAGGTTAATTATGGTCAGATACTACTATAATTGGCCTGTTTTTGTTATTACTGATTTTATAGTTTTTTCAAAAATAATCGCAATGAAATACATAACTGCAATGATAATTATGTTGAAAGGACATGGTCATAACTTCTCAGCACGGTAAGACGATTACGAATAGATGATCCAGATCGTAAAGTCTGGGATCATCCTGCAGGCAATCAACTGCAGATGGATGCACAGGAACTACGTTTATCCACCTCAAGCAATATGACAATCTCGATGCAGCCGGGGCAGTGGGATCGAGATTAGCAGTCCATCCAATATCGGTATTTAAGTAGGGAATATGGACCTGCATGCAGGACAGACTCTGTCTCTGGAAGCGGGAGAAGCGATTCAACTGCAGGGCGACAAAAGCAGTATGATTATTGATGGGGATACTGATGTCCATTCGCCAATGATTCATCAGGTGGGTACGGTCAAAGCTCCGGTAGTCGTTGCTGATCTAGCCCCTGTTCCGGAGCTGCCGCTGATGAGTAAAAGAGCATACGAAGCCGGACAGGCCGCCGCTCAGCAGCAAGCTCAAACAGCCAAGGCCCCTGCGCCTCAAGCGAAAATCACACCACCGGCAGAATAGAAGAAGGTGAGTGGATTGCTGGGCTTACTCTCGAAAGCAGCTACCACGATTCCGGTGAAGACGACAGGGAAGGTACTGCTGGGAAGTAGTAGTCCTTTAGGCAAGATCACGGGAGCGCTGATGCTGTCAATACGAGTGTGCCAGCACGGCGATCCAGCGGTGGAGGAAGCGGGGAGCAGGAAGTAGTGGCGGTCAAGGGGTGTGATGGCTGCGATTCGGTCAGTGTATCAGGCGAGTGTACAGGAGCCGTAGTGCATGGTGCTGGTATGACTAGCAGATCTGTAGATAATTTAGGGAACAACTTAAGTAACCTACAAAATGTAATGTTTACGAAGGGAAAGAATGGAGAAAAAGGAGAAGCAAATGGATCACAGCCGCCATCTCTTACGACTAAGAGTACGGGTAAACTTATTAAATTCAAAGGTGATGAAGCTATAATACATTATGAAAAACATAGTAAAGAGATAATGGATTCAATGGGTAAAAACTAATACAATTTAAAGACTTATCTTGAATATGCTAATCACGTTATTCAGGCAGGAAAATATGTACCATAAATGGATGGATATGTGAAACTTGTAGGTGGAAAAGGAAGTGCAAAATACGGATTTGTTGGGCTAGATAGAAATACAGGAAATATAACCACGTTCCATATAAAGTCGGTTAAAGAACTTTCTAAAAAAACACCAAGTTTAGGTATAGAAACAAAGAAGTAAGGAAAGGGTGGATATATTGAAAATAAAAAAAAATGGATTTCAGAAGAAACTTTAGAAGCTGAAGTAGTTGTAACAGATGGAGAACTTGAAATAATGTGTTTTGCACAACATTGCTGGGAAGATAAGTAAAGGAGTTAAGCTTAACGAGCCCATCAAAATTAAAACAAATAAGGGTGTTGAGGTTGAATTTACAAATCCTACCGGTAATATAATTAAGTATGTTGAACAGAATCCCAAAAATATTCCTAGTGCTATCGAAAGCGCGAAAAATAGTTCTCATAGAGGAAAAGCTGTTGAAGGTAAAGTGGGAACTTTTGTTCAACAAAAAATTGAAGTTAGTGGTTTTGGAGTAGAAGTGAAAAACTCCACTTTAGGTCAAAGCGCTACAAATTTAGGTATTGCTACAAGCTCACAAATTATTGAGGTCAAAAAATCAGTAGGTGCAGTTAAAACAGATCAAATTGATAGATTAACAAATCCTAATCATTAAGATTTTTTCAACTACGAATCTAAAGAGATTGTTTTGTATATTGATGATCCAATGAAAAATCTAAATAAATTTGATTTAGAAAAAATAGAATTTGCTAAGAGTCAAGGTGTGACTATTGTAAATTCATTAGAAGAATTGGGGAGTGTGCTTAAATAATGGGAACATCAGCATTTTTTTTGGTTCAGAGAAATAGCAAAATCAAATTAGAAAAACTAATTGAAGATTTTAGGGGGATTTGTAAAAAGAATGAATTTTACATCAGTTCAATTCCGATTAATTCTCAAAGTGAAAATATAATAAAACATGTTTCTATAGGAATTGCTTTAGTTGAGCAAGCAGATATATATGAAGTATCTACAAATGATGTTTTGGTAGATTTATATGAGGAGCCGTATCAATATCAATATCATTGTTTTTCTTGGTATGATGAAAAAATCGACTTTTTCAATAGTGCGATTATTGATGAGGTATATAATAATGAAGAAATAACATTAGCCTTATCTTATGAAATTTTAAAGCTATATCCAGAAATGAAAATCTGGATAGAAGAAGATTGGTTTTACACCTTGAAAGATATAGAAAAAATATTAAATAGACCTTATGATAATGAATGGTGTTATAAGAATCATCTAGATCTCTAAGAGAATTTATTTAAAATGATAGGAGAACTCCTAGGACTAAATGAAGCAATGCGATGTACGATCTGAGCCACAACCATAAAAAAATACTTGTAAGTATATGTAATGGTTTGATTATAACTTAAATATCTCTATTTTCTACAATTAACAGGCAATTGTGGCCAGTTAACGCCATGATTAACCTGTTTTTTTATTATGCTCGTTCTATTATATTTTTTAACTTGAATGTATCTATAAAGTAAGCTTATTGATACAAAAGATGAAATAATAATTGCACCTTTCAGGATAAATACTGTCCCTAAAAATATTGAAATAGCAAGATAACTATAAAATGCATTAAACAAGACATATAAATACATGTACATGGTAAAGGCTGAACCAATGCCTATAGAGAAGCTAAAAGTAGTTAAGGATAGTAATGCTGTAGTACTTGTACAGAATCAAAAGTAGTAAATGCCGCACATGATAACCCAAGTAAAATAACAGGCATGGATGCTGTTCAGCGCTCATCTAAAATGTAATTGAAAAAGTAAATAGTCTTAATATATGAATGCGATAAATAGAGAATGCATGATATCTCTAAATGAAAGGCTCTAATATGGCTTCCATTCAGTTTGGAGAAGTTACATGAGGATTTGTATAAATTACTAATGATCCAGGAGGAAATGAGATTTGTATTGGAGTTGATGGAAAATAATTTATATTATGATACGCTAAAATACTATCTCCGAAAGGAACCGAGCCATTTCTATTGAAAAATAAAGGAGCGAAATAGATGATTCCAAACCCACTTTACCATGAATTAATAGATTCATTTAATAAAGGATTTCAAAAATACAAACAAAGAAATATGAGTAATTTGGAATCTTTATCTAAAACCTACGAGGATTTTGAGCTGATCATGAATCAAGGAGATTTAGAAAAAGCTATAATATTGATTGAATATTGTGAGAAAGTATTACAACAACCCTATATATTTTATAAATCCAAAGAGTATTTAATAAAATACCTTGAAGAAATCAATTACGCTTCGATAAAAAAAGAACTATCAATTAATCAATATCATGAATTAATTAAAAAAAGAGAAAAAGTAATAGTGGGACTTAATAAGAAACCATTAACTAATAGTGCGAGAGCTAGATGGTATTATAGCGAATTGACTAGTGAAGTTATCAATTATTCTAGAACAATTTCGCAACGTAATGTAACAGTAGATCAATGGATTACAAAAACTTTAGAACGTTTTGAAAGAGATTGTAGAAATACCATCAGTGAAAAAATTGTAGTTTATACGACCCTTGCAGAGCAAGTGCTAATGAATAGCTCAGCCAAAACTTCTGAATTCAAAAAAATCGAAACTATATTACAAGAATATAATGTTGAAGAAGTAGGAGAACAATTAACCAATAATGAAAAAGAGCAACTTCAATCTCGTATTGATAAGATTTTAAGTATGACTTGATTGTTTTGAGTAGTAATGGATTAAAGAGTGAAATGTAGTTTCTACTTAAACTAATCTGCAAACCCCCTCATATTCCTTATTTAGAAAAAAAGCATCACCTTATTGAATACATCATAAATTATAGATAGAAAGATGAAGGGTAACAATAAATTGGAGAATTTTAATCAAGCTGTCAAACGGATCTCTAAAATAGATTGGAGCTGCTTGGGTAACAAAGGTGCAAGATCTCATGTTTACTTGAGCCAAGAATACCTGAGGAGAGCATCAATATTTGCCAGGCAGTATTCTGGTCCTTGCAGGTTTCCTTTTATTATTATTAGAAATTCGTTAATCAAACCACAAATGTATATTAATGAGTTGCAAATGCTAGAGAATATTGAAAATAATTATGTTAGGGAAATTGTCACTAGTTATTTAGAGTTGAATGCACTGATCGATGAAGGAAATCAAGTTGCCTTAGCTAATAAGGATCTATTTGAGCCAGCCATAAAGTTATATGAACGAGGTGGGCACTTTTTTATAAGAGAAGGTTATTTGAATGTAGCAGGTAATACAGATTTTCTATCGATTGTAAATTGTATTGAAAGACAACCGCTTAATATAAGTGATACGATTCTGGATGAACTTGATAATGAGCTGTTTGAATAATCAAAATATACAGATTTTGAAGGGCTGTCAGGGGCATATAGGAAGAATTAGCGTCTATAGGATTAATAGATACTAGCCATTTTAAGGCTTAAAAGAAAGACAGTTATAGTATGATGACAAAGCTTCAATAGATTAAGCAAAATCAAAATGCCAAGAGAACCCCGAAAGGGAGAGGGACAAGAATATGAAGTTTGATTTGGAAGAAATAGCAGCTTATTATGATTCAGCGCCTTCAAAATACGACTATTACGAATTATTGGAATTTGGTATTAGCCTAAGAAATGCTGATTTTATTGTTTCTATTGGCTTACCGCAAAGTTTAGATGATTTCGTGTTTTATGAACTCGAAAATATGCAGAAAGAGATAATAAAAGGAGTTAAATTAATTAGAATAGGGCATCATGCTACTTACGGATTTTTAAATCAACAACCGCTTTACTTATTGGAAGGAGAAGATGAAATGTTTTTTGCTTCATGTAATCATCCTCTTTCAATATATCAGTTAAATAAAGATCTAAAAACATTTTTTCTATTTCACTTGATGCGATATGAACTATACTCAGCAATGAAAAAAGCAGAAAAGTACAATACACATACTTATGCATACGAACTTCGACAATTATTTATACAGTACGATGCTAATACTATGGAAGACACAGAAGGATATTGGTCACATCTAATTGAGGATTATGAAACGGGTCTATAAAAGGGGAGATATGATTTTAGTTAGAAAAGTAAATAAAACTCAATAAAATGATAATGAGGAGATTTATATGATTAACGAGAAAAAGTTAAAGATGGCTTATAAAAAGTATGTAGACAACTATGCTAAAGGGATTACGCCTGAATATACAAAGGAAGAATACGATGAAAATTGGGATGAAGTACAGACCATCGTTAGAATTAATGACATTGAAAAGGATCATATATTACTTATTGATCTTAGTAGTATCTTAGATTATTACATGTCTTTATGGAAACAACACATCCTAATTCAAAATAGTCATCAAACGGAGTCCTTTAAAATCATGCAAATTGCGACTACTCAGTCCTGTTTTGCTCAAAAATTATATACAACGAGATATCCAGAAATGCAAGTTCAATACACATTTGAAAGAGTAGTCCGAGCATTAATCCACTTTACAATATGGGGCTGGGAAAAAGAAGAAAAGATTCTGTTTGACTTCATCTCAAAACATATGGGCCAACATATTATGGAGGGAAATGAATATCAATGTCATGTATGGTTTCTGTTAGAGATATATCTGCGCTATCGGAGTCAAACCTTGCTAGGAAGTCAGAAAAAGTTGTACCAATCTATCCAAACAACCTTCGAAACAAAAGGCATTAAAAATGGACTCATTCCCGAGCATCTAGGGATATACGACAACGTGCTGGAGAATTGGGATACCACTGACGCCGCTGTCATGAATGACTTGATAGCTCAACTGATTGAGTATCATACGGTCTCGGTCTCTGATCTGGGAGGCGATAGCGAGTTTAGTGATTATGGATACGGATTTTACCCGGAGGAGATCCTATTTTTACTCTATGTTCGAACGAAAATGAATCTGCCTGTTCCAGAAGCATTGGATGATTTCTTAATGAATACACCGGAAGCACAAATGACATGGAGCGAACCAGAACCGTATCCAGAATGGGATCCGATGATGCGTAGGATTGATGATTTTTATCGAAAAAACTATCCGCAGTATACACCCAATCATTATGGATCTCTTTTTGAGTCTTGAAATAGACTATTTATAGAGAATATCTGATCTTTTAAGAGTTTGTTTTAAAAGAGAAAGTCTAATCATTAAGAGTATGTCAAAAGAATATACAAGAGGTATTATCAATGAATATAAGTGAAATAACAATAAATAAATTAAAAAATGCAGGATGGTATCAAGGAAGAAATATAGATATAAGAACAATTGAAGAAAGTCTAGAGAAAATAGGATATGTCATTTTTCCGAAAGCCAGAGGATTTTTTGGATAATTTGGAAATTTAATTATTGAAGATAACAAAAATAGTGAAATTCATAATACTTCTTTTAGATTTAATAGAGCGGGCGGATTTCGAGAGATAGAGAAATATGCTGGCGAACGACTAATTCCTGTAGGATTAATTGATAGCGATTTCTTAGTACTTTTGATTTCAGAAAGCGGAAGATTTTATTGTGAGAGTGGAAAAATGGGTGAGAATACAATGGTCTGTTGGGAAAATCTGCTCAATGGAAATGGTGTTACGCCGTGGCGTTATTGTTAAATTCAAAAGACAAAAGTGAACTGCAAAAAATAATCAACAATGAAATTAATTTATTAAATGAGGATAATATAATGAAGTTAAACGTGCAGTATGGAGAAAATATTATTGTCGGAGTTAAGTTTAAAGAAGAATTTGATTGGTTTGTTACAGAAAAAGATTATTGGTATCTCGATTTGATTAAATTAGAAAATTCTTTTTTGAATAAAGGATATATGCTTTTTAACCAAGGTGATTATTCTGAACGATTTGATATTCCAATACTAAATGAAAAATCAGCCGCTACTTTTTTAAATGAGATAAAAGAATATAAAGTAAACATGAGTAAATTGAATGAATTAGTTGTGGCATTGGATTTGAATAAGACAAAAAGGAAGCAGATTATAATGGAGTTTGTACCTTCACTATTCATTGATTTTGATAGTAAACTGTTACTGTCATTATTTCCTGAACCTGCTTCTTTTGAAGAATATGTACCTAATGGTTGGAGTGGGATATACGAAGATTTTTTACACAGAATTCCATTGGAGGAAAGGTATTGGATGATAAATGGTCAAGATGTTTTCAACAGTTAATGGCAGATGAAAATCATGAGTTAGGAAGAAAAGATATGTTATTACCACAACAAATAACAGATAAGAAAATAAAGCAAGAGTCAATGAAGAGGTTCTTTTGGTTTATTGGAGATGGGTACTTTTTAGATGCGTTACATGCATACAAAAAAGGAGAAGGATTTGGAATAGAGAGAATAGCTTGCTTGTTTCATAATGAATTTCAAACTTGGGAAGAAATGTACTTTGGAGATAGTGGAATAATGTATATAGAGGAACAGGATCCATTTGAAGATAGTTTAGTATTTGTAATGAATTATCAAGAATTTTACGAATACCTTCAACAAACCTGCATCGAATATATGATTAAATTTCCTCACAAGAAGATTGAAGTGGAAAATTGCCTTAGTGAATATAAAAAGAATTTTGATATTAGCGATTAATCTAGCTTACAGCTAAAGGTTAACCTCAAATAAAAGAATGTAATTTTAGTGATTTTAAACTGAAAGGTATATTATGGACAAAAAAATTCTAGATAAAGCTATAAGGAATGCCATTAAGTTGGGTGATAAAAATGAAGTGGTAAATTTAATTGAAGATAATCCCTTATCATTATATACATGTACGCCTTTTGGTACTTGGTTACATGTAGCAGCAGCACATGGAAAATTAGACATAATAAAATATCTTGTCGAGATCGGGATCGATATTAATATTCGAAGTGGAACCTTTTGTACAAATGCTCTTGAAAGGGCGGCTACGAAAGGTCATTTGTCCATTGTTAAATATCTAATCAGCAAAAATATAGTAATTGATACAAGCGAACCGGATAGAAATCCATTGTTTGCTGCTATATACGGTGGACATTTAGATACTATTAAATTTTTAGTAAAACATGTGGATATATCTATAAAATATTCTGGCGAAAATATGAAGGATATAGATGCCTATACATTTGCCATTGAAAGAGGACAGACAGAAGTAGCCGAGCATCTGAGAACCTTACTTAATGAAAAGAATACATGATTATTCAAAATAAAATTAAAGGAGTGAGCCTATGAGTTTTGATGATGAAGTGATTATTAGTTATCATGGAGAAGAGGTATGGAAGTATAAATTAAACGACCTGTATAATATAGGTATAAGTCTTGAAAATGCAAATTTTATAAGTACAAATGGATTACCGAAATATTTCTCTGATTTTACCTTTTTCAATTTTGAAAATTTTGAAAAAATCTTATACAAGAGCAGTTATATAATAAAAATTGGCGAATTTTCTTTTAGTAAAAATGGATTGTTTCTAAAAGAAGATGAAGATGAGATTTTTGCCACTTCCGCTTATCATGGAACTAATATATATATTTTGAATAAAAATGTGGAAACATTTTTTTTGTTCCATTTCATTAAAAATGAACTGGCCAGACATATGATAGAGAAAAATAAATTTGATTCGTATACATATGCGCTAACTTTGAAAAAAGAATATATGGAAAGAGATTATACAGCTATGGAAGATGAGGAAGGATATTGGTCTCATATGATAGAAGATTATAAAACTGGATTATAAAAATAGAAAATCGGAAAATTTTAAGTCAATTGTTAAGGATACTGTTAGATGCTTTTTTAGGTAAAGAAAAATAGATTCAAACTCTTAAGTTGGTTAATTTCCCGGAAATCAACGAATATAAATATAAAACAATTAAATGAACAAGAAAGTCTGGAACTATTACAGAGAATGGAGTCCCTCTGGAAAACTATAATAAGTTATAAATTATAGGATGTGTGAATATTTATATATAAGTAGTTTAATACTATAATTGGTAAGATACTGATTAATAACATAAATGAATCCTAAATTGAATACTCAAGTTGTGATTAAGTGTTGTCTGTTTCTTCATATATCAAGAAGAAAACATTCATCATAAATATTAATAACGAAACAGGAGGAGAAGTAAGTGATTTTGATTTGGAAAGGCTGGGGGATTTTAAATATTGTTATTGTGGGGGTGTTGTTTTTCGCGGTAAACGCACTGCTGGCTCTTGTCGGGTTAGATGCTATTGACTCAAGACTGCCTACAGCGCTTGCACTTATTGTATCCGGAATGATTATCTGGTATCTGGGTAAGTATTTCAATGCCAAGTCCGATCGTGTATTTATCGATCAGGAAACAGGAGAGACATTCCGAATGGGTACGCAGCATAATCTCTTTTTTATTCCGATGCACTATTGGGGGCCGATCGGTATGCTTATAGGATTGGTTTGTATTATCGAAGCTCTTGTTAACTAAGATATACCTTTAGAAAAGTCATAAATAATTATGATTGATCAACAGCTACTTAGTATGATAAAACCGGCCTACATAATAGAATCTATGAACTTGAACAGAGTGTAATCATGGATGATTTACAGTATGCGACGATTGAGATATGAAGTGTACTATAGTTCAAGAAGGGATAATTTTAAAATGACACTGGAATCTATTTTACCTTTTATATTCAATGACCCTAAAGATGTAGAGGTTATCCTTCAAGAAGATGCAAACGATCTTTATCAATATGCATTAGAGTACGGATTTTCTACCAAAAAACTGTTGTATCTGGATTATAAAGGAGAAGAAGGACGAGAGATTGTAAATTATATTATGGACTATGAAATGGAGCATAATATCGAACTTGCTGGAGAAGAACAATTAGAGGAGCTGGATGAACTAGAGTATGATTATTTACAGGATAAGTTACGCTTAGCCAATCATATTCTGGCACCTTCCGGATATGGTCTGTTCTTGTGTCCCACATTCGGTGATTATGTTGCTCTGTTTCTAGCCAAACTCGAATATAAAGAGGCTTTGCTAAAAGTGGACGTATTGGATGATGAATTCATACCTGAGGAAGCACGATATATCGAGTATATCATTGACTAAAATATGATACACCTATATTAAGCACAAGTAGGTCAAACAGGGTGCTACCTTGTTTTGGCCTATTTGTGTAAAATGTAATGTGCAAAGCACCTGTAATAAATTCTAGAAAGTAAGATAACTGAATAAAGGAGAATTATAAATTGCCAGATAAGAATAAAATTATGGATGAGACTTTCCAATACTTGATAGAAAATCAGGATACCATAGAATATGATGCATTTTTTGTATGCTTACAAAGTATCAAATCTATTCCTCCTTTGATGGATTATTTTGGGAAACATTTTTTTGAACATTTGATCACTATGTTAAGTAGGATTGAAGATAACTATAAAAAAGCTGAACTTATAGAGACCATTATGGATTATGCAGATGAATATTCTTTAGATGAAACGTATATTAAAGATCTCTTCGATCAATACATAGTTTGTGTACTAAAAAAAGCGGTTAGTTTACAGAATGTGTCTGTTTGCTTATTAGATTTCTGGAACGCAGGGATCAGTATGCAAGAAATAGTCAGCAACTTGGAAAGCCATTTAGGATCCGAAGAATTGACTGGGGTTCTCGTTATATTATATGCTCATCATCCCAATATCCTTTCACCGTGCATTCCTCACTTACTAAAGGAAGTGCAAGTAGCATATCGTATACGAGAGCGTTCGGGTATTATTGCTCAGTTTTTACTGCTGACTAACCGCTATGTTAGAAAATATGCAGAGTATAGCCAAATTACTTTTTTGTATAACACCTATGAAGGAGTATATGCTGATTGTTGGCCAAGAGGCTTACTTCCTAACCGAAAAGAATACCTTATTTCCTCAAACATTTTATCTTTGTACGAAATAGCTATATTAGAAGAACTTGAAAGTTTAATTAATGTACAAGGTGAAAATTTAGAATCGGTTAAAGTAGAACAATTGTATTTACGTTTTTTTGGAGAACGTGATCCATTTGAAGTGATTTTCACGCTTCCTTTATAAATAATGCCATCCGTTATTTAAGAATAGATAGCAATTTCATACATAAAACTTGGGAGGAACAATGAACCAGAATAAAGAACTATTGGAACTTAGTAAGGCGTTATTGCTGGAACAAGAGAACGATACTGACGATGTGAATCGAATACTGAATGAGATGTGTAACCAGGCTTCTAATGAAGTCATTGAAGGTCTGTGTGCTCTGTTTGATGATGATATAGAAGAGACATCCTTAATCAGCGATATGGTTGAGACTATATTTTATATAGTTAGACGAAACAATATACGGAATGGAGTACAAACGATACTTGAAAGTACAGTCTATTATGGACCCCATTCAAGCTACTGTTTTGAGGAACTTTATCATGTTTTATTAAATTCGGAAGATTTGAAGAGTATATTAAGTAAGGAGTTGCCTCAAGTAGATCATCTCATACAGCAGAAAGTGAAAATGATAATAAACCAACTGGCCAAGCATCAACCGGCATTATTTGCAGAAGTGGCTAGAGATATTCTGAAAGAAAAGTAGAAGAACTTTATGAAAAATGAATCAATCATTGTTTGTATACCTGGTAAATGGCAGAGCATAAAGGAAGTTGCTATAGGACTAGCAACTTATTCAGACTATCAATTGAAGGGCAATATGATCTTCTCCAGATTAGACAGCAATGTTTATGAACTACATATTGAGATCTGGAATACTTTTGTAAGTATAGTAGAAGAGCAAGATTATTATACATGTGGAATGCATAACTTTGGTCTACCAGATGCGATTACCTTTAAAAACCAACTGGATGTAGAAGAAGCGCAATGGATAATGCAATACTTTTGTCTGTATACCATACTAGAACAGCCACAATTAAACCACCATGATACATTTGGTGCTTATCGAGATCGTCCGCCATTTAGATTGAAACGTAGTGAGTGTAGGCATTTTGATCGGGATGATCTTTTTTATAATCAATATGGTATGTGAGCTCTTATCAGCGCATAGAGACGACATAATGATAATGAAGTTAATGTTTACTACTCTAAATTATACAAAAGGTAAGGTAGGAGGGGTTGGATCTGGAGCTGTACAGTGATAATACGTATTATTCAAGATATCATTTTGAACAAGCGCAAAATATAGGTTGGGTCTGCAATCAGAACAAGAGAAGAAATGTCAATGTATCAGAAGATTTCTTGAATCATCTATGGCTGTATATTCAGTGTCCTTTTCATACGCAGCGTACATACCCTTATCATCTACTAATGTACAAAAACAAGCAGATGAAATTAGGCTTCTCAGAGATTAGAGTGTTGGGTAAGGATGTACTTGAAAGGTATGCGGCTCCAGATATGATATTCGCTTATATAATGGAAGGAAGATATACTCCTCCAGTATCGTTTGAGAAAGCAGTACTGGAGGGCCCAAAGCCTGGATCTGTTGAATATAATCGTTACCTATCTCGTTATCATGAAGCATATTTATGGGGAGAAGATAATGAGACCGTTATGCAGTCCAAGATATTAAGAAGTTACATTATTGAAGGAAAAAATGAACAAGTAATTCAAATGCTCAATCAGTCTAGGGAAACTATAGACATCATTACGCATGAGGGTTCTATTTTAAATACAGCAATTCTATATGAGAATTGGTCTATTGCAGAATATTCAATTGAGGCAGACCTTAATATTAATAAATTCAGTGGAATCGAATTAGCGAATGCTGCAGCTCAGAATGCATTCACTATTGTAAATATGCTATTTGCCAAAAATATAAGTTTGGATCTTGCGTCTCCTCGAACTAATCCTTTATGGGCAGCTGTACGGAATCAAAATATAGACATGGTAAAGTTGCTACTACATTACGGAATAGATCCGGGATTGAAATATTCAAATGAATTTATGAAAGAAATGGATGTTCTGCAACTGGCTAGAAAAATAAATTCTAATCCAATAATAGAGATATTGACATCCCATATTTATAAAAAATGATTTTCTAAACATAAAAGTATTAGAGTATTATTCGTTCTCCAGCTCTTTCAAAGCCTTACGTACCAACTGATCTGCCATCCGCGTCGTCTCCGGCAGGCGATAGCGAGGAGTGAGCTGCAATATCCACTTATTCGCCATCTCCAGACTAATTCGGTGCCCTACAGATACAAATACAGGCTTCACATCCGTCTGTGTACGTAGTACACTCCCAATCTGCTGTTCTTCATCAACCAGCACAGAAGAAGATCCACGTAACCGATCCGGCTCGGTATATTCCCCAACCAGTCTCGTCTTGCCGCATCCTATCGCAGGTATATTAAGCAGTACACCCAGATGACAAGCCAGCCCGAATCGTCTCGGATGAGCGAGACCCTGGCTGTCGCATACAATCAGCTGGGGTTCATGTTCAAGCTGCTGAAGTGCCTTGATCACAGGCGGTAGTTCACGGAACGAGAACAGACCGGGTAAATACGGAAACTGTACAGAATCTTTGACCGTAACCGATTCGATCACTTCCAGCGTAAAAGCATCCAGAACAACAACAGCTGCAATCAGCTGGTCGGTATGTTCACTGTATGCGACATCCACTCCGG
>Ga0308161_1000635_pt1 | contig 51701 bp, 37 predicted proteins | sample PhyFR2_FD_201034 | JGI IMG/M metagenome (GOLD analysis project Ga0308161, IMG submission 201034) | Phyllosphere microbial communities from UC Gill Tract Community Farm, Albany, California, United States - DLSLF.R2 | ecosystem: Host-associated > Plants > Phyllosphere > Unclassified | place: USA...
GTGATCACTGGTCATAAGATAAACATGCAGAGACTGTCTATACCAGGCAGTCTCTTTTATTCCGTTGAATTATGAAAAACACGTATAAACTGCTCAGAACCTTACATCGCAAAGACATAAAACAACTGATGGAATGGTCAGTACAATTCAGCAGAGATGAGTTTATCCCACGTTATAAACCAACAATATACCTTTATCCGGACCGCCAAAAAGAAACTTTTCGAGAATTGAGTAATTTACTAAGATTTGTTGGTACATCAGAAAATTTAGTAAAAATTCAGGAAGAAAGCATTCTTAAATCAATGTACCAAGGAATTCGAATCCCTGAGTCAGATGATGATTATAAGTGCTTATATATCCATGAAGAAGGTTATTCTTATATTCACTCCTATCGCTGGAAAGACAAAGAAAATTTTGACAGATGTTATTATCGATTTGGATTAAATGATACTACAAAACAAAATATGAACTTTATACATCCTGAATTGACAGAGTTCTGTGATGTATTGAAAAATGGAAAGGCATACAATCGCTTATTCGGAAACTGGATACAGGAAAATCAAGGGAATATCCGTGAGATTTATCTCTCGTTTCCATCAAAACCGAAATTAAAATGGATGTTGGATAGTTTACAATCAATACTTAAAGATGAAGTCTATAAACAATTACTTCAATTTAAAGATCTACCTATTAAAAATATTGGCTTTGACTCAGTAATGGAAAAAAATCCTAAAGTAACATTGTACTTTTCTATACTTTTATCGGATTATTTTCCTACAAACCACACTCAATTAGTCCAACTGACTCATGACTATAATCTAAACATAAGATAAAATCATTTTGTTTTTGTATTGTAAAACCAATGATATTTATTTAAAAGTGTTTTTAGTTACAGAGCTTTTCCCATGTTTGGCTAGTTACAATTAAATTGATCGGTTTTCCGGAAATCCGGTGACCTCTTTTTTCATTTCGGAGAGGACATTCAAAAGTCATATAAATTGTCGCTTATTTTGGTTTTTTGTGCCTGCGCTAAAACAAAAAACGCTGTAAACATTGATGTTTACAGCGTTTTAGCTTATTTTGGTTTCTAACCTGGCGGAGAGTGAGGGATTTTGTGCCCTTTTCTCATCGCTTTATTAATAAGATTTTCGCTGTGGCATCTCTGTGAATGGCCTTAAATAGGACATTGGCAAAAAAGTGGTAAAATCCTAATTTAAATTTTACGTAGTAAAGCTAAAAATTTCTGCTCAAATCTGCAAGTAAAAGACCAAAAATTTGAACAAGTTTTTTAAAGTTAAAACCAAGAATTTAGTCGTTCTCTTTGCACCTTAAATTTCTCAGTTAAAATATTTCTAAAAGAAAACGAAGAAAAAAAATCTAAAAAAAAAGAAAAAAAGAAAGCCTTTTGCAAATGAGCGTGGCATTCTGTCAAGGTTTTTCGGAAAAGTTTTTGAGTAGATTTTTATACGGAAAAAGTCTTTCTGAAAATCCGGAGGACTTGACCTTGACAGAATTTAGCTGTTGGCCTGGGAAGCGATTTATTTTTGGTTTCTGTTTTTATTTTTGTGTTATTGCTTTGTGTTATTATTTTGAATGATGTACAGCATTTCTAATTACATTTAACATTTTACCAAAAAATCTTCTAATTATATAAAAGAACTTTATACAGAATTTTTTCCAAAACAACCTTAATGATGTTTTTTCTGTAATTTTCCTAACACAAAAAGGCAAAATCACCTACTACTTTTTAAATATCTAAACAATAATACTAATATGTATTGACTTAAATGTATCTGTCATTTTTGGAGATTCCCAAATGAAATGAAACCGTAGGAATCTGATGATATACTAGTAAAATTAAAGTTTATTTTAGTGTAAGTAGATATATAATCAAAGATTGTTAATGCATGTTGTAGGTTTAAATTTTAGCCATCTTTATTTCAAAACTTATAATCTTATTTATTTTTTTGATTTATCTTTTCGTTCTTTCCAAAGTTCAAACCCTGTCGGAAAGGGCTTAAACGGTTCTGATGGCGGAACATTATTATTTTGATAATTTCTTAGCGATGAAATATCAATATTAGAAATCATAAAATTATCAAATTTACCTCCATGAATTATATGTAAGTCTCTGAACCAGGATTTTTTATACGGAGCACTTAATCTAACATCTCCATATTTTTTATTATTACATAAATTTATAAAACAGTGAATATCTAAACATGATGACTTAACTAAATGATAATAAGTTTCTATATCTTGATTCCAGGCAATCACAAATAATGTATCTATGTATCCTCTTAAAAATGCTCTATTATTAATATCGAGAAGATCATTACAAATCAAACCTGAAAAAACAAAATTATTATGTTTAATTATATATTTTTTATTAAATTTTGGTTGTAATAAAATTGAACTTTTATTCCATAATTCACTACTTTCATGTATTGCAGCTACTAATTTTGACTGAAACAAACCAATAGATCCAGACATCCCATCATTAACTGTCAATGAATAAAATAATTGATTATCTGCAAAATTTCTATTCTTCTCATTTTCAAATTCATATTCCAGTCCTGCAATCAAATTAATATTTAAACGTCCTAACCTTTCGGCAATAGGCATAAAAATATTCCTCGGTAATGACAATTCATGAAACACAACATAGTCAACCTCATTTTTTCTTCTAATAATATCATTCAAAATATTAAAGAAACGATCGTTCCTGGAGACATCTGGCTCTTCTAATCCTCTTACTACAGCATCAAATGAAGAGTCATCAGTGAAAAAATGTGTATTGCATATTTTAGGCTTACCAACTGATTTTGTTTCCGGAAAATTAATATATTTATAATTTTCTGGCACATCATTAGAAATATTCAATTTATATTTATGATAATACTTTTCAGCTAATAGCTTAAACTTTTTCGGCTTAGTAACTATTGTATTCTGCAAAGATATAGATAACTCTAGCAGAGTAATCCTTCTAGTAAAATAATAAAAACCTGAGTTAGATGATATAGTACAATATTTTTTATCATCTTCATTTTTATTTTTAGAATTTAATTCATCTTTTATAAATTTAACAAGTTCTTCTGTAAAAAAATGTTTTGTATAAGTTTTTATTACTAATTCATTAAGTGAGCAACCAATTTGTTCTTTTAAAGTTTTATATTTAAAGTATAAAGTTTTATATGGTAGCATATGTAGATCAGATCTAAAGTATCTTAATACATTCAAACTGAAATTATGTTCTAATTCAAATTTCTTAACCAAAAAATCATTATCAATTAAATTTAAGGAATTACTATAAATAATATTTTCTTTAATTTTTTTTATTAAAAAGTTCTTAGCAAGACTAAATTCAGATTTATTAATTTCTTTATAACGTCCAATTATTTCTAAAATTAAGTATAATGCAGAATAATATCTTTGAGAAACACTTTCATTCTTGCTATGAACTATCAATCCAAAAAGTCTAGGTACATACTTAACTAAATCAATAAAATTTTTAACTTCAAAAATATAATCATAAGTAACATCTAGAAAGTTATTTAATCTCTTTTGCCAAATTTTATGCTGATAAAATTTTATACTTGTTTCAAAATTTATTATCTCCCTAACAAACTTATTTCTTTTGATTACTAATCCATTAGATTTTCTTAGGCTATTAACTTCTTCACATTCTTGATTAATGTTGTAAAATAAGTCAATTTTATCCGGATGATCATATTCTTCAGTAATAGGAAAAAGATTCCATTCACTAGAATTCTTATTTATTACCTTTTTTAAATTATTTAATTCAACTTTATCGTAAGTACTATTAAAAATAAAAACACATTCTTTTTCTGTATTAAATTTCAATTTAAAACTCTTATTAGTCTGATCGCGAAGAAGATCACCTTCAATCTTAAATTTTTTCAATTTAAAACCTAAAATTTGGCTAAAGTTTAATTGTTCAGATTGTTCGTCACCTAACTCAACTGCTAAAATAATATCATCTACGTATCTTCCATAATAAATGGGCTTAAGATTATTTATTATATCTTTATCAAAATCTAGTAAAAAAATATTAGACAATAATTTACTTGCATTCAAAGTCAATGGCAAACCATATTCAGAAGGAGATAATTCATTTTCTTTAAACCAACTATATTTTTTATTATTAAAATTGTTAAACGCATTTATCATTTCGAATAAGAGTTCATTTAAAAATTGATCAGCTTTTGAAAGTTTAATTTCTAAATTATCTATCAATTCATTTACTTTTTTTCTTAACTCATCTATTTTAATCGAATGGTAATATTTACTAAAATCTGTTGTTAGTACAACAACAGATTTATCATTTTTACTTTCTAATGAAGTAAATAAATCATTTTGCCATTTTTTATAATTAGAAAAATATGGCTTATATATAGTATGATTTTGCTTATAATATGGTAAGTCAGTTGATTTATCAATATTCTTTATTCTACAACCATATAAATTTTTGGGAAACTTTTCATCTAATTTATATCCTATCCTATTTAACCATAGTCCTCCTATAATCTGAAACATAATAGAAACTTCACCTAAATAACGAAAACTGATTTTGTCTATTTCAACTAATTTTCTATCAAAATTTGAAAGTGTACTTTTAACTTTTAGTTTATCATTAGTGAGTTTTGTTTGGATGTTTTTAAAAACAAAATTACACTTTCCGAGATTTTCTTTCAGTAAAAAATCGTTCTTCTTTTTTTGTTTTAAATTTTTATTGATAAAATCTATATTAGCCTCCAAATTTTCTTCAAATACAACGATTTTATCAATATAGTGATAGTCTCGCTCATAATAAAGTTCTCGTTTGACCTTACGATATGTAAAAAGTAGCTCCTCTTTAGTTATTTGATCAGATCCAAAAGTAAATTCTTTCGCCATTAATACAAATTATATAATTATTATTAAATCATTGAATATTGATTATTAGTAAAATAGACAGCTTTTACGAAGCCACCCCATCAATAAACACCTCCACAAAATCCTGTACTTTCTGAATAATTCGTCTTCCGATATTATTTCGTTCAGTAAGCTTTGGTTTTATTTCAAGCAGTTTTAAGGTGTCACTTATTTTTGGAGTTTTGGAAGTGAAAAGAAAGTCGTCAATGGCATCTCTGAATCTGTCTTTATTCAAAGATTCTTCGGTAGCAATTTTCTCAAAGGCAGAGTTTTTTTCTTTATTCCAGTATTTTTCAAATTCTTCATTCACGTTGTCTCCGTCAGAAATATAAGGAAGGTTTTCTTCGATGAATTTTTCTATGAGTTCTTTTTTGCTTCGTAATTTTGCATCGCCGGAAAGAATATCTCTGATTTCTTTTTTCTTTTTTTCTAATTTATCACCTTTCAGATTTGAGTCAGTAAGGTTGGCTAAAAGTGATAGAATATAGCTCACATTAATTTCATCGCGATGAATTAACTCAAGCTCAAAATCAACATCATCCAAAATGCTTGCTTTGCCTTCTCCGTTGGGCTTTACTCCTTTAATTTCTGTCCAAAAATCCAAATACTTGCTTTTGTATCCATCAAATTCATATTCGGTCATCTCCAATTTACTAAAATCAAAATCTGCAAATGATTTTAACACGTTTAAAACACGCATCACTTCACGGAAAGCAGTGATGAATTCAAACTTTTCCTGTTCGGTTTGATAACTGTTGACACTGTCAATTTCAGGGGCAACAATCTTTAATGTGTCTAAAGCAGAGTTGAAAAGCTCAATATAATCTTCAATCGGATGAATAATAATTTCCTGAATCGCTTCTTTATTTGAAAACAAAGTCACAGCATCATCTGTTGCTGATTTTAGATTTCTAAAACAAACAATGTTACCTTGAGATTTCTTTTCGCCCAACAATCTGTTGGTACGGGAAAATGCCTGAATTAATCCGTGATATTTCAGATTTTTATCGACAAATAAAGTGTTTAGTTGCGGACTGTCAAATCCTGTCAAAAACATATTTACTACAATAATTAAATCAACTTCTTTATTACGGACTCTTTTAGCAATATCATTATAATAATTATAAAAACTCTGACTGTCTTTGGTCGTAAAGTTGGTTCCAAACATTTCATTGTAATGACCAATATATCTTTCTAACACATTTCGGCTATGAGAATCTCCGTATTGCGCTTGTGGTTCCGCAACCATTCCAAATTCGGGTTCATCATAGATTCCATTGGCATCCTTAGACTCTTCATTGGTTCCATAGCTGAAAATAGTCGCAATTTTCAATTGATGCTTACCTTCCTCTTTTTTCTTCTGAAAAAGGTCATAATATTTCTGCAAAACATCGATACTGCTTACACAAAACATTGCATTAAAAGTACCGTTGTGCGTTTTTCTTCCGTATTCTGCGATGAGATAATCCGCAATTTTATCAAGACGTTTCGGACTTTCAAGAAGTTCCTGTGTGTCGATTGCTTCAACATCCGTATCAATATAAGTATTGCTACCTTCTTTTTCTTTGTATCTTCCGACATATTCCACAGAAAATTTCAAAACATTATCATCCCTAATGGCATCTGTAATGACATATTTATGCAGACAATCTTCAAAAAGTCTATTGGTTGTTGCAGGTGCTCCGTCTATTTTCCCAATTGAATTAACTTCAGAAATCGGAGTTCCTGTGAAGCCTATCATTTGGGCATTTTTAAAATATTTTTTGATATTCTGATGCGTATCTCCAAACTGGCTTCTGTGACATTCATCAAAAATGAAAACCACTTTTTTGTCCTTCAGTTTATCAATTTTATTGCCGTGCTTTTCCTTTGTAATGGCAGTATTTAACTTCTGTAAAGTTGTTACAATCAATTTTGTATTATCAGAAAGTTGCTTAACCAAATGTGCTGTATTTTCAGTGGCGTCAACACTTCCTTTTTCAAAAGCATCAAATTCTTTTTGGGTCTGATAATCCAAATCTTTTCTGTCAACCACAAAAACAACTTTTTCCACTTTGGGAATTTCTTTCAGAATTTGACTGGCTTTAAAGGAAGTCAATGTTTTTCCTGAACCTGTTGTATGCCATATAAAACCGTTCTTGTCGGTATTCCTAACTCTGTCAACAATTTTCTCAACCGCATAATATTGATAAGGCCTTAAAACCATCAGTATTTTGTTCGTTTCATTCAAAACGATATACTTGGTAATCATTTTAGCAATATGACAAGGCTCTAGAAATGCAGGTGCAAATTGTTCCAGTTGCGTGATGTTATTGTTATGCTCATCCGACAAAAAAAAGGTTTGTTTAAAAGTCTGCTTTGCGTTGTTGGAATAGTATTTTGTATTAACTCCGTTACTGATAATAAACAGTTGAACATAATTAAACAATCCACTTCCCGAATTGAAGGACTGATGATGATAACGGTTGATTTGATTAAAAGCCTCTTTCATTTCCAGACCTCGACGCTTCAGCTCAATCTGTACCAAAGGTAATCCGTTGATGAGAATGGTTACATCATATCTGTTTTTAAAGTTTCCTTCCTGAGCAATTTGATTCGTTACCTGAAACTGATTCTGACACCAATGGTCCTGGCTGATGAATTCAATCCATTCCGAGGTACCGTCATCTTTAAAAAAATGAAAACGGTCACGTAATGTTTTGGCTTTTTCAAAAACATTTCCTTTGGAAAGATGATTGAGGATTTTTTCAAACTCAGTATCTGAGAATGTTTTTTTATTGTGAACCTCGAGCTGAGTCTTTAGGTTTTTAATGAGGTCTGCCTCATTACATATTGTAACTTTTTTGTGACCTAACTGTTGTAATTGTTCTACTAATTTCTGCTCTAAAATATATTCCGGCTGACTTGACATTCGGTTTTGAGTTTTTGGTTAAACTTTGCCAAAGTTCAGAACTTTGACAAAGTTGTTTTCAGTTTTCCCAAATGTAAGAAATTATCAACGATAACTAAAACTATTTTAGCGCTTTAAACATTTGGTCGATAGCTTTTTTCTTCTGTTCAAGATTTGGATGCACATATAAGTTCAAAGTTGTACTGATATTGGAATGACCGAGCAAAACACTTACGGTTTTATAATCGCATTTGCTTTCGATACATCTGGTTGCAAAACTGTGTCTCAAACCGTGAAATTTGATATCCGGAATTTCCAGAAAACGCATCAGATTTTTGTAATAACTCCGGTAAGTTCTCGGTTCTGTAGGTTTAGAATCATTGGTCAATACATAAAAAGCAGGATTTACAATTTTCTTAAAAGGTTTCAGCATTCTCAATAAATCCCTGCTCATCGGTATTTCACGGATAGAGTTTTTGGTTTTAGGCGTGTCAATTAATAATTCTGTTTTTCGTTCTCCATCTTCAATCACGTAAATTCTCTGAATGGTTTTTCGGATGTTGATAATCCCGTTATCCGTATCAATGTCTTCCCAGGTCAAGGCACAAATTTCACCAATCCGCATTCCGGAACAAAGACAGATATAAACACCCAGATTTCTAAAGGTAAAATGCTCCTGAATATAACTCATCACTTTTTTCTGATGCGTTCTGCTCAATACCTCAATCGTATGCGTTTCCCTAACTGTAGGATATTGCACATCAAAATTGATAAACTCAATCCATTTATTCTTTGCTCCGAACTTCAGCACCATTTTCAAAACAATCAGAATGTCTTTGATACTTTTCTGGCTTAATCCCTGCTCCAGCTTTTGAAATACAAACTTCTGTACATCTTCATCTTCAATCTCAGAATAGTCTTTGAATACAGGCAATAAATGATTTTCCAGCAACAGCACATAAGCCGAAAAGGTTGATTTTTTCACATACAGCTTTTTGTCATTCTTCCATAGTTCAGCGATTTCTGCCAATGTCTTCTTTTTTGTCATAATTTTTTTGATTTTTTTAATGATTTTCTAACTAATCTCAAAAGTTATGAATTAACATTGGGGATTTTTAGTTATTGAGCTTTAACCTGAGTTTTAATCAATCTTTGCCTTTCCTAATTCAGGTGACTTAGAGATTCCAAAGCTCAGATTTCCTGAATTTGGGATTGAAAAATGGGAAACTAAAAGACTGAGAGAAATTGCAACTTTCACTAAGGGCAAAGGCATTTCAAAAAGTGATATAGATGAAAATGGCGAAATTGAATGTATTAGATATGGAGAGTTATATACTTTTTATGAAGAAGTTATTTCGGAAATAAAATCAAAAACAAATACAGATATTTCTTCTCTTGTTTTAAGTGAAGCTAATGATGTTATAATTCCTGCTTCTGGAGAAACTCAAATTGATATTGCAACCGCATCTTGTGTTCTCAAATCTGGAGTTGCTTTAGGTGGTGATTTGAATATAATAAAAACTAAAAACAATGGTGTTTTTCTTTCATATTATTTGAACAGCAAAAAGAAATTACAAATAGCCAAACTCTCCCAAGGAATTTCTGTTGTGCATCTGTATTCAAGTCAATTAGCGTTATTAAATTTGAAACTTCCTCAATTAGAAGAGCAAAACAAATTAGCAAACTTTTTATCTCTTTTAATTTCCCGCGTTCAAACCCAAAAGAAAATAATTGAACAATTAGAAACCTTAATGAAAGTAAGCCGTGAAAATATTTTTTCTCAAAAATTAAGGTTTAAAGATGAACAAGGATATGATTTTCATGATTGGGAAAAATTCAAACTTGGTGAAATAGGAAATTTTCAGACAAGTAGTATTGATAAACTTTCAAGGGAAAACGAAAATGAGGTTTATCTAGTAAATTATATGAACGTTTATAGACACGAAGATATAAATTCTACTACCATAAAATCATTTCAAAAAGTAACTGCGAAAGAACAGCAAATTACTAGTTGTAATCTAAAAAAAGGAGATATTCTTTTTACTCCATCATCAGAAACACCTGATGATATTGGTCATTCTGTCGTCATTTCTGAAAACCTTGAAAATGCTGTATTTAGTTATCATTTGATGCGTTTTAGGCCAAAAATTGAGATTGACATATTATATTCTCACTATTTCTGTAATATCCCAATTGTTTTAAGTCAATTATCAAAATTTGCAACAGGAAGTACTCGATTTACAATATCAGTTAAATCATTTTCTGATGTTGAAGTTAGTCTTCCGAGCTTACCGGAACAAAAAGTTATAGGTAAGTTCCTTTCCTTAATCGAAAATAAAATAGAAATAGAAAAAGAAATTTTAGAAAAGTTAGAGCTTCAGAAGAAGTTTCTTTTGGCTAATTTGTTTGTTTGATAAAAAAGGCTTGTCAAGGTTTCAAACGTTGACAAGCCTTTCTCGAAATACCAATCTCTTAAACAAAAAGATTTTGCAATAAATATTTTTTTTGATTTTCATATTGAGTTAATAACTCATTTTCTAAATTGATTTTTTCATCAAGTTTTGATAAAAAGTTAGAAATGTTCTTTTGAATTTTTTCAGAAGGAACATTCAAAAACATTGGCTGGATTTCAGAAATATAGTGCCTTTTGTGTTCGTTAGATGACATATTTAAAAAAGAAAAATATTCAAAAACAAATTTTAAATCTATATTTTTTTTGGAGGTCAATAACTTGATAGCCGAAGATTTTATCTTAAATGGAAAATCTACATATTTTAAATCCATCGTAAAATCATCTAAAATAATACATTTTCCTTTATCGTAAATTCCCCAATCTTCATTTGTATAACCTAAAAGAAAGGCTTTATTTGCAGTTAAAACAGGAATAAGCGAGTTATCAGACGAATAGTCAGTACTTGAAACTATATATTTTGTAGGCTGTTCATAATTTAAAATTTCTTCAACCGTAAATCTTTCATAACCACCTTTAATTATCTGCGTAAACAATTTATTTCGTGATTGGATTTTAAGAGTTTTTAAACCCTCAATTATTTTCTTTTGGGTTTGGATTCTCTTATCTATAAAAGTAAAAAATGATGATATCTTCTCTTGTTCCAGAAGATTAGGAAATATAATCTCTATTCCTTTTATAATTCCACCACTTAAATTTTCTTGACCACCTTGATTGCTTAAATCTCTTATCTCGTCATATCTTTTTGCCAAATTTTGAAAAGCAAAAAATGGATTAAGAATACTTTTGTCTATAATGATTGCTCCGCAAGCTTGGTTTGTTGATGCTTCAATATTCAACATTCCTATCTTACCTCTTGTTTTCCCTTGTCCATACATTGCCATTAATAATGTTTCTTTTGGAAATAATTTTGCTGATGAATTTTTTAAACCTTCATTAGTAATATATTCATCAGTTGTTTCAATTAGATTAAAATCAATTAAAGAAGTTGTTACCCAAGGAATGTTTCCATTCCAATATGAATGGTTATTTCTATTCGGCGTGCCTCCAGAGGAAATATTGGAAACATCACCTAACTTTTTCACTTTCCAACCTCCTTCAAACCCAGGAAATCGTAAATTAGGAAAATTCTTTACACTTTTATTTTCTTCTGTCATCTTGATAATTTATTTGTTAAAATTCTAAACCTTGAGGATTTTGCTAAGCCAAAAAATTTAGCTGACTAATCCTAATTCTTTCAAATAAACTTCAATTTCAGAATCCAGTTGAGAACGTTTTGCTTCAAGCTCTTTAATTTCTGCCATTACCGCTTGAATGTCAATTTCCTCTTCTTCCTCAAAAGTATCCACATAGCGAGGAATATTTAGATTGTAATCATTATCCGCCACTTCTTGCAATGTGGCTTTATGACTGAATTTTTCAGTTACCGTACGGTTTTGGTAAGTATCAACAATTTTAATGATATGAGCATTAAGCAACACATTTTGATTTTTCTGTTTTTCAAATTCTTTGCTTGCATCTACAAATAGAATATTTTCATCTGCTTCACGGCATTTTTTAAAGACTAAAATACAGGTAGGAATACTTGTTCCAAAGAAAATGTTAGAAGGCAAACCAATTACCGCATCTAAATAGTTCTTCTCTTTAATCAGATATTTTCGGATAACCAATTCGGCTGCACCACGGAACAGAACACCGTGAGGCATTACGACAGCCATAATTCCGTTTTCATCCAAATGATGAATCATATGCTGGATAAATGCAAAATCTGCTTTTGAAGAGGGTGCTAATTTTCCGTATTGTGAAAATCTTTCATCCAACAAAAGCAATTCATTAGCACTCCATTTTGCAGAAAAGGGCGGATTGGCTACAATTGCATCAAAAGTTTTATCAAGATGTTGTGGTTTTTCAAGCGTATCTTCCTGACGGATGTCAAAGTTGCTGTAATTAACACCGTGAAGAATCATATTCATCCTTGCCAGGTTGTAAGTCGTACGGTTCATTTCCTGACCGTAGAAATCGCTTACTTTCGCTTCACGGGCAACACGTAAAAGTAAGGAACCACTTCCGCAAGTCGGGTCATATACAGATTTTAATTGTGATTTTCTGCTGGTCACAATTCTTGCTAAAATAGTAGAAACCTGTTGAGGCGTATAAAATTCTCCTGCTTTTTTACCAGCGCCACTTGCAAATTGTGCAATCAGATATTCGTAAGCATCCCCTAAGACATCGGCATTTGTATCCGATAAATTGAAGTCAATATCATCCAAATGATACAGAACTTTGGAGATTAATGTATTTTTTTCGTCTTCCGTTCGTCCTAATTTTGCAGAAGTCAAATCTAAATCATCGAAAAGTCCTTCAAAATCATCTTCACTGTTTGTCCCTAATGTGGATTGCTCAATATTATTAAGAATTTTAGAAAGTTCAGCCAAGATAAAATTAGATTTGCCTTCCTGTTTCTGATGTCCTTTTTTGGCAATATTACTGAAAAGTTCCGAAGGTTTCAGGAAATATCCTAAATCTTCAACGACTTCTTCATAAATGGCTTCTACAATTTCTTTCCCTTCTTCAGTATTTTCATCAACATCATTGTAATCAACATCTTCCCCTGAATCCAATAAAATTTTGTTAGCCGTAAAATGTATTTTCTCTGAAAGATATTTATAGAAAATAAATCCTAGAATATAATCACGGAATTCATCCGCATCCATTTTACCTCTTAAAGTATTCGCTATATTCCAAAGTTGCTGCTGCAACTGACGTTTCTGTTCTTCTGACATTTAATAATAATCCTTAAGGTTAATTCCCAAAGATAAAAAATGTTAAATGTATAAACCCTAAAAATAGCTATAAATATTAAATCAATATTGGAAAAGTAATAAAGATTATTTATTTCTTAGCTGTTGACCAACCTTCAAATCACCACCAAAATCCAACATCACCACCTGACTTCCCTGAAACGGATTATAAGACGGCTGATAATCAATATAGCCCGAGGAATGGAGATTCTTCAGGCATTTATGATAGGTGGCTTTTGAGCGGATTTTACTGATGCGCATCACCTCATCGCGGGAAATACTGACCGGATTTCGGAAACGGCTGAAGTTCCAGAACTGGAATAAGGCTAAATAGAGGCTGATGTGTGATGGGTTGAGCGTATGATCCTGAGCCACCTTTTCATAAAAAGCTGTGAGGTGTTTGATGTAATTCATAATCTGGTTTCGGTATTGTGAACTATCATTGCTGCTGCTTCAGCATTTCTTCGATGTCTTTGTAATTGTAATATAATGTCCCGCCGACACGAGTGTAAGATAAGCTTCCATTGGTGCGAAGGTTTTGCAACGTTCCGGAGGAAATTTTCAGAAGCGCTTTCACCTCTGACGAACGCAGCCATAATTTCTGCTGGGAAATCTTGATTTGAAAAAGATTTTGTAGGTCTTCCAGCAATTCGGTTTTAAATTCCTGAAGGTCTTCTTTGGTGATTAGGTTTACGAGCATAGCTACTTCATTTTTGTTTTTCAATAAATTTTCTTCTGCAAATTTGGAACATCAAAAGCTTGAAAACAATAGTGTTAGAGAGGCTTGGGCTAAATAAGAACAATCTGGATTCATTTTGAAGCCGTGGAGATTAAAGAAGAATAATTTGGAATGTAATAGATGGTTTACGAAGAAAAAGACAAGTTCCGAAGTCTTTTCCCCTTTTTTCAAAAAAGGCAAGAGTGTTTTTGGATGTACAACTTGAAAAGTTTGTATATACAAAAACACATCTTGCGGTTAAATCGGTGTTATTTTTTTAGAAGCTCTGAAAATCGGGAAATCAAATTGCGAATATTTTGTAATTTATTGAAAATCAGTACTTATTTTTTGTAAACGTTTTTTTAGAGCTCTGAAATGGGGCAAGCCAACAACAGGGGGCTTTTTCAGGCCGATGCTGGCTTGTATCTATTTTACACAGGCTGACAGATAACGTGTAGTTATTTTACCCAACTTCTGACCTTACCTGTATCTTTTTTACGCAGGCTGGCGTAAAAATTTATTACAAAAAGGTTATTGAGAGGAATGAAACTAAAAACACAATAAAGGAACAGGGTGTATATTTTTTGCTAAAGAATATGAGAGTTATCGACTCTCTAAAAACGCCTAAAAACAATAACTTTTTTGGATATAACGAACTATCGATTCAAAATAACTCTGTGATATTAGGTAAGTACTGGCCAGATCAATATAACAACGTTGATTTTCAATTATCATTAAAAAAGATCAATGATAAGTGGAAGTTTCAAGTGGATGAAAAAAGGTATATTCAGAACGCCACCAAAGAACAGAATTTTCAAAAAAAAGATAGTATAAAAGAATATAAGAATTTTCAGCTAATTAGTAATCGCGAGCTGGTTTTTAAAAACGGCTCAGGAAAGATGATTTTAAATGATAAAGTTTCTGATTATTCCGATAGTAAGACAGTTATTGAGAGAGATGAAGAGATTTATTTAGTGGGTTATGAATCTGTCTTTTTATCGTTTGATGGAGGAACCAATTGGTATATATACCCTGCATCTATTTTACCAAATACCTACTATTATCTTTTAGATATTAACAGTAAAAATGAAATTAATTACTTCAGCAATGATCGAACTGACAGCAATAATAGCATAACTACAAAAACATTTTATAAATTCGGTCCGGAATAGATCTTCAAAAACGAAACCAGATGAATTACCAGACATTTGAACCGGATCAGGACCTGACAGCATTTATCAAATGTTATTGGACATTGGAAAGCCCGAAAGAAGAAATGCCTGAAAAGCAAACCATCGTTCCTGACGGATGTATGGAGATGATCTTTCATTATGGCGATCTATACAAACAATACTTGGATAATGGGAACAGCATTATCCAGCCCAGATGTTTTGTCATCGGACAACTAACACGGCCGCTGGAAATCGAGCCGACCGGCGAAACCGGAATTTTCTCCGTTCGCTTTCATCCGGAAGGATTTTTGCTTTTTACCACCACTCCCATAAAGGAGATGGAGAATACCGCTGTTTCATTGGAAAAGCTTTTTGGAAAGGATGGACAGGAAATAGGGCAACAGATCTTAAGTGCCAACTCCACTGCGGAGAGGATAAAGTTTATTGAAATATTTTTACTTGATAGGCTGTCTGACATAGAAACCATTGACCGCATTGTAAAATCAACGGTTGAAACGATTATAACAGCCAATGGACAACTTCCGGTTGACGAATTGTCCAAGCTTACCCAAGTCAATCGAAGACAATTGTTACGCAAATTTTCTTCAGCCATCGGTTTGAGTCCCAAACAACTATCCAGGACGATTCGATTGCAGTCTGCGCTCAAAATGTTGCTGAATGATCAGTTCTCCAACCTTGCAAACCTTGCTTACGAAAACGAGTATTACGACCAAGCTCACTTTATCAAAGAGTTTAAAGAATTTACCGGATCTACGCCCAAAGAATTTTATGGCACTCATCTTAAGATGTCCTCGCTTTTTTACGGCTCGGATTAGACTTGTCCCATTTTTACAATTTTAGTTTTCAAAAACATCGCAACTTTGCCATCTGAATTTTCAATAAAGAAATTATTTGTGTTTGGAAATTAAATAAAGTGACAATTATTCAATCAGCTAAAATTATGAAAACAGTAGCAAATTTTTTTATTACAGTAGTAAGTTTGATTATTCTTAATGCCTGGACAATAAAGCAGAAAAAAGACATTCAAAAAGCCGAATGGCTCATCGGCACTTGGGAAAATAAAACCCGGAAAGGCAGCATCTTTAAAACCTGGACCAAATCAGGAGACAACGAATTCTCGGGGAAAAGTTATAGTGTCAAAGATAAGGATACGATTGTTTTCGAAAACATTCGGATAGTGCAGGAAAAGAACAGGCTGTATTATATTCCAACCGTCAAAAACCAAAATGAGGGCTTACCCGTTCGTTTTGCCGCCAAGAGCATTTCAGAAAATCAATTGGTCTTTGAAAATCCACAGCACGACTTTCCGCAGATCATCGTTTACACAAAAATCAATTCCGATTCATTAATAGCCGAAATTTCGGGAACAAAAAACGGACAGAAACGCAAACAGACTTTTCCTATGAAAAGAGTGAAAAGGCAATAATTTAGATAAGCTTTGGTAATTTAATAAATTCAATTATATAACTGCAAAAATTCTACAGATTGCCCCTTCCCTGACCTTCAGGGATATCAAGATCTTCTAAAGAACTTTTACCTCCCGGGGTATCCGATTTTTTGATGACACTGATCTCTCCATTGAGCTCGATGACAACTGCCAGAACATCATCTAACTTTTCAAGCCCTTCCTGGCGCACTACAGCGTTGATCTCATCAACTGTTATGGCTTCGGTATTCATATTGTCTTTGAGGTATTTGCCTTTATAGAACAGTAAGCGTGGAGAGGAATTGATCAGGTGTTCCATCTTATCGGACGTACTGGCCAATTTCGCGAACAGGTATTGTAAGGCTATTATCAGAAATAAGACCATTACACCTTCTGCTAATGGAACCATTGCAAGCATCATATAGGCCAATGTGGAACCCAGAGCAACCGTGACTACAAAATCAAAGGCGTTGAACTTAGCCAAAGTTCTTTTTCCTGAGATCCTGATGAAAAGGAATAGAATAACAAAAGAGGCAATGGTCATCAATGCGACCTGTCCCAGCTTTTCCCAATTTTCAAATAGTAGATCTTTCATTAATTATCTTTATCAATTAGTGTTGATAAAATAATGCCAGAAATGATCTTCACACGAATGTTTACGATGTGATCTCTTTGGTACAACTTGCTTTTCCGACTCTATGTGAGCCAATGCAATGTTAGCCGTTGATGTTTCATCTGTCTTTTCTAAATGTCAAACCCGCAAAGTCGACCACTTGTTGATCATCTTTTCCAGAGAAACTGACATTAAATCCTCCAAAGCCTGCATTTATGCCACACGTAACAGCATGATCAGGTGTTATTACACGTAAAGGTATATGTCTGACACTCCCAAATGTTGTAAGCTTCATCATCAGAACGTTGTCTTCCGATATATAAATTTCAACTTCTTTGAATTTTGTATCCCCAATGAGCATTTGATATCCGAAATGCTTGTATTTTCCTGTTTTATTCTCCCACACAGAACGATCAACGTTTTTAAGTTTTAGTCCGGATTCGTACTCACGATCGCCAATTCTTTGAAATAAAAAATTTTCGTTATTAACTTTCCTGAAAACAAATCTTTTGTTGCTTCTTTCTACTAGGCTATCATTTGGAAATATTTCAACAGGCAGAAATTCATCCTTGGATAAAGGGTTGAGGAAATACTGTCTTTCCCCATCAATAAGTCTGAGACGGTCTTTTTCCAAAATGACCTTTATGTAACCTTCTTCTTGTGCATAATTACCTAGATGCCTTTTCAGGCTGCGCGGGGATAATGTGACCGGAGTTGAAGAACTATGGATCTTTCCTGTAATGGCAGCAGGAAACAGGTCGCTAATATTTAATTGGTACTTGTTCAGGAAACTGAAACAGAATTCTTCTGCAATTGAACCACCTTCTGCTGAGTTTGTCATTACAATTACCGCAAATTTGCTTTTGGGGATCAATAGCAGTTTTGCTTGTGCAAAGCCGGCACTTCCTGCGTGATACACGGCAAAATTGGAATCATTTTTAAACATAAACCAGCCTAGACCTTTTTTATTACTTTCGATAGGCACATTTTGGTTTTGCAGTGAAAACATTTCACGGATAGTCGAGGAATCGATTATCGAAGAACTTTCTCCGTTATAGGCTTTCATCAGGCCGATCGCATATTTGGAAAAGTCGTTTATGTTGGTATAGATTCCGCCTGATGCAATATCCCGCAATTCATATTCTTCCATTTCATTTCCACCCAGGTAGATCTTCGAACGATATTTTAAATTATCCGTTGCAAATCCGGATTGATCCATTCCAAGCGGAGCAAAAATATTTTGATGGACGTAGGCCGCATAATCCTGTTTGCTTACCGCTTTCACCAAAGTTCCTAAAATATTGTAACCTGCATTCGAATATAAGCCTACCATACCTGGCGGATAGGTAATATAGGTATCATTGATATACCCTAATACATCGGTGTACTTTCCGGATCCCAGATCTGAATTCTTCCAGATGTCGGGTTGAATACCTGATGTATGGGTAAGAACGGATCTTACCGTAATATCTTTTATGTCGATGTTTTTTGTTTTAGGCCTGAAATCGGTCAGATAGCTGTTTAATGGATCGTCTATATTTAATAGCCCTTTTTGCTGAAGCTGCATTACACTTAACGAAGTAAATGTTTTGGTTATTGAGCCTATATTGACTACCGTATTGGTGGTCATCGGCACTTTGTTCAATTTGTCTGCGTAACCAAATCCGTTTGACCAGATCACTGAATCATTGACGATGATCGCAGCACTTATACCAACGATGTTTTTGTTTTGCTGTAGATTCTTGTTAAAGAATTCGTCAGATGATCGTATGAGCGTCTTGGTCATACTTAAACCGGTATCTGTCTGTGCTTCGCTCTTTGAAAAAATAAAAAGCACAAAAAGTATAATTAATGATCTGCTTAATTTTTTGAATGGCATCTTTTATTCAGGTTTCGGCGGTTTTACATTGGCAGCTGACATTTCAGGTATTGCCGACGGAGGTCATCGAAGTACGAATGGTGAACTTTGCACCAATGTCCGATCGAAGCCGTTCAGTCTTGCTTTTGGCAATATCTTTTTAGCTACAGGTTTTATTTATTCTCAATCTTTTCCAAGCTAATTGTAATTTTCTCATCTTTAGGAAGTAAATATTCCAAACGAACAAACCCCAATTGTTTATTGAAATACGATGTTAAAAAAGTCTTTCCGATTTTTGAGGAACAATTCGATCTTGTTTCAATTGTATTTATGATACCAGATGGTAATATGATCTTTTTATCTTTTGACGTGTTTTCATAAACACATTTCAGGTTTAGTTTACCTTTCCAGGTAATGTCTTTTAATTCTTTCCAATGTTCACCAATTTCTAAATTCCATTTGTATTTTTTAGATTCATTAGGTTTTACATATGGAAATGGTGAAAATTGCAATATTTGGAAAGCATTCATTCGGAAAGGATGCAACCATACATTTTTACTGTTTTCTATAACACCGGTAAGCTCACTGGTTATTGCTTTTTTATCAGAATTTAAATGGGATAAGATAATTTCTGTCTGGCTATAATCCGTATGGTCTTGGAATATCGGGCCTTTTGCTTTCAGTGTTTTGATACTCAACAGATCGATTGCTTTATCATCTTTTGAATTATATTTTATCAGTGAAAAAATACTATCATTGTCAATTTTATATTTCAATGTATCATTTCCTTTAACTATCTGATACGTATAAAAGTATTCTCTATTGGATAAATATATTTTATTATCATAATTATAAGGATTTTCATTTTCATTATTTTGTGGATCCTCAATAAAAATACCTTTAGATGAAATGCAAGAATTCAGTAAAAGTATTAGACCAAAAAAACTGATCGATCTTATCATTTCAAATGTGTATAGTGTTTGTATTAGCTTGCAGATAATAATGGAAAAGAGTTGGCGAAGTGTCTGAAAGAGACTTCCGATGAGCAGTCAAATCAACATTATTATTCTCATAACTATTTGTTTTTGAAGGTTTCAAATTCAAATATAGTTATTTAAAGAAGCAGAATAGGGAAAAAGTGAATTAAAGCGCACGAAATTACCCATCGTCAATTTTTTGCTCAATTAACTATTTTTAGAAATGCGCGCAAAAATGAAGGAAAGGTCCAGTTTCAACCGAACGAGGCTAATACATTTTCAATGCAGTGAAATTACAGAAAGAAAACATAATTGAAAAGTAGCCGCGACCAAATATTGCAAATAGTACATTGGTATCTCTGAAAATAAATTTCCTCCTTCCTCAGGTTGCAAGTAAGATTCATTTATAAATTCATAACCTTGTAAACTATCGGGCATTCTCTTCCGCCAAAGTTGTTTTTCTGACTCTATGTGAATCTGTAAATGCTATTCGCATAATTAATACATAAACCTTTTAATTCAATGTTCTCCAAAAGTTATCAAATTACTATCAGGGTCAAGAATGGAGAATTCTTTTTGTCCCCAAGGTTTTTCCGCTAAATGTCCATTAGGATGTATCGGAACTTTATTTTCAATGAAAGTATTGTACAAATTTTCAATGGATGTTGTCCGGATATAGACCTGTCCATAATTTTCTTCAGGAACAAGGTTTTTAAATTTAAAAAGATGCAATTGCAGATTATCTTTCTGTAGCATTAAGTAATAATCAAATTCATTTCCGAAAACAGTGAAGCCTAATTTTTTATAAAAATCTAAAGTCAATTCTTTTTGCCTCATTGGCAATTTCGCAATAATATCAGTAATCATTTTTTTCTTTCAAATTTCCATAATTAATCTCGAAGCAACACTTGATTGAAATCAAAAAATCACATTAGCTCTTACCCGGCTCAACGTTTCCTGGCGCATTTTCAAATAAGAAGCGATCATATTCAGAGGAAAAATTTTAATGATCTGAGGTTTGTTTTTAAGAAGGTAATTATATTTTTCAGTCGGATTCAGATTACTGTCATAGATATGAATTTTAGCAGACATCGAATTAAAGATCTTGTTGAGCTGCAAAAAGTTTTGAGAAATTGAAATCAGTTTGTGTAAACTTTCCAGCTTTAGCTCTACAACTTCGGATTTAGAAAATGCCTTTATCATTGTATTGGATGGAATTTGATTCATCAAACTATCAAAATTGAAAACCCAATCATTCTGAATATTTAAATCAATAATTTTTTCTTCATCATCAATCTTTTGGACTTGAAAAAGTGCTCCGGCTTTGATAAAGAAAATCGATCTTGAAACTTCATCTTCGAAAAGTAGAACTTCATTTTTTTCAACAATTTTAATTTCGATATTTTGATTAAATAATTCAACTTCAAAATCCGAAAAAACTCCCAGGCTTCTTAACATATTGCAATAATTAGCGATCAGCTATCAAATTTACACAATAATCACTTCTCTTCAATTCATTCAATCTCGTGAATCAGAGAAAATCTATGAAATTGATTTAGGCAATTTTAAAATGCAGATATCAGAAAACTTACGATTTGAGGAGTGTTGTAGACATCATCCAAACACAACTTAATTAAGATCTTCATTCGCAGCAAACTTTTCTCTGCACTGATGCTGATACTCTTGCAGCGACATACCATAGATCTCAGAAAACAGTTTTAGAAAGTTAGAGCGAGAGGCAATTCCGCATAGTTTGGCAAGAACTTCTGTTTTCTGATGAACTGCTATAGGATCTTCTGCGAGCAATTCGGCGATATACTTGATGCGCAACTCACTTAGGTAACGGTTAAAATGCATTCCTTTCTCTGTGTTAATGTAGAAAGATAGATAATTAGGGTTTGTTCCTACTCTTATTGCAATTTTTTTCAAACTCAGGTTCGGTTCCAAAAACTCTTTTTCGTCTTCAAATTTCTGTAGATTCTTCCGAATTCTATTGCGAATCTCTGCACTCAATGTCCATTTTGGTGGTGAGACATCGGTTTTTAATCTCTCACTATCAACACCCACACCCGCTAAGACCACATCGTATGTTTTCTCGGACTTCTTTTCCAGATAAGTGTTTATAGTGAATATAAGTAAGAACATAGAGACTGCTACAACGCCAACGAGAATATACCTGTAACGTTGTGTAATACTCGAATATTCAATATTTATCCGCTCGGCCTCAAACTGTATAAAAAGATGATGTGTGTCTTCTATGTTTATTTTTTCAATTTTGTGGAGGGTATTGGCAAAAGATAAGCTCTCATCTATATTTGATTTTTTACGGGCATTCTCCAGTAAAATGTTATAGTTTTCCGTAAGCTCAGGAAAGAAAAAATGGTATTTCTGATAAAGAGAATCAACTTTTCTAAAAAAACTAAAGGATTCTTGTTCTCGGTGCTGAGCCAATTTATTCTTTCCCAGATAAAAGTAGATCACCGATACCCCGGCAAAGTCATTTACCCTGATCAGTTCCGGAAGTGCACGATTGAGATCGGCAATACTTTGCTCGTAATTTCCTTTACGGAATTTAGAAATGCCTTCTGATTTAAAAAAACAACTCCTTAACTGGACGAAATCTAAATCTTTGGGTATTTCCCTCTTGCCTATTTCAATTAAGCGGTCGGCACTATCATCATCTCCCATTTGCTGGTAGCAATAGATAAGTTGATTTAAAGTATTATAATAGCCTTTGCGCATATTGTACAGTATATCTGGGGAATTATTTTTCAAAATTTCCTTTCTAAAGAATGCTGAACAGGCACCAAATTGACTGACTGCCTCATCATAATATCCTAAATAACTCTTCATTACACCCAGGTGATATAATATATTATACTTTATGTATGGACTAGTGCTATATCTGGCGTAGGATAACGCTTTTATATAATCATCCAATGCAGGTTGATAGTCTTTAAAAATAAAGTAAGACACAATTCCCCTTCCAAGATAAGCAGAGGCAATAAGATCGTTATTACAACTATGCTGAGCGGAAGTTATTGCACTGTCTGCATACAGCTTTTTGCGGTAACCTGATGGCTCAAAATGTAGGGCGTCTTGGTATGCATATGTTAATTCGGAATAATTTTTTTCTTTTTTCGCGAGGGCAATTAAAAGGTCAACGTAAGAAAGCGCTGTAGTATCATTAACCTTCTTGTAATCGTACTTTTTTCTGATTTGATGATAGGCCACATTGTCTGTACTCTGCGCAACCCATAATTCCGCAGTGAAAACCAAAAGCAATATAAACAACCTGAACATCTGCACGTTATCTTCATTTTATTAAAACCTTTTATAAAATTACATTATTTTTTATGGAATATCCAACTGTTTGTAAACTACATAACCAAAATAACATCCATTACGGTTCTTATTCACACAAAATAACATTTGATGTGCTGAATAAGCATCATTTGTCTTTTTGAGCACAATGTCTAAATCCAACTTATAATCACTTTTATGAAAAAAACTATAACCTACAGCTATGCCGCTCTGGGATTTTGATACCGAGGATCAGTTTATAAACTGACATCAGGCATAGGAAACAGGCATCGTAAATCATTTTTTTTGTTGAATTTCTGTTTTACATTTGATCAGTAATTGTAAGAAAAATAGATATACAGTTTACACAAAATACTGTCAACAATAAACTAATGTCATGAAATATTTAAAAAAAATAATACCATTTGCGGTAAGCATTTTCTTTGTTATTCTCTTCTGCTATGCAGCTATCAGTAAGATATTGGATTTTGAGAATTTCCAGGTTCAGATTTCAGCATCACCATTGTTGAATGGATTTTCGCAATTCCTGCCTTACACGATAATCATTGTCGAAGTTATTATAGCAGTATTGTTATGCTACCGGAAAACCAGAACAATTGGACTGATAGGAAGCCTTTTTTTGATGCTCATCTTTACTGGATATATTGCTTTACTAATAAGGACAAGTAAAAATCTCCCTTGTTCCTGTGGCGGAATATTGGAGAAAATGAGCTGGCATCAGCATTTATATTTCAATATTGGCTGTGTTATTCTTTCTCTTATCGCTTTAGGTTTAAATCTAAAATACAGCAGGCCTGCTGAATAAGTATGTTACCGTAATATTTACGGATGATCGATCGTGACTGAATTTGTAATTAATGTTCAACCTTAAAATTAGACAGCCGAAAGCTGTTTAATAACCGACAATTTTTAATGTATTTATCAACCACAATTTGTCCGGGAACACAAGAATACGGTATAGTGGTACAACAAGTTTTTAAAACAATGGGTACAATGAGTAATCCTTACCGGCTCGTTAGTACTTTCCGGACAGGTTTCTAAAGTTTTTAAGGTAATCTTTTTTGATTTATAAAAAGACCAGAGTTATGACACTTAATCAAATTTTGAAAGCCAATGCGATAGCGATTGCAGCCGTGATTTTCTCAGGGGCCGTGATGTCGTTTAAAGCGATAGAGAAAAAAGAAAAAGCCGCAGTGCAGACTTTTTACTACATCAGCAACGATATGTCACCCAATGCATTCCGTGATGTTTCACATTGGAGTACATCAACAATCCCGACAGATTGTTCTCCGGAAGAGCCGGTAAGACCTTGTAAGGTAACCGTTCCCGATGGCAGTTCACTGAGTGCCGTTTTAGGTTCTAAGACTAACAGTGAAGTTTTAGCGATATCAGAAGGTTACAGACCGGAACCTTAATAGTGTTTAGCTAATAATTTGGGGTGGAAATTTCCACCCCATTTTTGTTTATGGATTTACCTTGGATTCTGAGGCATTCCCGTCATTTTTATAATGTCTTCAGGAATGGCTATGGCATAACGAAGATCGTTGGGTGGTAAAGTATGAGTTGTTCCATTTATGATTCTTTGCAAAGAAATTCCTGCGCCATCACGGTTATATCTTTTCAGATCTGACCATCGCAAACCTCGAAACAATAATTCCTTTCTTCTTTCTTTTAAAATAATATCCAATGCTTCATCCTGTGAATTGGCACTCATCGGAATATACGTTCCGGTTTTCCAACGTTTTTTTAACAATTCATTTAAGATCTGCATTGCCTTTGTTACATCATTAAGTCGTGCGTAACTCTCCGCTACATTCAGATAGATCTCGTCTGTTGCCAGGCAGGTCATTCTCGTAGCACCTCCTGAATAGTTCCCTTTAAACAATATTTGCTGGGCTGTATTCAATCTGAAATAAATGCTCTTTCTCAGATCATTATTATCATAAGTATTATACAGTGATTGCGGAATCTTAGCCATCGAGCTTGACAACAACTGAGAATACACCATAGAAGAATGCAGAAGCACTTCAGTATTCATTGATTTGATCGGATAAGAATCGGAAGGATTTAAGGTATTGAAATCTATGAGATCATTATGGATACCCAATGTCTGTTTTCCATATTCCAGGGCATTCTGATAATCTCCCATAAACAGATAGGTTCTGGAAAGATAGCCCAATGCGGTTGCTTTCGATGGGCGAATCAGTGCTATTTGCGTATCCGGTAATAACGTAGCTGCCTCCTTTAAATCATTAATGACTTGATTATAAGTTTCCTTTAAAGATGATCTTTTGGAAGGAATATTCATATCAGGATCTAATCTCAAGGGCAGCCCTAAATCTGTGTTGGCTGTGTTTCCATTGTATGCCAGGCAATAAACTTGGGCCGCTTCCAGATAAATGGCAGCTCTAAGAGCCAAGGCTTGTCCTTTTAAATTTTCTGCGCCTGCAATCTGATAATGGTCGATGTTATACAAAACCGTATTGCATACATTGATTCTTCGGTAGCAGCTTCCCCAGTCATTTTCATCACTGCTGGAAACTTCCCCAGGCTGCCAGGTATATAGCCTTTTCTCAAATTCATTGATGAGGTTACCGTAATCAGCATCTGTAATATAAATTTCATCCGCTGATATCTGACCGCTGATACTGTTTGACAGTACCGTATTGAATGTCCTGTCCATCAAAGCCTGATTATCTTCTAATGTAACAGGGGTCGCCAGTCTGGAATCCGATTTTTCATCCAAAAAATCCGAACAGCCTATGATGCTGAATAAGACACATAAGGCGAAAAGATTTAAAAATATATTTTTCATAATTGTAATTTTAAAATTGTGTTCTAAGCCCAATGGAATAGGTCGTTACAGGTTTTAAAGAGTAAGTTCCCCAATTGTAATCCGGGTCGATACCCGCTTTATTGGCCTTCCAGAGTATTCCCAGATTATTTGCCGATGCAAACAGTTGCAAATTTTGAATAGGTAGATTCGCTAAATTTTCTTTTCTGAAACTGTAGTTAAGGGTAAGATATTGCAAACGAATATGGTCACCTCTTTCCACCAAGACACTCGAACCGTTGTAAAAAGCATCCCTCGCTGAATTGGTTGTATATGGATTGGAAGGCACATTCGTCCATAGCTCATCACCAGGATTCTGCCATCTCTTGGCATAGTCGCTATGCCCGTCACGGCTCGAAATCAGGTCGGTGTAGTTGATAGAACTTCTTCTGAACCAATACCCGAACTTATAAGTGATGCCGACATCCAGCGAAAACTGTCTGTAGGCAACCGTGTTGATGAATGACCCGTACTTTGTAGGAATCGCTGATCCAAAGTATTCCAAGTCTTCAATTCCTTTAGCAGAGTTCAATATTTTAGTGTAATCTTTACTGACCTCTCCATTCAGATAGCCTTGGGGATCTCCGGTTTTTGGGTCAAGACCCGCCCATTTGTAGGCGAATACACCGTACACGGGAAGCCCGACTATACCGCTTATCGGAGCGATGGAACCTGAATTGACAACAAAGTTATTAGCAAAGGTGGTTGGTAAATAATAGTTGGTGACCTTGTCATTATAAATACTGAAATTAATAATACTGTTCCATTTTATAGCCTTATCGATATTTCTCGTTTTAAGCTCAATATCCAGACCATGACCTTTCATTCCGGCCACATTCCAGAGCATACTTTTAACTCCGGTGGTGTAATCCAATGGTGCCGTACCAAAGAGGTTGCTTCCTTCCTTTGTAAAATATTCAACTGAACCGATAATGATATTATTTTCAGCCCAAAGTCCAATCCTATATTCATCATTTTGATGGTCTCCCAGCGAAGGTTGGGATTATAAAATTTATCAATTCTTGCGGTATTTCCTCCCGTGTACACAGAAAGGTCTGTATCAAATAGTATCGTAGTCACGGCAACCATTGAGGGATCGATGTTTCCGTTAAAACCATAAGAGCCTCTTAATTTCAGGTAAGGAAGAAAACCGGAATTGTAAAAAGCTTCATTCGAAACATTCCAGGACAGACCAGCAGACCAAAAGGGATTCCATTGCTGATTGGTCTTCAATCCGAACAGATTACTTGCATCCTGTCTTACACTTCCGGATAATGTGTAGCGTTTATTATACGTATATGCAGCATTGGCGTACAGCGAAACAAAACGGATATTGGTTTCCCGAAGCGAGGTTCCTCTTTCGATGAAGTCCATACTTCCCGTTACAAAATTGGGGTATTGTTTGGTATAATCAATACCGGCAGTCGATAACGTATTGGTATTGTAACCGTAATACCTGTTATTATCATATCGGGTAATGGTTTCCCTGATCTCACCTCCTGCAATAGCACTTACGGAATGCTTTCCAAAGTTTCTATTGTAGTTCAATTGTCCTCTCAGGTTATTGACTGCTGTTTCAGACAGCCCCTTATCAAAAATTCCTCCTTTGGGAACGACAAAACTGATACTGCCGTCCGTATTCTTTTTTGCAAAATTATTCACGTAGTTTCTTGCATAATAACTCTGGTCATCATAGAGCGTGCTGCTTTCCCCGTTGTTGTGCTGATATTGATATTTGATATCGATATCCAAACCTTTGATGATTTTGTAATTCAAGCCCGCGTTGAGAATAAATTCGTTTGTTTTATTTTGAACGATATTATGCATCCAATCGGTCAACGGATAGTAATTCCAGTCCAAAAGTCCTGTCCCCTGCAAACTGTTTTTATAATCCTGATCTAGCATATGGTTCATCACCAGAGGATTTCCGGCATCATCTGCAAACTCCATATAGGGAACCTTCCAGTTATTCCGCATCGATATACTACTGTAGGCACCTCTGCCACTTTTTGTTGTTGTGTTTGTGTAGTACATTCCGGTGGTTACGGTCAGCTTTTCAGTTGGTTTCCAGATATTCTGAAAACGGGCATTCAAGCGCTCATACTTTTCACTTAAATTGCCTGTATTATCGTCATACCCAATAAATGATGTCCAGGATAATTTAGGAGTGCTTCCAAAAATATTGAGCGCATATTGCCTGTTTTCAAGTGGTTGGTACATATACTTGCTGTATTGATCTCTCACATCAATATTTCTTAATCTGTTGATCTTATTCATCGCATCATTATGGGAAAGAAGCCCTTGCTTTTCTTTATTTAAAATAGTAACCACCGGTGTTAAAGCAGGATGGCTGGAAGAATTGAGATCAGTATCATAATAGCCTTGATTAAAAAGCTTCATTTCTACATCGATGAATTCACTGCTGGATATCTGTCTGCTGTAATCTAAATCTGGCTTTGCGCTTAGAGTGGTGTTAGCTGTAAATTCCACAGATGTTGCCTGACTCGTTTTAGCAGCTTTGGTTGTGATTACAATAACACCATTGGCGGCTCTTGCACCCCAGATGCTCGAAGCGGCTGCATCCTTTAGGATTGTAACACTCTCAATGATGTTGGGGTTAATATTGCTGATACTTCCTTCGTATGGAAAATTATCGACAACAATCAGTGGATTTTTAGGACCCTGCATCGTGCTTAAGCCTCTGATCATTAGCTGACCATCTTCAGTCAGTCCTTTACTGACGGCTAGACCATTGGCTATCGCAGGTAGCCTGTCCATAATGTTAGTGGTCACCTGTTGCTGCAATAATTTATTATCCACGGATGAAAAGGAACCCGTAGATCTCTCCTTGGGAATTTTCTGATATCCGGTCGATAGTGAGACTTCTTCGATTTCTGTCACCTTCGCAGATAATGATATGGTAAGTTCGTTTTGCAATGGCAATTGAATATCTAATGACTGACTTTCATATCCCGCTTTGCTAATAAGCAATGATAATCGGGATTCACCGGTGGTCAGATTGAATATTCCGTTTTTGTCTGTATTGGTAACTGCATTGATGTTCTGGATGATCACTGCGACCCCGGATAAAGGTTTCCCTGTAGTACTTTCCGTTATTTTTCCGGTGACCGTGTGTTGTTGTGCGGCTATCAGGGAACTGAAACATATTACCGGAAATAGTATATAGTTTTTCATAATGTTTTTAATGATTAATATGATTTATCCTTTACCACCAGCATAGGCAGTTCCTTCTCGGTTTCAACTAACTCAAGGTCATAGGCGGAAAGTTCTTTTTGAATCGTTTTCAGGTCTTGAAAATTTGAGAACTTCAGATCTACTTTTCCCGGATAGCCCGTTTCATCTATTACGGGCAATGTGGTAACATTATTGGTCGCTTCTAAAGCGGACAGTAAATAATCAAGCGTGACATTTCGTAGTTGGTAAGGCGGTTTTAATACATCTCCGATGGATTCGCCACCTTTCGATGTCATCTTGTCAATATATGAAGTTCTTCTTAGAACCAAGCATATAACCGGTTTCTTTTCGATGCTGGCAACATAACTTGAATTTTCATTGACGTATCTCAGCATTCTGGAGTATAGATTTTTCGCTTCTTCTTTTGGCACAATGTATTCGACGCTGTACAGCTTCTCAAAATTTCCACCTGTTGTTGTATTGAAATCAATAACTTCAGGATTTTTTACCAGATTGATCAGACGTTTATCCGAAAACTTATCTCCGAACTCACGAAATAATTCATACGAAATACCTCTGTAGATATTCATCAGTGAAAAATTGGTAAACTGCCGTCCGTAGACAATTTCGCCATCTCTATGGAACCCGGAACCAAATGGGATCGCTCGTATTCTTCCTTTAGCGAAAAGGTTATAGCCTACAATACTGCTGAGCTTTTCCAATTCAAAATTCTCAGAGAGCATCAGTGGACGTTTTCTATCTATCTGAATTACCGTCTGTAAAGAAGATGTTTTATTTTTCAATACCTCTGTAATGGTTTGTTCATTGACCTGTCCGCCATCGGTAGTATTAATGATCTTTCCGTCTTTTATCCAGACAATAAAAGGGACTGCTGTGTGAGGAAACATCTGGGTGAGTATTTTATCATCCACTACCGATACAACATCTTTGTAACGTTGTCCATTGTTCGAGGCAAAGAATTTTTCTATTGTAGCTCGGTTTTGGTCGGTGACTGCTATTATATTGATCTTATCACTGAATTTCTTTTTCAGCTCTTCCATTTCCGGGAATTTCTTCAGGCAGGCACTGCACCAGGTAGCCCAGAAATCCAGAAGAATGAGTTTATTTTTATCTGAATTAAAGTTGAAGGTTGTTTGTGGATGATTCACCACCTGAAAAGAGGTGGTCCAGAAATTGTCAGGTAGAGGTTCTCCGACTTTAACAGGCTTGTTCTGTGCAAAGGAGGTGGTAGCGGCCACAAGAGTAAAAACGAGGGATAGGATTCCCCTGCAAAAGATATTTTTCATACTTTTGAATAGGTTTTAATGATTATTAATAACTTATTATGCTCTTTCCGTTTGGTCGCCAAACTTGTGCGGAAAGGGCTTTTCATTTAGTGTGATGATATTTCTAAGTACTGTTTTCCATTCTCTGATTTTTTAATTGATAGTTATTGCTTCTTTTGATTTCTTCTTTCCAGGATAAGGTGTGCCGCATCCAGCATTTTGGTGAGGTTAATGAACGGGTTGATAAGGCTGCTTTCCTCAGCATTTTTAAATACTCCCATTGAGAAGTAGACTGCAGTAGTTATATAGTAATCGAAATCCTTTATGCTGTATTCTTCAAAAGCATTTTGGAAGACCAGGATTGGGTTTAGGTATTCCTCATCCGAAAGGGAAGCCTGCATCAATGGAGAACGCTTCTCAGGATTACTGTTGATTTCCCAAGTCCATTCCTTCAGCCTGATTGCATAGCACGCACGCACGAAGGATCGCAACGCCTGATGAAAATGGAAGATCGCTGAAGAGTCTTCATTGATCGCATTTTTCTTTTTCCCGGCATAGATCATAATGTTGTTGAGCATCTGTTTGGCAATAACCAGGTCGTTAAAATGGAAGAATGATTCAATAATTTTTATCCCGGAATGTTTCCTGCTGCCTGACCAAAATCGGGCTTCAAAGTCTATCCTTTTATTTTTCAATCGTTTCTGTTTAGTTTTAGTGACCGCATAGGAGGAAACCTTGGAAATCTTTCATACAAAGCTCCCTGCCCATACAAGCCAAAAATTAATATGAATGAAAATTATGTCCCGTGAAAGCTGTAAAGCCGCAATGGTTGCGCTGCCATTGTATCTGTCCTAATCTGATACTGTATTTTGTAAAAGCAGCTTAGAGAAGTGTAGAGATAGCGGACTGCATGTGAAAATAAAACGGCGTGGAACTCTACAATATCCGTAATAGAGGTACTGGTATACCTTGGAAACAGATAAGAGAGCTCACGCCTAGGTCGTGAGCTTAATACTTATCCTCCTGTTTCCTAAAAATTACCAGTTTTCTATTACAAGATTCTAAGCAATAGCTTCTATTATTCGTTGAAGTATCGCAAAGTTACTTTACAGTAACTTATTTAGCAAATATAATAAAAATAATCAAAACGTCTTATAAGTCTCTATGAAAAATATAATTATTTCCAAAATTTACTAAATGTATAAATGGAACTCTGAAGAAATAAAAAGTCAAATCGGAATTATTTTTAAACTATACCGATTAAGAAAAGGATTATCACAATTCCAACTAGCAAATGAGGTAGATCTTTCTAAAGATTACATTGGTAGAATAGAAAGAGGAAAAACAAATCCAACAGTTGAAATTATTATCAGTATTTGTAATTTTTTAGACATTGATATAATTCAAGTTGTTTCTAAATTAAATCAGAGCCAGCTTAATTCAATTATAAGCGAGACAGCACTTTTAGAAGAAAAATCTAAAAATCAAAATAAGAGAAAATCCTAACTCTAGTTAGGATTTTTTAGTTTTACGAAAAACCGTAAATTTTTGAAATATAGTATTTTGTATATTTGAAAATTAAAACTAATATCATGAATTGGCGTACTCAAAAAATTGGAATAATTGATCATCATAAGGAGACTGATTTTGGAACACAGCCTATAAGAGTCTTACATTGGATGATTGTTTATATGTTTAATAATACTCATCCAGACTTTTTTCAAAATTTACAGAATTTAATAAAGGAGGGGAAATTTAATTCTCAACTTGATTTTCAATTTGGAGAAATTCCTATAATGATCGATAGAACTAAATATCGGACGCCTTATGCAAATGGAAAAAGTAAACAGATTGCCATTCACGAAACATTTCTTTCATATTTATGGTGTGTTACTTATGCAGTATATGTTACTTACTTAGAAGAAATTGATTATCCAAAAATTAATAAGTTAAATAACAGAACAATATACCCAATAAGTAAGGAAAATATTGCGAAAGCACAGGAGATGTTTGATTATGCTAAACTTTTAATTGTGGATTTTTTACCTTGGAATAAAGAAGAGCAACCTAATCCCGAGAGGTTCCTAGCAGAAGAAAGAACATATATTGAGCAGGTAAACTGCTTTTATACAGATGCTGTTAAATTTATTTTTTGTCATGAATTAGTTCATTTAGACCTTCATATCGATAAGATTAATGAAGAAACTCCTGACAGCCATTATCTTGAATATGAGATTGAAGCGGATAATAAAGCCATTGAGAATATAAAAAAAGGAATATCCAATTCTTCTAATCCATTTGATATAGCAAAAAAAAGTGTTGTTACAATTGGTACTTTAATCGGAGTGCTATCTATATTCTTTTTTAAAGCAACCACTGAAGGTAAGCAACATCCTAACTCTGAGGATAGACTAACAAATGTTCTTGAAAGATTTGAACTTGATGAGCATGATGAGGCTTGGGCAATTGCATGTGTGGGACTGAAATTTTGGGATAATCAATTTGGTCACAATTTTGAATGGTCAGAAAACCCAAAATCCTATAAAAATGAGTATTATAAGATTATATCACAAATAAAGAATAGAAGCTAAAATTCCAAATATTTAAAATTTTATTTATTCTTGAGTGATGAGAAAACATTATTTATAGATAATTTTTGGTCATAATTTTAGGCGCTACATAAACATTAATAATAAGAACATACACAATTTAGATGGACGAGATTTATGAAAAACTGGAAAATATAAGTTTAACCAGCAAAAGCACATTGGAAGTAAGAGATTATCTAAATACAATCAAGTTTGATTTGATTGAGAAAAATAGATTGTCGGAGGCGGAAATGTTGCAGTGGGAAACCGATACTTTCCTATTTAATATCAATAAAAATAAATTATCCGGATGTTTTTTAGGTACTGATGAAAAAGGCTTGCAAACCGAATATCCTTCATTAAAAACTTACAGTGAAAAAATTTTTAATTATCTTAAAGAGAGATTATCTGCATGTAAATCACCTTTTCTAAAAAGTAGATATGGGCATTTCCTATGGTTGTCGCCAGCTAAAAATATTTCTTTTGCAATTACTGCAGTCGATTCATATCTAGAGTGCATTATATTAATTGAACAACTCGATTTAACCTATCCCGAAAAATATTTTGGATTGCAGTTAATAGATACTTTACAAAATTTATTTGCGCTTTCAACGTCAATAAATTACAAGGTGGAAGAAGTAAAATCTGAAGTGAAAAGAATGATAAAAAATTACCCTCTTGATTCAACATCCAGCTTTGTAATGAGACTTGACTTAACAAAGTTGATGTTAGAAAATAAGAAATTTTCTAATGAAGATTTTAGAGGGATATGTGGTGTAATTGAAAAAGTGGTAGTCATAAAAAGCAAAAATGACAGAGAGCAAGCAATAACACTATTGCAGCAAATAATAAAAATAAGAAAAAAATTAGGATTAAAATATGATAACTACGAAAGAAAGATAGGCAATCTTTGGTATTTAAAATCTAAAGAAGACGGACAAATTAACATTGTTGCTTGCAAATTTTTAGAAAAAGCAATATATCAATACAAAAAAGTAAAAGATAAAAGTCGTGTTGTATTTCTGGAAAAACAATACAATAAATTAAAAAAAGATATACAGCTTTTTCAATTTGGGGAAGAAATAGATGTCTCAGAATATCATAGAAATTTTGAGATAATTTCATCAAGAATATCTTCACAAAGTACTGAGTCAATAATTTCTATATTGATGCTCGATGACTCGTTGTTACCAAGTTATAGTAAGATGGAACAGCAAGTTGAAAATGAAAAAGGAAAGTATCTTTTCAAAGAATTATTTTCAAATTCAGTTATAGACGCTAATGGTAACACCGTTCAGCATTATGATGATGAAAGCGAGAAAAAGTACTTTGATATTTTACAAAATTATAATTACCATATTCAATTAATAACCCTTCCGCTATTTCATCACATATTCTATGCATGCGTCAAAAAACAAAAACTATCAGCTAAATCAATACTGCAATACTTATACGACCATTCTTGGCTTGGAGTAGAGATGGAACTATCAACAACAGGTCAGCGCGAAAAAGCCTATAATTGGCTTTCTCTTCTAGCCCCGGCTTTAAACGAGTTTTTTATTAATATTGAATTCTATCTTACAAATTCTCAGTCCTTTCCGAATTTCATACTATGTGTAGACAGTCTTTCAACAAAGATTGAAGGTATGGTAAGAGATATTTGTGAGTTTAAAGGAATTATTCCCTTTGAGTTTAAGGTTGACCACCAAGGAAGAACTATCTCATTTCAAAAAGATATTCATAAGTTACTGAACGAAGAAGAGATCATCAACTTAATTTCCAAAGATGATTTGCTGTTGTTAAAATATGTACTTATTGAAAAAGCAGGTTATAATCTAAGACACAAAGTTGCACATTCATTAATGACATTTGATGAATATAATATTGGACAAATGTTTTTATTGGTTGTCTGTGTTCTTAAATTAGGTAAATATAATTTTGTTGAGAAAAATAAATAAATCCTAACTTTTTTAAGTTAGGATTATTGTTATTATTATGTCTCTAAATTAGTTCTTTTTATTAAACCTAATTCCAATCCTATATCCTGGTATAATTTTGAAAAGGGTCTTTTATGTATTTCTTCAATATCAGTATAATTACCTAAAATCATCCTATCAATTTCATTCTCACTAAAGGATAGCCCTTTATCTCTGTATTTACTCAAATAATTCCGATAGGTTTCTGAATATTTGATTTTACTCTTTACCACTAATTCTACCACATGGTCAGAGTGTAATTCATATAACTCTTTCAATTTAAAAATATCCAAATGTCCTGGAATTTGTTTTTGAAATTCCACCTTGACAGAATTCTTATCTAGCAGAGTGCTCAAAATCTTACCCGAAATTGGCTTAAATGTAAATTTAAAATCTTCATTTTTAAACAAATAAGGATTTTTTAAACCATATTTTATAGGATCTTTTTCTGCCTTTGCATCAAAACCATTGCATGTCTGGCAACTTGGAATAAGATTGTAAAATGACATTGCTAGAATTGGGTATTTTGTTTTAGGATAGAAATGATCAATTTGTGGCTTGATTTCTTTGCCCTTTGCCAAGTAATAAATGTAATTTCTGTTACAGTAGGGACAAGTATCTATATTTATACTTGCAATAAAACCATATTTTGAGAATTTTTTATTATCATCATAACAGCTTGAAACAAAAATATTGTACAGAATCAGATTGGAATCCGAGTTTGATTTAAAAAAATCAGGATAAAGACGTTTCAGACTGCTAATAATTCCTTGAAGGGTTTCAGGTGGTGCCGTTATTAAAATCTTTAAATTATCTTCAACTATTAATGATTTAAGATATAACTTTAAGTTGACATCTGCTTTAATTAAAATATCACCTTTCCTTATCCCATTTTTGAGAACATTATTTATTCTTTTAATTAAAAAATCTTTTATTGCTAAAAAGTGTGAATTAGCAATTGTTTCGTTAAGATTAAGGCTTATCATCTTGTTTTAGTTTTAATAGTTCTGCTTCTAATTCTTCTATTCGTTTTTGTCTGTCAAATGCTAGATAATACATATCTAATAATTTGTTTTTTAGAAAAATTTCCCCTACAAGATTTATGCTTTTTAGTAATTCATTTTTTTCATTTTCTGAGCTATCTTTTAAATTTTCTTGATTTAATTGTTCAATAATTTTATTAATTTTTTGTAAAGCAAATTCACCCACAACACCATCTTTCAAGAAGAAATTATGAGCTAATAGATCGTGTATGTTTGCACCAAATGTATTATAAGACTTCTCTAAATTTTCTGGTTTAGCATTATCATTTAAGAATAATATATTTTGTTCAGGTATATCTGATAGAATAAAAGGGGAATGAGTAATAAAAAGGAAATTAATATTTCTTATGCTTTTGAACTTTATGCTACCTAACAGGATAAGTAAATCATTTAAAAATAATCGTTGATACTCGGGGTGAAAATAGAGTTCTATTTCATCTAAAAATACATTTATATTTTTATAATTATAGGTCGGAGTAATATTTATTCCAGACAAAGCTTTCATTTTTGACTTTGCTTCAGGTTGAACAGAATCAATATTTTTGAGATGATAGACAATAGAACTGATTATTGAGTTTTTCTGATATTCACCTGAACTTAATTTACTAATATTAATATCAGTACCTCCAGAATAAACTGATCGTAAGAAGATATCAGTTTGGAATATTCTAGGTGGCAGATAATCTAATCTATCTACTTTACTCTCACTTCTGGTTACTTCATTAATAGCTTCATTCAACTCCTCTATATTCACAAAATCAGTTGTTTCAACATATTTCTTATATAATTTGATTAATTTACTGTAAGATGCACTGAAACATAATTCCAATATTTTTTTTGACTGTCGTAATTTTAACGATATATGAGAATTGTCTTCATCAACTACTTTTGTTAAAAACTCCGTATGGGGATTAATTGTATTTTGCTTGCTTAAACTTAATTTTGAAGCAAATCCCACAATTGTATCGCCTCTATTATATACAAGATATTTGGGATAATTAATAGATTTGTAACTTTTCACCAAGCAGTAATAAAAAAGTGATTGTTCTAAATGATATTTTTTATATCTAAAAATATTGTCATTAACTAACTTAAAATGACTTTTCCAAAAATTGAAATAAATAGTAAGAATTTGAAACAAATTGTAAGTGAAAAAATTAAAGTTTCCTGTTTCCTCAATAATAAATTTTATTTTATTTTTAAGTTTATCATCTTTAATCTTCATCAAGCCATCATAAACTAGCACAAAATCGAGGTTTGGAATTGATGTAGAGTCTTCTGTTAATAATCTGCTGAAATTTGCTAAAGTGACCAGCGTTAAATCAGTAAATGTGCCTGTATCCTTAACCAAAAAGGGACGAGTTTTTTTCTTCTGAACAATTTTTTTAAATTTTAAAAATAAGAGTTGGTTTTGTTGTAAAAAATTATAATAATCATCAATCAGTTGTATCATTTTCGATTTGCTAACTTGGGATAAATCTGAAACCAATAAACTTTCAACCTCTTTATATTGATTGCGCTCAAGATTACGAGAAGTTATTATCTTATCTATATAAACTTCTAATGCATCTTTTTCATTAAAAGTTAATTTTATTTTATCCGCTACAAGATCTTCTGTTAAATGAAATTCATTGTTGGCTTCATCTAATATTAAGCTCAATAATCTTTGACTTATTAAATATTTTTCGTTTCTAATATTAACTTGTCCTCCTTCTCTAAATGGATGTAGCACAATTGGTGTCTGATAACCATCATTTTTATGAAAAATTTGAGTTAACCAAGACTCCTTATCATAATTTTCATTTTTAGAATCTTGATCCTTAAGATAAACTGACTCCTCGATGTAATCGCCATCGTCTAAACCATATAACGAATAGTTGACATACATTGAAAAAAATAAATCCTCCAGTTTTAGAATTTCTTCTCTGTACAAATCTGAATTTTGTTCTTTTGTAGAATCATATATAGGATTTCCTTCTTCAAAAAATTTTGCTGTGATACTATAATAATCTCCCTTTTTTGTGATTTTTCTAGAGTCTACATGGATCATACATGTTTTGCCATTTATTTCAAAAAATAAATCTGCATGTAAATTTTTTACAAACATTAGTTTTTCTGTAACACTTCCAATCTTATATTGCTTATAAAAATTATTTAATATTCTGATTAAAAGTTCAACTATTGAACTTTTTCCATTACCATTCTTACCGACAATAGCCTGAACATTAATGTTTTCTAATGTTGAAAATTTATTCTTTGAAAAGAAAAAATTTTCAGGAATCTGCTTTTTACCTCTTCGTGAAATCTTTTCTGTTTTGTAATCAAACGAATAATTACTATCGATAGGATAAAACAATTCTGGTAATAATTTTTTTAATATGTCAGCACTACAGCCTGTTAGCGCTCTTACACCTATTATTTTAAAACTCACGCTGGTTATTATTTTATGTATAATTGAATTTACAAATTAAGATTAATATATTTAACCTAATTGACGGTTAATTATTACAGGAAAACAATAGTGCATAACACGAAACACAATAAAAATACATACTTGAATATAACAAGAAGCAATAAAATCATATTATTACAGTCTTTTTAGTCTATCATAGAAGTTATCAAGAATGATTTTACTTTATAAAGTGATTAAAATTGTAAAGTAAGTTCAGTAAAAATATTAATTGAAAATTTTGTTTGACTTTTTATTTCTGGTGTTTACGGAAATCCGTAATGAATTCCTGTAACGTAGTTTTAAATTTGTTGATAATTAAAATTATTAACAATGAAAAAATTATTACTTTATTTTGTATTGCTTTTATCAGTAAGTTCATGTACAAATTATTACACTGTTCTGCTACAGGAAGATGCTCCTCTGTACTCCAGAATTAATGACAGTACTTCGGTCACGATTATTCCCAAAGACACAAAAGTATACTTATCTTCAAAAACCAATAAGAAAAACTACAGAAAACTAAAGTGGGGAAATTATTATGGTTTTGTTTTCAATCCAAATTACACTTCTTATAACTCTTACATTCCAGCTAAAAGCTACAATACGACTACACCTTCTTACAATTATATGCCAAGCACAAGTAGCGGGGGAACAGTTCATGTTAAAGGCTACACTAGAAAAGATGGAACTTATGTAAGTCCTCATACCAGAAGTGCACCTAGAAGAAGGTAATGAAAAAACTCAATGAAGTAGAAATCCTAATTCGAGATATTACTTTGCTATGGAGTGCAAAGAATATACTCTGTTTTAAATTCAGTGAAAATACTGATTGGCAATTTAAAGTTGATATGTACTTTTGTCATTTGCGAAAATTATTGAATTTGACTTTACTTATTTAACTATATTTGGTTAATAACAGATAAAAATGAATTTTTGACAACTAATTGATATATTATTTATGAGTAACCATGACCCCATACGTCAATCCAAATATTTGCGACAAACTTTATCTCAAGACAAAAAGCCTGTCGGTTTTTTCATTTCAGCAGGATGTCCATTAGCCGTTACAATGCCTGAGGGAAAATGGCCATTGATTCCTGATGTAGCTGGCTTGACTAAATATATTAAAGATGAAATAGACAAAGAGAAAACTGTTATTGGTGATAATCCACGGAGTTTAGCAAATGCATATGACCAACTTATAGAAGAAGTAGTAAAAACAGGGAAGACCAATCCAAACATTGAGGATATTTTAAGCTTTTTGAGAGGCATGATGCAAATCGCTAAAGGGGCTACTGATATTAGAGGGTTTTCCGAAACTGAATTGCAAAATCTTGAGAAAATAGTTTGTCAGAAAATAGCTGAAAAATTGAATGTAGAATTACCTGATAATAAAACGCCTTATCACAAATTAGCTAAATGGGTAAATAATATTGACCGGGATACTCCTATTGAAATATTTACTACTAATTATGATCTGCTATTAGAAGAAGCATTTGAGTCTTTAAAGGTTCCTTATTTTGATGGATTTGTAGGTACGAGATTTCCTTTTTTTGATTTACGGGCCGTTGAAGATAATTTGATACCCAATCATTGGACAAGACTATGGAAAATCCATGGATCTATAAATTGGTACCTGAAAGAGAATAAGGATGTTTATCGTTCCACCAGTTTAAAAGAATGTGATTCGTATATCATCCACCCTTCGCATCTTAAATATGATCAGAGTCGTAAGATGCCTTATTTAGCGTTAATTGACCGATTGAATAAATTTCTAAGACAGAATTCAGCGGTTTTGATATTATCCGGCTATTCTTTTAGTGATGATCATTTGAATGATACAATCCTAAATGCATTAAGAGCGAACCCTACGGCTATGGTAATTGCTTTATTGTTTGGAGATTTAACTACGACCGCACAAGAAGAGGGCGATGGAGGTGAAATGATAACCAAAACAATCATTAACTATGGAAAAGCTCTTGAGTTGGCAGAAAACAGATCTAATCTAAGTATCTGGACGTTCGATGAGGCTGTGATTGGTGGGCTAAGAGCAAAATGGAAACCTACGAAATTAGACTATGGTGCGGAAGAAAATATAGGTAATGCAGTAAAACAAAAGCAAATAGCTGTCAAAGATGAAGAAGGAAAAGAAACAGATGAAAAGATAACCAAATATGAATTTCATCTTGGAGATTTTGCTGTATTTGGAGACTTTCTACAAGAATTAATTGGTAAAGAACAGTTTAAAATAGAGCAGGATGCCGTTTAAATCTACTTATTTAGGAACAATTCAAGATGTTAGTGGTACCTCACTAAGTGTTGCATTGGATAATACGGCACCATCTGGTCTTACTTATGTGGATGGAGAAGGTTATCGAATTGGTCAGATTGGTTCATTTGTAAAAATTCCTATTGGTTATATTGATTTATTTGGTATTGTTACACAAGTGGGTGCCAGTGCAGTTCCTGAAAATCAGATATTGGCGCAACCTTATGGGTATAGATGGATCAAAGTGCAACTTATCGGAGAAGGACAACGAAACGGCTCCTTCCAAAGAGGAATTTCCCAATATCCTACTATTAGCGATGAAGTTCATTTGGTTTCCGAAAATGATCTGAAAAACATTTATGGACAACCGGATAAACCTTATTTCGTCAAAGTTGGTCATATAGCAGGAGCAGAATCTATTCCAGCATTAATTGACATCAATAAATTAATTACTCGTCACTCTGCTATTGTAGGGACTACTGGCTCCGGAAAATCAACAACCGTTGCAAGTATTTTAAATGCAATTTCTGATCCGGTTAAATATCCATCAGCTAGGGTAATAGTATTTGATTTGCATGGTGAATATGGCCACGCCCTAAAAGACAGGGCAAATATTTTCAAAGTAAATGCAGATAAAACGGCTGGAAGTGTTGAAAAAGATTTATTTATTCCTTTCTGGGCATTGAACTTTGAAGAGCTAGTTGGAATTAGTTTTGGACAATTTAGCAGTGAAAAAGACTACAACACTGTTTTAGAGAGAATAACGAAAGCTAAATTCAAAAGTTTAGAAACCTATCCAAAAAATGGAATAGATACTGATTCACTAAATGTTGATTCTCCTATTCCATTTAGTTTAAATCATCTTTGGCATGAACTATATACTAAAACATTAGGCAAATTTTATCCAGATAAAGCTGGTAAACCATTAGCTTTTGAACTTGATGATGACGGTAAAGAGATGAAGGGAGATCCAATCAAAGCTCTTCCGCCAGTTTTTAAACCTGTAAATACTAATACTGCTAACGGAGACCGTGTTCAACATCCTACAGATTCACCATTAGCGAATAGTCAACAACTACATTCTTTAGGTTCAAAATTAAGAATTCCCCGATTTGATTTTTTATTTAAACCAGGCGAATGGACTCCTACAGAAGATGGTAAAATAGAGAAAGATCTGGATTCCTTAATCCAAGAATGGATAGGAAGTGATAAACCAATTACTATAATGGATTTGTCAGGTGTTCCAAATTCTATCCTTAATACCATCATAGGAGTTTTATTACGAATCATTTATGATGGGCTTTTTTGGGCAAGAAACTTATCACAAGGAGGACGAAACAGACCATTATTGTTGTTAATGGAAGAAGCACATAATTATTTGAATAACGAAGGAAGTGCATTGCCGGTAGTACAAAAAATAGTGAAAGAAGGTCGTAAGTATGGTATAGGTGCTATGATTGTAAGCCAAAGACCTTCAGAGGTGAATTCCACCATTCTTTCTCAATGCGGGACATTCTTTGCCCTACGATTGGCAAATGCTACAGATCGAGGACATATAACAAGTGCAGTAACGGATAACTTAGAAGGATTGACCAGTATGTTGCCTATTTTGCGGACTGGTGAAGCTATTATACTCGGTGAAGCTGTAAAACTGCCAATGCGGACATTAATTGATGCTCCACCTAAAGACCGGAGGCCAGATAGTCAAGACCCTATCATCTATGATGAACAAGGAAACGACAATTCAATACATCCTGGGGGTTGGGGAAGTAAAATGGAAGAAAATCCTAATTATAAAGAATTTGTAGAGACTTGGAGAGCCCAAAGTCCATTCATTAAATTAACAAATAAATCAAAAACTATGAACAGAGAATCAGTTTCATCGTCTAACATCGCTTCAGTAGGTTATGATGCCAACTCGCAAACACTAGAAGTCGAATTTTTAAATGGTGGTGTATATCAATACTTTGATGTACCACAGCATGTTTATGAAGATTTTATGTTAGCAGATTCTAAAGGTCAGTATCATGCTCAAAATATTAAGGGAGTATATCGCTACTCCAAGGTTTAATATTGATAATGGAAAGATATAGAAATTTAGGAGGAGATTCAGGCGTCTCCTCTTATGAAATAGGTGCTGATTATATCATTGTAAAGTTTTCAGGCTCCTTTCACACTTACCGATATAGCTATAGAAAAGCAGGTCAACAACACGTGGAAACTATGAAAAGGTTAGCCAGAGGTGGTAGTGGTTTGAACAGTTACATTAACCGACATGTGAAAAATTTATACGATTAATACTGTAATTATATGAGATCAAAATTACTAAAAATATCTTTTGGAAATTTAGGTTGTATCGGTAATGAAGGTTTATCAGTCAGTCTTGATAACATTCTATGTCTTGTTGGTAATAACAATGCTGGTAAGTCAACTGTATTGAGAGCTTATGAATTAGCTGTTGGTGCTCAAACATACTCTTATGATAAGGACTATTGTAAAAGATCCGATCAACAAAATACCTATGTAGAAATCGCAGTTCACATACCGGAAGGAACAGCTAATATAGCTGAGAAGTGGAAAGAGAAACAAGGGGATTTATTAATTGTAAAAAGCAGATGGGAATGGGATAAAAATGGTTCTAAGACAAGAAAAACGTACGATCCCGAAACTCAAGAATATTCAGATGATGGTAATGCTGCGGGTCTGGATAATGTTTTTAACAGCCGATTACCCGTGCCTTTTAGAATAGGGGCACTGGAGAATCCTCAAGCAGAGTTAAAGAATCTATTGAAACTTATAGTTGATCCAATCGCAGAGAATTTACGGTCACATTTAGATAATAAAGAATCTGAATTAAGTAAGGCGTTAGAGATATTTACTGGGCACGCTCAAAAGCCAGTAGAAGAGCATAAAGAGATTATTGAAAAAATAAGCCAAAGAATGACTAATAGTCATAACAAAATCTTCCCAAATCTATCTATTGATTTAAATATAGGGATGTCAGACTTGAAAGTTGACCCTCTTGATGCGTTGATTAAAGGGTCTAAATTAAATATCAAGGAATTTGAAGAAAATATAGACTGGGATCAGCAAGGAAGCGGTTCTCAGCGGGCATTATTTTGGTCATTATTACAGGTTCGCTCAAGGCTACAGGCAGTAAAGAGTTTTAAAGCAGATAATGAAAAGAAAATAAAACAAATAGAAAAAGACATTAAGAAGCTTGAAAGTGAAAAGGAAAAAGCAAAAACTGATGCAACGAAACAAACGAAGCAAGAAGCGATTGATGAAAAGACAAAAGAATTAGAAAATGCACAAAAGATTGAGGCAGAAAAAGCAGTAGATGATAGAAATAATGAAGTAGCATTACCAGGTTATATGTTGCTAATAGATGAACCAGAGATAGCTCTTCACCCAAATGGAATAAGAGCTGCATCGAAATACCTTTATGAACTGGGTAACGATCCATCTTGGCAAGTTATGCTTACTACCCACAGCCCTCTTTTCATTAATCCTTTCGAAGACCATACGACAATAGTTCGATTATCAAGAAATGAGGGTAATCCAACTCCAAATACTTATCGGTCTGATGAGATTAAATTTTCAGAAGAGGAAATTGAAAACCTAAAATTACTTAACAATTTTGACCAAAACCTTTCTGAAATGTTTTTCGGTCAATATCCTGTTCTAATTGAAGGTGATACTGAATATGCTGCGTTTGACACAATTATGAGAATGGATACCGGTAAATACCACGTTAATGGCCGACCAATACTAATAAGAGCTAGAGGAAAATATACAATCATTCCTTTGATAAAAATGCTGACGCATTTCAAAATAGATTTTTCTGTACTCCACGATACTGATTACCCAAAGAATAAAAAAGGGAATATCAATAATGTATGGACAGGAAATCAAGACATTTATGTTGAGATAATGAATGCGAGAAAATCGGGTCTGAGAATAGTTCATAGAGTTTCTATGTCAACATTTGAGGTATCTCACGATAAAATCGAACTTGATGAGGATGGAAACTATAAATCTTCATCTGCAAAAGATAAACCTTGGATGATGTATCAAAAGATAAAAGCTGAAGAACAAGTAAAAGAATCGGTTGAGGCAATCTTGGATGATCTTATTGATGCTACATGTAAGGAAGAACCATTTGATAAAGTTTTTTCTGAGGGTTTAGTAGAAGAGTTTCAAAAATGGGTAGGAGAAAAAGGTATACAGGATATGAGATTTGTAGTATAAATAAAAAAATAGATTAAGATGTTACGGATAAACCAACAGCTGAAACGCTTAGAGATAAAAGAATTCGAAATTGAAAATCAAATCGTTTTCAACTATTTTGATAATCTTCCGGCTACAGAACGGGATGAAAAATTACTCAGGGCTATTTACATCGGTGTGCTGGCACTAATGGAAGACCGTATATCTGCATTTCTTTCCAAAACCAGTAATGAACTGGGAACAGAACTGGAAAGCCTGAAGATGATCTTTGATATGAAAAAAGAACTTTTTTACAAATCAACTATCAAAGGTATTTTGGCTGAAGATGAAATTGCGGAGTTTCTAAATAATTATTTCCAGGAAAAAAGATTAAAGGATAAAGCCTTTCTAACAGGGAATATAGCGGGTAACATCCCTAAAAATAAAACAGGTGATATCATTTGCGAAATAGACGGTAGCCAGAATTTGAAAATTGCGATTGAATGTAAATTTGATAAAAGCATAAGACTCGGAGATATTGACACTAAGGAAGTATTTACTAGGAAAACAGATACAGCCTGGAGCCAGTTATTAGAAGCTCAAGCAAATAGAGACGCTAAGGTAAGTCTGATTGTTTTTGACATATCTTTAGTTGAGAATTCAATTATTAAAAATTTTGAAAACGTAGGTTACATTCCGGGAATTGGTTTTGTAGCAATTATAAACTCTCAAAAAGGCGATTATTCTAATTTGGCAATTGCTTATATGTTGGCAAGAGATATCGCATTAAACGCTAAAGAAGTTGAATTAGATAAAGATTTATTAGCAGTGCTTGTAAACCGTATCATTAAAGATATTAACGAAATCACAACTATAAAAAATTTAGTTTATAATAACATTGATAATAATAAAGAAATTCTAAAACAATTAGAAAAATCAATACTGTTGATGGAGTTCAATCAGAAGTATTTAAAAAAATTCTTAGAGGATGGAACACTCACTAAAAAAGATTTGTTGGACTATTATATGGCTGACGACATAAAAGACAAATTCAAGATTATCGAAAAAGAAATTACTGAAATTTAATAATATGTCAAACGAAGATAGTAATCCAGAGTCAATATTTAACGGTTCAAAAAGTTATTTGGAGAAAAGCTTTTTGGAAGAATTGAACTACAAAATATGGTCCACCAAAGGAGCAAGGTTTGAAGCTGATAAAAGGCTAAAAATAATTTCTAGAATGTCTAATATAAGCCTTGCAATATTATCAGCTTATCTAATTATTGCCGGATTGATCTCTGTGTATAATATTAAATCAAATCTGGATTTTGATTTCATTAACTATATTGTAACAGCTTTAAGTATCATACTTTTAGTACTGTCATTACATGAAAATGCTCAAGACTATAAATTAAGAGCAAACAATTTTCATAGTTGTGGTTTAGAACTGTCTATTTTGTATGATCAATTAAGAATCTTTAAAACACTTAGTACAGTAAAGACTTTGGAAGAAAAGGAAAAATTTGCTAAACAACTATCTAAAGATTATAATATAATTCTTAGCAAATACGAAAATCACATATCAATTGACTATAAAAATTTTCAATTAAATCACAGAGAATATTTTACTAAAATTGATTCATATAAGAAATGGCAAATTATCATTAGTAATTATTGGATTAGATATGGTTGGTATACTCTTATTATTTTAGGTGTCCCATTATTATTAATCACTGTTTCTATTTTTACAATTAAATAATTTCCTCATTGAATGTCTAATATTTACTTAAACGATCAGCCAGTAAACTTAAGAAATAATGACCGTTTTTCACGCTATGAATTTTCCAAAAGAATAGCCCAAACCATAATCAACCGTAGCGATTCGACTGGCATAACAATCGGAATTTATGGACAGTGGGGCGAGGGAAAAACAACCGTTTTAAATTTTATTATAGAAGAATTAAAAAATGATAAGGATATCCTTATTCTAAATTTTAACCCATGGAGATATACTGATGAAGAGAGTTTGCTTAAAAGCTTTTTGGAAAAAGTAGCAAATTTAATTGATTACCAATTGAATACAAATAAAGAAAAATTTGGAGAATTTCTAAATAAGTACGGAAGCATTGGATCATTATTTGGCTATGACGCAAGCCCTATAGGAAAAGTTATTTCTGAAAAAAATATTGAAACACTTAAAGAAAGAGTCAATGGGGCGCTTAGTGCTGGTAATAATAAACTTGTAGTAGTAATTGATGATATAGACCGTCTTGATAAAAATGAGATCTATTCCGTATTCCGACTTGTAAAACTTACTGCAAATTTTGAAAAAACAACATATCTTTTATCATTTGATGAAAAGATGGTTTCTAATGCTATTGGAGAAAGATTTGGTGAAAATCGAGAATCAGGAAGCAATTTCTTAGAAAAAATCATTCAAGTGCCTCTTAAAATACCACAAGCAAGAAAAAGTTCGCTATACAGTTATTTTATAAGTTTACTTGATAAGGTTATAGATGACAACAAAATCAATATTAATAAAGATCAAGCAATTGATTTTACAACACAATTTAACGAAAGTATTTTACTCCGTTTAAGCACTCCTCGATTGGCAGTAAGGTACTGTAATGTTTTATCTTTTTCATTACCAATTCTTGATGGTGAAGTTAATTTGGTTGATTTAATGCTCATAGAAGCCCTTAAAATCTTTTATTTTGAACATTATGAATTCGTAAAAAATAACCCCTTGCTGTTTTTGGCTTCCTATTCAACTAATTATGGAACTAATAGAAATGAAGTAGAAGAACGAAAAAAGGAATTAACGGAAGGTTTAGAAAAGCTTGAAGATGGATTGACAAGAAAAGAAAAAGTCGCTGTAAAAAATTTATTGGAAAGATTGTTTCCACGTCTTACCGAAGCTTTTCACAATTCTTTTTTGGAACAAGGAGTTAAACAATGGATAAGAGAGAAAAGAATAGGGTCATCGCAATATTTTAATAGATACTTTTCTTATTCTCTTTCAGATGACGAAATTTCTGATAATGAATTCGAAGAAATCTTAACGGTAATGAAAAAAGATGATTATGAAAATATAGATGAAGTATTAGCAAATTTTATTGCCAGAATAGGATTAGAAGAATTTATTTATAAGATTAATCTATATGATAGCGACTTTGACTGGAAAACTACAAAAAAGTTAATCACTTCCTTAGTTAAGATTTCTAGTACATTCTCTGATATTGCAGATAATGAGAATTTTGGAATCTCTACAGAGACAAACCAAGTAGCATTTCTTATATGCCATTTTCTAAAGATTAATAAGGAGCAGCCAGATATTTTCGAATTTTTTAAATCTTTACTTTATAAAAGTTCTTTAAGTTTCTCTTTCACCTTAGAATATTTTATAAGAAGTGCTAAAAATAAAAATGACCAGCTTTTTGAAGAGAAACAAAACATTGAAATTGCGAGAACTCTCAAAGAGATTGTTTTAATAAATGAAAGTGATGAGATTACTCCAATTTACGAGGTTGCAGGTGACAATTTAGCTTTTTTATTAACTACTTGGTATAAGGATAATCCGCAAGAGCTTAGTGAATACTTTTCAGTTTTATTTAATAAAGACCCAAATAATGTAAAGAAATTTTTAATCGCATTTGTATCAACAATAAAAAGTATAACATTGCAAAAATCTTTTAAAGCCGATTTGAAAGAAGAAGATTTTACTATTTTAAGTGAAACACTTGATACCAATTTAATGTATGATATTATTGTAGACAACTATTCTGGACAGTTAGAGAAAGCAGAAGTTAAATTTTACAATTCTAAAGAAGGACAGACTGATATTAATATTTTGAGACAATTTATCTATTGGAAACAAAAAGAAGCACTACAGTAGTAAAGCAAAGTATTTCTTACAATTACAACGGACGTTAGTTAAAATTGAAACAAATCAATGGGCTTAACTTTAGACTTGTTGAAGGAACCGGAAATAAATATAACCTTAGAAAGTTCCTAGAAATGTTAACTAGGTTGAAAATGATTGGGAATTTCTTTACAGTATCTTTAAATAAAATTACAGCTATAATTAAGTATTAACTAATTCATAATTTACACTATACTAATTTATTATTTGGTTTTAAGTAGATCCTTTAAAATCGCCATATCATCACTCACTTTCTTATCTAAAATCTTCGCATAATGCTGTGTGGTTTTGATATTCGTATGCCCCAGCATTTTACTCACACTTTCAATGGGAACACCATTAGACAATGTAACTGTAGTAGCAAACGTATGTCTTGCAATATGAAACGTCAAATCTTTATTGATGCCACATACATTGGCAATTTCTTTTAGATACGAATTCATTTTCTGATTGCTGAGAACCGGAAATAGAACATCTGAATTGACACACTGAGGATGATTCTCGTATTTTAAAACCAGTTCCTGAGCCACAGGCAATAACGGGACCCTGGTTGAGGTATCGGTCTTTTGACGATGGGTAAAAATCCATTGATCGCCATCAATGCCGACGTTTATGTTTGATTTTGATAAATGCTTGACATCCACATAGGCCAGACCTGTATAGCAGCTAAATAGAAAAATATCGCGAACCTGATTCAATCGGTCTGATGTAAATTCTTTTTCATAGATCATCTGAATTTCTTCTTTGGTAAGATATGGACGCTCCACAGCTTTAATCTTTGCTTTATAGCCGAGAAAAGGATCTTTTATAATCCATCCGTGCGCCATACATAATCGGATGATCTTTTTGAAATTCTTGAGATACTTCACAGCCGTATTGTTTGCGCATTTTCTTACACTGCGCAGCCAGAAGTCATAATCACTGATAAAGCCGTGATCGATTTGCGTGATATCGATATCAGAAACTTTGTATTTCCAATTAATGAATTCCTGTGTATGCTTTAAAGATGTTCTATAACGCTCCAACGTTCCCGGGGCAAAATCCTGACCGACCAAGGCTTCTACTTTGTCATTATGCTCTTGGAATATCGGAATAAGCATTCTTTTCTCAATATCCATTCCAAGCAGTTTAGATTTTAAACTTTCTGCTGTTACAAAGTTTTCTTCTTTCAGCATCAGGTAGTGGAAATCGTAAACTTTTTGTTCCAAAGTTTTAAGATAAAGATTCAGTGTTTTAGCTTCCTGCGAATTACCCAATGCCTTGTGTGATTTAACATCCCACTTCTTCGGATCGATATACCTTTTGGCAGCAATGTCTGCTGCCTTGCCGTCTATCGTAATTCGTAAGTAGATGGGAGCGGTTCCGTTTGTTCTGATCTTGTTCTTTTTGATAAAGAATAACAGGTTGAATGTTTTGTTCATTGTGTGATAACTTTAATGGTTTAATAATTTACTTTTTGTTACCACTTTTTGCAAGATGTACAATCGTTAAACTGCCTATTGGTCGGGCTTTGCCTGATTTTTCGTGACCCATTTTTGTAATTTTTTGAATGGGACACGAAATAGGACATATAAATCGTGACCTATTTTGGTTTTTTTTGATACAAGCGTAAAACAAAAAACGCTGTAAACATTGATGTTTACAGCGTTTTAGCTTATTTTGGTTTCCCAACTGGCGGAGAGTGAGGGATTCGAACCCCCGGACCTGTTACAGTCAACAGTTTTCAAGACTGCCGCAATCGACCACTCTGCCAACTCTCCAGAAACTCCGATTATATCGTCGTTTTCAGTGGTGCAAATATAGAATGTTTTTGTATACTGCCAAAATATTTCAGAAAGAAATTTTAACAAAACTTAATAATCTTCTATAAATCAGATAAATTATTTTTCTAATTTAAATAGTTGACATTAAACAATAGGCTTTAGGACACAAATAAAAAACGCATTTCAAACAAATGCGTTTAAATGTATTAAAAAATTGAATAATTAATGTAATTCCGCAAGGTATTTTTCTGCATCCATAGCCGCCATACATCCACTTCCTGCTGCTGTAATCGCCTGCCTGTAAATATGATCCTGAACATCACCTGCTGCAAAAACTCCCGGAAGATTGGTTCTTGCCGATCCTTTTTCGGTTAGAATATATCCGTTTTCATCCAGATCAACCTGCCCTACAAAAATATCTGTATTAGGTTTATGACCAATTGCGATAAAAATTCCATCAACGTCAATGGTAGAAGTTTCCTGAGTCTGGTTATTGATAACTACGGCTCTTTCCACCAGGTTATTTTCACCTTCAATGGCAATCAGTTCATGATGAAATTTTACTTCAATATTAGGCGTGTTGTGTACTCTGTGAATCATGGCTTTGGATGCTCTGAAAACATCTTTTCTCACAAGCATGGTTACTTTCTTACAAAGTTTGGCAAGATAGGTAGCTTCTTCAGCAGCCGTATCTCCTGCTCCCACCACCACTACATCTTTTCCTTTATAGAAAAAACCATCGCAGGTTGCACATGCGGAAACACCTCCTCCTGCATATTTTTTCTCATCTTCCAGCCCAAGATATTTTGCTGTTGCCCCGGTTGAAATAATTACTGTTCTGGCAAAAATTTCTTTATTGCCTGCATATAATTTATGAACTCCGCCAACTTCTTTGGAAAATTCAACCTTTGTGATCATTTCATAATGCACTTTTGTGTCGAATCTTTCTGCCTGCTTTTG
>Ga0308161_1000636_pt1 | contig 51500 bp, 42 predicted proteins | sample PhyFR2_FD_201034 | JGI IMG/M metagenome (GOLD analysis project Ga0308161, IMG submission 201034) | Phyllosphere microbial communities from UC Gill Tract Community Farm, Albany, California, United States - DLSLF.R2 | ecosystem: Host-associated > Plants > Phyllosphere > Unclassified | place: USA...
CTACCGGCTGCTACGGGGCCCTCACGCGCGCGACCGCCCCGATCGGGGACGCCAGCCGATCCAATCTGCGCCTTCTCTCAGATGGGAGAAGAACCAAAAAAAGCGCGTTACAGGGTGGCGATGTCGCCCTTGGCGATGATCGGCCCGGTCGGGATGCCCTGCGGCGCGCCACTGGACGGTTCCAGCGTGATGGCCAGCACGGAGCCGTTCACCAGCGCATCACGCAGTGCGTCCGGCACGGTCACCGTATGGGCGCGGTTGATGGACACCAGGCCCAGCGAACGCGGCGTGCCGCCGGCCGGGATCAGCCACAGTTCCGGGGCGCGCCCGGCCGCATCGGCAGCAGCCGGCACCGGCACCATCAGCACCTTGCCCTGGGCCTTGTCCACCGAGGCCAACCAGCCTGGCGTGCCGTCGTCGTGCACCAGCGGGGTGACCGGCTTGGTCGCCTGCTCCGGTTCGGACGGGGTGGGCGGCGGTGTCGGGGTGACCGCCACCGGGGGGGCAACCGGGGCCACCGGTTCCAGCTGGCCTCGGCTGAACACCGCCACCAGTGCGACCACGGCAGCCAAGGCGGTCATGCCCTGCCAGAACCCGGTGCGCTGCCAAGCGCGGGGCGCACCGGCACCGACCGCCGGCCAGCCCAGCGCGGTACGGATGCGCGGCCACACGTGCGCAGGCACCGCTTCATTGCCCAGCGTGTCCAGCATGGGCGCCAGGCGGTTTTCCCACTGCCTCACCAGCCGGGCGAAGCCGGGGTCCTTGGCGATGCGCTGCTCGGCCTCGCTGCGTTGGGCGGCATCGAGCACGCCCAGCACGTATTCGCCGGCCAGGATGTCGGCGCTCGGCGGTTGGCCGTCGTCATGCAGGTCATGGAGGTCGCGGATGTTCATCGTTCCAGGCACACCCGTAGTTGGCCCAGGCCGCGCCGGATCCAGCTTTTCACCGAACCCAGGGGCGAGCCGATCCGGCGCGCCAGTTCCTCATAGCTGGCCCCGTCCAGGAACGCCAACCGGATCAGCGAACGGCGGCGCGGTTCCAGGGTGTCCAGGCAGTCGTCCAGGCGCTGCCGGTCGTTGGCCTGTTCGGCCACCTGGGCCGGTTGCGGGGCGAAATCGGGGATTTCATCGGCCACCGACACGTCCTCCAGCGGGCGCGGCGGCGACGCGCGCAGGCGGTCGATCGCGCGGTTGCGCGCCATCATCGACAGCCAGGTCATGGCCGCCGCCTTGGCGCGGTCGAACTGCGCCGCCTTGTGCCACACGCTGGTGAAGACATCCTGCAGCACCTCTTCGGCGTCGCTGCGGTCGCGCAGGACATGCAGGCAGATCGCAAACAGGCGTCCGGACGCCAGCTGATACACCGACTCGAAGGCCTGGCGATCGCCGCTGGCAACCCGGACCAGCAGGTCGTCGAGGCGCCGTGCGGCACCCGTATCGGCAAGCTCCAGCTCAGGCATCGCAGGCTCAACATCGGCAGGAAGACAGCCCGCATCGTCGTCGCTGCGCGCGCAGGGCGCAAGGGGGGCGTCATCCGGCGCATGTGGCCACCAGCGGCTGCTGCCGTGCCGCGGCCAGTTCGGCGGCGCTCGCCGCGACCGGCTCGGCCGGGAATTCGACGCGCACCTGCGGGTAGCGCCCCTGCGCATCACGCACGTTGCCGGTGCCGCTGAACTGCAGCAGGCGCGGGCGGTTGCGCGCATACACCAGGGTCACCGCCGGGACCGCGAAGCCGAACCAGGCATCCAGCCGCATCTGCAGTTGTTCGGCCGGTTGGCCCTGCCAGGTGACCGACGCGTTGCGTTGAAGTTTCAACGGCACCAGCCGCTGACGGCTGGGCAGCAGGAACTGGAACGCCACCGGGCGCCCGGCCTGCAGGGCGTCCCAGTGGCCCAGCACGGCGGCATCGAAGCCGGCATCGACCACCGCATCGGGCGGGATCGCGATGGCGCGGCTGACCCGGTCGGCGCGCGCGTCTTCACGCACGTACACGGTCCGCCCCGTGGCGCTGGCCTGGAGGCCTTCCTGGTAGCCGTTGCGGGCATCTTCGAAGGCGAAATCGGGGGTCTGCGGGCTGCCCTGCGGGGTCATCCGCTTGCGCGCGAACGCGCGGCCGTCGGCACAGCGGTACAGCACCAGCCGGGAACGCGCCGTGGGCGGGCCCTGCAGCCAGTGGGTTTCGCGGTAAAGCAGGCGGCCATCGGCCGGCGCATAGGCGCGGCCTTCCTGGCGCAGCACCTGCTGGGCCGCGGCCGGCAGCACCGGGCACAGCAGCAGCACCAAGGACAGTAAGAGGGATCGGCGCATGCCCGGCTCCACGTGGGGGTCACCAGCAGATACGCAGCCAGCGCCGCGGCGGATGCACTGCGGGCGGCGGGTAAACTGGGCGGCTTGTCACCGCTGCCGCTGAAGAACCCGATGCCGACGCCCACCCTGCGTTCCCCGCCCGCCGGCGCAGCCGCATGACCAGCGCTTTGGAAATTGCCGCCAACCTCACCGTGGCCGCCTCCATCCTGCTGGCCGGGCGCAACAGCGTGCATACCTGGTGGACCGGCATCATCGGCTGCACCTTGTTCGGCCTGGTGTTCTACGAGGCCCGGCTCTATGCCGATGTGGTGCTGCAGGGCGTGTTCGTGCTCACCAGCGTGATCGGCTGGTGGCAGTGGCTACGCGGCGACCACGGGCATGCATTGCCGATCAGCCGGGTTCAGCTGCGCACGCTGGCCTGGATGCTGCCGTCGGCGGTGCTGGCCAGCATTGGCTACGGCCTGCTGCTGCATACCTGGACCGACGCCTACGCGCCGTTTCTGGATTCGGCGGTGCTGGTGCTGAGCGTGGTGGCGCAGCTGCTGATGATGCGCCGCAAGCTGGATTCCTGGTGGTTCTGGCTGCTGGTCAACAGCATCGCCATTCCGCTGTACGCCAGCCGCGGGTTGCACCTCACTGCGGTGCTGTACGGGGTGTTCTGGATCAACGCGCTGGTTTCGCTGCGGCATTGGCGGCGCTTGATGCGCGACCAGACCGGTGCCGCGCATGGTTGAACGTTTCGCCACCGGCCTGGTGGTGGGCAAGTTCAGCCCGCTGCACCGGGGCCACCAGGCCCTGATCGACCACGCGCTCCGCCGCTGCGACAGCGTGCTGCTGCTCAGCTGGAGCCAGCCGGAACTGCCCGGCTGTGAGGCCGACCGGCGTGAGGCGTGGCTGCAGGCGCTATACCCGCATGTCACCCGGCTGGTGCTCGACCAAGCGCGGCTGGCGGCTTGCTGCGCGGCACTGGGCGTGCCGATGCGGCCGCTGCCGGACAACAGCGATGACGAAGCCACGCAGCGCGCGTTCGTGGCCTGGGTGTGCAGCACGCTGTGGCAGCGCCGGGTGGACGCGGTATTCACCAGCGAGGCCTACGGCGATGGATTCGCGGCCGCACTGCAGCGCCATTTCAGTGCGCAGGCCGGCACGCACTGGCCGGTGGCGCATGTGTGCCTGGACCCGGCCCGCAGCACGGTGACGGTGTCGGGCACGGCGGTGCGGCGTGACCCGCACGCACTGCGCGGCTTCCTCGATCCGCGCGTGTACGCAGGTTTCGTCGGCCGCATTGGCCTGCTCGGCGGCGAGTCCAGCGGCAAGACCACGCTCGCCGCCGCGCTGGCCGCTCGGCTGCAGACCGCGTGGGCGGCCGAGTTCGGACGCGAACATTGGGTGGCACGTGGCGGCGCGCTCGACTACGACGACCTGCTGCACATCGCACAGGTGCAGGTAGCGCGCGAAGAGACACTGGCCGAACAGGCCCATCGCTGGCTGGTCTGCGATACCACGCCACTGACCACGCTGCTGTACTGCCTGTCCATGTTCGGTCGCGCCGAACCGGCACTGCATGCATTGGCGCAACGGCGCTACACCCACCTGTTCCTGTGCGCGCCGGATTTCCCGTTCGTACAGGACGGCACCCGGCGCGATGACGCGTTCCGGCACGCGCAGCACCGCGCGTATCTGCAGGCGCTGGACGCTCACGGGATGCCGTTCACCGTGCTGGTCGGCCCGCTGCAGCAGCGCGTGGCGCAGGTGGTGGCCGTGCTCGACGGCACGCGCGACCGATGTTGACGGCGCAGGACAGAGGAGTAGCATTGGCACCAGCCAAGGGATAGACCCACGGCACCTGCAACGACATGGGGGATTCTCATGGAATATGACTATCTGGTGTTCATCGGGCGTTTCGAGCCCTTCCATAACGGCCATGCCGCCGTTGCCCGCCTCGCACTGAGCCGGGCCAAGAAGCTGATCTTCCTGGTCGGCTCTGCCGATACCCCCCGCAGCCTCCGCAACCCCTGGACCGTGGCCGAACGCGCCGTGATGATCCAGGCCGCGCTTGAAGGTGCGGGCGAGCGCCTGCTGATCCGTCCGCTCAAGGACCACCTGTACAACGAAGCGCAGTGGATCGCCGGCGTGCAACGCACGGTGGCCGAGGCGATACGCGCCGATGGGCATGCGGGCGAAGCGAAGATCGGCCTGGTCGGGATGGACAAGGACGATTCGAGCTACTACCTGCGCGAATTCCCGCAGTGGCCGCTGGTGGATGTGCAGCACACCGAGACGTTGTCGGCCACCGAGCTGCGCCGCTATCTGTTTGAAGCCGGCAGCGTGGATTTCCACGGTGCGCTGCTGATGCTGCGCGGCAACGTGCCGGCGCCGGTGTATGCCATGCTCGAGGCGTTCCGCAAGAGCGGCCCGGCCTACGCCCAGCTGGTGGCCGAGTACCAGTTCATCGAGCAGTACAAGGCCGCCTGGAAAGACGCACCGTATGCGCCCACGTTCGTCACCACCGACGCGGTGGTGGTGCATTCGGGCCACGTGCTGCTGGTGCGTCGCCGTGCCGAACCCGGCAAGGGCCTGTGGGCGTTGCCCGGTGGCTTCGTCGGCCAGCAGCAGGGCCTGCTCGACAGCTGCCTGCGCGAACTGCGCGAGGAAACCCGGTTGAAGATCCCGGCGCCGGTCCTCAAGGGCTCGCTCAAGGGCCAGCATGTGTTCGACCACCCCGAACGCAGCCAGCGCGGCCGCACCATCACCCACGCCTTCCACTTCGATTTTCCCGCCGGCGAACTGCCGGCCGTGCGCGGCGGCGACGATGCCGACAAGGCGCGCTGGATCCCGGTCAGCGAAGCGCTGGACATGGGTTCCAAACTGTACGAAGACCACCTGCACATCCTGGAGTTCTTCCTGGGCCGGGGCTGATCCCGGCTTTTCCCGCCGGCGGATAGACCGCCGGTGTCACCCGACGCGAAGGAGCTTCCCGTCATGCATTACCTCGACAATCTTCTCCTCAACACCGACAGCTACAAGGCCAGCCACTGGCTACAGTATCCGCCGGGCACCGACGCCACCTTCTTTTACGTGGAGTCGCGCGGTGGCCACTACGACCGCACGCTGTTTTTCGGCCTGCAGGCGCTGCTGAAGGACTACCTGGCCAAGCCGATCACCCACACCGACATCGACGTGGCGCGCGATCTCTTCGCCGCCCACGGCGAGCCCTTCAACGAGGCCGGCTGGCGCTACATCGTCGATACGCACGTCGGCCTGCTGCCGATCCGCATCCGCGCCGTGCCCGAGGGCACCGTGGTGCCGGTGCACAATGCGCTGATGACGATCGAATCGACCGACCCGCAGGCGTTCTGGGTGCCGTCGTATCTGGAAACGATGCTGCTGCGCGTGTGGTACCCGGTCACGGTGGCCACCACCAGCTGGCACGCCAAGCAGACGATTCGCCAGTACCTGGAGCGCACCAGCGATGACCCGGAAGGCCAGTTGCCGTTCAAGCTGCACGACTTCGGCAGCCGTGGCGTGTCGAGCCTGGAATCGGCCGCCATTGGTGGCGCGGCGCACCTGGTCAACTTCCTCGGCACCGATACCGTCTCGGCCCTGCTGTACGCCCGTGCCTTCTACCACGAGGCCATGGCCGGTTGTTCGATCCCGGCCGCCGAACATAGCACCATCACCAGCTGGGGCCGCGACAACGAAGTGGAGGCCTACCGCAACATGCTCGCCCGCTTCGCCACCCCGGGCGCACTGGTGGCGGTGGTGTCGGACAGCTACGACATCTTCCACGCGATCACCCGGCACTGGGGCACCACCCTGCGCCAGCAGGTGATCGACTCGGGCGCCACCGTGGTGATCCGCCCGGATTCGGGCGACCCGGTGGCGGTGGTGCTGCAGTGCCTGCAGCTGCTCGATGAGGCCTTCGGCCACGTGGTCAACGGCAAGGGCTACAAGGTGCTCAACCACGTGCGCGTGATCCAGGGTGACGGCGTCAACCCGACCAGCATCGGCCAGATCCTGGCCAGCATCACCACCGCCGGCTACGCCGCCGACAACGTCGCCTTCGGCATGGGGGGTGCATTGCTGCAGCGGCTGGACCGCGACACCCAGAAGTTCGCGCTGAAGTGCTCGGCCGCGCGCGTGGACGGGAAGTGGATCGACGTCTACAAGGACCCGGTGACCGACAGCGGCAAGCAGAGCAAGCGCGGCCGCATGCGCCTGCTGCGCCATCGCGAGTACGGCCAGTTCCGGACGGTGTCGGTGCCGGCCGACGCGGAATCGCTGACAGCCGCCGCGCTGCCGCTGGGCTACGAGGATGCGATGGTCACGGTATGGGAGAACGGCCGGTTGCTGCAGGACGATACGTTGGCTGAGATCCGCAGCCGGGCCGATGATGCGCGATTGAGCGATACATCGAATCGATGACCACCGTCCCGCGGGCGTGACCGCGTCCGCTTTCGCCTGCGCGAAATTCAGCGAGCATCACAGGCGAGACCCGCTGATCGACTGCCCAGTGCATCAGCGGGCCGGATTGGTCCCGTTTGACGATACTACCGTCACGCGGTAGTATCGTCATTATAGGAAGCTGTCATGTCCATCGTGTCGTTCCGATGCATTACTACCAAGAGCTTGTTCATGGGTAGGCGCATCCGAAGGTTCCAGGATATCCAGCGCGTTGCGATACGGAAGCTCGCCATGCTGGATGCGGCCGTCCGGCTGGAAGCCTGCGCATTCCGCCGGCCAACCGTCTGGAACCACTGCGCGCCGATCGTGCGGGGCAGCACAGCATCCGCGTCAACGACCAGTACCGATTGTGCTTCACATGGACCGATGCAGGTCCTGCAGACGTAGAGCTTTGCGACTATCACTGAGGGCTGCCTACATGCGTTCGATTCCTTATCCGCACCCCGGTGAAATCCTGCAGGAGGAGTTCCTGACCCCTTTCGGGATGACGGCTTACCGCTTGGCCAAGTCCATCGACGTGAAGCAGACGCGTATCGGCGAGATCATCGCGGGCAGGCGCAGCATCACCGCCGACACGGCGTTGCGACTGGCGCGCTTCTTCGGTACCAGCGAGGCCTTCTGGCTCAACCTGCAGATGGCCCACGACGCGGCCAAGGCCAGGGACGAACTGGCCGACGTCCTGGCGCGTATCGAGCCGTACCACCACGCCGCCTGAGCGGCGCTGTTTCCCCTACCCCTCCTTCACGCAAGCGCGTGGATCGCCTCCGGCACCCGTCGGGACAGGCAACTCTGGCAAGTGCGTTGGATCGTCCATGACCTTCGTCTTCCACCGCTGCTGTCTGACGCCCCCTTGACCATCGCCCGGCTTCGGCCTACTTTGTGCTCGCCGAAGGTATCCATCTCTTTATGCAGATGAAGGGATGGGTTTAAACGGGAATCCGGTGAAGGCGCCTCGTGCGCCCATTCCGGAGCTGCCCCGCAGCGGTGAATGGAAACGAATCCTGCCAACAGCACTGGGCCCCGGCCTGGGAAGCGGCAGGTACTAGGTGGGCGTTCGCGCCCGTGTCCATCAGCCCGAATACCGGCCCCGGCCGGGGGACACGACCGTCCCCTGATTCGACCTGGAACGTCCGCGGGGAGGTTGCCGGGGCCTGCCGCCGTGCCGTCCGCGTGGCGCGGCCCCCGTGCGTCCGCTCCACGACATCCGGTTCGCCCGCGGGGGCGAAGGTCGCTGGCGGGGCGGACACGGCAGCCATGTCGTGCACGGCGCGCGGTTCCTTCGTTCCTCAATGCCGCTACTGCAATGAGGACACGTTCCATGACCACTGTTACCAACCTGGGGTTTCCCCGCATCGGCGCCAAGCGCGAACTCAAGCGTGCGCTGGAAGCGTTCTGGTCCGGCCAAAGCAGCGCTGCGTCGCTGCAGGACACCGCCAGCGGCCTGCGCGAGCGCCATTGGCAGCTGCAGCGCGAGGCCGGCGTCGATGTACCGCCGAGCAACGACTTCAGCTTTTACGATCAGGTGCTCGATGCGGCTTTCCTGTTCGACGCGATCCCCGCGCGCTACCGCGCCCTGGCCGACGCCGAGCCGCTGGCCGGCTATTTCGCCATGGCCCGGGGCGTGCAGCGCGACGGCTATGACCTGCATGCGCTGGAAATGACCAAGTGGTTCGATACCAACTACCACTACCTGGTGCCCGAACTGCAGGCCGGCCAGGGCTTCGCGCTGCGCGGTGACAAGCCGCTGGCCGAATACCGCCAGGCCAGGGCACTGGGCATCGAGACCCGCCCGGTGCTCCTCGGCCCGGTGACGTTCCTGCTGCTGTCCAAGACCACCGACGGCAGCCGTGCGCTGGACCTGCTCGACGCCCTGCTGCCGGTGTACGTGCAGCTGCTGGGCCAGCTGAAGGAGGCCGGCGCGCAGTGGGTGCAGCTGGATGAGCCGGCACTGGTGCAGGACCTGGACGAGGCCACCCGCGCCGCGTTTACCCACGCCTACGCGGTGCTGGCCGCAGCGGCGCGGCCGAAGGTGCTGGTGGCCACCTACTTCGGTGCGCTGGACGACAACCTGCCGCTGGCCGCCGCGCTGCCGGCGGATGGGCTGCACGTGGACCTGGTGCGCGCGCCCGAGCAGCTGGACGCGGTGATCAAGGCGCTGCCGCCGGGCCGCGTGCTGTCGGCCGGCCTGGTCAACGGCCGCAATATCTGGCGCACCCACCTGGACAACGCGCTGGTGCTGGCCCGCTACGCGCACGGCCACGTGGGCGGCGACCTGCTGTGGCTGGCCCCGTCGTGTTCACTGCTGCACAGCCCGGTCGACCTGGACCTGGAAAAGAAGCTGGATGAGGAACTGCACAGCTGGCTGGCGTTCTCCAAGCAGAAGCTGCAGGAGCTGCGCGTGCTGGCCGATGCGATTGACGCCCCGGCCCGCGCCGAGGATGCACTGGCGCACTCCCGCGCGTGCATCGAATCGCGCCGGTGCTCGCCGCGCGTGCACAAGGCCGAGGTGGCCGCGCGCCTGGCCGCCCTGACCGCTGCCGACGCGCAGCGTCACAGCCCCTACCCGCAGCGGCACCTGGCCCAGGCCGGCGCGCTGCAGCTGCCACGTTTCCCCACTACCACGATCGGTTCCTTCCCGCAGACCCTGGAAGTGCGCGAGGCACGTGCCAGCAACAAGTCCGGCAAGCTGTCCGACGCCGACTACGATGCGTTCCTGGCCACCCAGACCGAGCACTGCGTGCGCGTGCAGGAGCAGATCGGGCTGGACGTGCTGGTGCACGGCGAGTTCGAGCGCAACGACATGGTGGAGTACTTCGGCGAGCAGCTCGACGGCTTCGCGTTCACCAAGAACGGCTGGGTGCAGAGTTATGGCTCGCGCTGCGTGAAGCCGCCGGTGATCTTCGGCGACGTGACCCGCCCACGGCCGATGACAGTGCGCTGGTCGCAGTACGCGCAGTCGCTGACCGACCGCCCGATGAAGGGCATGCTGACCGGCCCGGTGACGGTGCTGCAGTGGTCGTTCGTGCGCGATGACCAGTCGCGCGCGGACACCTGCCGGCAGATCGCGCTGGCCCTGCGCGACGAGGTGCTGGACCTGGAAGCGGCCGGCATCGGCGTGATCCAGATCGACGAGCCGGCCATCCGCGAAGGCCTGCCGCTGCGTCGCGCGCAGTGGCGCGAGTACCTGGACTGGGCGGTGGGAGCATTCCGGATCAGTGCCAGCGGGGTGAGCGATGCCACCCAGATCCACACCCACATGTGCTACTCCGAGTTCAACGACATCATCCACTCGGTGGCGGCCATGGACGCCGACGTGATCTCGATCGAGACCTCGCGCTCGCGCATGGAGCTGCTGGACGCGTTCGTGCGCTTCCAGTATCCCAACGAGATCGGCCCGGGCGTGTATGACATCCACTCCCCGCGCGTGCCCGACAAGGAAGAGATGCTCGCGCTGCTGCGCAAGGCCGCCGAAGTCCTCCGGCCCGAGCAGATCTGGGTCAACCCCGACTGCGGCCTGAAGACCCGCGGCTGGAAGGAAACCCGCGCCGCGCTGGAAGCGCTGGTGGCCGCGGCGCGCCAGCTGCGCGAGGAAACCGCCGACGCCAACGCCGCCTGATCCCCCCTGTAAAGATGACCCAAGGACCGCACCGCCGCCGTTGCCGGCGGTGCGGTCGACGAGACGTACATGACCCCGCCCACCGTTACCCCGATCGACCGCCCCACCCTGTCCCTGCCCGACGGCCACACCCGGCTGCTGCTGCATTCGTGCTGCGCGCCGTGCTCGGGCGAAGTGATGGAGGCCATCACCGCCTCCGGCATCGACTGCACGATCTTCTTCTACAACCCCAACATCCACCCGGCCAGGGAATACGAACTGCGCAAGCAGGAGAACATCCGTTTCGCCGAGAAGCACGGCGTGCCGTTCGTCGACGCCGACTACGACACCGACAACTGGTTCGCACGCGCCCGCGGCATGGAAGCCGAGCCCGAGCGTGGCATCCGCTGCACGATGTGTTTTGACATGCGCTTTGTGCGCACCGCGCTGTATGCACACGAGCATGGCTTTCCGGTGATCAGCAGCTCGCTGGGCATCTCGCGCTGGAAGGACATGAACCAGATCAACGACTGCGGCCACCGCGCCGCCGCGCATTACCCCGGCATCCACTACTGGGATTACAACTGGCGCAAGGGCGGCGGTGCCGCGCGCATGGTGGAGATCAGCAAGCGCGAGCAGTTCTACCAGCAGGAGTACTGCGGCTGCGTGTACTCGCTGCGCGATGCCAACCGCCACCGCCGCGAGACCGGCCGCGAGCGCATCAAGATCGGCCTGTTGTATTACGGCCAGGACAACGACGCGCCCAAGGGCGATTGACGTTCGCACGCGGGGCCGCCACGCTGGTTGCCCCGCTTCTGTTGTGTTGGACCTGCCATGACTGCCGCCCTATCCGCCGATGTGGCCCTGCTGGTGATCGACCTGCAGCCGGACTTCATGCCCGGTGGCGCGCTGGCCTGCGAACAGGGCGATGCGCTGGTGGCCCCGATGGCCGCCCTGCTCGCGCAGCGCCGCTACCGCACGGTGGTGGCCACCCAGGACTGGCACCCGGCCGACCATGCCTCCTTCGCCAGCCAGCACCCGCGGCACCTGCCGTTCGAGGCGATCCTGCTGCATGCGCAGCCGAAGACGCTGTGGCCGGACCACTGCGTGCAGGGCAGTGACGGCGCAGCGCTACACCCCGGCGTGGACTGGACCGTGGCCGACCTGATCCTGCGCAAGGGCACCCGGCAGCAGGTGGACTCCTACAGCGCCTTCCGCGAGAACCACGGCCCCGATGGCACCCGCCCGGCCACCGGCCTGGCCGGTTGGCTGCACGAGCGCGGCATCCGCGAAGTGCACGTATGCGGGCTGGCACGCGACTACTGCGTGCTGTGGAGCGCACAGGACGCGGTCAAATCCGGGTTCCGGGTGAAGTTCCTGTGGGACCTGACCCGGCCGGTGACCGACGCCAACGACGGCATGGTGCGCGAGGCGTTGGCGAAGGCGAAGATCGCGGTTGTCTGACGGGCGTCGGCCGGAAAGACGTACCGACCAACGGTGGGTGCCTACCGCTCAGCGGAATACCACCGTGCGATGCCCGTTGCGCAGGATGCGGTGCTCCACATGCCGGCGCACGGCGCGCGCCAGCACCTGCGATTCGGTGTCACTGCCCAGCCGCACCAGGTCGCGCGGGGTCATGGCATGGTCCACGCGGGCCACGTCCTGTTCGATGATCGGGCCTTCGTCCAGGTCTTCGGTGACGTAGTGCGCGGTGGCGCCGATGATCTTGACCCCGCGCGCGTGTGCCTGGTGGTACGGCTGCGCGCCCTTGAAGCTGGGCAGGAAGCTGTGGTGGATGTTGACCGCCCGCCCCGCCAATGCCTTGCACAGGCGCGGCGACAGGATCTGCATGTAGCGCGCCAGCACCACCAGGTCGATCTGTTCGCGCTCGACCAGGTCGTTGATCTGCTGCTCCTGCACGGCGCGGTTGTCGGCGTTGACCGGCAGGTGGTGGAACGGCACCCCGTACGAACCCGCCAGCGCGGCGAAGTCCTCGTGGTTGGAGGCGACCGCGGCGATATCCACCTGCAGCTGGCGGCTGTGTGCACGGAACAGCAGGTCGTTCAGGCAATGCCCCTGCTTGCTCACCAGCACCAGCAGCCGCGCGCGGCGGCGCGCATCGTGCAGTTGCCAGTCCATCTGGAACTCGGCCGCCAGCGTGCCCATGCGCGCTTCGATATCGGCCAGCGCCTGGCTGGCGGCGCGATCGAAGTGCACGCGCAGGAAGAACCGGCCGCTCTCTTCGTCGCCGAACTGCTGGGCGTCCAGGATGTTGCAGCCCAGCTCGAACAGCAGGCCGGACACGCGGTAGACAATCCCGGTACGGTCCGGGCATGACAGGGTAAGAATGGAATCAGGGCGCATCCAGCCAGTTTAAGCGAGCACCGCCCGTGCGGGGACGATGCTCTCAGATGCAACCAAGCCGGCGCGAAGTCCCTCTCCCGTTACACCGCCGCCGGATCCACCTTGTCCACGTGGATGCCGTATTGTTCGATCGCCACCTGCAGCTGGCTGCGCGCGGTGCGCCCGTCATCGGCCAGTGCCTTCAACGCGGCCAGCACGATGAAGTGGCGGTCCACTTCAAAGAACGTACGCAGTGACTCGCGCGTGTCCGAGCGACCGAAGCCGTCGGTACCCAGTGCGGTGAAGCGGCGGCCGTCGACGAACGGGCGGATCTGGTCGGCCACGATCTTCATGTAGTCGGTGGCTACCACCAGCGGCCCGGCGTGTGCGGCCAGGCGCTGCTGCACGTAGGGCACGCGCGGTTCGGCGGCCGGGTGCAGCAGGTTCCAGCGCTCGGCGGCCAGGCCGTCGCGGCGCAGTTCGGTCAGGCTGGTGGCGCTCCAGACGTCGCTGGCGATGCCGAAATCCTGCTGCAGCAGCGCGGCGGCCGCTTCCACTTCGCGCAGGATCGCGCCGCTGCCCATCAGCTGCACGCGCAAGCCGGGGTCGCTGTCGGTCGCGGCCGGGTGCAGCAGGTACATGCCCTTGAGGATGCCCTCCTCGGCGCCCTCCGGCATGGCCGGGTGCGGGTAGTTCTCGTTGAGTACGGTGATGTAGTAGTAGATGTCTTCCTGGTCCACATACATGCGGCGCAGGCCGTCATGGATGATCACCGCCAGTTCGAAGTTGTAGGTGGGGTCATAGGAGATGCAGCTGGGAATCACCGAGGACAGCACGTGGCTGTGGCCATCGTCGTGCTGCAGGCCCTCGCCCATCAGCGTGGTGCGGCCGGAGGTGGCGCCCAGCAGGAAGCCGCGGGTGCGGGCATCGGCCGCCGCCCAGGCCAGGTCGCCCACGCGCTGCAGGCCGAACATTGAATAGAAGATGTAGAACGGAATCGTGGCCAGGCCGTGGTTGCTGTAGGCGGTGCCGGCGGCGATCCAAGAACAGATCGCGCCGGATTCGTTGATGCCTTCCTGCAGGATCTGGCCGTCCTTGGCTTCCTTGTAGTAGCTCAGCTGGCCGGCATCCTGCGGGGTGTAGAGCTGGCCCAGGTAGGAGTGGATGCCGATCTGGCGGAACAGGCCTTCCATGCCGAACGTGCGCGACTCGTCGGGCACGATCGGAATGACCCGCTTGCCCAGTGCCGGGTCCTTGAGCAGCGTGCCGAGGATGCGTACGAAGCCCATCGTGGTGGACTGGCCGCGCTCGCCACTGCCCTGCAGCTGGGTGGCAAAGGCCGACAGCGGCGGCACCGGCAGTGGCGCGACGTGGGTGACGCGCGCCGGCAGCTGGCCGCCCTGGGCCTGGCGACGCTGGGCGAAGTAACGCTCTTCCGCGCTACCCGGTGCGGGGCGCAGGTAGGGCATGTCCTCCAGCTCTGCGTCGCTTACCGGCAGGTCGAAGCGGTCGCGGAAGGCGCGCACCGCATCCAGGCTCATCTTCTTGAGCTGGTGGTTGATGTTCTGCCCCTCGCCGGCCTCGCCCATGCCGAAGCCCTTGACTGTCTTGGCCAGGATCACGCTCGGGCGGCCGTTGCCGGCCACCGCCTGCGCGTAGGCGGCATACACCTTCTGCGGGTCGTGGCCGCCACGGGCCAGCGCCCAGATGTCGTCATCGCTCATGTCTGCGACCAGGGCGAGCAGTTCCGGCGAGGTGCCGAAGAAGTGCTCGCGCACGTACGCGCCGCTCTGCGACTTGAAGGTCTGGTAGTCGCCGTCCACGCATTCCATCATGCGCTGGCGCAGCAGGCCGCTGTGGTCCCTGGCCAGAAGTGCGTCCCAGCCGCCGCCCCAGATCACCTTGATGACGTTCCAGCCGGCGGCACGGAAGGTGCCTTCCAGTTCCTGGATGACCTTTGCATTGCCGCGCACGGGGCCGTCCAGGCGCTGCAGGTTGCAGTTCACCACGAACACCAGGTTGTCCAGGCGCTCGCGCCCGGCCACGGAAATGGCGGCCAGCGATTCGGGCTGGTCCATTTCGCCATCGCCCAGGAACGCCCACACCTTGCGGCCCTGATGTTCCTTCAGGCCGCGGTATTCCAGGTAGCGCATGTAGCGCGCCTGGTAGGCGGCGGTCAGCGGGCCCAGGCCCATCGACACCGTGGGGAACTGCCAGAAATCGGGCATCAGCCGTGGGTGCGGGTAGGACGACAGGCCGTCGCGATCGGATTCGCGGCGGAAGTTGTCCATGCGCTCGGGCGCGATGCGGCCTTCGACGAAGGCACGGCCGTAGATCCCCGGCGCCGAATGGCCCTGGATGTAGATCATGTCGCCGTCGAAGGTATCGGTGCGGCCACGGAAGAAGTGGTCGAAGCCCACGTCGTACAGCACGGCGGCCGACTGGTAGGTGGCGATGTGGCCGCCCACGTTGGAGTGCTTGCCGGCGCGCAGCACCATCACCATCGCGTTCCAGCGGATCATCGCGTTGAGGCGGCGCTCGATCGCCAGGTCACCCGGGTAGGCCGGCTGGCGCTCCACCGGGATGCTGTTGACGTAGGCGGTCCAGGCGCGCGCATGCAGGTCGCCGTGGTGGGCCACGTCCTGGTCGCTGAGCTGGTCCAGCAGGTAGTGCGCACGCGGCCGCCCGGCCACCTGGGTGACCGCCTGCAGCGCTTCACGCCATTCCTGCGTTTCCTGGGGGTCGGTGTCGAGGGGGGCGCGCGCAGGGTTCATGGTCCATCTCCGGCAAAGGCGGCCAGACCCGGGGCGCTGCGCACGCCGGAGGGGGCGGCGCTGCCCCGGGGCTGGCGGGGACAATCACCTTAGGAGCGGGCCGGGGCTGCCGGTAGATCGGGCCCTGTTGGCTCTTTAGAAAGACAAACTTTGCAATCACAGGCGAGAATGGCGGTCACCATGAATATTCTCCAGTCAATCCGCAGCTTCATCCGCACCGCCGACGCCGGCAGCCTGGCCGCGGCGGCGCGCACGCTGGGCATCAGCGCGGCGGCGGTCGGGCAGAACATCGCCCGGCTGGAGGCGCACCTGGGCGTGCGCCTGTTCAACCGCACCACCCGCCAGCTGGCGCTGACCGAGCGCGGCGCGCTGTACCTGGCCCAGGTGCGCTACATCGAACGCGACCTGCAACGCGCGCAGGCAGCGGTGACCGACCTGGACGCCACCCCCGAGGGCCGGCTGCGGATCGCCTGCAGCACCTCGTTCGGGCGGCACAAGCTGGCGCCGCTGCTGCCGTCGCTGAAGGCGCGCTACCCGCGGCTGGCGATCGAACTGCTGCTGGCCGACCGGGCGGTGGACCATGCGCGCGAAGACGTGGACGTGAGCATCCGCATCGAACCGCAGCTGGAAGAAGGGCTGGTGGCGCGGCCGATCGCGCAGGTGCCGTTCGTGTTCTGTGCGGCGCCGTCGTACCTGGCGCGCACCGGCGTGCCGCGCACGCCCGAGGCGCTGCGCGAGCATCGCTGTCTGCTGTTCCGGCATCCCAAGGACGGCCGGCACCTGCGTTGGGGCTTCGTGCGCGACGGGCTGCGCTTCGATGCCGACGTGAGTCCGGCGCTGGTCAGCGACGATATCGATGCACTGGCCGCGATGGCGCTGGCCGGCGGCGGCATTACCCGCCTGGCGGCATTCGTGGCCGCGCCCTACCTGGCGCGCGGTGAACTGCAGGCCCTGTTCGAAGGCAATGAAGCCGGCGATGCGCAGGCGTTGCCCGAGCCGATGCGCCTGTTCCTGTGTGTCAGCGACCGCCGCGACCTGACCCCGAAGGTGCGCGCGTTGATGACGCACATCGTCGAAGGGCTGCCAGCCGAGTGGCGGGTGGACGTGGCCTAGCCGCGCGCAGGCGATGGCACCTGGCCACCGCCTGCGGTGGGGGTCAGCGTGGCGGTGCGATGAACACGCCGCGTGCTTCGCGCGGTTCGCAGCGCAGGTACTGCGGCGCCGGTTCCAGCGAATCGCCCAGCGCCGCGGCGGCGTGCCACGGCCAGCGCGGGTCGTAGAGGATGCCGCGGGCCAGCGCGATGGCATCGGCATGGCTGTGGCGCAGGATCGATTCGGCCTGGGCCGGGTCGGTGATCAGGCCGACGGCAATCACCGGCATGCGCAGCTTCTGCGCCTTGATCGCCTCGGCGAACGGCACCTGGTAGCCCGGCGACAGCGGAATCTGCTGGCGCGGGTCGTTGCCGCCGCTGGACACATGCAGGAACTGGCAGCCCCGGCCATCCAGCACGTGCGCCAGGGTGGTGGTCTGTTCAATGTCCCAGCCGCCGGCCACCCAGTCGCTGGCCGAAATGCGCACGCCCACCGCGATGCGGTCGGACACTGCCTCGCGCACGGCGTCGAACACGCGCACCAGCAGGCGCATGCGGTTCTGCAGCGAGCCGCCGTATTCGTCGTCGCGCTTGTTGCTCAGCGGCGACAGGAACTGGTGCAGCAGGTAGCCATGCGCGGCATGCAGTTCGATCAGGTCCAGGCCGATGCGCTCGGCGCGCTGGGCGGCCGCCACGAAGGCGTCCACGATCGCATCGATGCCTGCTGCGTCCAGCGCCTGCGGGGTCGGGTCGGTGGGGTGGAACGGAATCGCCGACGGCGCGAGCGTGGTCCAGGCGCGCGGGTCGGTGGCCGGCAGTGCGCCGCCGCCGTCCCACGGCCGTGACGAGGACGCCTTGCGCCCGGCATGCCCCAGCTGGATGCCGATCGGCATGGGCGACCAGCGCTTCACCGCGTCGATCACCTTCTTGAGTGCCGCTTCGGTGTCGTCGTTCCACAGGCCCAGGTCGGCCCAGCTGATGCGGCCTTCGGGCAGCACGGCGGTGGCTTCCAGGATCAGCAGGCCGGCGCCGGACTGCGACAGCTGGCCCAGGTGGATCTGGTGCCAGTCGTTGGCCAGGCCATCGGTGGAGGAGTACTGGCACATCGGGGCGATGACGATGCGGTTGGCCAGCGACAGCGGGCCAAAGGAAACGGAAGAAAAAAGCTGGCTCAAGTGGGGCACTCTGGCGGAAACGGGAAAACCGGGCGTCATTGCACTCCTGCTGCGCGCGCAAGGCAACCGTATCGGTGGATCAGTGTTTCGCGGCGGCGCTCAGGCGGTGCTGGCCGACGGCAGCAGGAAGGCCAGCGCGGCCGCGCACGGCTGTTCGATCTTCAGGCTGAGCAGGTCGTCGGCGCGGGTGCGGCCCAGGTTGAGCGCAGCCACCGGCACGCCGGCGCTGGCCGCGGCCTGGACGAAGCGGAAGCCCGAATAGACCATCAGCGAGGAGCCCACCACCAGCACGGCGTCGGCCTGGGCGAGGTGCGCGTGGACCGCAGCCACCCGCTCGCGGGGGACATTTTCGCCGAAGAAGACCACATCCGGCTTGAGGATGCCGCCACATTGCGGGCATGCCGGTACCTGGAACGGGCTGAAGTCCACCCCGTCGAGGTCGGCGTCGCCGTCCGGGGCCAGGGCCGCGTCGAGCTGGTCCCAGCCGGGGTTGTGGGCCAGCAGGACCTGCTGGAAGGCCTCACGCGGGGTGCGGGCTTCGCAGCCCATGCAGCGCACCTGGTCCAGCCGGCCGTGCAGGTCGATGACCGCACGGCTGCCGGCCCGCTGGTGCAGGCGGTCCACGTTCTGGGTGAGCAGCACTTCCAGTTGGCCGCGGGCTTCCAGCGCCGCCAGCGCGGCGTGGGTGCCGTTCGGGCGGGCATGGCCGAAGCGTGGCCAGCCCAGCAGGCTGCGCGCCCAGTAGCGCTGGCGGGTGGCCAGCTCGCCCATGAAGGCCTGGTAGGTCACCGGCGGGGTGCGTTTCCACTGGCCATCGGCATCGCGGTAGTCCGGGATGCCCGAATCGGTGCTGCAGCCGGCCCCGGTGAGCACGAACAGGCGCTGGGCGCGGTCGATGAAGTCGGCAAGCGGGCGGGTCATGGTCTACAGGTGGGGGCGCGCGGCGGGCAACGCAATCGCGGTTACGGCCGGGGAATGGCGTCGGGCAGCGGCGGCACGGCGATGGGGTGGCCGTCGGCATCCAGCGCGATCATCACGAAGTGGCCGCGGGTGCAGAGCTTGCGCTCGCCGCTGTGCAGGTCTTCGGCGATCAGTTCCACTTCCACCTTCATCGAGCTGCGGCCCACTTCGACGATGCGACCGATGGTTTCCACCATCTGGCCGATGCGGATCGGCAGCTTGAAATCGACCTGGTCCGAGCGCGCGGTGACCACGGTGCGACGCGAGTAACGGGCCGCGGCGAGGAAGGCCGCCTTGTCCATCCAGGCCAGCGCCTGGCCACCGAACAGGGTGCCCAGGTGGTTGGTGTGGTTGGGGAAGACGATCTCGGCCATGCTGATTTCAGTGGGCGGGATGGGGTCTGGGGTGGTGGACATGGGGGTGGCCGGTTGGGGGGTGGCGCGATGGTACGGCAGCGGCGCGAACGAGGTCGTGGACGATCGGCCACACGTTCAGGCTGTGCCCATTTCGTGAACTACGGCGTTGACCCTGTATCCAGCGCCCGTCATCACAGCATATAGGCCTGGTGACGCGAGTGGGATACGTGTGCGGTGTCCAACAGGTGACCCACGCAAAGCGGCTCCTAGCTGCCCACTCTGCCCGTTACTGAATACAGAGGCTCGAGTATCCATTCGTACAAGCGGCGTCGCTCGCCCATGATGTCAGCTTCCAAGCGCATTCCCGGCCGTAACGGCTCGTGTGATCCATACGCCAGGACACTTTGCTGATTCAGCGAAACAAGTACCCGATACATCGGCTCGTTCGGGCTGCCGTGCTCGGTGTAGGTTTCCGCGATGGCGCTTCTGGATATACGAATCACGGTCCCTTCGTGGCTGCCGAACTTCTGATACGGATACGCTTGGTACCGCAGCAAGACCCGATCACCGGGCTTGATGAAACCGATCGCGGCGCTGGGAACCCTCAGTTGAGCACGCAGCATTGAGCCGTCGGGCAACAAGCTGAGAATGGGCTGTCCAATCTGTACGGCTTGTCCCACTTCGACCAATCGACTTGCAACAAGCCCCGCGACCGGCGCGCGCAGCAGCAACTCACCGTTGGCCTCCATCTGCACCGCTTCCTGAGTCAGTGCCGCGCGATCACGCTCAGCAGTCGCCCGTGCTGCGCGACGCTGCTGCGGAACTTCATTGAGGGCCTGCTCCACCTGTGCCAGCGTGCGGCGCAGCGAAGTTGCTTGGCGCTGCAGCGCCTGTTGCGCATTGAGCATTTCCAGCATCGACTGTTCCTGCTGGTTGAGCTGCACCAGGCTGACGTAGCGCTGGTCGGCCACCTGGCGATAGCGATGCACAGTCTCACGACCGATACGCACCTGCTCACGGCGGGTGTGAATCTCGCTTTCAATCTGGGCCAGCTCGCGGCGCAGCGCATCGCGCTGTTGCTGAGTTCCACGTTGCTGGACCTGAAGCTTCCGGTCCTGCGCATCCTGCAAGGAGTCAATGCTCTCCAGTCGAGCCCCATGCCCTTCACGCAGCACTTTCAACGCATCATCGCCGGCAGCAGTGACCCGAGGCACGTTGATCAGCAGCAGCGCTGCGTCTTGCCGCATCCGTTCACCTTCTTCGGCGTGCAACGCAGAGATCACTCCTGCCGATGGCGCTACCACTGTTGAGAGACCAAGATCGGGGACCAGTACACCCGCCACCCGGGAGCGACGGGTGTACTCTCCAAACACGAGAAAGCCCAACACCGTGATGGCCGCAGCTCCCCCAACGATGGCAAGCACCCAGAGCCTCACCGGCTGAGCCAGAGAAATACTCCCAAGCCAAGTGGCGCGCTTTGCTTCGAGGACCTCCCGACGAAACAGTCCGCTCATGCAGGCATCTCACCTACGACATGCCGACCTTCGTCCTGAGGTGCTGAGGACCGAAGTTCGCGCATGATTGCCCCTTCATGCATCACCAGCACCCTGTCGGCGCTGGCAATTGTTTCCGGCCGATGAGCAATGATGACGCGTGTCAGATCCAATTGACGTACTGCATCATTGACCAGGCGCTCGCGCTCCACATCAAGGTGGCTGGTAGCCTCATCCAGAAACAGCAGGCGAGGCTGCCGATACAGTGCCCGCGCCAGAATCACGCGCTGCTTCTGGCCGCCAGAGAGCGTGGTTCCCATGTCACCAATCAAACTGTGGTAACCCATCGGCATGGCTGCAATATCATCGTGTACTGCCGCCAGCTTCGCTGCTGCGTGCACACGCCCCTCGTCCACGCCCTCATCCTCGAAAGAGATGTTGTCGTTGATGCTCCCTGCAAACAGTTGATCGTCTTGCATCACCGCACCAACTATGCGCCGATAGCGCTCCATTCCAATTTTGTCCAAAGGCTCGCCGCCTACGCGGATCTTCCCCTCGGTAGGCGTGAGCAAGCCAAGGAGCAGCTTGACCAGTGTGGTCTTTCCGCAGCCAGACGCCCCAACGATTGCCACCGATTCGCCCGGCTCGATGGTCATGCTGCAATTGCGCAGTACCCAAGGCTCTCCGGACGCATAGCGAAACCCCAGACCATCTACCTCGATACGAACATCTGGCGGCAAGCCCTGCGCCCCTGCGCCTGCATCGCAGGCCTCAGGCTCGGCAAGCACAATATCGGAGAGTCGCTCGCCATGAAGCCTCAGCATCCGGAACTCCACCCACTTGTCTACCAATCCGCCAATGCGCTGGGCAAACTGATCTTTGTAGGCAAGGTAAGCAATGAGCATGCCCACTGAGAACACATTCTGGATCGCCAGGGCTGCGCCGATCCAGATCACTGCGATGCGCTCCAAACCGAAGATCACCTGGCTGGTACTGCCGAAGGCCAGACCGAAGCGCGCAAGCCAGATGTCACGATTGACCGTCTCATTCATCAGGTTGTAATAGCCTGAACGACGTAGGCTCTCCCGGCCGGCAACCTTGATCGACTGTATGCCACGGATGGACTCCAGCAGATGGCTTTGTTGGTGTGCGGCGGCCATCAGTTGCTGTTCGGTGCCGTTTCGCAATGCACGGAATGCGAGCGCGCGCGTGATCGAGTACAACCCCACGGCAAGCAGTGTTACCAACGCCAACTTCCAGCTGTAGAGCAGCATCATGCCAAGTGTCACAACTGCCATCAGACCGTCGATCAGCGCCTCTACAAAACTGGTCGTCAGGGTACGCTGGATAGCTTGTACGCTGCCCATGCGGGAAGTGATATCCCCAAGGTGACGCTTTTCGTAGAACTCCAATGGCAGCCGGATCAGGTGACTGAATACATTGCCTGTCCATTGCAGGCCCAACCTGCTGGATAGATGGATGACGGCCCATCCGCGCACCATGCTGATCCCTATCTGCAATAGCAATGCCAACCCAAAGCCCACACCCAATACGGTTAGCAGATCACTATCCGCTGCGATCAGTACGTGGTCCACGATCCATTGCATGAAGAATGGCGCCAGGAGCACGAAGACCTGCAGCGCCAGCGACAAGAGCAGTACCAAGCCCAACCCGCGCCACAGTCCTATGACCCTGCCAGTCAGCTGCGAGACCGTGACGGCTGCCGGCGGTGCAGATGGGCGCATGTCTGCGCCGGGGCTGAGTTCCAGAGCGATGCCTGTGAAGTGACGTGAGAAATCCGCCAGTGGCAACACTCGCTTGCCGAGTGACGGATCAAACACGATGACATCACGCCTGCGAACGCGGCTCAGGACAACGAAGTGATTCAGATTCCAGTGCAAGATGCACGGAAGCTGCAATTCCTTCAGGTGCTCCAGATCCAATCGCAACGGACGGCACATGAAGCCCATCTGCCCTGCGATATCCATCACTTGAGCAAGACTGGCACCCTTGAGCGATAGGGGGTAACGACGTCGCAGCTCGCGTAGGCCGATTCGATTACCGTGATGGGCTGCAACCATAGCCAAGCATGCAAGCCCGCACTCAGCAGCTTCGGATTGGACTATCGCTTCCATGCATGCTCCTCTCTCTGAAGCGTCGTCGCGCTTAAGAGTAAATATGACCGCGCGGTGTAATCGCAGTACGCCTTTTTTGGAGTGGGTTGACACCGACGGGCACACGCCCCTCCCTGACACAACATAAAAACTACGTTCGGGATGACGACAACTGCACAGGCCCCCACCCTCTGGAAGCTGTTTGTCGCCCTGGCAAACCAGGACGAACGGACCAAACAAGACGACCAAGGCTGCATACGCGATCCCAGTGCTGGAATTCCTGAAGATTACGAGGTGCATTCGATCTGAGACGGCGTCCATTGACGCCTATAGTGCGCACCACCACTTGACTCATTCAAGGCAATCCGAGGCTATCAATGGCTACATGCGCTGTACATGGCACGTGTCGGAAGCAGCACGAGCAGTGGAGATCTTTCCATGGCTTCTGGAAATCAATTGTCGTGCTGACCAGTCACCATCGTGCGAACGTGGCAACAGGCTATTGCAACTCGATGGGACGCGTGTAGATCACGAGCAAATTGATCGTATCTGAAGGGAAGGAGTCAGTGTTTGCGGCATTTTCGACCTCAATGCGCCGATGATGCACGCCGAAATCACTCGTTCAAGTTGGACGCCTAGCGCAACGCACAGCCAGGCATAAATTCCTGACGCGCATCTACGTTTCTGGGGCCCGATCAATCTGAAATCGCATGTTCGAGCTTCTCAGTCCCAAGCGCCAAAGCCATAGGTCACATACCACATGGTGACCGCTGCATTGTAGAGTCCATGGATGCATGCACGCTGCAGCGTTGAGAATCCAAAGTTTGTCGCCATGATGCAGAGTGCCAGCGACATCGACACGGCTAGCAGCATGATCTGCGGGTGGGCGAGGCCGAATACCACGGACACTATCAACGCGCCCACGATGTTTGGACTTATGAACTTCGCCACCCGAGCAGGGAGAGTTCCCCGTATTCCCGGAAGCGCGAGGCCTCTAAGCAGCTTCTCTTCAAATAGTGGCGCAGCAACCACGTTTGTGAGCAGCGTAATTATCAGAATCACACTGTTTGCATCTCGCCGATCCGAGAACGTGCTGTAGCTTACCGATGGATTCGCATGGAAGACCAGCCATGCGCCAAATCCGGCAGCCGCAAGCATCACTCCCGAGAGGCACCTTGCCAGCGTCCAACGACTGCGATCCTCCCGGGGGAAAAGTGCGACAAGGAGGGCAAATGCAGTGAGCTCGGTCAGGAGCTTGTAAGGACCAACACCGCTGTCCCGCAGAGCCATCTCGACGAAGCCGACAGCGACCCAGCACACCGCAGCTGCAATAAGGAAGTTCTCGGGGGTAGCCGATGGTCGCTTCATGGACTTTGTTCCAGGCGTAGCTCAGAAGGAATGCCCCAGTCGTTCAAGACCGGGGCATTGGCTCACTTGGCCATCAACTGATACAGATCACCCATATAGGCGATTCCGCTGAACGGCATGAACCGTCCGTAGGATTGGGCCGCGGCGCCGAAGTCGCGCAGATTTCCGCTGGCACTGAATGGCCCGAGATTTACCGAGTACTCAAGCTCGCCACCGCTGACTGACATCATTTCAACTGCGGTAATTTCACGCATTTAGAACCTCCATTTCTGTTGTCAAACCACTTTCTTCGTACTGAGCTTGCGCTATCCACCACAGATCGAAGTCGTCAAAACTACTGCATTGGACCTGTGCTGCATGGCGTTCAAGTTCAGCGACTTGACTGTACCAATCGTCAACAGCCCCTTGGTGCATTTCTCTCCAAAAATCCCACTCACGGCCTGTCTGTATGGTGCGGAAGCCATTTGGCACAGAGCTTTCGAGAGACTTATCGCTAACCGATGCATAGGTGGCGAACGAGTCGCATCCAGCCCAAGCCCGTCAGCATGTATCGTCTTCCGCGCCGCGCCCCGACGCTACACGGCCTGATCAGGTTCCGGGCGGAAAGTGAGCTTTGGCGGCTGTGCTGAATTGTGTTGACCCACTAGTTTTCTGCTCAGGCGTTGCGTTGGACGCGACTCGGACTGAGGCGACGCGCAATGGATCGGATGCTGTCACTGTTGCTGACCTCGATCTGCAGCACGGCGCGTTCCTCGGAACTCGAATGACTGCGATGCTCTCTCATACGGACACACTGATTTGTTGCGGGGCGTTCCACTTGGAGGTTAAGCCTGAGGACAGCCAGGCCATAGTCTCTGGCGGACAAGCCAGCCACGCGCGAAGAGCGCCTATTGGCAGACATGTCGCTTGGGGCCTTGCCAGCCTTTCGATTGTCTTGATATAGCTTGCATGAGCTGCGGCATTACCAAGCGCCCTCGAACCTACCCGATATGGGGCTTGAAGGTTCGCGGACTGACCACTCCCCTGCGACTGATGCAGAAGAAATCTTCCGTGAAGGAACTGAGTCTCGACCATATTGATGACGTGTCGGACGGTGTACTGCCGCTCCTCGGTGCTTTGGCGTTCGTCTGCTAAGAACGCAACGAGGTTGATGGTTTCGTAGGTGGTGCGCTGGACGGCTTCAACGGCACTGACCACATGGCATCGAACTAATGGGAGGATGGTAATGAAGGAACTGAACGCGATCGAGGTTTTCACAGGTTTCTGGCGGAGACGGCCAGACTTATAGCCGGGGTTAGATGGTCGGCGAGGCTGCTCGCACGGCTTGGGATGCGATGAAGGATTACGCAGCGTCCAGCGAATCGTCTACTGACGTGATCGCTTGATAGTTCACTTTTGTATTGGGGCGCCAAGTGAACGCTTGGCGCCTTCTTTTGCAGTTTTATTGGAGCAAACTCATGAAGCAGATCAGCGCGAATCGTTCGCCCCCTCTGGCAACGGCCCACTACACATTTCGAATCAAAAAGTGTGAAGCGCATCTCACCGCAGCCATTCTAGTTTTCTGGTTCTTTTGGAGCCAGGGAAGCGAGTTGACTGAGATGTTTGGCAAGATTTTCGATGCGATCGCTTTGTCAGGTGGCAGTGGGCGGGACCTGACAGCGTTCGCCGACGCCGTTGGCAAGGTATGCGGGCAAGGCATGATGTACGCACATCGGCACGTCTAACGCTGTGCTGACCCTGCTGTGCCAGTCCGTCGTGCGTGGCATGGCGCTGCCCCGATTCTGTTCACCCCAGCCTTCATACACCACGGCCTTCCCATGACGATGCATGACTGTTTCGTGTTTCCGGCCGCACCGCATTTGCCTGCGCCGGACATGCCGGCGCTGGAACGGTGGATGTTGCAGGAAAGGATCATCCTGCCGGCGGTGGGCGCGGACGTGCCCGCCAAAGCGTTGTACGCACTCAGCCATGCCATTTCACGCCTGCCGGGCGCCAACGTCCCGCTGGTAGACGCTGACTGGCGGACGGCGGCGGACGTGGTTGCCACCCATGTCCAGGCCGGCAACCTGCCTGATGCGCTGCGCGTACACGGCGACGGCAGCGTCGAAGACTGCGTCAAGGCGATCCGGGACCACGGCATTGCGCTGGATGATGCGTGGTTGTTCGGCAAACATGCGGCCTGCACGTGGTTCAGCCCGCGCTACCGCGCGGGGCCCGGAATGGTGCGCCTGTACGATCCCGACCGCATCGGTGAGATCGACCACCTGAGCATCGTGCTGTTCCAGATCGACGCGGGCGAACCGCCCTTTGTCGTGTTCGGCGCAGGAACCAGCGCGCCGACGGTGCCCGGGGAAGACACCGAACGGGAGGATTTCCCGCCCTTTGGCGACTACATGGACTTCATCGGCGCCGTGTACGAGGACATCCACGTGGACTGGGTCCATCCGGACAGTGGTCGCCGCTATGCCCTGCTGGATCTGGACTGGGAATACAGCCTGGGTATCGGCAGGTGCTTCATCCAGTTTGAGGATGGAAGCGGCTATGACCTTGAGCGGTTTGTGCAGGCGCTTGGCGAGGCATGCGGACAACGCATGACGTATGCACACCGCCTGTTCTAGCGACGGATGCAATCGCCGGTAGAGCCACCCCATGGGTGGCTCTACCGCCGCGCGGGAACGAAAAACCCCGGCACTGGGCCGGGGTTTTCGTTGATGCGTGTGACGCGGGAATCAGAACGACATGTCGAACGAGACTTCGCCCTTCACGCCCACCTGGTAGGCCGAGGAACGGCGTTCGAAGAAGTTGGTCAGTTCCTGCACGTCCTGCAGTTCCATGAAGCTCAGCGGGTTGCGCACGTTGTACTTGCGCTCCATGCCCAGGCGGTGGAAATGGTTGTCGGCGCAGTGCTGCAGGTACTGGCGCATGTCGCGGGTGGAAATGCCTGCCACGCCGCCGGACAGCACGTCTTCGGCGAACTGCACTTCGCATTCGATGGCTTCGGCCAGCATGTCATAGACCTGCTGCTTCATGGCATCGTCGAACAGGTCCGGCTCTTCCTCGCGGATCACGTCCACGCATTCGAAGGCGAACTCCATGTGCGCGCTTTCGTCGCGGAACACCCAGTTGGTGCCCGAGGCCAGGCCGTTGAGCAGGCCGCGCGAACGGAAGTAGTACACGTAGGCGAACGCGGCAAAGAAGAACAGGCCTTCGATGCAGGCGGCAAAGCAGATCTGGTTGAGCAGGAACTGGCGGCGCTCGTCGCGGGTTTCGATGCGGCGCAGGTCCTGGATCGAGTCGATCCACTTGAAGCAGAAATCGGCCTTCTTCTTGATCGAGTCGATGTTCTCCACCGCGGCGAATGCTTTGACGCGCTCATCCGGATCGGGCAGGTAGTTGTCGAGCAGGGTCAGGTAGAACTGCACGTGCAGCGCTTCTTCGTACAGCTGGCGCGACAGGTACATGCGGGCTTCGGGCGCGTTCAAGTGCTGGTACAGGTTCAGCACCAGGTTGTTGGACACGATCGAATCGCCGGTGGCGAAGAACGCGACCAGGCGGTGGATCAGGTGGCGTTCGCCCGGCGACATCTTGCTGTGCAGGTCGCTGATGTCGATCTGGAAATTGATTTCCTCGACAGTCCAGGTGTTCTTGATCGCGTTGCGATACATGTCATAGAACTGCGGGTAGCGCATCGGGCGCAGGGTCAGTTCAAAACCTGGATCGAGCAGCATTTGGCGGGTCGCGGATGTCATTACTAGATCTCTTCAAATTCTGCCGGGCCAAGGCGGCCCGGCGACTGGTTCAATGTTAGTTCAAAACTAAGCAGCAGCTGATCCACTGGCCCACCGAATTGCGATTTCCTCGCAAGCCGCCTCGATGTCCTTCATCTTCCTGACGTGCGCCTTCGGCGCAATCGTCACGGATGCGGTCGGCACATCGACGACGAAACACTTGCGATGATCGAAATTTAGGCAACCCTTCTCCCGCTCCATGTACACGCGCATTGCCGTGGCGACATACTCCGCGCCGGCTGAACTCAGTGGCGAAGTTTTCGGAAAATGGAGCTTGAGTGCCCCTACAATCTCGCCAGTTACCCAGTTCCGGAGGTAGATGTCGGGTCGTACAGATACGTACACACCCGATATTGACATGCCTTCGGAACTCGTTCCCGGCATTGCCACGGCAATGCAATCGCCCAACGCAATATCATCGACAGCCTGAATGAAGCTCACGATGGCGTCAGCGGAAGCAATTCGATCACTGATAGCGAATTCAGAACCTTCCCTGCTTCTGCGAAGCCGGTTAGCCAATGAGAACAACCCAGCACGATCACCCATACCAGAGACGATGAAATCAACAATCGCCTCTCGCGCATCCTTGTAGCGCGCAACAATAAATGGCTGCGGCGTCTGTTGATCTGAAACGATGCGTTTGCGGCGCGAAGGGGTCGCAGCCGTCATGTACTCGCCAAGCTTGTTCAAACTGATTCGAGGGTCTTGCATCTGCTAACTCCTTGAAATCGTGCTGACACTGTTTTCACAGCCAATGACTGAGTTGCCTAGAAGAGCTGGGCTACCTGAAGTAGCCCAGCTCCATCTTGCTATCGAGTCTTGTTGGACTGTGATACCAAGCTGGCTGCCAAAGTGCGCGTGGTAGCCGATGACCTATCGTTGTTCAAGGCGCGACCAGCACGCTCCTCCATTCGAGATCCAGTCTGACTGGCAGTCCCACGCTGAGCCAGTACGGAGCCAGCAAGAGATCGCTCAAGTCCGGACGAGCTTTCATTGTTGAGAATACGCGCCGCCAGCGAGGCAGCCGAAGCGGAGCTGGTTTTAGTATTTTTACTCATGATCAAGCCTCTTAACGATTCAGGGGACTTGGTCTCGAATCTTGATCTGCATCTAACCTTTTCGAATTGCGGAAAAGGTATAGTTGACGAACTTCCTAGACGAAGTAGCAGAGCAAGAACACCCTGACCAAGCGTTGGATGTTTTGTGAAGCATTAGAAGGGCCCCGAGTTACAGCTCGGGGCCCTTCTTTTTTATTGGCACGCCTCGCAGCTTTCCGGGTTCTCCAGCGAGCAGGCCACGGCTTCGTCCGGGGTGAACACCTTTTCCGGCGCGGCATGCGAGCCCTGGCTGATCGTGGTCTTGGCGATCTTGGTGGCCGGACGCGAACGCAGGTAGTAGGTGGTCTTGATGCCCTGCTTCCAGGCGTACATGTACATGGAGGACATCGCGCCGATGCTCGGGCTTTCCATGAACAGGTTGAGCGAGGCGGACTGGTCGATGAACGCGCCGCGGTCGGCGGCCATGTCGATCAGCGAACGCATCGGCAGTTCCCACGCGGTGCGGTAGATGTGGCGCAGGGTTTCCGGGATCTGGGTGATGCCCTGGATGGAGCCTTCGGCCATCTTGATCGCGTCGCGCATTTCCGGCGTCCAGTGGCCCAGCTTCTTCAGCTCGGTCACCAGGTAGCGGTTGACCTGCAGGAAGTCGCCGGACAGGGTTTCGCGCTTGAACAGGTTGGACACCTGCGGCTCGACGCACTCGTAGCAACCGGCGATCGAGGCGATGGTCGCGGTCGGGGCGATGGCGATCAGCAGCGAGTTGCGCAGGCCATGTTCCTTGATGCGGTCACGCAGGGCATCCCAACGGGCGGTGTCTTCGGGCACCACGTTCCAGGCGTCGAACTGCAGCTCGCCGCTGGCCGCACGGGTGTCGGCGAAGGACGGGTGCTTGCCGCGTTCCTGGGCCAGCTCGCACGAGGTTTCCAGGGCGTGGAAGTAGATCGCTTCGGCGATCTTCTTCGACAGCGCGCGGGCTTCGGCACTGTCGAAGGCCAGGCGCTTGCGGAAGAACACGTCCTGCAGGCCCATGCAGCCCAGGCCGACCGGACGCCAGCGCAGGTTGCCGCGGCGGGCGGTTTCGATCGGGTAGAAGTTCAGGTCGATCACGCGGTCGAGCTGGCGCACGGCCAGGCGCACGGTGTTGGCCAGCTTGTCGAAATCGAACTCGCCGTGGGCGTCGAAATGGTTGCCCAGGTTGATCGAGCCCAGGTTGCACACCGCGGTCTCTTCGGCCGAGGTGATTTCCAGGATTTCGGTGCACAGGTTGGACAGGTGGATCACGTTGCCCGGACGCAGGGTCTGGTTGCTGGCGCGGTTGCACTTGTCCTTGAAGGTCATCCAGCCGTTGCCGGTCTCGGCCAGGGTGCGCATCATCCGCGAGTACAGCTTGCGCGCGGGAATGGTGCGCTGGGCCTTGCCCTGGGCTTCGGCCTGCAGGTAGGCCTGCTCGAAGGCTTCACCGAACAGGTCGGTGAACTCGGGCACCACGCTGGGATCGAACAGCGACCATTCCTGGTCGGTCTCCACGCGCTGCATGAACAGGTCGGGGATCCAGTTGGCCAGGTTCAGGTTGTGCGCACGGCGCGACTCGTCGCCGGTGTTGTCACGCAGTTCGAGGAAATCCTCGATGTCGGCGTGCCAGGTTTCCAGGTACACGCAGGCCGCGCCCTTGCGCTTGCCACCCTGGTTGACCGCGGCCACCGACGAATCCATGGTCTTCAGCCACGGCACGATGCCGTTGGAATGGCCGTTGGTCGACTTGATCAGCGAACCACGCGAACGCACGCGGCTGTAGCTGACGCCGATGCCGCCGCTGAACTTGGACAGCTGGGCGATGTCGCCGTACTTGGCGTAGATCGACTCCAGCGAATCCTGCGGGGAGTCCAGCAGGAAGCACGAGGACAGCTGCTCGTGGGTGGTGCCGGAGTTGAACAGGGTCGGGCTGGACGGCAGGTAGTCCAGGTTGCCCATGCGCTTGTACAGCGCGAGGGTTTCCGGCACGTCTTCGCTCAGGGCGCTGGCGATGCGCAGGAAGAACTGCTGCGGGGTCTCGATCACCTTGCGGGTGTGCGGATGACGCAGCAGGTAGCGGTCGTACAGGGTGCGCAGGCCGAAGTAATCGAAATGCAGGTCCAGCGACGGATCGATGGCGTCGTTGAGCTTGCGTGCGTTGATCTGCACGAAGTCCAGCAGGCGCGCGTTGATCAGGCCCACTTCGTGGCCACGGCCCACCGACTGCGAGAACGCGTGGATTTCCTGGCCGGACACTTCCTTGGCGATGAAGTTGGCCAGCAGGCGCGCGGCCAGGCGGCCGTACTCGGGCTCTTCACCGATCAGCAGGGCGGCGGTGCGGATGGACAGCTCGTCCAGCTCCTGCGTGGTGGCGCCGTTGTACAGGCCGGAGATGGTGCGGGTGGCCACGCGCATCGGGTCCACCGCGTGCAGGCCCTCGCAGCAACGCTGCACCGCGCGCACGATCTTGTTCAGATCCACCAGTTCGGTAGTGCCGTTGCGCTTGGTGACACTCATGGCGTTGGCCGTGGGCGGCGAGGTCAGAAGGAACTCGCTTTCCTGCTCGGTGGCTGCGCTGGTTTCGGTGCTCACGGCGTTTTCCTCTTGGCGTGATTTGGGGTGGCACAACGTTGCCTGCTGGGCAGGTGCTGGACCGGCGCTCGGACTCTCAGAGTGGACCTGGGGCGTCGCATGGGCCGCGACTGCGCAGGCTGGCCTGCGGGCGGTTCCCCTGCGTCACCGGTCCTCTCCCCTCAGAGTGGTGCGACCGATACCTCAACGCTGTACGTGTCGTGCGGTTGTCAGTAGGTTTTCAGGCCATCGGCGTGAAGGCGATTCACCCGTCGACTTGTGGTCGGCGGGACCGACGGCCACAAGATAGTGGGGGTACCGGGGATCGTCAACGCCAAATCTGGGGAAAATGAGCAATCCCTTGCGGCGCAACGATCCGCCTGGAAGGCCGTCCGACGAACGGTCCGGACCCGTCGAAACCGAGTGCGCAGTCAAGGCCGGAACAGCCGCATCGGGTGAGAAACAGGAACCCGAAAACAGAACAGCGACTCTCACGCCAACGTAACAAACTCGGCGCGTCGCCGCCGGCCAGGGTGACTTCCGACCCGCGCCAGCAATTGCAAGGGGTGCGAGCCTGCAGGGGTCCCCTTTGCCGAGCCCGCCCCATGCGCCTGCCCCTGACTGGATGTCTGCTGCTGGGCCTGGCCGTGGCCGCGCCCGCCCACGCCGACGAAAAGGACGCGGTGCCGGCGCTGTCGTCGCGCCAATGCGGGGTGAGCACGCCCTACAACGTGCTGGTGGACAGCGGCGGGATCTGGCTGCGCCACCCCGATCAGGTGCCGGCGGAGATCTTCTTCCACGACGGCGAGCTCAACATCGACCGCACCCCGGTGCCGGTGAGCGCCGCCGACGCCCAGCGCCTGCGCCAGCTGGAATGGGGCACCCGGCAGCTGGTGCCTGCCGTGGCCGGACTGGCCAGCGAGGTGGTGGACATCACCTTCGATGCATTCGGTGCCACGGTGGAGATCCTCAGTGGCAGCAAGGGCAAGGCGCGCCAGGTGGCCCGGCTGCGCGACGACGCCCACCAGTACGTGGACCGCACCCTCGGCCGCGGGATCTGGGAGCAGGCCGATTTCGGCGACGGCTTCGAGCACCGTGTGGAGCAGGCCGCCGAATCCATGGCCGACTCCCTGGCCCGGGGCGTGATGTGGTCGATGTTCACCGGCGGCGCGCAGCGCATGGAGGCGCGTGCGGACAAAGTGGAGGCGCAGCTGGAGCGGACCATGGAAACCCGCACCGAGGCACTGGAGGCCCATGCGCAGTCGCTGTGCACCCAGGTGCTGGCGCTGGATCAGCTGCAGCAGGCGCTGGAGGTGCGCTACCAGGGCAAGCCGCTGGGAATGCTGGTGGTGGACCGCGACGGCGACGCCCCGCCCCCGCGCGAACAGCCGCGCACCAGGGCGATCGCCCTGCCCACCCCGTAGCGGCGGGCAGGCCCCGGCGCCCCCGGCACCCTCACGCCTTGTGCGGGGTGCCCAGGTACTCGGCGCTCTGCATTTCGATCAGGCGCGAGGCGGTGCGCTCGAACGCGCCCTGCAGGCGCACGCCCGAGTACAGCGCCACCGGGGTATCGGTGGCGGTGCAGACCAGGTTGACGTGGCGGTCGTACAGCTCGTCGATCAGGTTGACGAAGCGGCGCGCGGCATCTTCGTTGAGGGTGTCGAAGTGCGGGATGTCGCCCAGCAGCACCGTGTTGAACTCGTGCGCGATCTCGATGTAGTCCGACGGGCCGCGCGGGCCTTCGCACAGCGCCTTGAAATCGAACCAGGCGATGCTCTTGCCGCGCGCCCGCACCGGGATCTTGCGGCCCTCGATCTCGATGTTGCCCGGCTTGGCCGGCTGGCCACCGCTCAGCTCGGCCCAGCGCGTGCCCAGCCAGCCATCGCTGCCGGCGTCGCGCGGGGCCTGGTACACCGGCGAGCGGGTCAGCGCGCGCATCCGGTAATCCTCGGTGCCTTCGGCGTACAGCTCCACGCAGTAGGTCTGCAGCAGGCCGATGGCCGGCAGGAAGCTGTCGCGCTGCAGGCCGTTGAGGTAGAGGTTCTCCACCGCAGTGTTGGAGGTGGTCACCAGGGTCACGCCCTCGGCGAACAGCCGCTCCAGCAGCCGCGCCAGCAGCATGGCATCGCCGATGTCGGTGACGAAGAACTCGTCCAGCACCAGCACCCGCAGCTTGGCCCGCCATTCCTGGGCGATGCGCGCCAGCGGGTCGCTCTGGCCCTGGTGCTCGCGCAGGCGCTCGTGGATGCCGCGCATGAAGCGGTGGAAGTGGGTGCGGTACTTCTGCTCGATCGGCAGCCCGTCATAGAACAGGTCCACCAGGAAGGTCTTGCCGCGCCCCACCCCGCCCCAGAAATACAGGCCCTTGACCGGCTCGGGCTTCTTCCAGAATGCCGACAGGCGGTCCAGCCAGCCGTCCTGGGCGCTATCCACCAGCGCCACATGGATGCGGTCCAGCTCGGCCAGCGCGGCATGCTGGGCCGGGTCGTTCTGCCATTCGCCCCGGGCCACGCCCTGCGCGTAGCGCTGCGACGGGGTCAGTGCACCGTCACTCATGCGCCCGTGGCGCCTGCGTCAGGCAGCCAATGCTTGACGCCGTGGGTGATGGCCCCGCGCAGGTCGATCAGCTTGCGGTGGAAGAAGTGGCTGGTATCGGGCATGCGCACCATTTCGTGCGGCGCCTGCAGGCTGCCGAGCCAGTCGTAGACCGCCTGCGGGTCGACGATTTCGTCTTCTTCGCCCTGGATCACCAACCACTGCGTCGGCGGCTGGATGCCGTCGAAGTCCCAGCGGCCGGCGGGCGGCGCGATCGAGATCTGCGCGTCCGGCTGCAGGGCGGCAGCCGCCTTGAGCGACACAAAGGCACCGAAGCTGAAGCCGGCCAGCCACAGGCGCTCGCCCGGGCGCTGCGCACGGACCCAGGCCACCACGGCCGCCAGGTCGTCCTGCTCGCCGTTGCCGTGGTCGAAGCTGCCCGCCGAGGTGCCCACGCTGCGGAAGTTGAAGCGCACCGTGGTGATGCCCAGCGCGCGCAGGGTGGTGGCGACCATGGTCACCACCTTGTTGTGCATGGTGCCGCCCTCGGTGGACAGCGGGTGGCAGATCACCGCGACGATCGGCTGGGCCGGTGCGTCACCGGTGGGCAGGTCGACGGCAACGTCCAGCGGCCCGACCGGGCCGTCCAGCACCAGGGCGGCGCTGGTGGGGGGGAAAGGGGGATTGTGCATGGCGTCATAATACCGCTCCTCCGCGGGCTGCACGGCCGCGCTTGCCGGGTGCGTCATGCTCTATCTGGTTTTCAGTGTGTGCTGCAGTGTGCTGGTGTCGGTGCTGCTGAAGCTGGCGCCGCGCCAGCGCCTGGACATGGCCCAGGTGGTCACCTGGAACTACCTGCTGGCCAGCGTGCTCAGCCTGGTGCTGCTGCGGCCGTCGCTGGCCTCGCTGCAGACTGCGCATGCGCCGTGGCTGGCGCTGCTGGGGTTGGCGGTGACGCTGCCCACCATTTTCCTGGTGATGGCGCGCGCGGTGACCCGCGCCGGCATCGTGCGCAGCGACGTGGCCCAGCGCCTGTCGCTGCTGCTGTCGCTGCTGGCCGCGTTCCTGGTGTTCGGCGAAACCGCCAACAGCTGGAAGCTGGCCGGCCTGGGGCTGGGCCTGCTGGCGATCGTGGGCATCAGCGTGCGCCCGCGCGCCACCGTGGCCGCACCCAGCGGCGAGCGCGCCTGGCCGTGGCTGCTGGCAGTGTGGGTGGGCTACGCGCTGGTGGACATCATGCTCAAGCAGGTGGCGCTGTCGGGCACGCCGTCGATGGCGGCGCTGACGGCCAGTTTCGGCCTGGCCTTCGTGCTGATGCTGGCGCTGCAGCTGTGGCGGCATGCCAGCGGTGCCTCGCCGCTGCAGTGGCGCAACCTGGGGGCCGGCGCGCTGCTGGGGCTGCTCAACTTCGGCAACATCCTGTTCTACGTGCGCGCGCACCAGCACCTGCCCGACAGCCCGGCGGTGGTGTTTGCCGGCATGAACATCGGCGTGGTGGTGGTGGGCGCGCTGGTGGGCGTGCTCGCGTTCGGCGAGCGCACCAGCGTGTGGAACCGCGTGGGCCTGGCCTTGGCGGTGGTGGCGATCGGGCTGATTGCGTGGGGCACGCGCTGAATCCGCACGGCTGCGATAGGTAATTTGTTGGCCTCACGCGCAGTGTGGTGTTTCGGTTGATACGCGGACCGGCATCACACTTCGCAACCCCATAACCGCAGCCCGCCTTCCTAGACTGGGTGTCCTGCCGGTTGGGATGTGCGTAGTGATGCGAAAGAACGTTGTAACGGTGATGTTGATGGCGGCCTGTCTGGGAACCACCGGGTGCGCCAGCCTGGGCGGCTTTCCGGATTTCAGTGGGCCGCTGTATCCGCCACCCACCTACCCCGTCTACCCGCCGCCGCCCACCGGTGGCGGGCGTCCGGATTCGGAGGTGGTCAGCTGCCACAGCATCGACCACCGCTTCAGCCGCTGCGATGTGCAGATAGCGCGCAAGGACAGCGTGCACCTGATCAGCCGCGACTCACGCTCGCCCTGCGAGTTCGGGCGCGACTGGGGCCAGGACAACACCTCGCTCTGGGTCGACAACGGGTGCCGCGCCACATTCCGCATCGAGCGCTATTACTGGCGTTGAGTCCGTAGCCGCGCGGCGTGGCGCTGCCCGGTGGACAGCGCGGCGGCATCGCACCGCTCAGCGATCAAAGCCCAGCAGCAGTGGGTCGTGGTCCGAACTGCGCCACGGGCCCGGCTCGTTGCGGCCCTGGTAGCCCACGTCCTCGTCCTCGTCGGCATTGATGTGCCATTCGGCGGCGCCCTGCAGGCGCTGGGCCATGGACGGGCTGAGCAGCGCGTGGTCCAGGCGGCCACTCAGGCCGTTGTACACGTAACTGTAGGGGCGTTCGACCTTGGCCACGGCGAAGGCATCGCGCCAGCCGGCGTCGTTTAGCGTGCGGATCGGGTCTTCCATCGCGTAGGCGTTGAAGTCGCCCAGCAGTACCACGTCCTTCACCTTCAGTCGGGCCGCTTCGCCCTGCACCCAGGCATTCAACTGCCGGGCCGATTCCACCCGGGTGGCGTTCCAGCAGGCCTGGCCATCGTTCTGGTCGGCGTCGGCGCCGGTGGCATCGCGGCAGCCTTTGGACTTGAAGTGGTTGGCCACCACCATGAACGGCTGGCCCATGCCCTGGAAGGCCTGCGCCAGCGGCGCGCGGCTGTGCTCGGCGAAGGGGCCGTCGAGCTTGGTCACCGGCCGGCCGAGCGGCTTGAACCAGCCCTTGCGATAGATGATGCCGACCCGGATCGGGTTGCTGCCCGGGCCCTGCCCAGCATCCACGAACGCCCAGGCGTCCTTGGGGTCGAGCGGCGCGTTGAGGGCGTCCACCAGTTCGGCGATGGCCGAGTGCGGCCCATAGCCGTCGTTCTCCAGTTCCATCAGCGCGGCGATATGCGCATCCAGCCCGTTGATGGTGGCCACCAGTTTGGCGGTCTGCGCCTGGTGCTCGGCCAGCGTGCGCGCACCGCGCAGCGTGGGGTACGCGCCGCCCTGGCCATCGCCGTTGAAGTAGTTTTCCAGGTTGAAGGCGGCGATATGCAGCGACCCGGCCACCTTCGGCACCGCCGGCCGTTCCACGGCCGGCACCTGCAGCGGAGCGGTCACCTGCAGGCGCGGGGTGCCCTTGCCATCGATCCGCACGATGCCTTCGACGTTGCGCAGCAGCATGCCGGTACGCAGGTTTGCATTGGCCGGCAGGTAGGCCACCGGGCTGGGATCGCGTGCGTCGCTGCCGTCATCGAGCACCAGGCGGCGGTGGGCGTTGTCGGCCGTGATCTGGGCATGGCCGGCGGTGCGCGGCGCGGCGACTTCGCTGGGCTGCCAGAGGCGGCCATCGAAGGCCACGCTGAGTTCGCCGAAGCGGGCCAGGCCGTCGGTGCCGGCCAGGGTCAGCGGCGCGGCGATGCGCACCTTCTGGCCGTCCAGGGTGCGCCAGTCGGTGGGCGGGGCGGTCAGGGTGATGCTGGCCGACGCGGTGGCTGCGGCCGGGCGCGCCTGCGGCGCGGTAGCGGGCTGCGGCTGGGCGGCGTGGACGACGCCGGACAAGGCCAGCGCAAGGGCGAACACAAGCGGGGAACGACGCATCGGTGGGGCGACTCCGGAAAAGGGCGATACAAGTGTGGGGGCCAAAGATGACCCGCCAGCGACCGGCGACGATGGTAGCAATGCAACGCCCCTACCGCCCGGGGGCGGTGTGGTGGGTGCGCGGGATGGGTGGACGACGTCGGATTACCGGACGACGATGGTCGGCAGACGTCGGTAGAGCCGACCGTTGGTCGGCTGCTCCGGGTGGCCGACCAACGACGGGGTCCACGGGGCGTTACGGGCAGCCGACCAACGGTCGGCTCTACCGTGGGCCTGGCAGCCGACCAACGGTCGGCTCTACCGGAGGTTGGCCAGCATCCAGTCGACGGTGACGTGGATCTGCTCTTCGGTGAGCGCCGGGTTGCCACCCTTGGGCGGCATGATGCCGCCGTCCGGACCGGTGTAACCCTCCAGCGCGTGCTTGTAGAGGGTGTCCTTGCCCTGGGCGATGCGCGCATCCCAATGGCTGTGGTCCAGGGTGGGGGCGTTGCCCACGCCGTTGGTGTGGCAGGCGGTGCAGAGGTTGTCGAAGATCACCTTGCCGTCGGTGGTGCCGCCGTAGGCGACCTGCGAGGCCGCCTTGGCCAGCGCCGCGGCCTTGGCGGCGGCCTGGGCTGCCGCGCCGGTGCTGCCAGCGTAGACCGCGCCAGCCGGGGCAATGCGCTGTTCGGTGCGCTTGGCGGCCATGGGCGAGACCTCAGCGGGAATGCTGGTATGCAGGTATGCGGCGAAGACGATCAGGCCGAGCGTGATGGCCACCAGTAAGGCAATGACCATGGAAAAGCGTTTCAGGAACTCGAGGTCGTAATTCCGCACTCTCTTTACCCCTGGCTGGTAGTCGTTGGACCACGGCTTGTCGGCCGAGTATGACCAGCGTCAGCGGCGCTCTGCAAGCCGCCGCGTTCTATCGCAATGCAGCATGGGCACGGCTCAGGCGCCGGCGGCACGCAGGCAGAAAATGCAGATCGACTCCACCAGCAGGTCTTCGTCGCCGTGCGCGTCGCGGCTGGGCGCGGTCGGCCCGACCAGCGCCTCGGTGAACGCACCGACGATGCAGGCCGCCGCCACGTGGGTGTCCTGCGGCGGGAACGTCCCCGCTTCGATGCCCTCGGCGACGATGCGACGGAACACCTCGCCGAATAACCGGCGGCAACGGATGCGCTCGGCCTCCACCTCCGGGTCCACCGGCTCGGCGATGAACGCATAGGCCAGCCCGGGGCCGGCCAGCGCGCGCCGTACGAAGGCGGTGATGGCCCGACGCAAGCGCTCCGGCGCCGGCAGCGGCTCGGCGGCAATCGCCTCGAAGATGCGCAGCTCGTGCTCGACCGCGGCGGTGAGCACCTCCACGAACAGCTCGGCCTTGGACGGGAAGTGGCGGTAGATCAGCCCGGTGGACACCCCGGCCTCGGCAGCCACGGCGGTCACCGGCGCATTGCGGTAGCCGCCGGCGGCCACCAGCGCACGGGTGGCCAGCAGGATCCGTTCACGGGCGCCTGCCAGGCGTTCTTCCATCAGTGCTGAGCGTTTGTAGGCCATTTGTTGATTCTATGTTCAATTTTTGAATTTGTGTTCACTTCTTCCACGAACCCCGCTACGCTGGGCCATATCGCCCGCGGGACGGCTGGTGCCGTCCACCCCAACCGGCGCGCCCATCCAGCAGTTGCGGAGTCGCCCCATGCACGTCCCCACCATGAATTTCGATCTCGGCGAAGAGATCGACCTGCTGCGCCAGAGCGTGGCCCATTTTGCCTCGGTCGAGATCGCACCGTTGGCCGCCCAGGCCGATGAAGAGAATCTGTTCCCGCATGCGCTGTGGCGCAAGCTCGGCGAGCAGGGCCTGCTCGGGCTGACCGTGGAAGAGGAGTACAGCGGCAGCGGCATGGGCTACCTGGCCCACGTGGTGGCGATGGAAGAGATTTCGCGCGCCTCCGGCGGCATCGGCCTGTCCTACGGCGCGCACTCCAACCTGTGCGTGAACCAGCTGCGCAAGAACGGCAACGAAGCGCAGAAGCAGCGTTTCCTGCCCGGCCTGTGCAGCGGCGAGAAGGTCGGCGCACTGGCCATGAGCGAACCGGGCGCGGGCTCGGACGTGGTGTCGATGAAGCTGCGCGCCGACAAGCGCGGCGACCACTACGTGCTCAACGGCAACAAGATGTGGATCACCAACGGCCCCGATGCCGACGTGCTGGTGGTCTACGCCAAGACCGACGTGGAGGCCGGCGCCAAGGGCATTACCGCGTTCCTGGTCGAGAAGGGCATGAAGGGCTTCTCCACCGCGCAGAAGCTGGACAAGCTGGGCATGCGCGGCTCCAACACCTGCGAACTGGTGTTCGAGGACTGCGAAGTGCCGGAAGAAAACGTGCTGGGCGCGGTCGGCGGCGGCGTCAACGTGCTGATGTCCGGCCTGGATTTCGAGCGCGTGGTGCTGTCCGGTGGGCCGCTTGGCCTGATGGCCGCGGCCATGGACGTGGTGATGCCCTACGTGCACGAGCGCAAGCAGTTCGGCCAGGCCATCGGCACCTTCCAGCTGATGCAGGCCAAGCTGGCCGACATGTACGTGGGCCTCAACGCCTGCCGCGCCTATGTGTATGCGGTGGCCCGCGCCTGCGACCAGGGCCGCACCACCCGCCAGGACGCCGCCGGTGCGATCCTCTACTCGGCCGAGAAGGCCACCTGGCTGACCGGCCAGGCGATCCAGGTACTGGGCGGCAACGGCTACATCAACGAGTACCCGACCGGGCGGCTGTGGCGCGATGCCAAGCTGTATGAAATCGGCGCGGGCACCTCGGAAATCCGCCGCATGCTGATCGGTCGCGAACTGTTCCAGCGCACCAAGTAAGGGAAGGCCATGAGCGTATTGAGCAGCCAGCTGCAACCGGGCAGTGATGTTTTCGAGGCCAACCGCACTGCCCTGCAGGCGGTGGTCGATGACCTGCGCGCCACCCTGGCGCAGACCGCGCTGGGCGGCAGCGAGGCGGCCCGTGCCAAGCACACCGCGCGCGGCAAGCTGCTGGTGCGCGATCGCATCGATGCGCTGCTCGATGCGGGCAGTGCGTTCCTGGAGATCGCGCCGCTGGCCGCGCACGGCATGTACGGCGACCCCATCCCCAGCGCAGGGGTGGTGGCCGGCATCGGCCGGGTGTCAGGCGTGGAATGCGTGATCGTGGCCAACGACGCCACCGTCAAGGGCGGCACCTACTACCCGATGACGGTCAAGAAGCACCTGCGCGCGCAGGAAGTAGCCGAACAGAACCGCCTGCCGTGCATCTACTTGGTGGATTCCGGCGGTGCGTTCCTGCCGCTGCAGGACGAGGTGTTCCCGGACCGCGACCATTTCGGCCGGATCTTCTACAACCAGGCCAACCTGTCCGCACAGGGCATCCCGCAGATCGCCTGCGTGATGGGCAGCTGCACCGCCGGCGGTGCCTATGTGCCGGCGATGAGCGATGAAACGGTGATCGTGCGCGAGCAGGGCACCATCTTCCTCGGCGGTCCGCCGCTGGTGAAGGCGGCCACCGGCGAAGTGGTCACCGCCGAAGAACTGGGCGGTGCCGACGTGCACACGCGCATCTCCGGCGTGGCCGACCACATGGCCGACAACGACCTGCAGGCGCTGGCCCGGGTCCGCGCGATCATCGCCCAGCTCAACTGGCGCAAGCCCGAGCCGGCCGTGGCCGTGCAGGCCGCGGTGGAACCGCGCTACCCGGCCAACGAGCTGTATGGCGTGATCCCCGCCGACACGCGCCAGCCCTACGACGTACGCGAAGTGATTATGCGCCTCGTCGACGACTCGCGCTTCGACGAGTTCAAGCCGCGCTACGGCAACACCCTGGTCACTGGCTTCGCGCATCTGCATGGCTACCCGGTGGGCATCATCGCCAACAACGGCATCCTGTTCTCCGAGTCCGCGCTGAAGGGCGCGCACTTCATCGAACTGTGCACCCAGCGCGGCATTCCGCTGGTGTTCCTGCAGAACATCACCGGGTTCATGGTGGGCCGCAAGTACGAACACGGCGGCATCGCCAAGGACGGGGCCAAGCTGGTGATGGCGGTGGCCTGCGCCAAGGTGCCCAAGTTCACCGTGGTCATCGGCGGTTCGTTCGGCGCCGGCAACTACGGCATGTGCGGCCGCGCCTATTCGCCCAACTTCTTGTGGATGTGGCCGAACGCGCGCATCGGCGTGATGGGCGGCGAGCAGGCTGCCAGCGTGCTGGCCACGGTCAAGCGCGACGGCATCGAGGCCAAGGGCGGGCAGTGGTCGGCCGAGGAAGAGGACGGCTTCAAGGCGCCCATCCGCGACCAGTTCGAACAGCAGGGCCATCCCTACTACGCCAGCGCGCGGTTGTGGGACGACGGCGTGCTCGATCCGGCCGACACCCGCCGCGTGCTGGGCCTGGCGTTGTCGGCCAGCCTCAACGCACCGGCACGGAAAACCGACTTCGGCGTGTTCCGCATGTAAGGCACGTGCGGCACCGCTGGGTGCCGCCCCTTCTTCGCCATTGGCCCGCGCAACGAGACTCCCATGTTCACCAAGATCCTGATTGCCAACCGCGGCGAAATCGCCTGCCGCGTCATCGCTACCTGCCAGCGCCTGGGCATCGCCACCGTGGCGGTGTATTCAGATGCCGACCGTAACGCGCGCCACGTGCGCCTGGCCGACGAGGCCATCGCGATCGGCCCGGCGCCGGCCCGCGAGAGCTACCTGCGCGGCGACGCCATCCTCGACGCCGCCCGCCGCACCGGCGCGCAGGCGATCCACCCCGGCTACGGCTTCCTGTCCGAGAACGCTGGTTTCGCCCAGGCCTGTGCCGAGGCGGGCATCGTCTTCATCGGCCCGTCGGCCGATGCGATCCGCGCGATGGGCGACAAGAGCGCGGCCAAGGCGCTGATGCAGCAGGCCGGCGTGCCGCTGACCCCGGGTTACCACGGCGATGACCAGGATCCGCCGTTCCTGCGCGCCCAGGCCGATGCGATCACCTACCCGGTGTTGATCAAGGCCAGCGCCGGTGGCGGTGGCAAGGGCATGCGCCGCGTGGACGACAGCGCCGACTTCATCGAATCGCTGGCCAGCTGCCAGCGCGAGGCGCAGGCCGCGTTCGGCAACGCGCACGTGCTGGTGGAGAAGTACGTCGAGCGCCCGCGTCATATCGAAATCCAGGTGTTCGGCGACAGCCACGGCAACGTGGTGTACCTGTTCGAGCGCGACTGCTCGGTGCAGCGCCGCCACCAGAAGGTGCTGGAAGAAGCGCCCGCGCCCGGCATGACCGCCGAGCGCCGCGCCGCGATGGGCAAGGCCGCGGTGGACGCCGCGCGCGCGGTGAACTACGTGGGCGCCGGCACGGTGGAATTCATTGCCGCCCCCAACGGCGACTTCTTCTTCATGGAAATGAATACCCGCCTGCAGGTGGAGCACCCGGTTACCGAGTGCATCACCGGCACCGACCTGGTGGAATGGCAGCTGCGCGTGGCCAGCGGGGAACCGCTGCCGCTGCAGCAGGACCAGCTGCAGATCCGCGGCCATGCGCTGGAAGCGCGGCTGTATGCCGAAGACGCCGACCGCGGCTTCCTGCCGTCCACCGGCAGCCTGCGCCACCTGCGCCTGCCGGCCAACACCGCGCACGTGCGCGTGGACGCCGGTGTCGAACAGGGCGATGCGATCACCCCGTTCTACGACCCGATGATTGCCAAGCTGATCGTGTGGGACGTGGACCGCGACTCGGCCCTACGCCGCATGCAGCAGGCGCTGGCCGAGTGCGAGGTGGTGGGCGTGACCACCAATGCGGCGTTCCTGCGCCGGCTGGTGATGACCGATTCGTTCGCCCACGCGGACCTGGATACGGCGCTGATCGAGCGCGAGCAGGCCGCACTGGCACCCAGCGCCGATAGCGGCAGCCCGACGGTGTGGGCGCTGGCCGCCATTGCCGCAGTCGGCAGCCAGGCCGCCGCCAGCGTGGACACACGCGACCCGCATTCGCCGTGGCAGCGGCAGGATGGCTGGCGTCTGGGCGCGCGCGCGCCGCACGCGCTCAGCCTTGAATACCGGGGCACCGCGCAGGCGGTGACCGCGCTGGAACACGACGGCACCTGGTCGGTGACCGTCGGGGATGCGCGGGTGCTCGCCCACGGCGCACTCGACGGCAACATCCTACGCGTGCAGACCGGCGATGCCCTGCACCGTGCCCGCGTGGTCCGCGACGGCAACGAGGTGTACCTGTTCGGCACCGAGGGCACCCAGCGCTTCACCCTGCACGACCCGGTCAGCGAGGCCGACCAGGCCGTGGCCGATGCCGGCAGCCTGCTGGCACCGATGCCCGGCCGCATCGTCGCCACGGTGGTGACGCCCGGCACAAAGGTCAAGCGCGGTGCGCCGCTGCTGGTGCTGGAGGCGATGAAGATGGAACACACCCTGCAGGCACCCGCCGATGGCGTGGTGCAGGGCTACCGGGTCAAGGCCGGTGACCAGGTGGGGGATGGGGCGGTGCTGGTGGATTTCGAGGCGGACTGAATCCGCCTCACCCGGCCGGCTGCCATACATGGCGGCCTGGGTCGAACTCGCTGGTGGTCATCTGTTTACTGCGCAGCCCGATGCCGCAGATGGCCATCGGGCTCTGCTGCATCGGATCCAGCCCCAACGCCTGCTCGATGTCCTGCTCGTTGATGGCGGCCGTAACAAAGGCACCGAGCCCCTGTTCGGTGGCACAGCTCAGCAGCAGTTGGGAGACGTGGCCGACATCCAGAATGACGGCGCGGTAGGCCTTGGGGTGTTGGCGGTACTTCCAGAACGTACGGGCAAAGCGCGGCGCGAGAATCAGCAACACGTGCGCGTTGGCGAACCAGTCCTGGCCAGCCACGAAACGCCGTGCCAGTGCATCGCCGGAGGCTGTCCGGCTGCACGTCGGGCTGAGCGCATGGGCGCCGGGATGGTAGTGATAGAGCCCCGCTTCCAGCCCATCCACATCCTGGACCAGCAGATAGGCGTCAGTGGGATGTAGTCCACCAGCAGACGGCACGTTTTTCTTGAGAAAGACGGCCTGCTCGCCTTGGCGCTGCTCGCCGTGGCTGGCCAGCGTCCGCCACAGCAGCTGAGACAGCGCGGCCAGGTCCAGCGCGCGGGTGCGGTCGAAGTTGCGGCAGGTCGCACGGCGCTTGAGCCAGGCGTCAAAAGGGACCTGGACCGGGGGCGGCAGCGCAACCGCGTCGGGACCGGGGTCGAACATGGCCGCAGGCGGCGCGCCCAGCCGCGCGCACAGGCCCGCAGCGGTCTCCATACCGGCCTCGCGCAAGGCTTCTACGCTATCCTGATTTTCCCAGCGCGCCAGCCGGTGCATCACGGCGGCGGGCGTCCACCATGCACTCGCAGTAAGCGCGTGTTCGTCCTGCAGTGGAGCGGTAGGTGGGCTGTCGTCGCGAAAGGTCAGGCCCGCCGCCACCAGCCGCTCCAGCACCACCATTGCGTCCGGCGTGTCCGGTGCGGACCATCGCTCGGGGGAGAGGCGGCCGAGTGCAAGCAGCATCGCCTCATCCAGCGCGACCGGTACCGGCAGGTGCGGCGCCAGCGCGACCCACTGCATCGTCGAGGTCACCGAGGTCCCGCCGGCAAGCAGGTCAGCCATGGAATACTGCTCAACCATTCGAGGTTCGGTCATCAATTGGCTGCAGCGGCGGTAGCGGGCGGGAGGCATACGGGTTACCAGTAGGAAGTTGCAGGAAGAATGTCGGCCGACAACGGCTATTCTTGCGCCTCAAGCTGTTGCTGCATCAGCCGCTACCTGCAAAGGCGCCGCTCCTGGACGCCGTCCCCAACCCGCCGCCTATGAGTGCTTTTCCATGACCCCGGATCTCCCCCTTCTTTCTCCCGAGCAGGCCCTGCAGTTGCTGGACCTTTTGTCCAGCGACGATGACTTCCGCAGTGTTTTCCATGCCTCGCCGGCAAAGGCGCTCGAGCGCATCGCACCGGACGTGGCGGCGGCGTGCGGAAGCTGCGCGACACAGGGCCCGCTGGCCAGCAAGGAAGAGTTCCAGCTGTCGCGCGCGCGGCTGGTCGAGCGGCTGAGCTCGAAGGCCATTTTCCGTGTGCCGCATTGCTTTGTCAGCGGAGAGATCGGCGCGCAGCTGAGGCATCCGCCTGCCCCGTAACAACACGCTGGCCTGGCGTTTCCTGCAAGCGCGCCATGCGGAGATCGTGGGTGTTGAACACCTGCAGCACGTAAGATCCCGCGCTCTCCGCATACGCCCGGCCGGCCTGCGCCAGCAGCCATTTGCGCGCATCCTGTTGCTGGGTGCCGGCCTGGCCTGCCAACGCCTGCCAAAGCACCACGCGTGCCTGGTAGAGCTCGGTACCATCCAATAGCGGCTGCAGCCGTTTCACGGCTTGTTCCTGTTGCCCGGCCAACCGCTCGCCATTGGCTTCGACGATCGTAATCAGTTCAGCGCATCGCGCATCGTTGAGTGCCTTCGACGCCGTGCGCAGCGGCTCCAGAAGACGCACAGCCACCTCAGGGTGACCGGCACGCTGCGCGCCGTACACGGTAGCGGCCGCCATGAACAACCAGTCCTGCCGGTCATTGCCCTTCGTATCTGTTGCCAGCCGCAAAAGCTCACGGGCCTTCTTCTCGAAGACCTTGGCAGTGGTCGGCTTATCGGTCGCCACGCCCAGCATCAGACCCTGAAGGTCAAACAACTCACACGCCAATCCGCCGTCACCGCAGTTTGCCCGCGCGTGCTTGTTGACCTTCCAGGCACGTCCGGCATCACCAGCATCGATGGCAACGGCGACGCCCTCCAACCCGCTGCTCAGTTCATCCTCCGGCTCGCCTTCGATCATGCGCATCGCAGCGGGGATATCGCCGGATGCAGCCGTGGCGGCGATCACATGGCGGTTGCTGGTCCAGCGACCGAGCTTGGCGGACACACGATAACTCTCCAGCGCATCGCCAAAGCGGTTCTGTGCCAGCTGCGCGCGCCCGACGTCCTGCCAGGCAATGGACTGGAGGGCATTGGAGGACACCGCCGCCCGCCGTGCCGCCGCTTCGGATTCGACATAGTGGCCCAATGTCTGCATGGCCCACGCGTAGTTGGCAAAGGCGCCGTGGTAGTCAGGGTAAAGGTCCGCCAGCAACTTCCACTTTGCCGCAACGTCCTCCACGCGCCCGCCGCGCAGCTCTACTGCCCAGGCATCCAGATAGAGACGGTCGCGACCCGGAAGGCGCGTGCGAATGGCGGTTGCCTTGTCGAGCATGGCCCGGGCCTGGTCCAGATCGCCTTTCAACACATCGATCCGCATCAACCCAAGGTAGGCGAACGCAAAGGAGGGATCAAAGCGGGTGGCCTGATCGAAGTAGCGGGTCGCCTCGGCATAGTGGCCATCGCCGTATGCCTGCAAACCAACCGCATAGGCATGGAGGGCGTCCAGATCGGTGGTGGCCACCTGGGGCAGCGGCAGCGAGGTCTGCGAGACCTGCTGCAGCGCTTCCCCCAGCTCCTTGCGCAACGCAGCGGTCACTGAATCGGTGGAGGCGAACAGCGAGTTCAAACCTCGGTCCTCAGCCGACGTGGACCACACGACCTTGCGGCTCACCGGGTCAACCAGCTGCGCAGTGACACGGAGTCGACCACTTACCTCTTCCACCCGCGGTACCACGACGGCGCGTGCGCCGTCTCGACTGGCCACTTCGACGGCTGCATCCAGGTCCAGCGTGGGTCGCTCGCGTTGCATCCGGCCAAGCGCTTCCTCCACTTTAAGGTTGCTCAGCACGTTCACGAAGCGTGACTGTTCCAGGCTGATGCGAAACGCCTGTTCGAACCCGTCATCGAGCAGCATGTTTCCTGACAGGTTCTGCACATCGGCCAGCACCACCCAATCGCGTTCGGCGAAGGCAATGGCGGGCACCGGTCGCAGCAGCGCCCAGCCGGCGACCAGCAATACCGAGGCGATCACCATCTGCACCCCAAGCGCCATCGGCTTGCGCCACCACGGCGTGGAGGGACGGGCCTTGCCGTGGCCGCGTGGCCGACGGAACTGGGCAACGTCGGTTTCCCCGACTTCGATCACTTCCTGGACCGGCTCGACGCCTTTGAATCGCCATCGGCCATGCGAGCGCCACTTCAGACCGTGCGCGCGCTCACCCAGTTCGGAGCTGCTGCGCCGGACCATCGAATCGGCTGCGGCGGACAGCAGGATCTGGCCCGGCCGTGCCAGCTGCATCAACCGCGCCGCCATGGGCTTGGCCAGTCCCTCGACCTCCACCGGCTTGGCACCGTGGGCCACGGCTTCGGCGCTGTTGTTCCACAGGATCACCTCGCCCACGTTCAGGCCGGCCCGGGCGCGCACTTCGAGGCGGCGCTGGGTACCCAGTGCACTGAGGCTGCGCTGGTAGTCCAAGGCAAACCCCAACGCGTCAACAGGCCGCTCGAACAGCAGGAACAGCCCGTCGGAGCGATCGATCAGCTGGCCGTTCCAGCGCTGCTGCAGGTTCAGCACCAGGCGGTCATGCTCCTGAAACAGATCTGCCGCGGCCGCATCGCCGATGCGTTCGACCAGGATCAACGAATCGCATAGATCAGTGAACAACAGCGCCCGCATCTGGGGGGCCTGGGTCGACGCTCCGTTGTCGCCGTTCATGCCGATCTTCCCCCGATCAGGGTGAGGCGGTCGCGACACGCGACCAGTGCAGCCGGTTGCCGCCCAGGCGCTTGGCCTGGTACAGCGCGTTGTCGGCGCGAGCGTACCACTCGCTCCAGTCGGTGTGGGGCTCCAGCAGGCGCACCCCGATGCTGACCGGGCAGACGTGCGGCACGCCGTGAGCGCGGTCCATCAGGCCGTGCACCGCGCTGAGGATGAACTCGGCGGCATGCTGCAGGTTGTCGGCGGTCGCCGTGCGCAGCAGCAGGCAGAACTCGTCGCCCCCCAGCCGGCAGGCCAGGTCGGCTTCGGTGGCCACCGAGCGCAGGATGTTGGCCACGCTTTGCAGGACCCGGTCGCCGGCCTGGTGGCCGTGCTCGTCGTTGACCTGCTTGAAGTGGTCGCAGTCGATCAGCAGCAGGCCCTGCGGCGCGCCGTCGGCATGGTTGCGGCAGTCCTGCAGGTACAGGGCCAGGCCACGCCGGTTGTGCAGGCCGGTAAGTTCGTCGGTGCGCACCAGTTCGCGGGTGTGGGTGAGCTGGTGGGTGGTGACGTACAGGTTGTCCAGCGCGGTTTCCAGGTCGTGGTTGCGCCGCCGCAGTTGGCGGATCAGGACCTGTTCGTTGCTGACCACGCGCATGATGGTACGGCGCAGGAAATACGCCACCAGGCCGGGGTCGCAGTCGACCAGGCGCTGGAAATCGGCATTGCCCAGTTCCAGCACCACGCTGTCGGCCATCGCGCGTGCATCTGCGCTGCGCGGATGGTCGCCGATCAACAGGCCCAGTTCGCCGAAGAACTCGTTGGGACCGAGCGACTTCACCACCAGGTCGTCGCCGAAATCCAGCTCGATGCCGCCGCTCACGACCACATACATGGTGTCGCCGGCTTGACCGCGCTGGAACAGCAGGTCACCCTTGGTCAGGCACTGCTGCCTGCCGAATTCGGCGAACAGCGCGAACTCGGCGTTGCTCAGGATGGCGTGCACGATCTCAGCCATCGCGGTCTCGGCGATGCCTGGTTCCTGTTCGCACACAATCGCCGCAACCTTGCCGGTCATCCCGTGCACCCGCTTCCCAGCGTTCCCCCGGTGAGCCGAGGAGAATAGCACTCCTAAAAAGTGTGCGCCTCATCCCATTTCAGAGCACGGGCGCCGAAATTTCCCGGCCGGCCCGGCACATCCTTCTTCATGACGCGATCCCGGCCTGCCAGCGGCCACCGTTAGGGTGACAAGCGTCTGGGCCCTAAGGGCATTTGCGGACGCTCGCGGAGTACTCCATCGCTGCAACCCTTCTGAAATTTGCCTCTTCATTTGGATGTATATCGCTGATTTTATTGCGGTATTTGATACTGGCAGATCGTTTGCATGGGCGGGTAAGGATTTCCCGATGGCCAGGCTGAAGCCTTGTCCGTAGGCTCGATTCCCCTGCACTACGGAATGTCGACGATATGGATATCTCCGGCACTGCGGCCTTGGCCGCGCTTGCCGCTCCTTCGCAACAGGCGCGCCTGATCCAGTTGCAGGGGCCTGCCCCCGATCTGGTGGTCGAACGCTTCGAGGGCCAGGAATCGGTCTGCGGCAGCAGCCGCTTCGAGATCGACTGCCTGTCCACCAATGCGTTCCTGGACATGGACCCGTGGCTGGAGCAGCCGCTGACCCTGCAGCTTCGGCAAGCCGACGGCGGCCTGCGTCAGTGGCATGACCTGTGCACCGAGGTGGCCCAGCTGGGCAGCGACGGCGGCCTGGCCCGCTATCGGCTCACCCTGGAGCCGTGGACGGCGCTGCTGGAGCTGCGCCGCAACGCGGTGATCTTCCAGGACCTGGACACCCGCACCATCTGCGAGCGGATCTTCGGCGACTACCCGCAGGCCGTGTTCCGCTTCGACGTACAGTCCACCCTGCCCGCCCGCGCCATCACCACCCAGTACCGCGAGAGCGACTGGGGCTTTGTGACCCGGCTGCTGGCCGAGGCCGGCCTGGCGTGGCGGATCGAGCAGACCCAAGGGGATACCGCCGCACATACGCTGGTGGTGTTCGAGCCCGGCGCCGAGCTCACCGATCTGGGTGCGCAGCGCTTCCACCGCGCCGACATGGCCGAAGCCCTCGATGGCATCACCGCGTTTGCCGAGCAGCGCCAGCTGGTGCCCAACGCCAGCAGCGTGGCCAGCTGGCACAGCGAACAGCTGCAGGCGGTGAGCGGCCAGTGCCAGGCCGAGGCCGGCGAGCTGCCGGCGCTGGAAGTCTATGTGCAGCCGCGTGCCGGCCGCTTCGGCAAGGGCGCCTCGGGCCGACGACGAGGCCCAGGCCCGTCTGGATGCGCTGCGCGTACCGATGACCCTGTTCCAGGGCAGCGGCAGTGTGCGCGTGCTGGCCGCCGGCAACCGCTTTACCCTCACCCAGCATCCGCAGCACCAGGGCCAGACTTTCCAGTTGCTCGCGGTGGCGCACGTGGCCGTCAACAATCTGGGCCATGGCATCGTTGAGCTGCTCGGCGAGTCCGCCTTGGAGAACGGCAGCTACCGCAACCGCTTCCTGGCCGCGCCCAGCGACGCCCCGATCCGGGCGTTGCCGCAGGACCGGCAGACCCTGCACGGACCGCAGACCGCCCGCGTGGTCGGCGTGTCCGACAGCGTGGTCACGCCCAACCGCGAGCACCAGGTGCGCATCCAGTTCGGCTGGCAGCGCGGCACCGCGCCCAACCCGGGCGGGCTGACCGACACCGGCAGCAAGCTCACCGGGCATGCCCCGGGCGACCAGACCAGCGGCAGCTGGGTGCCGGTGGCCGAGTGGGTGGCCGGCCCGAACTGGGGCACGCATTTCCTGCCGCGCATCGGCAGCGAGGTGCTGGTGGAATTCCTGCACGGGGACATCGACCAGCCACGCATCACCGGCCAGCTCTACAACGGTGAGGTCGCCCCACCGTTTGGCGGCGGCATCGACGAGAAGGCCCAGCACCCCGGCGTGCTCAGCGGCCTGCATACGCAGTCCCATGACGGTGGCGGCACCCAGCAGTGGGTGATCGACGACACCCCCGGGCAGCTGCGCACGCGCCTGCAGACCTCGCTGGCCGACAGCCGGCTGGAACTGGGCTACCTGATCGAACACGGCGACACCCGTCGCGGCGCGCTGCGCGGCCAGGGCTTCGAGCTGGCCACCCAGGGCTGGGGAAACGTGCATGCGGCCAAGGGCCTGCTGATCTCCACCACGGCGCGCAGCAATGGCGCCTCCACGGTGCTGGACAGCA
>Ga0308161_1000638_pt1 | contig 51401 bp, 47 predicted proteins | sample PhyFR2_FD_201034 | JGI IMG/M metagenome (GOLD analysis project Ga0308161, IMG submission 201034) | Phyllosphere microbial communities from UC Gill Tract Community Farm, Albany, California, United States - DLSLF.R2 | ecosystem: Host-associated > Plants > Phyllosphere > Unclassified | place: USA...
CGAACGGTTCCCAAGATGACCACCACCAGCGACACCACCACCGAAGCGGCGCCGAGCGGCGCTCCCCTGTTCTATACCCGTCCGGTGCCGCTGCAGGCCGATGTGCACGCCGATCTGCGCATCCTGCCGGGCAAGCTCGAGTTCGCCGCCGGCAACAACGCCATTCCGCTGGTGCTGGGCGAGTTCTCGCTGGCGCTGCATCATTTCCCGATCCTGTTCGCCGGCCCCGGTGCGGTTCCGATGGCTGCCGTCGGCGTGTCCGACCAGAACCTGTTCATCAAGGACGGCCTGTGGGAAGACGAGGCCTATATTCCGGCCTACCTGCGCCGCCACCCCTTCATCTTCATCGACACCGGCGCGGAGAATGACTTCCTGCTGGGCATCGACGAAGAAAGCCCGCGCGTGGTCAAGGGCGGCGAGGAAGGCCAGCCGCTGTTCGTTGACGGCAAGGCCACCGAAATGGTGCAGCAGGCGCTGGAGTTCTGCGGCCAGTACACCCGCGAGCACGAACAGACCCTGGCCTTCTCCAAGGCCCTGACCGACAACGGCCTGCTGGTCGAGCGCAACGCCACCGTGCGTACCCCGGATGGCCGCGAGTTCAACCTCAATGGCTTCCTGGTGGTGGACGTCGAGAAGTTCGTTGCGCTGCCGGAAGCCACCGTGGTCGAGTGGCACCGCAGCGGCTGGCTGGCACTGATCCACCAGCACCTGATGTCGCTGGGTCGCTTCAATGACCTGACCCGTCGCCAGGTCGAGCGCCTGGCCGCCTGATCAAGGCATTGGCAGGGTTCCCGCTGGGCGGGAGCCCTGTCCGGCCTTCAGTACGTCCAGCAGGCGCCGCGCATCGGCCCAGTCCGGCGCGGCGTCATGCGCCAGGTCGACCAGCTCCGCCGCGATGGCCGCATGCTCGCATTGGCCCAGCATCTGCAGCGTGCCCTGCAATCGGTGCGCGTGATGGCCCAGTGCCGATGCATCCGCTCGATCAATAACCCGCTCCATGTTGTCGAGCTCATCGTGGATGTCGGCGATGTAGGCCGCGTCCATGTCAATCGTCTGCGCGGCTGCGCCCAGGCCCTCTGGTCGCGCAATGTCGAGCGCAGGCAGCAGCTGGGCGGCGCGCAGCGGCTTGGCCAGCACCGCGTCGAAGCCCGAGCGGTGGCAGCGTGCGCGATGACGCCGTCCGGTGCGGGCAGACAATGCGATCAGGCGAACGGTGCGCCCGGCAGACCCGCGCAGCTCGCGCGCCAGCACGTGACCATCGGCGCCAGGCAACCCAATGTCGATCAGAGCAACGGAGCGGGGCTGCCGTGCCTGTTCGGCCAGGGCACTGGCCGCATCTTTCACGGCGCATACTTCTGCGCCCCAGCGCCGCAGCTGTTCGGCGATCACGTGGCGATTGAGTTCGTGGTCCTCGACCAGCAGCAGGTGCAGTCCGGCCAGTGGCGTATCGCCCACGGGCATGTCCTGGGCATCCACGCCGGTGCCAGCCGGGCACACCGGCAGGCGCAGGATGAAGCGACTGCCACGGCCCAGCACGCTGTGCACGGTGAGGTCGCCGCCCATTGCGCGGGCCAGCTCGCGCGCGATGGAAAGCCCCAGCCCACTTCCGCCACGCCGCTGTCCGCTGCTGCCTTGCTGGAAAGGCTGGAACAGGGTGGCTACCTGCGCCGGCGCGATGCCGATGCCGCTGTCGATCACCTCCAGCAGCAGCGCCCGCGGACGCGCCGCCGGCATCAGTTGCAGGCGCAGCTCGATGCGGCCGGAATCGCTGAACTTCACTGCGTTCGCCAATAGATTGCTGGCAATCTGGCGTAGCGCATCGGCGTCCACCAGGATGTTCGACGGGGATGCGCCCTGGGCATCGAGATGCAGCTGCAGGCCTTTCCGCTGGGCCTGTGGCCGGATCGCCTCCAGAGCCTGCCGGCACAGCTGGGTTGCATCGCAGGGTTGCGCATGCGGCTTGAAAGCGCCGCTCGCAAGGCGCGAAAAATCCAGTGCGCGATTCAACAGGCTGCGCAGGGATTGGCTGGCGCTGCTGGCAGCGGCGAGCAGGTCACGCTCGCCCTTGGGCAATGTCGATTGCCCCAGCAGCTCGATCGAGGTCAGCACGGCCTGCGCCGAGTTGCGCATCTCGTGGCTGATCACGCCGATGGCATGCGCGCTGCTTCGGTCACCGCGCGCCCGCAGGTGGCGCATTGCGAGCCACAGCAGCGGCAGGGCAATCAGCAGTGGGGCCAGCAGCAGCCACCCGCGCGGGGGCGACGCCTGCATCCAGTCCAGTGCATTCCCGGCCGCGGCAGGCAGGGTCTGGCCTGCCCATAGGTGGAGCAGTCCTGCGTGCTCTTCCAGTGTGATCTCCCGCAATGCCTGTTCGATGCGCCCGAGCAGTTGCTGGTCTTCCCGACGAACCAGCAGGTAAAGGTCGGTGGAGAAACCGCTATCGAACGGCTGCAGGCGCAGGCTGCCATTGAAATGGCGTCGAACCAGGGGGCGCAGCGTGGGCTCCAGGCCAATCGCCACGTCCGCCAGGCCGGTTTCGACTGCCGCCAGTGCTGCATGCCGGTCTGGCAGCTGCCGCAGCCGGACCTGCGGGTGATGCGCGTGCAGCCAGCTGGCGTAGGGTCCGCCTTCAACGACGGCGATGACCCGGCCGTCGAGTTCGCGCATCTCCCGTGGCAGCCACTCGCCGGCGCGTCCGGCCAACAGGGTGGCGCCGCCACGGAACGGGGTGGACGCGGCAAGGCCGGGGCAGGGCAGCGCCTGGTGCCTTGCGCCGCCAAACACCATGACCAGGTCAGCCTCGTGATGGCATACAGCGAGGATCGATGCGGCGGTTGTCGGGTAGGGGTGTTCCAGGAAACGGAATTGGGCGTGCCGCGCCACCAGGTTGGCATAGCCATGGGCGAGCGTTGGCGGTGATGACGGATCGGCCAGGGCCGCGGGCAGGGGGCGCAGGGAGGGAGTCGTGGCGACCCGTACAGTGCTGCCCGGCAGCCAGCGTGGCGAGCGGATATCTTCGGCCGAGGCAGCCGGCAGGAGAAGGAGCGCCAGCAGCCCCGTGGACAGGAAGCGGCGGCGCAACGGCGGCTGGCGCCTCACGGTGTCTCCAGTCGTTCGCGCAGTGCGTAGATTTCCACGTCGCTGCGCAATCCCAGCTTGCGCAGCACAGCCACCTTCTGCGTGCTGACAGTCTTGATGCTGCGGTGCCGCCGCAATGCGATCTCGGAGACCGTCAAGCCTTCCAGCAGCAGGCCCAGCACTTCGCGCTCGTTGCGGCTGAGCTCGCCGCGGTCGCCGGCCAGCCTGACGTCCGGTGGAACCCGGGTCAGGCCCTGGGAAACACGTACGATGGCGTCGGACAATGCAGCAAGCGGTTCGGCCTTGCTGACGAATCCGTTGAGTCCGGCATCGATCAGGCTGTTGAGGTTGGTGGTGGGGCAGAGCGTGGCGAAGGCCAGCAATGGCGTGCGCGGGAATTCCCGGCGCAGCAGCGCAACCAGCTCAAGGCTACCCAGGTCGTCACGGGCAAGCGTGAGATCGATGATGGCCACATCCACTGGTGTGCGTTGCAGGCTGCAGAGCAGTTCGTTGCTGCAACCGTGGCTGGCGACGATGTCGAAGCGGAGATCGCCTGACAGGTGCAGGGCGGTGCCGCGACGGACGACTTCGTGATCGTCCAGGAGCGCCAGGCGAAGCCGACGCGGTGCAGGAAATCCATTCATGCGCGGGAGGTGGTCGGCGCCCATGGGCGTGGCCGCCATTCTGGCGCCGCTGTCGCGTCGAACATCGAATTCGTTGCGTTTTTACGACTATTCCTAAAGATCGATGGACGCAGTTGATCGGCCGGGGCTTACGCATTCGTGACGTAAATGGATGGGATGCTGCAGGCGTCCCGTCGTGGCTGCCGGGACCATTAATGTGACGCGTCACGCTGGCGTGACCCTGCGCCCCTGACCTGACTGGTTGACGCCGTCAGGGCAGGGCAGGGCTATCGAGTCTGCACGCGAGGGATCGACATGCGACCCAGGAACTGCGCCGGGGTGATGCGGGGCAACTGTTTGGCATGGGCGTCTGAGAAGTGGCGCAGGCCGCCCCAGAGTGCGGTGTCTCCGATCAGGAAGCAGCGGTGCTGGGCACGGGTGACGGCGACGTTGAGCAGATTGGGCTTGCTGGAGGCCCAGTGCGCCGCGCCCACCGTGTCCGTGTCGCAGCCCAGGACCATCCAGACAATGCTTTCCTCCTTGCCCTGGAAGGTGTGCACGGTGCCGACGCGCTCCCTGCACCACGTGCGCAGTTCGGTGGTGCGTGGCGCCTGCGTGCCGGGTGGGGCATCCGGGCCAAGCCAGGCGTCCTGGCTCCGCAGTCGCTCGAGCAGGGCATTCTTGATGCGCTTGAAGGGCGAAATGATGTAGACCGGGGGAAGGCTTCCGGTGCTGTGGTAGAGCGCGGCCAACGCCTGCTGCACCAGGTCGATCTGGCACGGCACGACCTGCTTGTCGCTGGTGCGGCCGGGGGCGTGTACCCAGGCGCTGCTGCCGATGTCCAGGCTGTCGGCGGGTGGCCGCGCCGCACTGGGTTCCCAGGGGTTGGAGAAGATCATCTTCCCCTCGTAGGCAATCGTGTTGGCAATGGAGAACATCGGTTCGACGCAGCGACGATGCACGCGCAGCGGACTGCCGATCCAGAGCGGCGAGCCGCCGGACTCCATGCGGGCACCGAGCGGGTTGGCCTCGTCGGCCAGTACCTGTACGGAGGTCTTGTCGGGCGAGACGTTCACGCCTGCGGGCAGTGCGCTGGTTCGGCCCAGCGCCTGCAGCAGCTTGACCGGCACGGTGAACACCGGCTCGATCTGCAGCGGATCACCCACCACGACCGCGCGCCTGGAGCGCAGCAGTGCACCGACTGCCGCCTGCGGCACGGCCTGGCCAGCTTCATCGATGAACAGCCAGCCGATCGAGTCCGGCCCCAGATGTCGGAACTGGCGTGCGACCGAGGCGAACGTGCTGGAGACAACCGGCACGATCATGAACAGGCTCTGCCAGATGGCCAGCGCATCGCGTGGCTCCTGCAGCCGCTTGCCACTCAGCAGGTGGCACAGTGCAATGACGTTCTGGGCGAAGCCGCCGCCCTTCTGCACGACTTCGTGCAGCCAGGCCTGGTGAAGCTGCAGTGCCGCCACGAAGAGGTTGGCGCGCTGCTCGTTGAGCTGCTCGCTGTTCCAGACTCCCTTGATCTGCCAGTCCTGATCTTCCAGTTCGGCCGCGTCGGCGGGATGGGACGCGGTGCCGAATTCGGCTTTCAGTTGTTCGAGCTGTCGCGTCATTCCAGCCCATTGCTGCGCCCGTGCCTGCGCGGCGGCCGATGCCTCGGCCAGGGTGCTCGCGGTTCGGCCCAGGTGCTGTTGCGCCGTATCACATTGCGTCCCGAGTTCGAGCCCGCGCTGGGTCCATCGGTGTTGATGATCTGCGTTCTGCACCATTGCGGCCACATGGCTGTGCGCGCGCTGCCGGTCAAAGATGCGGGCCCACCAGCCAGGCTTCTCTTCCTTGAGCAGGATGCGTTGCGCCTTGAGCAGGGCGAGCTGTTCATCGGATCTGCTGCGCTGGCCCTCGAGTGCACGGCACTGCTGTGCAGCTTCCTCATGCGCGCGCTGTGCATCGCGAAGCTGAGAAGTCGTTTGCCGGCAGAAGCTCTCCTCATCGTTGCCGCTGATTTCACGGCTGAGCGAGGCAAGCCGATCCAGCTTTTCGACCAGGCCATTGACGATCGCATCGGCCTTGCCGAATTCCTGCCTGGCCTGCTGGAAGCTCATGGCTGCTGGGTTGTCCCGCCACTCCCAGAGCGACTGGTGGCGGGCGCGGTCGTAGCCCTTCGGGGTTTTGCCATCTTTTGGGGCGCTCCTGCTGATGGCCCGCACAAGTGCCTCGCGGTTGGCCTTCCTGCCCAGCGCGCAGCTGATCAACCCCCAGGCATCGCTGTCTGCCGCCGGTCGTTCATAGGCGCCCCTGCCGTTCCATTCGAGCAGGTTGCGGGCCAGTGGCCGCAGGTAGTCGAAGGTCACATCCCCTGTGCTGTTGCGCCAGCGCGACCCTCCGGGCTTGCCCAGTGACCGGCTCTTCGGCAGGTCACGCGAAATATTCTCCACGGCGGCATTGTTCGACGATGCGACCACCATCTCGAAGCCGGTCAGGTCGGCCTTCAGTGGCGAGACCCTGCACGGCTTCTCACCTTCGAAGTTCACTTCGCGGGCTGGGCCGAGCGCAGCGGCTGGCGTCGCGTACTGTGACAATGCACGTGCACGCCGCACGATGTTCTCAGCGAAGACCTCACGCAACAGCGTGGTCTTCCCGGTTCCGGGCGGGCCATTGACCGAGAAGATGCCTGAATCGCGCACCTGCTCGAAGATGCTGTTCACAGCGAACTGCTGCATCAGGCTCATCGTGTGTGCAGGATCGCCGGGCCAGTGGCCCCGATTGATGTGGCGCGGGCGCAGCCGGTCGGCAATCAGTACATGGCCTTCTGGGGTGTAAAGGTCTTCGCGTCGGCTTTCAGGCAATGGGCTCAGGTAGGTACGTAGCGGCGCACTGGCCTTGCCCTGGTCGAGTGCGCCGATGGCCCGCGCGATATCCTCGACGAAGAAACTGTTGAGGATGCTGATCTCCGCGTCCTCTTCGGGCTGGGCCTCGTCGTCCTCGGCGTCGTCCGCTTCCGCCGTTGGCTCGTTGTCCGGCCCTGGGGGTGTGGCTTTTGCTGCCCGTTCCGGCTTCGGCTTGTCTTCAACGCTTTTCGCCCGGATGACCAGCAGCGGAGCGGACGCGTCGCCCGCGGAAGGGTCATGACCCGACCAGTTGCACAGGATGTCGAGCAGGCGCAACAGGTCGTCGGGGCTGCAGGGCGTTGGGCCCTCACCCTGTCCGGCGGGGGTGGCAGCGGCGCTGCGGAACGTTGCTACGTCGCGCTTGAGTGCTTCAAGGCTTGCCTGGAAGGCGTCGAAGTCCAGGCCCTGCAAGCCACGCCTGGAGATCGTGCCCAGTGCCCACGGAACGGTCGATACCGAGATTTCACCCAGCTGCAGCACGCCCTCGGCGCTTGCCCGCAGGCTGGCCGCGCAGGTCAGGCCTTCCAGTTCGGCCCGTTCGTCCTGTTCCAGCGACTCGTCTCCGCTTGGCGTCTCAGCCAGTACCCGCTGGGTGATATCGGCCAGCTGGGCTTTGTCGAATATGCCGAGGTAGACATCGAATCCGCTCAGCCTGCGACCGAATGGCAGGGGTGGGGACCACAGATCCTTTGGGTCCAATCGCTCGAGCTGATCCCTGGACAGCTGCCGTACGCTCCAGTCCGCGTCCTTCGACTCAAGGACCTGGCCCTGCAGATCGTAGGGTATGAAGAACTCAGCCCTGTGCCAGAAGCTGAGGATCGCGCGATGACTGGCCTGCAACGCGTTGCGTCGTTCTTCCTTCAACTGCCTGTTCCTTCCATTGTGAAATCGGCTGCGACCGGGATGCACCCTTCGTCGGCCATTGTGGCCGGCGCGCACAGCCCTGCATTGGCCATTAGCGGCCGCCGCGGGCGAGTCTTGAGTGTTCGCGGCCCCGGCGCCAGCTACTGCAGGCAGGGCAGGGGCGGCGTCGCTGTACGCACGGGTCTGGCAGCGGCTGCGCGCGTGCCGGATGAACGATGCGGCAGCGGTGATGAATGCGACATCCGGCGCAAGCAGATGTCGACACGCCCTGCCGTCAGCAGATGCTGCGTGGGGATGACCGATGGCTCAGCGCACCGACTGCGGCACGCGCCTCAGCTTTGCGGTGTCGTAACCCATGGCCGCGATGCGCTGCACGGCCTGCTGGTAGTCGCTCTCGGACACCTGTGGCGTGCGTGCCATGTACCACACGTAGTCGCGCTTGCTGCGCGCGACGATGGTCTGGCCGTAGTCATCGCGCAGCCAGGCAATCACATACTCGGCCTGGATCGGCCAGATGAACTGCATGCCCCAGAGGGCGCCGTTGCCGTCCTTCTCGACCCGTCCCACAGGGTGCATCGACTTCTGGGGGGCGTCGAAGCTGCCCTTGCGATAGGTGAAGGTGGTCTGGATGCGCCCGTCGGGCTTCAATGCGTAGCTCTCCACCGCGTCGAAAGCTTCGCGCTCCGGCCATGAGGGGATGTGGGCGATCACATACCAGTCGCCCATGAAGCGTGGCACGTCCACTGAGGGCGGGCGGGGCAGGGGACGGGTATCGGTGGAACTGCAGCCGGAACCAAACAGGCTCATTGCCAGCAGGGGAAGCAGCGAGCGCATGCGCATGTCACACCTCAACGGGGGCGGAACAGATAGTGGGCGACCAGCCACTGCTGGCCGTCGTCGTAGCCGAACAGCTCGGCGCATGCCATCCAGAACATGCGCCAGCGCTGCCACCAGATCTTCGCGGCGGCCTGGCCGTAGGTCGCGACCAGCACCGGCATCACCGCCTCGCGTGCTGCATCCTGGTTGGCCAGCCAGTGGTCGGCCGTGCGCTGGTAGTGGGTGCCGTCCAGCAACCAGCGCTGGTCAAGCCGCAGGTCGCGCTGGAAATGCAGCAGCGTGTCGGCCGCCGGCATCAGGCCACCAGTGAAGAAATGGCGGCCCATCCAGTTGTCGCCGCCCTCGGTCTCGAACGGGTACATCAGCGTGCGGTGGGCGAAGATGTGCACGAACAGCGCGCCGTCGGGCTTCAGCCACTGGCTGATGCGCGCCAGCAGGCGCTCGTAGTTGCGCACATGCTCGAACATTTCCACCGAGACGCAGCGGTCGAAGCGTGCGGTTGGCAGCGCGAGCTGGTTGACGTCGCGGGTGATCACCTCGACGTTGTGCAGCCCCCGGGCCTGGCACTGCGCCATGATGTGCTGGCGCTGGCTGTGCGAATTGGACACGGCGGTGATCGCGGCGGTGGGATAGCGCTCGGCCATCCACAGGGTCAGCGAACCCCAGCCGCAGCCCAGTTCGAGGATCTGCTGGCCATCGGCCAGTCCGGCGCGCTGGCCGTACAGCTCCAGCATGGCGTCCTCCGCCTGGTCCAGCGTTTCGCGCCCGGTGGGGTAGTAGCAGCTGCTGTACTTCAGGCGCCTGCCCAGGCAGGCCTGGAAGAAGGCCGCCGGAACCTCATAGTGCTGGCGGTTGGCCGCGTCGGTATGCAGCGCGAGCGGGCTGTCGGCCAGCTCGGCGATGCGACGGCCGAAGCGTGCGGACTGTGCTTCGATACCGCCCAGCATTTCCTCGTGCAGGCGTTGCGCGCACAGGCGACGGATGCCGGCGCGCAGCGCGGCATCGGGAACCAGGCCGCGTTCGGCCCAGGCGATCAGCCCGGTTTCCGCGTCGTCGGCCGGGGTCAGTGACGGAATCGCGCTCATGCGGAATGCTCCTTGGAAGGACGAGGGAACCAGGGGAAGAACATCGGCGTGCTGCGCTGGTAGGCGCGGTAATCGTCGCCGCGGCTGCGCAGCGCCTGCTTTTCGGTGAACGGAATGCCGCTCAGGTAGCGCAGGAACACATACATCAGCAGCGGGCCGGACCACGCCAGCCACCACAGCGGCGAGCCGACCGCGAGCAGGACATAGCTGAACCAGTGCAGCCACTCGAAGAAGTAGTTGGGGTGGCGGGAGTAACGCCAGAGCCCGGCGCGGCAGGTGCGACCCTGGTTTGCCGGATTCGCGCGGAACCGGGCCAGCTGATGGTCGGCCAGGCTCTCGCCGCCGACGCTCAGCAGCCAGACGAGTGCGGCGGCCACGACCCACAACGTCATGCTGGTCTGTGGATTGGCAGCCACCGCGACGAAGGGCAGGGCGAACAGCACGACCAGCAGTGCCTGGGCCATGAAGAAGCCGAAGATCTTGGCTTGATGCCCTTGCCAGTACTCGCGCAGATAACGGTAGCGACCGTCTTCCTGTTCATGGCGGACCCGATGCCACAGGTGCAGTGCCAGTCGGCTGCCCCACAGGCCACCGAGCACGCCCAGTGCAATGCGTGGCGCCGCCGCACCATCGCCGAGCCACGCCAGCAACAGGGCCGAAGCACCCACGCCCTTGGCCCAGAGCACATCGACCACGCCGATGTTGCGGTGGCGCCGCTGCCAGGCCCAGCCCCAGCTCATCACCAGCACGGCATACAGCAGTACCCACACCAGATTGATCATGACGGCGCTCCGGCCAAGGGCGGCGGGATGGTGCGGGAGCCGCGACGAGCGGCCATGCACAGCAGCGAAAGCGCGATGCTCCAGCCCACCCCCAGCACCAGCAGGCCCTGCCACAGCGGCGCAGTGAATCGAACCGCATCGAAACCGCGCGCTGCGGAGAGATAGGCCAGCGGGGCCAGCAGCAGGCCGAACGCGGCTGGCAGGGCAGGGTGGCGCAGCAGGAAGCGCATCGAAGTGGTCAGCGTCATCGCAAACGCGGCCCACAACGCCATGATCCAAAGGGGTGGCGTCCAGCCCAGCGGGGCCGCGGCGTAGCGTACGGTGCCGCTGGCGGCGGCACTGGCGTCGACCAGCCACGCGCAGGCCATCGCCAACAGCATCAGCCGAAGATCCAGCCGAGGTTGCGGCGAGGTCAGCAGCTGGCTGCCGATGTAGAGCGACGCTGCCAGCAGCGCCGGCCATTGCCAGCCGCGCCCGGCGCCGGCCACGGCGCACAGCCAGACCAGCTGGTTGCCAAGCAGATTGGCCCAGAACCGGCGCACCTCAGCCGCCTTGACCCGATGCGCCAGCGGGACGATGCCCGGGGCGCGCCAGCAGCAGATGCGAAACGCCGATCGAACGCTCCAGGAAGCCGCCCTCGCAATAGGCCAGGTAGAACTCCCACATCCGGCAGAAGCGCGTATCAAAGCCCTGTGCCTGCACAGCGGGCAGCTGGGCAAGGAAGCGTTGGCGCCAGGCGCGCAGGGTCAGTGCGTAGGAGTGGCCGAAATCCTGCTGGGCGACCAGCTGCAGGTCACTGGATCGGGTCTTGGCCGCCATGATCGCGTTGATCGACGGAATGAAGCTGCCCGGAAACACATAGCGCTTGATGTAGTCGACGCTGCGCCGTGCCTGCTCGTAGCGGTGATCTTCGATGGTGATGGCCTGCAGCAGGGCGACACCATCGGGCTTGAGCAGGCGCTGCAGCGTTGCCATGTAGGTGTCCAGGTATTCGGCGCCGATGGCTTCGATCATCTCGATCGATACCAGCTTGTCGAACTGGCCCTGCAGGTCGCGGTAGTCCTGCATCAACAGCGTGACCTTGTCCTGCAGCCCGGCGACGCGGACGCGCTCGCTGGCCAGTGCATGCTGCTCGGCGGAGATCGTGGTGGTGGTGACGTGGCAGCCGTAGTGCTGCGCCGCGTGCAGCGCAAAACCACCCCAGCCGGTACCGATCTCCACCACGCGGTCGCCCGGCTTGAGCTGCAGCTGCTGGCAGATGCGGTCCAGCTTGCGCCGCGAGGCGGATTCCAGCGACTCGCCCTCTTCGGCGAACAGGGCCGAGGAGTACATCAGGTCCGGTGACAGGAACAGGGCGAAGAAGTCGTTGCCGAGGTCGTAGTGCGCGGCGATGTTGCGGCGGCTGCCTTCACGGCTGTTGCGGCGCAGGCGGTTCCAGCCGCGCAGCAGCCAGCCTCCCACGCGCGCCGGGCCGTGTTCCATGCTGTCGAGCAGATCGCGGTTGCGCACGAGCAGCCGTATCAGGGCGACCAGGTCGTCACAGCGCCATTCGCCATGTATGTAGCTTTCGCCGGCGCCGACGCTGCCCTGGGCCGCCACCTTGCGATAGAACGCCGGGTCCTCGATGGTGACGGTGACATGCAGCTCACCGCGGGCATCGCCCAACCAGACTTCGCCCAGCGCGTCGCGCACGCACAGGCGGCCGTCGCGCATCGGGGCGAGCTGGGCCAGCAGGCGGCGGCGCAGGAAGGCATCCAATGCGCCGGGGCGCGGCAGCGCGACCGAAGGAATCATCGAATTCATCGCGGTTTCTCGGCAAGGGTAGGGTGGTCGTGTACGGGATTGCGTTTCAGCCACAGCCGCAACGCATGCCAGTGGATGGCGGCCACCACCTGGGTGGTCATCAGTGGATAGCAGGCCAGGACGCGGGCCAGCCCGCGGCCATCCAGGGGGTGTCGTTGCATGACCTGGGTGGCATCAAACTGGCGCGCGCCGTCGCGCCAGACCTGCATGTGCACGCGCAGGTCCTCATCAGGGCAGTTGAACCGCCAGTCGTAATGACAATCCATCGGCATGAAGGGCGAGACATGGAAGCACTTGTCGAACCGCCAGCGCAGCGAGGTGCCTTCCTGCGTGGCCGTTGCGACCGGCAGCACGTAGGCGTGCCGTTCCTTCCAGGGTGTGTTGGTGATCTCGGCGACGATGCAGTCCAGCGTGCTGCCATCGGCCCGGTAGCAGTAGTAGAAGCTGACCGGGTTGAACACGTGACCGGCGAAGCGCAGATGGGTGAGCAGGCGGACCGGGCCGGTGGGCCGGTAGCCCAGGGTTGATGCAGCGTGGTCGCGCACTGCATCGGCCAAGGGCCGCGCGGGATCGCCGAAGTAGTCGCTGCGACGGAACTCGGCCAGATTGCGGCGATTGATCGACCACAGCCAGCGCCCGGCGAACACGCTGTCGAGTTCATCCAGGTCGAGCAGCAGCTGTGCGATCGGATAGCGGAACGCATGCGGGTGTGGCAGGTGCCTGCGGTGCGCCACCTGCCCGAAGTAGAGCGCACTGGCGCTCATGCGGCCACCTCGCCGGGAGCCGCCATGACGTGGTGCGGTTCACAGGTGCGCAGTGCATCGACCACGCGGCGGGCGCTGCGGATGCCGTCCTCATGGAAGCCCCAGCCCCAATAGGCGCCTGCGAACCAGGTGTGGCGGCGGCCCTGCAGCTCGGCCCAGCGCTGTTGCGCGCGCACTGCGGCATGGTCGTGCACCGGGTGCGCATAATGCAGGGTGCGCAGCACCTTGCCCGGGTCGATTGCCTCGCTGCGGTTGAGCGTGACCACCAGGGGCGTGCTGCCGGGCAGGCCCTGCAGCTGGTTCATGCAGTAGCTGACCGTGCAGGGCGCAGCAGGGTCGCGGGGCACATGGGCATTCCATGCCGCCCACGCCTTGCGGTTGCGCGGCAGCAATGACGCGTCGGTGTGCAGCACCGCTTCGTTGGCCTGGTAGCGGATGGCGCCGAGCACGTCGCGTTCGATGGGGTCGGCGTCACGCAGCAGCGCCAGGGCCTGGTCGCTGTGGCAGGCCAGGATGACCTCATCGAAGCCTTCCACGCCGGCCGCGCTGTGCACGCGAGCGCCCCACGGCATGCGCTCGACCGACTGTACCGGGCACTCCAGCCGCTCATGCACCCGCCAGCGGGCGCGCAGGGCGTCGACATAGCGGGCCGATCCACCGCTCACCACCCGCCAGGGTGCACGCCCGGTCATCTGCAGCATCTGGTGGTTGGCCATGAACTGGGCCAGATAGCGCGCCGGGAAGTCCATCACCGTGGCCGTCGGGGACGACCACAGCGCGGAGGCCATCGGCAGCAGGTGCTCGTCGATGAAGGCATCGCCGTAGCGCTGGCTGCGCAGGTACTGCCCCAACGTTGGGCCCTCGTCTTCTGCCAGCAACAGGGGGGCATCGCGGTAGAACCGGCGCAGGTCGGCCAGCATGCCCCAGAACCGCGGCGACACCAGGTTGCGGCGCTGGCAGAACAGGCCATCCAGCGAGGTGGCGTTGTACTCCACGCCGCTGCGCTCGCTGTGCATCGAGAAGCTCATCGTGGTCGGCTGCGAGGCTACGCCCAGCTCGTCGAACAGTGCGGTCAGCAGCGGGTAGTGCTGGGGATTGAACACGATGAAGCCGGTGTCCACCGCCATGCGGACGCCATCCACCTGCACGTCGTGGGTGTGGGTATGGCCGCCCAGATAGTCGTTGGCCTCGAACAGCGTGACGTCGTGTTCGCCGTCCAGCCACCAGGCGCTGGCCAGTCCTGCAATGCCCGAACCGATGATCGCGATGCGCATGTCAGTACCTCGCCTTGGCCAGCACCCATTCGGGAATCGGCTTGAGCCCTTTGACCAGCCCAAGCGCCGCCATCGCGCGCAGTCCATACCAGGTCAGGTCCACTTCCCACCAGCGGAAGCCCTGGCGGACGGTGCCCGGGAAGAAGTGGTGGTTGTTGTGCCACCCTTCGCCGAAGGTGAGCAGCGCCAGCCAGAGATTGTTGCGGCTGTCATCGCGGGTCTCGAAGCGGCGGCGACCGAAGCGATGGGCCAGCGAATTGATGGTGACCGTGGCGTGGAACAGCACGATCGTGGAAATGAAGAAGCCCCACACCAGCAATTGCGAGCCGGAGGTATGCAAGCCTGGCGCCCAGCGCTCCAACCCGGCGCCCAGTGCATACAGCGCTGCGGCCAGCAGTACCGGCACAGCCGTATCGAAGCGGTCCAGCCAGCGCAGCTCCGGGTAGCGCGCCAGGTCGGGCACCCGCGACAGGTCGGTGGCAAAGGCCTCGCGGGTCAGGAACCAGCCCATGTGGCTGCGCCAGAAGCCGCCCTCACGGGGGGAGTGCGGGTCCAGCGGCTGGTCGGCGTGACGGTGGTGGTGGCGATGGTGGGCGGCCCACCACAGCGGCCCGCGCTGTACGCTGGAGGCGCCGATCACCGCGAACACGAACTGTACCGGCCGCGATGCCTGGAAGGTGCGATGCGAGAAGTAGCGGTGGTAGAACGCCGTGATGGCGAACATGCGCACCGCATAGAGTGCTGCAGCCACGATCACCGCTGTCCACGAGATGCCCACCCAGATCACTGCGATGCAGGCCAGGTGCATCAGCGCGAAGGGCACGGCGCGCACCCAGTCGATCCGCCCCGGCCGCTCGCCGGTGGCCTCTGCGGCGTTGCCGGTATCGAACCAGCGCTGCAGCGTGCGCAGCAGGCGCCAGCGTCGACGGGGGAGGGGCGCTACAGAGGCCATGGCGGATCTCGGCGGGTTTCGTGTCTTCCTCTACGCGGCAGAAGGCCCACTGGATGCGGAGCGCGGCAGGAAATTTGGATTTCACCTGGCCGTAACGGTGCAGCGATCTGTCAGCGGCTGCGCCCAGGCCTGCTGCCATTCGCTGGCGGGGCGACCAGCCGCTGCGGCGATGAAGCGCACCGTCACCTGTGGATAGGCACCGCGTTGATCGCGCAGGTTGCTGGTGCCACGGAACTCCAGCAGGCGCTGGTCAGCGCTGGCATATACCAGCGCAAGGCGTGGCGCGATGCCGCCGTACCAGGTGTCCAGGCTGACCTCGATCGACTGCGCATCGATCCCCTGCCAGCGCTGCGGGCCGATGCGCCTTACCTGCACCGGGAAGTAGCGCTGCCGCGCTGGGACCAGGAAGGGCAGGGTCACACGCTCGCCGCGCATGAGCGCCTGCCAATGCAGGCGCACCGCCGCGTCGAACCCTGCGTCGATGACCGCGCCGGTCGGCAGGTCGAGCTCGCGCTGCACCGGTGGGCTGCCGGCATCCTCCTTCCACGCGATCGAGACCCTGCCGCTGGCGGCCTCGACGTCGGCCTTCTGGCCGCTGCGCCGGTCCTCCAGGGTATAGCCGCGCGCCTGTGGGTCCGCGCTGGCCGGCAGGTGCTTGCGGGCGAAAGGCCGCCCGTCCGCGCATTGGTACAGCACCCAGCGCTCGGCACCCTCGGCCGCATCGCGTCGCCAGTGCACCTCGCGGTAGAGCAGGTCGCCGCGCGACGACGTTGCTACCCCCTCGCTTCGCAGCCAGGGCGCGGCCAGCGCGACATGGGGCAGGCACAGCAGCAGCCAGGCGGTACGCATCGCGTTCATCCGGGAAAGGAGGGCTGAGGTCATACGGCGGGGATGGACAGTTGGATGCGTCTGCAGCGGCTGCATCCAATCACGGCCCCTGCGCGTACAGAGGACAGACCTTCACCCGCCCGCCGCGAACGCCGATGTACCCTGACGCCGCCAGCAACCCCCTCAACTTCGATACCGCACGCATCGTGTCCAGTTCCCAGCAGCCGAGCAGCGAGCCGACGAACTGGGCCGGTGACATGGACGGCGTGGCACGGCTTCGTGACCGCGACTGTTTCATGCGGATCTATGATTACTTCATGCCGCGGCTGTGCGTATACCTGCGGGGCCTGGGCGTGCCTGACGCGGTGGCCGAGGAACTGGCGCAGGAGAGCCTGCTGCGGCTATGGCTGCGCGCGGCCGACTTCGATCCCGCGCAGGGTGCGCTGAGCACATGGCTGTATCGCATCGCCCGTAACCTGCACATTGACCGCATCCGCCGCGAGCGCAGCTGGATGCAGGTGCAGGCAGCCGTCGAGGACGCAGCAACCCTGGATGTGATCGAACGCAGCAGCGCCGAACAGTTTGCCGACCAGGCCCGGCTGCGCCAGCGCATCAACGAACTGCCCGCCGTGCAGGCGCGCTTGGTGCGCATGTCCTATTTCGAGGCCAAGAGCCACAGCGAGATCGCCGAGGCGATCGGCATGCCCTTGGGCACGGTCAAGTCGCATCTGCGGCGCGCGTTCCTGCAGCTGCAGGCCAAAGTGGGAGGTGCGCTGTGAACCCGCGCCACCACCTGCACGAATCGACGTTGATGAGCTATGCCGCAGGCGCGCTGCCCACGCCACTGAGCGTGGTCGCTGGTACGCATCTGGAGCAGTGCCCGCACTGCCGCCAGCGCCTGCGCGAGGCCGAGGCGATCGGCTCGGTGCTGCTCGAGCAGACCCAGCCGCCCGCGCCTGATCCACGCCGCGAACAGCTGCGCGAGGCCATGCTGATGCAGCTGGCTGCGGAAATGCCGATTGGCATGGACCAGGCCGCGCGTCCCGTGCCGAAGGAGCGGCCCGAGGCCGACCCGGACCATCTGCCTGCCTCGCTGCACCCCTACTTCGGGGCATCGCTCAGTGGGTTGCGTTGGCGCTGGATGGCGCCCGGCGTGCACTGCATCCGTGCCGAGCAGATGCCTTCGCTGATCATGCTGAAGATCGCCCCGGGCAAATGCCTGCCCATGCACAGCCATGGCCGCAGCGAGCTGACCCAGATCCTGCGCGGTTCCTACAACGATGCGCTGGGGCTGTTCGCACCCGGCGACGTGGCGGACCTGGATGAAGACGTGGAGCATCAGCCGGTGACCGCGCCGGGGGTGCCGTGCATCTGCGTGTCGGCGCTGGATGCACCGCTGGTGTTCAGCGGGTGGCTGGCGCGCAAGATCCAGCGGTTCGTGAAACTCTAGTGCGGCCCTGGCCATGGCTCAGGCACGGACATTGCGGATTCTCCTGACCGGCGCTGCAGGCCTGGTGGGGCAGGGCGTTGCCCTGGCCTGCCAGCGTTCGCCGCAGGTTGCCGGCTTGACCGCGCTGGTGCGGCGCCCGGGCAGCCTGCGCGGACCCGGCAGCGAACGGGTGGTCCCGGACTTCCTGCACATCGACGCGCAGCGTGATGAACTGGCCGGGTACGACGCATGCTTCTACTGTGCCGGTGCGCCACCGGTTGGCACTGCCGAGGCCGAGTACCGGCGCGTGACCCTGGACACCACACTGGCAGTGGCCCGCGCCTGGGCTGCGGTGAATCCGCAGGGGTCCTTCCTGTATGTCTCCGGCGCAGGCGCGGACCCGCAAAGCCGGCTGATGCCGCTGCGGGTGAAGGGCGAGACCGAGCGGGCGTTGCAGGCGCTGCCGCTGCGCGCGGTGATGCTGCGTCCGGGCGGGGTCCGGCCGGTGCCGGGGACAGGTACCCGGCATGCCCTGTTGAAACCCCTGTACTGGGGCGGCGCACCGTTGATGAAACTGGCCGGTGCGCTCGCGCCCTCGCTGATGACCAGCAACCTGGCGCTGGGCATGGCCATGATCGCCCTGGCCGGAAGAGAAAACCCGCCGGCCACGATCGAGTGCGCGGGTATCAACCGGATCGCGGCAGGCATGCGCGATGCGTCCGCCTGACCTCAGCGCGGCGCAGCCTCCAGCGCGGTGCGCACTGCCAGCGCAAGGTCACTGCGGGTAAATGGCTTTGGCAGCAGGGCGGCTGCACGCCCCTGCGCGCCAACCGCATCGTGGTCGCGTGGATAGCCTGACGTGAACAGGACCGCGATTGCCGGCCAGCGTTCACGCACCTCACGCACCAGCTCCCAGCCGGACATGCCCGGCATCACCACGTCCGAGAACAGCAGGTCGACCTTGGTGTCCGGCCGTTCCAGCAGCCGCAACGCCGAGGGGCCGTCGTGCGCTTCCAGCACGCGGTAGCCCAGCAGGCGCAGCGCATCGACTGTATGCGCACGGACATCGTCGTTGTCCTCGGCCACCAGCACGGTTTCCTCGCGTGGCGAGTAGCCGGCCAGGCCCGTCTGCGGGACGCGAGCCTCGCAAGGCAGCGCCAGAGGCGAGCGCGGGAACATCATGGTGATGCTGGTACCGCCGCCTTCCACCGAATCGATCAGCACGTGGCCGCCGGACTGCTTGACGAAGCCGTGCACCATCGACAGGCCGAGCCCGGTGCCGCGGCCGACCTGCTTGGTGGTGAAGAACGGCTCGAACACGCGCGCCAGGGTGGCCGCGTCCATGCCGTGGCCGTTGTCGCGCACCCGCAGCATCACATACTCGCCAGGGGAAGCATCCGGGAACAATGCGGCGTAGTCGTGGTCGAGGTGGCTGTTGTCGACTTCGATCACCAGGCGGCCGCCGTGCGGCATCGCGTCGCGCGCATTGACCGCCAGGTTCAGCACCGAGGCTTCCAGTTGGCTGATGTCGATCTCCACGCACCAGATGTCCTCGGCGGTGCGGATGTCCAGTTGCACCAGTTCGCCCAGCGCCCGCCGCAGCATGTCCTGCATGTCCAGCAGGCACTCGTTGAGGTTGGCTGCCTGGCTGTGCAGCGGCTGGCGCCGGGCAAAGGCGAGCAGGCGCTGGGTGAGGCTGGCGGCACGGCCAACCCCCTTCAGGGCATTGTCCAGGGTACGGCTGGCCATCGCGCCGGCTTCGCCGGCCCGTTCGCTGAGCAGCATGGCGTGCTCGATGTTGCCCGAGATCACCGTCAGGATGTTGTTGAAATCATGCGCGATGCCGCCGGTGAGCTGGCCGACCGCCTCGATCTTCTGCGACTGGCGAAGCGCATGCTCGGCCTGCCGCCGCGCAGTAGTTTCCACCGCCTCCGATACCACGGCAGTGGCCACGCCGTCGGCGTCCAGCAGCGGGCGCAGCGAGACGTCGAAGCTGCGCCGGCCGGTGGGCAGTTCCAGCTCGAGGGAATGCAGCGAGTTGCGACCCTGCGCCGCCGCGGCGACGGCCTGGTCAACCACCGCGCCGACGCCGTCGGTGTTGGCGAACCACAGGGATTCGCCGAAGCGCTGGCCGACAATGTCCTTCTTGTCCGCCAGCACGGCGGCCAATGAAGCGTCATTGGCATCGACCACGCGCCCGGACAGATCCAGCAGCACCTGATGCTGGAAGCTGGATTCAAAGATTGCCTGCAGCCGCCGTTTGCTGGCCCGCAGTTCGGCGGTGCGCGCCTGCACCTGCTGCTCCAGGGCCTGGTTGTCCTCACGCAGGGCCAGTTCGGCCTGCTTCAACACCGATACGTCGCTGCCCATGCAGATGTAGCCGGCCACGCTGCCATCGGCGGCATGCTCCGGCACGCAGTCCATCTGCACGAATCGTGACTGGCCGCTGCGATGCACGAGCTCGACCTGGAAGCTGGTGCGCTCGCCCTGCAGCACGCGTTCCAGGCTGGGGAGGGCACGTTCGAAGGCGCTGATGCCGCTGACATCGCGGGCAAGGCGTCCCAGCAATTCGGCCTGGCTCACGCCATGCCAATCCAGGAACGCCTTGTTCGCGAAGCGGTAGCGGTGGTCCTTGTCGAGCCGGGCGATCAGCGCCGGAACGGCGTCGGTCACCTGCTGCAGCTGCGCCTGGCTCTCATTGAGCGCAGCCTGCGCCTGCACCAGCTGGTTGCGCTCGTGGGCTTCCTGCCGTGCGCGACGGATGGCATCCGGCAAGCGCTGCAGGCGCTGCTTCACCACATAGTCGCGTGCGCCGCGGGTCAAGGCCTGCACGGCCAGCTCTTCGGTCAGGGTGCCGGAGACGAAGATGAAAGGCGTGTGCGGGATGCGCTCGCGCGCCAGCGCAAGGGCGGCATCGCCATCGAATCCGGGCAGTACATGGTCGGCCAGGATGATGTCGAAGGGGCGATTGTCGATCGCCTCGATGAACGCATTGCGGGTCCACAGCCGCTCGGCCTCGAAGTCGAGGCCTGCGCGCTGCAGCTGTGCGCTGATCAGCTCCGCGTCAAGCGCGCTGTCCTCCAGCATGAGGATGCGCAGGCGCTCACTGCGGCGCGATCCATCACGCATGGTGCTGCCCCGAACCGTTGGGCCGGTGCGGCGGTGGCTGGTTGGTGATGCCCCAGAACATGCCCAGCCCCTGGATGGCATCGAAGAATTCCTTGAAATCGACCGGCTTGACCACGAATGCATTGACGCCCAGTTCGTAGCTCCGCACCAGGTCCTGTTCCTCGCGCGAGGAGGTCAGCATCACGATCGGGGTGCTGCTCAGCTGCGCGTCGCCACGGACCTGTTCGAGCACTTCCAGGCCATTGACCTTGGGCAGCTTCAGGTCCAGCAGCACCACGACCGGGCCACCGTGCATGGCGCCGGCGAACTTGCCTTCGCAGCGCAGGTACTCCAGCGCCTCGGCGCCATCGCGCACGTGTATGACGTCGTTCAGCAGCTGGCAGCGTGACAACGCGGCCATCGTCAGCTCGGCGTCTTTGGGGCTGTCCTCGACCAGGAGGATCGGCCGCAGGTCCCTCATGGGTGATCTCCTGTGGAACGGGGTAGGGTGAAATGGATCGTGGCGCCCTTGCCGGGTTCGCCCTCGGCCCAGGTGCGGCCGCCGTGGCGGCCGATGATGCGGCGCACATTGGCCAGGCCGATGCCGGTGCCTTCGAATTCCTCCACGTGATGCAGGCGCTGGAACACGCCGAACAGCTTGTCCACGTAGCGCATGTCGAAGCCGCAGCCGTTGTCGCGCACGAAGAAATGATCTTCGTCGTCGTTGCGTTCGTGGCCGACCTCGATAACCGCCTGCTCGCGCTCGCGGGTGAACTTGATCGCGTTGCCCAGCAGGTTCTGCCAGACCAGGCGCAGCATGGTCGGATCGGCCTCGACTTCCGGCAGCGGCGCCAGCGTCCACTGCACCTCGCGGCCGGCATAGTCCAGGGCCAACGTCCTGCGTACGTCCTCGGCCAGCGCAGCCATGTCCAGCCGCACCCGGCCCACCGTCGAGCGGCCCATCTGCGAGAAGCTGAGCAGGTCATCCACCAACGTGCCGGCCGATTTCGCCGATTCCACGATGGTGTCGAGGAAGCGGCGTTCGGTGTCGTTGAGGCGCTCGCCCGCAGAGCTGCCCAGCAGCTCCGAGTAGCCGACGATGTGGCGGAAGGGAGCGCGCAGGTCGTGGCTGACCGAATAGGAGAACGCTTCCAGTTCCTTGTTGCTGCGCACCAGCTGTTCGTTCAGCTCCGCCATTTCCTCGGCCTTGCGCAGCACGATGTCGACAATTGCGGTGCGCATTTCGTGCGCGGCATCGCAGTCGGCATCACTCCACGGCAGGCTGCGCTGCTGCACGGTCTCCTTCCACGCCTCGAACGAGTTGCGCGGCGACAGGGCCACGCCGGGCGCATCGGTCTTGCGCGGGTCGCCCCCCCAGCGCACGGTGCGCACGACCTCCGGCCGGAACCACATCAGGTAGCTGTGATGGAGTTGCGAGATCGACACCGCCAGCAGGCCACTGGCCACGTCGGTCAGGCACGCGGCAGGCGACCAGTCGGCGGCGAGATGATCGGTGCAGTACATTTCCTGCCCGGCGTGCTGGTTGGCCAGCCAGTCGGCCAGGGCCAGCACCTCGCTGGTGGGCGGGCACTGCCCCACGCGCATGCAGTCCCCCTTGTGCACGATGGCCGCGCCGGCCGCGCCGGTCAGGGACAGCAGGCTGGCCTCATCGTGGCGCAGCGCCGCCATGAACTCTTCGTCCCCGGCCATGCGTGCCAGCAGCTTGACCAGCACCGAGCGACGGGCCACGCGTTCCTCGATCGCGCGCGCGCGCTCCTTCAGCGCGATCTGCAGTGACAGGATCTGGCCCATGAACTCACAGGCCGTACGCACGTGGTACGGCAGGCGGCGCGGCTGCACCGCGTGGCAGGACACCAGGCCCCACAGCCGCCCTTCGTGCACCAGCGACACCGACATTGATGCCCCGGTGCCCATGTTGCGCATGTACTGCAGGTGCACGGGCGAGACGCTGCGCAGCACGGCCAGGCTAAGGTCGGTGGGAGGCGCGTCGCGATGCGCTTCCGCGCGCAGCAGCGGTGCAGGGGTGTAATCGCTGTCCGCAATCAGGCGCACCCGGTTGCGGCGGTACAGCTCACGCGCCTGGGCGGGGATGTCCGATTCGGGGAAGCGCAGGTCCAGATAGGATGGCAGCAGGCCGTTGCCGTCCTCGGCCACCACCGTGCCATTCCAGCCTGCATCGAACTGGTAGACCAGGGTGCGGTCGAAGCCGGTGAGGCGTCGCACATGCGCGGCGGCCAGCCTGCACAGGTCTTCCACCGTCGTGGCGGTCTCGATGCCGGACATCAGCTCGCGGATCGCCGGGTACAGCTCTTCCAGCGAACCGGGCTGGCCCGGAACCGGCGCCTCCAGTTCAACCAGAAGGTCGGTTGCAGACCGGTGCACGAGCAGCTGGTGGCGGCCATGGCCATCCAGATGCACCGCGCCCACGTGTGCGCTGCTGCCAACCGTGGCCTGCTGCAACACCGCCTGGAACGGCGCCAGCACGCCACCCATCACCTCGGCGACGTGTTGCATCAACGGCTCGCCGAACTGCTGCAGCAGGGCGGGGTGGCTGATGGCGCGCTCACGCACCTGCAGCGAGTGCGGTTCCACCACCAGAAGCACACCGTACGGCTGGATCGCGCCGGGGGTATGGATCGGTTCGCGCGCGCAACGCGACAGGGCAGCGTCGTGCGTGGGCTCAGCAGAAGGCATCAAGGGCGGGACTCATGATTCGTGAAGGGCAGGAACGACCCAGGGGTGTATCCGGTAACCATGGATGGTGAAGCAAAAGAGCGTATCCGCCTACCTCCCTGTGCATGTGGCGTGTCCTCCATCTGAAACTGAATTCTTCATACAAGCAGCGATGCGCATGCGGCAGGCGTCTCTGCCGGCTTCGCGGCCAGTGCATCTGCGCTGCACGCCGGCTCGACAGCGGCTGCCCTAGGGTGGCTCGACTTCCGTCGGATACCACGCCCGTGAACCTGCAGACCCTGCCTTCTACGCCGTACCGCATGCTGGCTGACAGTTGCCAGTTCGAACTGCTGGATGTGGATGCCCTGCAGGACCCCGCCAGTGGCCGGTTGCTGCACCTGTATTCGCTGGTGGCCCGTTGCCTGTCCTGCGAGACGGTGTTCAAGGCCGAAGAAGGACAAGGGCTGGTCAGCCATTCGTCGGCGCGTGTGGTGCGTTGCCCCACCGGCTGCGGGCAGCAGGCGTTCAAGCCGGCGCTGTTGAGGAACTGGCGCCCACAGGTCGTGGCCCAGGCGTAAGTGATGCGGCGCGCTGTCACAGCAGCCCGGGGTTGGCTCGCCAGACTGCGAAGTTGAGCGCCGAGGCGAAGCAAATCCAGGCCAGATAGGGCAGCAGCAGTACGCCTGCCATCGTGCGGACACGCACGAACGCGAGCATCGTCGCGCACACCAGCGCCACCAGCACCAGGATGTCGGCGAAGGCGAGGGCGCCCAGCTTCCAGCCGAAGAACAGCCAGCTCCACAGTGCATTGATGGCCAGCTGCACCAGATAGAGCCACAGCGCAGGCCGCGCGCCGCGCCAGCCGCGCTCCCGCCAGACCAGCCACGCCGCAATCGCCATCATGGCGTACAGCAGGGTCCATGCCGGGCCAAACACACCGGCAGGCGGCGCCCATGCAGGCAGGACGAGGGTGGCATAGAAGCTGGCGGCGGACGTCGAGGCCCACGCGCCCAGTGCGGCGGCGGCGAAGGTGATCGCCACCCATCCCAGAAGGCCATAGGCCTGTGTGCGCTTGTTCATTGCGTGCAACTCGTCAATTGGGGCGTCGGTGTATACGCACCGGGGCCGCCAATGGATGCAGACGGTTGCCTTCAGTGCGACGAGCCTGCAGCACCCGTGCCCTGGCCCGCTGGCAGCAGCGAAGGCTGCTGGTCAAACCACTCGCGTGCCTTGGCCAGATGCCATTGGCGCTGGTCGCCGTCCAGCTCGATGCCTGCGCCCAGCAGCCCCCAGCGCAGGTAGAGATCGCCGCGCTTGCGCTGGTCCAGCAGATCCAGCCGCGCGCGCACCGAAAGGCGATCGTTCTCGGCCTGCAGCCCGTCGATGACCAGATGGCCCGGACGCCAGCGCAGCGTCGCCTGGGCCTGCACCTGGCCGGAATCCAGCAGGGACAAGGTCCAGCGCGGGTAATCGGTGCGCTCTGCGAACAGCGCCAGCAACGGTCGTGCATCGCTGAGATCCAGGTCCGTGATCGCATCCACCTGGAACGGCGACTGCGCATCGATGCGCCCACGCTTGAAGTCCACGCGGCCTTTCCATGCCGTCGAGCCCTGCGTGCCCGCCACCTGCACGTTGCGCAGCTCGACCGTGGTGCCGGACAGATCGAAATGACGCTGGCTGAAGTCACCGCGGCGCAGGGTTGCGTTGACGTCGATATCGCCGCCCATGTCCAGCCCCGCAACCCTGGCGCTGGCGTTGCGCCCCAACAGCCGGGCCGTGCCATGGCCGACGCGCCCGTCGGTATCGAGGGTCGCGTCACCGCTGACGGTGCCGGTGCCACGGAGCAGTCGCACCTGGGGCGAGCCCAGGTAGCGGTTGTATGCGGTCAGATCCGGGATGGTGGCTTCACTGAAGCGCAGCTGCGCGCGGACGCCTTTGCGCAGTTCCTGCAGGCGGCCGTCGCCGGTCAGGTCCAGGGCCAGATCCCGGCCGTCGAACAGGCGCACGTCCTTGGCATCGGTTGGTCGCGCAGTGAAGCGGGGCAAGCGGACGGCCAGCCGCGCCTGGCTGGGCGTGCCGGCCTTCAGTTCGCCGTGCGCACTGGCCGTGCCCGCCAGGCGCACACCCGCCACCTCGGCCACGGCTTCGGCCGCAGGAATGTCCACGGTGCTGCCTTCGGTCAGTTCGCCGTTGCGAAGACGCAGGTCCGCCTTCAGCGTGCCGCCACCGTCCAGTTGCAGCCACGGCTTGCGCACGAACAGGGCAGGGATCCAGTTGAGCGAGGTGAACGCCCATTCGCCGCGCACGGTACCGGAGCTGCGCTCCAGCAGCTGGGCAGGTGCCTGGAACGGGATGTCGCGGCCGCGGATATGCAGGTCGGCATCCACTTCGCTGCCCGAGCCGGGGCGCGGGGGCAGGCGCGCCTGCAGGCGCAGGTCGTTGGCTACGTTGAGCTGCAGGGCCAACAGGCCGCGATCCGGGGCGCCATCGCCCAGATAGAGGGGCACCTGCCAGAGTGCATGGTCGCCGGGCTGCAACTGCCCATCGATCAGATGGAGTGCGGCCTGCAGCCTTCCGGGCACTGGTGCGCTGGAGATCCTGGGCGTTGTGGCATGGGTGTCCATGCGCAGGCCCTGGCTGCGGGCATCCACCTCGAGCTGGGCATGCAGCAGCTTCAACTTGGCCAGGCCCGGCGCCTGGTCCCGATAGTGGCGCGGGTAACTGAAACGCGCGGTGAGATCCATGGCGCCCAACAGCTGCACACCGTCGAAACTGGTGTCGGCATCGCTGAATGTCACCTCGGATTCGAACAGTTCCGACGGACCGCCGCGCAACTGCTTGAGGAAGCCCACCGTGCCCTGGCCCTGGCCGATGATCAGGAGCTTGCCGAAGCGTGCGCTGCGAATGCTGTCGCTGTGGATGGCATCGAAGCGCAGGGTCCAGCCGCGGTCGCTGCGCGGCGGTGGCGGGATGGCGTCTTCCACGCGGCTGATCTCGGCCGAGACCCCGGTTGCCTGCAGCCGGGGCACCCGCACCTCGCGCCGGAACAGGGGCAGCACCGCCAGACGAGCGCTGGCGCGGTCCGCATGCAGCACGTAGACCGTGCGGTTCACATGGCCGCGCATGTGCACGTTCCAGGCGATCACGTGGCCTGGCAGCAGGGTAATGGCCGGGCCGGTGGTCATCACGAACTTGTGCGGCTTGCGGTTGGTGACCTGGTCGAACAGCGGTGTGTTGAGGAAGATGTTGCCGGCCAGCAGGTACAGCAGGTAGATGCCCAGCAGAACGTAGGCAGGGACCCTCCACCGTCGAAGCCGGTGCGGGATGTGCGCGGAAACAGGGGGCATCTACTGCTCTGAAGGCCGGGATATCTGCAACTATTGCGGAGCCGGTGGCGGTGGCGCGTGAAGCAGCTACGGGGCAGGGGCTGGATTCTGGTAGTGTCCGGCCTGGTCATGGCCACAGATCTGCAGGAGTCGCATGGATATCCGGCCCGCCCGTGCAGGCGATTTCGACGTGATGTGGGGCATGTTCAAGCACGCCATTGCGACGCAGGATGCGCTGCCTTTTGCTGGCACGTTTGAGGTCGAGACCTTTCGCGCGCATTGGTTCCAGGCCCAGACGCCCTATGTATCCGTGCTGGAGGACCGGGTTGTGGGCATGTACAAGATGGGCCCGAATTTCCCTGACCTTGGGTCGCATGTGGCCAGCGCTACGTATGTGGTCGACGCCGCGACACAGGGGCGAGGCGTGGGCCGGGCGCTGGTGGAGCACAGCCTGGAGCGGGCGAGGGCGGAAGGGTTCCTGGCCATGCAGTTCAATTACGTGGTCAGCACCAACGGCCCGGCGGTGGCGCTGTACCGGAAGCTGGGGTTTGCGGTGGTTGGGACGCTGCCAGAGGCCTTCCGGCATGGCCAGCGCGGGTTGGTCGATGTCTTCGTGATGCACAGGTTCCTGTAGTGCCGTCGCCAGGGCGTTCGCCTCAAGCAGTATTCTTCGGGAGTGTGATGACGAATGAGGTGCGGCCATCACGCCATCGTCCATGGACAGTGCCGCGGTGCGCGTGGCAGATTTCCCGCACCAGGAACAGGCCGAGGCCAAGGCTCGCGTGTTCCCCCTGTGACGCGTTGTGCGAGCCTCGGCGCAAGGGATCGAACAGGCTGTTGAACGCTTCGTCCGACAGTTCGGCCCCCGTGTTGCTCACCGTGATCAGGATCTGGTCGGCGAGGCCCTCAACGCTGATCCGCACATCGGTCCCGGGTTCGCCGTACTTCGCGGCGTTGGTCGCAAGGTTGTGAATCGCCTCGCGCAGTGAAGAGGCATCAAAGCAACCGCGGGCGTCGCCGTGCGCCTCATAGTCGAGGGAGACCTGGGGCAGGGCAGCGCGGAGCAATTCGACTTCCTCGCCAAGCGATTGGGCAAGATCGCAGTCCACCGGATGAATGGCCATCCCATCGCCCAGCTTGCTGCGGCTGTAAACCAGCAGGTCGTCGAGCAGCTTGTTCATGCGCATGCTGCCGTTGATGATCCGCTCGGCCTGCTTGGCCAACGCTGGGTCCTGCAGCCCACTGGCCAGGGTGTCTGCCGAGAAGATGATCGCTGCCAAGGGGCCTCGGAGATCATGCCCGAGCGCCGCGAGGAAGATCTGCCGCCAGGATTCGACCTCGGCAGAGAACTGAGCAAGGGATTCGGCCACCGCCTGGTCGATGGCCTCATTGAAACGAAGGATGTCATCGATCGATGAAGTGACCAGCTGCTGGTCGGATGCCCATCGCCGGAGTACCGAAGCCCGAAGCGCTCGATACTCAGCCACCATCTGGTTGAGGCCAAAGCCGGCGATGGCGCGGGTTCGACCATGATAGGACGCGGCGGACTCGGGGCCGGGTTTCAACGGTGCAAGCCCGTGGGACTTTGCGAGCTGCTGGGAGTCTGTCTGCGGCGATCTGAGATCGTCTATGACCGCCTGAAGAATCTGGGGAAGATGATTCCGAAGTTGCTTTGCGCTGAACTCGACGGTATCGGGCGCCTGGGTTTCGGCGAATGCCACCGCGTCTTCGAGGATTTCCCGCGCATTCTGTTCGATAAAATCAGCCAGGCGCATCGCCAAACCCATCCTTAAGTGGTGCGCCGAGCCTACACGAGGGCGTTTGGATGCCGGGTGAGAAGGCTCGGCCTGCGGGGCGCGGTTCTGCGGATGTTGGGCGGCCATTTGAACGGGGAGCGTGCAGCGCGGGTTGGGCCCGGGCGGCGCTCGCCTTGGTCAGTCTGTCGAGAACATAATATACATTATGCGAAATGCCATATCGGCCTTGGCACGATTCGTCGGCTCCGCGTGGCAATGGCTGGGCCTCTGGCTCGGCTCTTGCCTGCCTGTTCGTTCCCCCGACAAGGACGAGCTTGCAGCATGATCAAGATTGATCCCCACGACCGCATAGATCTAACCGGCCCTTGGGCCGGTTTCGGATTCCAAGGTGGACACATGTTCACGCCCGAAGGCCATCAGCTGGATCCATGCGACATGGCCTGGTGGTCCCTGACCTGCAACATTGCGCGCGAATGGCGGCTGATGATGGCTGAGGCGGCTCCCCGGGCAACTACTGCCCGAAAGGCTTCAACTACGGCGAAATCTAGTGTCATCTACCTAGCCGAAGCCCTCAGAATTCGCCGAGAACGGCGGTTCAGCGTACGCGATCCCGGTTCCGACGCCGGCGCGTCCAATGTGGTCTACATGAGCCGTGGGCCGAGGCCCCGTCAGCGCGTGTGAAGCGTTAATCGTAGGGGCGATGCCCCTACACCCCAATCGCCGCTCAACGATTTGCTTCAAGTCTTTGCGAGCATTCGCATCGTCTTCATGTAGCGCCGAATCTCCATTCGCTCGCTGCCTGCGCCGTCCTGGAATTCATCAAGCGTTAGCCCAGTGCTGGACTCGTGCAGTCCAAGAGATCGCATATAGCTGCGTACAACAGGGCCAGAGAGCTTTTTGGTGCTGTTGCGAATTCTGATGCCCTTCTTCTGGGGGGTACTAATGACTACCTTCGACGGAGACTCTTTAACTGTTGCCCCAGCGGCGCGGCACTTCTCCACAAAGTCACTGGTGCGCATCTGGGCGGGGCGATTACGAAATGGCGTCGTGTTCTGCCTGACCCAATCCGCAACTCCTGCGACAACTTCATCCGGCGACGCGCCGCTGAATGGATAGTCACCTGCTGTTACTGCCACTACAAAATCGAACAACATCTGATCGCTCACTTCGGCGTTGAGCCGCTTGTCATTGCGACTCAGTCCCGCCAGAAGAGCTGCAAGTGCAGTTCGCTTGTTTCCGTTGTGAAACGGGTGATTCTTCGTAAGGGAATGGAAGAGCGCTGCGAGCTTGAGGTCTACAGTGTGGTACTTGTCAGAACTTCCGCTTCCAGTATGCGGTCGAGTGCAAGCCGATTCCAGCAGGTCTTGATTCCGAATGCCTGATGGAGAGATAGGATCGTCCTCAGCTGCAAAAAGCTGTGTCAGATGCAAGTGAATGTTTGAAACGTCTTGTATTGCGGGGATCCACATTTTTCACACTCCATTGTTGTCTAACGTCAAACATTCTCTATTGTTCTTTGCAGCGAAGCCAGCCACCCGAAGGCGACGAAACCTGTTCCCAGCCGTTCGGCAGTCTCCGCATCGCTTGGCCACTGATACAGGCCATCCCCGAGCGTTTGGCTGCCTCAGTACCCAGCGCAGGTAGCGTCACCACCTCAGTAGATGGAGTTGGGCGCCCTGCCTGCCTGGACTCCTGCTGTAGTGCATTAGCCTCAAACCCGTCACAGAGTGACTTCATGCCAGGATGCGGATGATTTGGCCAACGATACTGCTCGCAGTTGAACGGCGTCGTGGTCTTCGTCATTGAGTTATACGCCGCCTTGGGCGCTGCCGGTATTGGCTTTGGCGCGGGGCCTTTCGCTGAATGAATTTGCTGTGCTGACACCACGCCTGTCACGACCAGCAACGCGCATATCGCCCCGAGTCGAATGTCCATATTCCCCCTCCAGATTGGGGAATGGTACTCGATCTCTGTGATTTGCGTGATGCATCACGCCTCAAAAGCTGGGCGGGTATGGCTTCGATTCCGGGAATGTTCCCATAGGGCGCTCACCGACCCGAACCAGCGTGCCTCCGGCAGTGGGAACCGCCCCTTGTGCGCTGACGACCCGGACGCCAGCACCGGCCTCACTCCCTGCGGTCGCAATGCCGGTGCCAGCGTCTGGCTTGTCCAGGCGATAGAGCGTCGGGTCTTCCTCCCGTCGCGGCGCTTGCCTCGGCCATGGTGTGGCGACCAGCTTGTAGTTATCGGCGCTGATGCTGGCGCCATAGGCGAACACCCGCACCCGGAAGCCCAGCGCAATCAACGCGTCAAACGTCAGCTGATCGACCGTGTTGTTACTGCTGTCCACCCACTCGATCATGCCGACCTGGCGGTCGCCAAAGACAGCCGTGAGCGCCAGCCGGATACGGTTCGCTTTCGACAGCTGCGCCACGTACCGCTGTTCCGGCGTCAACGCGTCCATAGGATCAGGCGCCGCCTTGGGCGCGGGCACACCCGGCAGATTCGGAATCGTGCTTTGATCTGCCTGGGCCGCGGCAGTTACGCCATGCAGCTGCTTTTCCTTTGTCTTCTCTTCCTCGGGCACCAGTCCGCCGCCGCTCAGGAAGAAGCCGATGAAGGCCACGGCGCCAACGATCCCGACCACACCCATGACGCCGCCTTTGAGCGCGAGCGCCTTCCATACGTTGGTGCCGCCTTCCTCATAGACCTCGGTATTCTCAGCGCCCACGGCGTACCCATGGTAGAGCGGATAGATCGCGGGATCGTACTTCTCGGTCTTGCCCCCTACCCGCTCATACTTGCCCGGCGAGGTGGTGTGGAAGAAGGTCACCCGGTAGCGGTTCTTCATGCCTACAGCGGTGAGCTTCTGGAAAACGTTCTTGCGCTCGATGCGCGCACGCACCGCCTGATGAACGCGGTTAATCCACTGCGTCATGATGACCGCATCGCCGCCGTTCTGACCAAGCAGCGCCCAGAAATTCTCTACCGCATCGGGCAACGGTTGGCGCTGTGCAACGTAGAACTCGTGTACCTCATCAATGACGCATAGCGAGTCTTTGAATTGATCCGGAATGCACCACTGGCCGGTCAGGTCATCCTTGTAGCAAGCGAACGTCGCCGCCACGTCCTTCGTGTCTACCAGCGTGAGCAGCTGCTGCACCTCATCGACCGGCATGCCCAGGTACTCGGCAATACGTTCGTGGCTGAGGCCATTGAGGCGGGCGAACACCCGTCGCCCCTTCTTGATCGTCGGCAGGATGTGGTTCTTAACCGCGTCATAGCTCTTCCCTGCACGCGGAACGCCTTCATTGAAAACCAGCATGTCACCATTTCCCCATAGTCATGACCTTGCGCAGAATCCGGAACGCGACGGCGGAACCGATAAGCGCCAAGCACTCGCCAAGCTTGAATGTCTGCACGAACCAACCCACCGTGCTGCCCGCATTTCCAAGTAGCGTGCCGATGCTGTAGTTCTTCAACACATCCGGGACCGGCAGAGCGCCAATCATCTTGATCATCAACGCCAGCATCGTCTGAATTGCGAGGATGAGCAGGTCATTGAAGAACGCTACAAGGGCGTCCCAGAAGCGTTGTATCTGCCGGAGCAACCATTGAGTGAGATCGGTCAACCACCCGGCGTGCGGCATCAGGAAGGCGAGAATATTCATCATGTCAGCGCGATCTTTGCGGCCATAAATGCCGCGATAGCGAGCAGTACCCAGCCCATCAGCAGGAATGACTCATAGATGACGCCGTAGCAGTGAAGATCGAAGGTCATCGTGTCCCAGTACTGCGACGCCGGTAGCGTGAAAACAGGGCAGCTGCCGCCGACGCTGACGGTGAAGAACGACTTGGTTGCTTGGATGATCGGCAGCTTCTCGGCCTGCTGCTTGAAGTCGTTGAACACCTTATCCAGCGTCAGGTTCTTGTCCCGCTCGTACAGGGGGCCGCCGTCGCTACCGACCTCGCCGGGACCATCTCCGTCGCCCTCACCGGGACCTGGCCCCGGGCCGGGACCACCGCCGTCCCCATCACCGTCCCCGTCCCCATCTCCGTCGCCATCGCCGTCTCCCCCGCCGCTGCCGCCATCACCGCCGCCGGGGTTGTTTCCACCACCGTCGCCGTCACCGCCGCCGTTGTCGCCACCACCATCGCCGCCGCCCGGATCACTACCGCCGCCGTCACCACCGCCGCCCTCCCCCGGATCGCCGCCATCGCCTGCAGGCGTCGGCGCTGGCGCATCAGACTCTGTGCAAGTTCCGCCAGTGGGGAAGAAGCCGACGCCTGCCGCCCCTTCCGGATCAAGTGAGCTGGTGTACATGCAGCCGTTGTGACAGGCATTCACAGTGGCCGCTGTCTCTCCACCTTGCCAGCCAAGTTCATATGGGCGCGTCGAGCAGGCGCCATTGAAGTAGAACTGCTGGGTGTTATCGTCGCCTGCGGCGTTGTAGCACCGAACCGCACCACCATTCGGCCCCTCACCAACGGCACACGTAAAAGAGCCGCTAGCGGCAGTGCCGCCTTGCGGGCAGTCCTGGCGAACAGTTGGCTTGCCCCAGGGATTGCCCGGAACGTCGAACTTCTGCTTGGTGCGCTCAATCGCCGCTTTGCACATCGCGTAGGCCTTGCCCTGATCGCAGGTTCCGTTGCTGGGGCAATCCGCAGCGGCTCGCGTGTGCCCGGGCATCAGCAGCGCCAAAGATGCGAGCATTGCCAGCGCGAGCAGCCGGATCATGCGTCCAGCCCCATGCACGCCACCACGCCACACAACGCGCTCAGCAGTCCCGCGAAAAGGCACCAGATCATCGCATTCCCCTCGCGATGAAGAATCGCGCCACCTTCGGCGCGGCCCACAGTGCGAATTCGATCTGCGCCGCGATTGCGGCTGCTCCACAGATCGCCATGACCACCAGCTGTGGGCGGATGTTTGCAAGGATGCTGTCAAAGTCCATAACGCCTCCAATAAAAAGGGGCAGGTAACCCTGCCCCACCCTGCCCTTGCGATCAGCCGCCGAAGAATCCGGCCACCTTCTTGGCTGCCCACTTGCCGAAGCCAACCAGCGCGATCAGCGCGGCGGCACCAGCGAAGGCGGTCAGTGCACCGGCCACCGACAGGCCGCTGAGGATGCTTTCGTAATCCATGGTGAAACTCCTTTCATGAGTGGTTGGGTTACCGGTTTTTGTCGAAGAACGTCGCCACGGAACCGGCAATCCGACCGGCGACGAAGAGGAAAAGAAGGAGGCCGAACGGACCGCCTGCCCATACCGCCAGCTGCTCTTTGCTTGGCGGCTGGAAGGCGTCCGCGATGACAGTCACCATGGATGCCTCTGCGCTGCTCATCAGCACATACCCCGCGCACTGATCAATGGGCTGACCGGTTGGAACCAGCTTTCCGTCCTCCCCGAAGACAACGCAGAGGCCCATGGCTTAGGCCTGCGCTGCCGGACGCGGCGTGGCCTTGGGAACCGCACGCAGCGCGGTGAACTTGCTCAGCGAGAGCACGCCCTTGTTGACCTGTGCCATAGCGGCCACGTCCAGCTCATATTCGCCCTCGGGGAACGGCGGCTGCCCCTTGTCCAGGCGCACATCGAACGGATAGGCAAAGCCTGCCGTTTCAAGCTTGGCCTTCTGCTTGCGGGTGGTGTATTCCACGCTCTCGCCCGCATCGTTCTTGAAGCTGCCACCGCGCTCATCAACGCTGGACGACAGGACGGTGACCTTGATGACGTTCTGGATCATTTCGTTACCCCTTTGAGGTTGGCTGTACGGCCGCGATTTCGGGCCAATGCGCTGCTGTGTCACCTGTTACCCACTTCGGCAGCGATGGCGAAGTGCAGGATTCGATTACCGCCCGCAACGCCTGATCGTCAGGGCAGTTCTTGGCGATGAAATTGAGGGCCGCACCGTACTGGCGGCGGATGTGGCGACGAACGCTCTTCCACGTCGCTTCAACGGCGGCTTTCGTGATTTCGATGCGCGTGGCAACGCAGCGCAGAAAGGACAGGACCGGGTAGGCGCCGAGCAGGTACGAGGCTGGATCACGCAGAATGTCGAGCGGCAGTTCCTTGCGGTTGGAGTTGCGGAACTGCGCCTCATAGCGCACCCAGGGCGAACTCTTGTCGCCTTGCTCCCTGCCCTTCTCGTACACGCGCAGCTGCTTTTCGGACTTCTTGCCGCCGATATAGAGCGTCTTGCCGTCGCCGCTGTCGTAGTCGTCCACCAGCTGCGCTTTAGGACGCTGGCCACGGTTGTCGAACTCGCCAGCGGCGTACCACTTCTGAGCCAGACGCAATGGGTATTCGCCCATCAGGTCATCGGCGCACACGTCAACACGGGTGATCCTTCCGGCGCAGCTTTCGAGCTTCGCTCGAAGCTCCAGCCACCGCTGCGCATGGCCGCAGCGCGCTGCGCCTATCGCCTTGCATCCATCACCGGTTAGCTCGATGCGGGCGGTATACGTGCCATCGGCGCGGCGGCACTCTTCGCCGCCCAGTTCGATCATGCCGACGAACTTCTTGGTCGCGTCGATGATCTTGATTCGCCACGTGTAGAAGCGACCGCCGCCTGCTGCTTCATCCAGTTCAAGGCCAAGCCCGGCGAAGAACCAGCAGAACACCTGCAGGGCCGCAATACGTGCGTTTTCCGGGGAAAACTCAATCCACTGGCGGACTTCTTCGAAGCTGTCGCCATCACGGAACGCGACCTCATCCAGCGCTTCGCGCAGATCGATGGAAGCGGAGAACCAGTCAATGCCGACCGTCAGGGTTCCCTCGGGGTTCCTGAATTCACTGACTCCCCTGTTAGACGAGGGGAGTCCCGGTCCGGCCAGCACTGCGCGATCACCGGCCATTGGAGCGATCCTTCCAGAGATTCCACAGGCGACGAAGCGCCAGCCACGCCTGTTCGATGACGATGGAGACGACGGCCGCACCGAGAACGAGCGCGATCAAGACGGCGCACGCCGTGAGGCCCATATCGACCTCGGCCAGCTCGGCGATGGAGGGGTACCTACTCATGCGGCGCGCTCCTGCTCTTCGGCGTAGCGAGCAGCTGCCAGCAGATCACCGCGCTTGGTGGCGGCAATCTCAGCCTTTGCGAGTGCGATGACCTGGGCTTCGCGGGACTGCTGCGAGGTGGTGTGATCACGCCGGTCTAGCAGCCACGACACGATTCGAGCGGCACCTATGGATGCAGCCACAATCGCGCCCAGCAGGACGAATGCTAGAAGGGGCTCGGTCATGCCAGAATCCCGTCTTTCAATGGAACGCCACGGGGGGCGACATGGATGCTGGGAACCGGGATTTGATTGCCAAGCGCGATGCCTTTGTGGCTTGCATGGCAGCTCTCTTGCTTGGAGCGGTTCTTTCCGCGCTGGTGCTGGTCGGAAGTGATGTTCCTCTCAAGTGCTTTGAGGGAGGAAATCTGGCCGACTGGCTTGCAGCGTTCGGCACGTGTGCGGTCGGCGCAGGAGCTTGGAGATACGCGGCTGAGGCGCACAAGCTCCGCATGTTCGAAGTGAGGACCGAGAGACTTGCAGGTATTGATGCGAAGTTGTTCGCTCTCAATAACCTGATCGTCAAGTTTGACATCACGAAGTACTGTATGACTCTCTTCGACGAAGACTCGCTTGAAGATGGAAAATTCTATAGCGCAAACGGCCTGACTCGTTCGATAAACGTTGGACTTAAGCAGATAAAGCGGATGGATTGGATGGATCGCGGAGGAATCGTTCTCGATACCGGCGTCATCGATGCTATGAATGCCTTCAACATCTCGATAGAGGATTTTGAGTCGGCTTGCACCAGCGCGACCAAGGCGCTTGCGGGCTCCGAAGAGGATTTTGTCGATGCAGGGAATCCATTCCTTGTGGAGCTTCTCGGGGTGGCGTCGACGATCAAGGATGAAGCCGATGCGATTCTTCAGGACCTCAACGCCGAGGATGAGCGGCTGGAAAGGGACCGCGTGAGAATTCGTAGTGACCGCTTTTTCGATGAATAGCTGAACATTAGTGGTCATTGGATCCCTGCCTCAGCGTCCTTTGGAGAACCCGCCAGCGGCCTTGGGGTGCCGGTGGCGGGAGCAATCCAAGGCCCTTGGATTGTAGGTGTGATTCAATACCCTTGAATTCCAGAAATCAAGGGCCTTGGATCAAATGGACGTCAATTCCCTGCTCGACCAGGCGAAAGAGGTGTGTGGCGTTAGCTACGACAAGGACTTAGCGCCCCGCCTCGGCGTGCGACCGTCTGCGATTAGCAACTATCGAAAGGGCGTTTCGCACCCAGACGCCGTGGTTTGCGCAACTCTGGCTGGCCTAACGGGTGTGCCGCTTGCTCGCGTGCTGGGTGTAATCGGCGAGGCGCGAGCTATCAGCCGGGAGGAAAAGGCGGTGTGGAGGAAGCTGGCGGCAACTGCATTGGCACTGTGCTTGGCTGTGGGGTTTGCCCTGCCCTACAGGGCACATGCAGCAGTCTCAGGATTTGAGAGCGCGAATGCTGTATACATTATGCGAAATGGCGTATCCGCCGGATCTGGGCCTTTGTTGGCTCCGCGTGGCAATGGCTGGTGTCAGTTTTCTTGGTTCTTGTCCTTTTGCTTAGGATCGTGCCCCTTGATTGACGTGGAGAAGTTGCCCGGGAAACAGAGGAAACTCGCCCTATCTGGTTCGGAAACCCGCCCGCAATTCGTAGGATCCACGGATAGGCCTCCCCAGATTTGCTCGAACTACGAAAAAGACGCCCCGAATTCCATTCAAGTCCGTCAGCCAGTTCGCGCCTTCTGCCCTGGTGCTTTGCCGCACGATGCAGCCATGCTGCCCGCACTTCTGTCATCGAGCTGAGGTTTCTCGAAAAAGTTTGAATGCAGCCATTGCGCCCGCACTTCGGCATCATGGTTTAGGTCCAATAGATCCTCAGTGGACCCGTCCGCTTGCTCTTCAGGCTCGAGGCAGTTTTTTCACAATCTATGTGCGCAAAAGCTCACGGCCACTGAGCCTAGCGCCCGCTTTGAGTCGGAAGCTACCAAGCCGCCCCTACCCCCGATAGACCCTCCTAAACCTTAACTTTCCCTGCGCTTGCCCGCTACAAGAGTCGACATCACTATTGATCTCCCGCCAACTTGCCAAATGCAGAGCACACGCCCGGAGATTTATTCATTCTTCCCACGCGCGCGTTTCAATGCCTAAGTGAGTTGCCTCCTAAACAGCTCTAGTCGGCGGCGGCTTCATCCTTTGGATATGAACCGGGACTTCTTGCGCCCCCGCTCGCTCCATCACAGAGTTCACCATGCCTTGCACATAGACGTCCAACAGCTCTGGCTGCGTGAGCGCGGCAAATCGGTCGCCGTGTTCGCCCATGAACTGAAGCAGCTTTTCCTTCGTGCTGCGGGCGAAAGTAGCTTTCAACCGGTCATAAAGTTCGACTGGATTGTTGATCGGGCCCGGTCCCTGGCGGATCTGCCCGAAGAAGGTCTCTGGATAGCGCCTCCATGCAGCAAATTCCTCAGGCGAGAGCTGGTTGGTGTAGACCGCTCGCCCGCCTTCATCCCGATCAATAATCAACGCGACCTCGCCGTTTTCGTTCATCACGCAGGCGTCTTCCAAGGTGCCCACCAAACCATCGTCCATCTGATATCGGTGCCCAATGAGAAGGCGGTTTGACGGCAGCCCAGGAATTTCCCCTTCAAATGTGGAAGGCAGGTCGATATGTTCCTGGAACGATGCCACGAGTGCCTCGACCTCAGGATTTCGTACGCGCATTTCAATCTTCTGCGGCAGCGTCAGGAACTGACCGGTCCGGTAGTCATCAATCTTGAAGCCCTCAACGGCGGCTCCAGCGTCGGGAACCTGAGTGTCAAGGTGGTGATGGTCGGGATAGTTGGTGATGAACACCACGGCGGAGGGCAGGGTCGCAGCGTTGGGTTGTGCCTCGAACTTTCGCAGCATGTTGATGCCGATCGTTCGCCAGTCATGCGGTCCACCCGGAACATAGGGATAGGCCTGCGTATTCAGGTCGACGAAGATCAAACGGGCATGTGGCGTCGCCTTCTTCAGCGCATCGCTCACCAGCCCGGTAAACTTCCCTAGATGCTTGTTCGCCTGCTTCGCAGCATCCTGGTTTCGGATCTTGCACTCGACGCCAAAGGCTTTTCCGGTGCGCGGATAGGTGGCGGTGTATTCCACATGCTTGGTTCGGCGATCGGTCTCATCTTCCCATTCCAGCTCGAACCCGGCTCTCAGCAGCATGGCTGCAACACGGATCTCATAACGCACCCCGATGAACTGATCTTGGCACTTCAAACGACCAATCAGTGATTTCCGCAGCTGAGGGGTGCGCGTTTGATCATTGTTGTGTTCCAGGGTGTAGAGGTCATACGCCAGCGTCAGAAATGCGCTGATCGCGCCGGTCATTAGCATCGTGTGTGTCTCGCCTGGTGCCAGGTTGACGGCTTTGGATGCCAGCAGGAACTTTTCATGCCACTGAATGACAGGATGACGTTCGCTGTGCCCCAGCTGCGTCTGGGCCTCGAACCAGTCGCGCCCCATAACATCTAGAATGTAGCTATAAAGGAAGTCATGAAAGGTTGGCCATGCGCCATGAAATAGACGATGGCCCACAGCGACGATCCGTTTACCGGCTGTCTGGGTGGCGATGATTGGACGACCTAGGCCTTGCTGTCGCTGCTGCTGTATCCGATTGATCTCAGCTTTGCGCTTGGCTTCCTCGGCACCTCGCGAGATCATCTCTTCGTGGTTGACGTTGGTGCCGCCGTGGCAGCGCTTGAACTTCTTGCCGCTTCCACACGGGCAGAACTCATTCCTGCCTGGCTTAGTTCCGCCCATATGTGGTTCCTTTTCCGTTCTTCCTTGAGGGTGGCCACTTCAGCGGCTCAGTGACTTCTATCAATGCTCGTGCAGAGGTGGCAGCAAGCACCTGGATGCGGCCCCACCACCACTTTACAGCCTCCGTATCAGGCCGGGAACTGCCCTCCCCTTCCCCCGATAAATCTTCCTAATCCCGCCGAAGCGCTCAGCATACACAGTACTGTCGAGTGCGTAGAGAGTGCATTGCCACGCCATTTCGGGTCGTCGAGAGCATCATCACTCTTTGATTCGGCCCCGAGGTCCGTTGGGTGAACTGCGGAAGAGCGCTTTGGGTCGAAAGCGGGCATTAACATCGACTTCCGAGGCGAACGTCCTCAATGTGCTAGACGACGCACCCCGTTGTTTCTGTGTTGCGGCTTTAGTTTGCGCATTTAGCTAGGTTGGCGATGTCGGCAGTTTCGAGGATGCGCCTTGCTGAGCCGACTCGCACTGTCTGCAGCATCGCGATACCGATCTGCTCGGTTGTCAGGATGAAATTCGGGAATGCCCGGCGTAGCAACGGCAAGCCCCATCCAAGCGCGGCGTAGGACCAACGGTAGGCCCGGGTCTTGGACACCTCCCCATGAGCCGGCACGATCGCACCAGGTCGAAACATGTAGGCTCCCTTGAACGGAATCCGCATCAGTGCGTTCTCGGTACTGCCCTTTACCCGTGCCCACATCACCCTGCCCCGCTCGGTACTGTCTGTACCCGCGCCAGAAACATAAGTGAAGACCATGCTCGGATTGAACCGTGCCACGGTCGTTGCGACGAGGATTGGTAAATCGCGATTGATGCGCGCGTAGCCGGTTTCATCCACCTCGCTGGCAGAGACGCCCAATGTAAAAAAGCAGGCATCGAAACCGTGCAGTTCGGCTTCCATCTCGGTGTAATTGAAGAGGTCCGCGCGCACGATCTGGCGCAACTTGGGATGTCCCAGTGCCAGCTGCGTGCGGCCGATGGCCAAAACTTCATCGACATCTTCGGCCAGCAGGCACTCGCGCAGCACGCCCTGCCCGATCATGCCACTGCCACCAAAAAGGATGACCTTCATCGTTGACTTCCCTATGGTCGGATTTGACATTACCTGGATCGAACAGGCGTTTGGCCCGTCACGCAGTTGGGTCCGTACATCTTGCTGGCGAGCGGCGCTTAGCTGGCTCCCCTGCAAGGGTGGACACAATGGGCTGTTCGGATGCGGTCTGCCATGGGGTAGTTGGCCACCATGGGGTTTGCGCACTTAGCGCTGCGGGCTCGACGGGTTCGCCAGGCCGAGGCGTCGCCACGGTTACGCCTCGGCAGTGCGCTGCAGCCAGCACGCGTTCCACCGGTTCGGTCCAGGTGTGGTGGGCCAGCTTGAGCAGCCCCCAGTGGACGGGCAGCATGACCTTTCCGCCCACCGCGCGATGCGCATCGACCGCCTGTTCGGGTCCGAGGTGCCAGTCTGGCCAGTCGGCGTCGTACTGACCGGCTTCGATCAATGTGATATCGAACGGTCCATATCGCCTGCCGATTTCCGACAGGTCATCGTGGTAGCCGGTGTCACCTGAGTACCAGGCGCGATGCTGCGGACCGAGGAGCGCGTAGCCTGACCACAAGGTAGCGTTGCCTTGGGGATTCAGTCGTCCCGACGCGTGGCGTGCGGGTGTCGAGACAATCTGCACATCTCCGATCTGGGTCGATTCCCACCAGTCCAACTCAGCGATACGTGAAGCCTCGATGCCCCAGCGCTCTAGAATTGCCCCCACGCCCAACGGCACGATGAAGCGTGCTGTAGTGTCGCCCAACACCTCGATGCTCCTACGATCGAGGTGGTCGTAATGGTCGTGCGAGATCAGGACCGCGTCGACGCGTGGAAGGTGGGCCAGCGAAATGGGAGCGTCATACCAGCGCTTGGGACCGATCATCGAAAGCGGCGATGGACGCGTGCTCCACATGGGATCGATAAGCAGCGAGACGCGATCGATCTCGAGTAGTGCCGAGGAATGCCCGAACCATGTCGCGCGCAGGCCGCTAACAGCAGGCGTGGCCAGTTGCGAGCCGCCCTTGAATGCCTCGATCTGTGTTTTGGGGATGCTGTCAGGAGTATCCCGGAACAGTTTCGCCAGCGCGTCGCCGGAGTTGGTCCACAATGGCTGCGGGTTGCGGAACCTGTCGACATACCATTGTGGCGAGCGATGCATGCGCTCTAGACGTGACCCACTGGCATTGGCATCAAGTGCCGGCCATGCCTCAACGCAAGCGGCACCGAGACCTGCGACCAGCAAAGCCGCGAGAACTGCGATCAGGCGCCGACGCTTGCTGGGCAGTGTTGCGAGTTTGCTTATCACGGCAGCGGGGGCCTCGTCCCTGTCAGTTCCTCTGCGACTTGCCACAGGCGAACAGAATCCGCAATCCTGGCAGATCTTGGCTGTTTGACAACATGCGCGTCCCCGATGAGCAGAAAACGCGGGCCGTAGAATGCGCCTTGGGCTGCAGCAGGATCGACTGCCGCCTTCAGGAGCGAGTCCGTGCCCCATTTCACACCCATCGACGGCATCAGATAGAACATCAGGGCCTTGTGGCGCGAAGATGTGCCCAGGTTCGGGCCACTTGTCTGCAAGTCGGTGCGTGTGTAGCCCGGATGGGCGCTGGTGCTGAGCAGCGGCCAGCCACTTTCCCGCGCGATCTCTCCTAGCCGGTTGGCGAATATCAGTAAGGCCAGCTTGGACTGCGCGTACACTGCGTAGGGCTTGTACGACCTTTCGCTTTGAAGATCATCGAACTTGATCTTGGCCCCAATGGCGGCGCTGCTTGTCGTCGTTGTAACGCGCGGAGATTCCGCTTCAAGGAGGAGCGGCAACAGGAGATTCGTCAGCGCGAAGTGGCCGAGAAAATTCGTCGCAAACTGTAGTTCGAAGCCGTCTGCACTGAGCGTGCGCCTGGGCGGCATCATGACGCCGGCGTTGTTCACGAGCAGATCGAGAGGGCGTCCTTCCTTAAGCAGCTGGCTGCTGAACGCCCGCACGCTTGCGAGGCTCGCGAGATCCACGATCCGGACGTCGAGAGACGCACCGGGAATCTCCTTGAGTAACTCCTGCCGCGCAGCGTCGCCCTTCGACTCGTTGCGCACCGCCATGATCACGTGCGCGCCGGCGGCCGCCAATCGCTTGGCGGCTTCCTTGCCAAGGCCACTATTGGCTCCGGTCACGACAATCTGGCGGCCGCGCTGGTCGGGAACGTTGTACATGGGTCTTCTCCTATGAGCGACTTCAACAGACCAATGACGTGTTGCGTGCGGTGCCAACGGGGACGCCCGGCTTGGCGGCGGAAGGAATGCGGGTGTTCACATTCAGGATTCCGAACAGATGTGACGCGACCAGCGTGCCGGCCGAGGGGTCCCAGGCGGCGGTCCTTAAAGTACACTACACAGTGTAGTTGCGATTGCTAAAAAGTAAACCCCTGGGTGTAAGTATCCGCATCTCCTGCCCGTCCGCCTCTATTTACCGAGCGGAAGCGCCGGCTCGCCGGCGCTGGGATTCGGCTGAGGCGCGATCCTGCGCCGTATCTGCGGCACCCCAATCAGCGCGATGGCTGCATCAGAGTCCCATCTGGCTACGCACCAGCGCGAGGTATTCCGGGTCTTCCATCTGCTTGCGCGCAGCGATGATCTGCGTGGCGTCTTCTCCGGCGATATAGCGCAGCTGGTCGCTGCCGTCCGTGGCCGCTTCCCAGACAGCCTGCGCCACGACGATCGGATCGGAACCACCAGTGGCGGCAGCGAACGCCTTCGTTACGGCCTCGACAAGCGGGTTGTACTCGGTGAGGCTCGGATCGACGTTCATGTCAAATGAGCTGCCGGCGAAGTTGGTGTTGATCACCCCGGGCTCGATCAGCTTGATCTTGACGCCGATCGGACCGAGCTCATGGGACAGCGCCTCGCTCATGCCTTCCACTGCAAATTTCGAGCCGTGGTACAGCGTGCCCAGCGGGAAGGTGATTTTCCCGCCCATCGAAGAGATGTTGATGATCGTGCCTCCGCCACGCTTGCGGAAATGCGGCAAGATCGACTGCATGACCAGCATCGGGCCGATGACGTTGACGTCGTACTGCTTGCGCATCTTGTGCTCAGGCGTCGCCTCAAGCAGGCCGTAAGAACCGTATCCGGCATTATTGAGAACGACATCGATCTTGCCGAAACGCTCGATCCCGGCCGCGATCGCGTCCTCGATGGTGCCCTTCACCGTGACGTCGAGCTCCGCTACCAGCACATTTTCGAGCGCGTTGAGTTCTTCGTCCTTATCGGGTTTCGAGCGCACCGTCGCAATGACGTTCCAGCCGCGCTCCTGAAAGTATTTGGCAGTTGTGCGGCCGATGCCGCTGCTGCAGCCGGTGATGAGAATGGTCTGGGTTGTCATTGTTTTCGTCCTCGAGCACTTGGCTCAGAAATCCTTCTTGCGGAAGCTGTCCCGAATGGCGTCGCCCATCAGGCAGGTGAGGTTCATCCAGGTCGGCTCGACGGCAAACGTCGACATGTTCCCGGCCATGTTGTCGAAGGCCTGCTTGTTGGTGTTCATCATGTGGCCTGGCGACATGAACTTCGCTTCGATGATCGACTTCTCTACGTTTTCGAAGTTGAGGAGGTTGCCGAAGTTGCCTTGACCGGAAACGAACGTCTTGCCGGCCTCATTGCCACCCCAGGTGAGATACGGACTGAGAAAGATGAAGGGCGGCATGGTGTTGATGGCGATGCCGCCGTACTCCATATCGGTTACGGCCTGTTCGAGCAGCGCCTGATGGGTCTTCTTGGTGTCTTCGTCGATCAGGATCGCTGCGCCGAGCGTGCCGAGCAGCTGCGTGTTGCAGAACTCGACTGCGCCGGGAAGGAATTGCACCACGTTGGGCGGCAGGTCAAGCGGTACCTCATTGATGACGAGGCTGAACGCTTCATTCGCGCAGGCGTATCCACCGGGTTCAACCCCTGTGATCAGCATGATGTCGGTATGCGGATATCGGCCTCCCTCGGGCTTGAGCACTTCCGCATCCGGGTAGGCCTGGCGGAAGCCTTCGAGCGCCTTGTCAGAACCCGGGTAATAGATGCCGGTGGCGGGGGTGGTGTCACGTAGCGCGATCCGCAGCGCATCAAGGAATTCCACGCGTTGCGGCCAATGCTTGCTGGTCACCAGGGTTTGGATGCGACCACACACCGCACCGCCGTTTAGCTTCGACATGGTGGCGATCTGCACCGCCTGGTGCTCGATCTCCTTCTTCGTCCACGGACGATCGCCTGGCACGATGATCGCAGGATTGTTACCACCGCATTCGGCAACCAGCGGCGTATCGGTGGCGGACATGATGGCTTCGGCCGTACCGGTCCCGCCAGTGAAGTAGATCTTGGTCAGGCGCGGATCGACGGTCAGGGCGCGCCCCTGGTCGGAATCGCAGAAGCTCAGCACGCGATGGGCGATCAGCGGCTGCATGATCTTTTCCCAGACTTTGTCGGTTTCTGCGTTCAGGCTGTGCGGCTTGTGCACGACCGCGCAGTTCTCGAAGAAGATCGCCTTGAGCATCTCGAGCGAAGAGCTGTAGTTTCCGGCCCCAAGCACGGCGATGATGCCGGCGGGCTTGTCCATCGGATTGACCTGCTTCGGTTCGCCCCTCACGCGAATGCGATCCTTCCGGTCCGCGTACATCAATTTGTCCTTGCGCTGCTGCGGAAAGACATAGATGTCGTACAGGCTGTCGCCGACCTTTTCGACGCTGAGCGGCGCGAGCATGCTGCCGTCCACGATCGACTCATAAAGGTCGATGGCAGCCGAGATGGTACTCGCCATCGGTACGACGGTTCCTACCTTGGATACAGGGTCGGAATAGAGCGGCGCGCCGAGGATGCCGTTCTTCATCTTGCTGTCGGCGACCGCAAGGTCGTCGCCGTATTTCTTCAGGTTGGCTCGGACCTCCTCCAGCAGGCGCAAACGCTCGGCTGGAGCTGTCTCGCCCCACTTCCTTGGGTCGAGTTGATCGATGGCTTCGGTTGCGTTCATTGGCTTTCTCCGTTGTCGGACTTGCCGGTCCGGGAGGACCGTAGTGACACTGTAGGAAGCGCGCCATGACAGCGCTCTAGCAATTGGCGCCATTTCCAAGGCAATCGGCGCCATTTGGGTTCCGCCGTCGCCGCACCGGCGCGTGCTCGTAACTCCGGCCTTCTGCCGCGGGGTGTGCCACCAACCACCGTCGCATCCAGCTCTTACTGCCATCGCGGGGAGTGCGCCCGCGCGCCCCGCGCCAGATGCACTGCTGTTCCGCCAACGGAAAGGTCCGCGTCCAGGTCGATGGTGCGATCTGTCCTCCGCCCAGCCAAGTGGCGCCGGCAAGCAGGACCCTAGGTGGCTGGGGTGCGTGGCCTCGTCAGTTCGGGAGGGCCTTGCTGCGCATGCTGTCCGGCGTCCGCCCGGTCCAGCCGTGGAACGCACGATAAAAGGAATTGGGATCGTCAAATCCCAGCAGGAAGCTGATCTCGCTGATCGATAGCTTCGTTTGCGTCAGATAGTGCTTCGCCAGATCTTCGCGCGTTCGATTGACGATGCTGCGGAAGCTATCTCCTTCGTCATCCAGCCGGCGCTGCAACGTGCGCGTGCTCATCGCCAAGCGACTGGCCACCGCCTCGACGCTCGACTGACCACCAGGCAGCAACTCGAGAAGAACGGATCGCACGCGCTGTGCGGTCGTCGCGGTCGCGTCGAGTTCGCCCAGGCGCCTGCGAAGATCCGGTTCGAACATCTGCCAGATGGCATCGTTCGCAGTGAGGAAGGGACGATCTGCGTCGCTCGGCGACAGCGTGATGCACGCCGTTGCATCACGTCGTATGGCGACGCCGAAATACTCCGCATAGGCGTTCGCATGCGCCGGGTCGGGCAACGTGGGCAGCGTCACCTTCATCGCGTGGATGTGCTCACGAGTCCCCAAGCGAATCAGGCGCATCAGGAACGCAACCTCGGTTGCGACGAGGATGAAGGGCACTCCGCTTTCCGCACCGATCCAGTGTGGCATCACCAGCAGTTCGCCCTGGGCGCCGGTCGACGTCTCCATGCGCATCGGCGCCATCAATCGCTTGTAGGTCGCCAGCCGTTGCACGGCCTGCGTCATGTTGGCGCTGCAGAGCGCCGCAAACAGCGGCGGCACGAAGGAGTCCGCTTGGATCATCCCTGCGATGCGGAGCGGTAATTGCGGATCGGCGGCTTCCGCTTCGAGGCCTTGCCAGAGGCGGAAGTGCTCCGTGGTCGTCAGTACGCCGGTGGGGCGCGACAGCAGATCCTCGGGCAAGCCCGCCCGACGCAGCACGTGGTCGATGCGGATACCCATGTCCTTCAGGAGCGGGCGCAAGCCTTGCTCGATGGGAAAGGTCGTTTTGCTGGCCATTGGCGGCCTCGTCTTAGAGATGGCACCAGTCTGGATCCAGAAAGGCGCCTCGTGACTAGCAGTTTGCGCCAAATATGCGCCAATTGCGCCAACTGAGACCGTGCCGAAGGTCAGCTTTTGGTCGAAAGTGGGCGTCAGGGCAGATCCCGGCTGGCCCACTACTGGCAGTGTTCGCTGTCGGGAAGAAGCCGACCTACCCTACCCCCGATAAACATCCCTAATCCATCGGCCCCAAAGGTGCGATGCTGTGCCAAGGCCGGCAGCACGATCCTGGCTGAACGCTTCGCACACCAGGCTATTGACCTTAAACAAAGCTTCAACCTTAGAGTTGCCTCGACGCTCGGATCTGCTGCATCCGAGCCTTAACGCCTAGACCTGCTGAGCGGATATCCGCCAGACAGCACGCCACTCTAAGGAGCATGCGATGAACACCCCGATTCAAGGCCGCGATCGTCCCACTGAGATGGTCGCTATTGAGATCACTCAACCTGGCGGTCCCGAAGTATCAAACTCTCTCGATAAGCATCGCTTCGACCAAGAAATCACTGGCAACGAGAAGCCATCTCCCATCAACTTTCCGTCGATCATCAATACAAGGCTGCGGGAGTAATCTGGCGTCCCATGCGAAGCATCCAGATGCCACGAGAGGAATGCCATTGGCACGTACCTCGATCCAGACCTCCCTTCCCCTACAACGCCTCGTAGAGGAAGCGCTCCCGAAGAAGAAGCGGAATCGGATACTACAAGAACGCCATCTTCATTGATCTTCGCCGTGCGCCTTTTCCCGACGCTTTGATAGTCAATAAGATAGAACTCGCTATCGAGAGAGCCTTCCACCATTTTAATTGCAGCCACATTACGGGAGGAGCTTCTACACAAAGGCGGTCTTCCGAGTGCCAGGATCTACCCCTCTCGACAACGTAGCCAGTCGCCTTTGGCATTCCGTAGCTGTTCCCATCCGTTCGAGAGCAGAAATAATGTTGTCCAACCCAAGTTGAAGCGCGGGAACCTACTTGCCAGCTGCCTTTTTTCCCGATAGTGCAGTCAAAAATATCAGAACAAGCGCAATGCAAACTGCCACGTTGAACAAGAGAATGGGGCGTATGGCGAGATAGATTTCACCGACTCCGATGGAATAAGATCCATGAGTGGACTGCGACCCCAGCGCTCTGGCAATGATCTGAATCCACACAAGCGCAGCAATCTGAACGGCAGCTATTCCAATCGCGGATAACAGCCGTCTGGTAGGAGTTCTGCCGGTCATTGCGAAATACGTAAGCACCGCGAGAACAGCGTAGAAGGCAAGCAGCGTCCAGGTCATCATTCTATCCCCCGCAGCCGCAGCCTGTAGGCCGGTTGCCCAGCGTCTCATGCATCGCTTCGATTGCACCTGCGTCGATATCGGCTCGACTATCCGCATCCCAGTTGTGAGGTGGCTGTGTGCCCCCCCCCCTCGATAAAAAACCCCTTGTCGCGACTGCATGGGCTACGACCCGTGCATCCCTTCCATCGAGCAACCCGCTAGTGAATGTCGAGGCCTGATTCCTTGCGATCCACGGAGCCCTTGCGAGGCGAAGTCTCGACTTTGCCCTGGCTCGGATTTTTCGGGAGTCGCTCGTTTTTTGCGCAAATATCTCGCATATCTGGAAAGGATCTTTGACACCAAAGCACCCACTGAGATGCGTTATTCTTCCGCTCTATTGCTGTGCCGCCGTTATATACAAATACAAAACTCTGGCCAGTAGCCTCATTGAGTATTGCTGAAATTACATCGTGAACAGTCTCCGGGGTGTATTCGCGGCGACTTTCAAATCCAGAAGGATCTCTATTCGTCATTACGAGGCCTGGGGAGGCGAGCGGTCGATTATCTTCAAGATGCCCAACAAGATAAGGGATTGCACCTCCCCCCAGTAACTCGATCTGATCAACAGCGGTCTGGCGCTGCTTCTGCGTCCCTGCCAATCTTTTGACAAGGTCGGATACTATTGGATCTAGGTCTCGCCCAGAAAAATCCGTCGTGCAGGCCGAGAAAGAAATAAACAGGCCTATCGACATGGCAAGCAACTTAAGGATCGAACGCATGATATCAGCCTCCACAGTCGCAGTTGCATCCTAGGGCGTTCAGCACTCCCTGGCGATCGGCGGGCGTCACCTCGCCGAGGTGCTCTGCCATCACCGTGCCCTCCCAGCCCGGTTGGGGAGTGGTGTGACCTGGTCGATCTTCTATGTATCTATCTCCCAGTTTCATGATGTGACCAACTTCGCGGCTTGCGACCCATGTGTCTTCGCCAGTATACCAGTTTATCCTATTGGATCGCCCCTTGCCGGGCAATAGGTTAACTTCAGTCGCGCCAATCCCCCCTATTTTAGTTTTTACATCGAATCCTGGGGCTGACCAACTTCTTTCAACGCTGGAGAGGAGTGATGTAATGCGAGCACTATCTGAAGCCGCCTCCCCCTTGAACTTGAGCTTTACAGTGATCTTTGCTCCTTCCTTCGTGCATTTACATGAGGCCTTCAAACCGAGTTCGTCAATTCGATCCGTTGGCCGGGCGGCCGAATAGCCATAAGTGCTAATCCCCCCCATCAACCCAATCGGATCACTCTGCGAATACCGCCCCACAGCCGGGTCGTATTCCCGCTGGTAGTTATAGAACAGCCCACTTGCAGCCGTCGCCTGCTGGCCCGGGAAGCGCAGCGCCAGCTCGAACGCCACACCATCACTATCCGGGTCGGCACTCGGAATCTGGTTGCCAAATACCTCGCTCTTGTTGCTCCACTCCCAGATCGCCACATCGCGCACCGGATCGATCACCACGCGCGGTGTGCCCAGATGATCCGGTTGCACGTAGGCCAGCTCTGGCACGCCGGTAGCCGGCACATTGATCAGCGCCACCGGATAGTTGTCCAGCCAGATCGCCTGCTGCTGCGCCTGACCCGTGGCCGAGTAGTTGCCCAGCCACTGCCCCGCCTCGTCGTACAACGTGATCTGCGCAGCGCCACCGGCCGGGGTACGCAGTACGCGTTCACCGCGATGGTTGTAGGCGTAGCTTTCCAGTACAGCATCGCCCCGCTTCACCGCGTTCATGCGGTTGGCATCGTTGTAGGTGAAGGTCTTGCCGCCGATGCCGCCGCCCGCTGCCTGTACGCCGAGTGGTTGATGGCACAGCCGCAGCCCGACGATCGTGAGCAGGCCCGCAGCCTGTTCGCCAGCATCATCGATGATGCCCAGCACTGGTCGCGGCACGCGCGCAGCCACAATGCCGTGTGGTTGGAGCGAACCAAGGTTGCGTTGAAGGGCTACTGACGCCTGGCGGCCTTTGGCGATCCTGTCGCATCCGCCTCGCTCATAGCCTCGCCGGGCGGATGCCGACACTCGTCCGGCGTGCACCGCCGACATCGACAACAGCCTTGCGGCGCAAGGCTCCAGCGCCGTTGCGCCATATGCAACGACTCTGAAAATGTTGAATGTGGTGACGGCATCGGCCTTACTGCATTGGCATCGCGCACAGCCGGGCGTATTCCTCTCCGTGCCACCGAAAACAGGTGGCCGGGATTCGAAACCCCGGTAGTTCGCTGAAGTAAACGCTTGCCAGCCGGCATCACCCTGTGTGGTGCCGGCTGGCAATCCGTCGGCCGGCTATGGCGGGCGGTGCGTGGAGGCCTTGTGCCTGCCGGTTTAGCGAACACCGGGTTTCGAACCTCGCACCGTCCGCCACCTTTATCGGTGGCGGCTTCTGCATGCGCGCAAGGAGCCCTGCCATGAACCAGCCTCACTCCCCTACCCCGCACCCGATCCACGACGCGCCCGCCAACGGCCCTGCGCTGGACCCGAACACCCTCATCGCCCTGCTGCACTGCATCGGCGCCGGTGTCGCCTCCGATGGCCAGCCCTGGCCGGAACGCCATCAGATGCCCGGCCGACGCATCGCCCTGGCAGATACCGATTGCTCTCTGGCCGGCCTTCGCGTGGTGCTGGAGATCCTGCTGGCCGCGCAGCGTGCCCGCGAGAACGGTGAGCTGGAGCAGTACGTCGGCCCTCGCGTCATGGAGGGCCTGATCATGGCTGGCATCGGCCTTACCGCACACGCCAGTACGCGCCTGCATCCGGAGGGGTGAGTGGCGTGGTGCCGCTGGGCGGCCAACGCGCTCTGTCTTGTGGTGGTGGTTGCGGCACAGGCGCAGTGGCCGGCGACGCTAGTGCCCTCGCCTGTCGCGTTCCAAAACATCAACGACGATCGATTCTCACAACTGCGCCGCCAGGCGATGCAGTTCGTGGACTCTCGGCCACGACAGGGCTTCCAGTTCGTAGAGCGGCACCGAGATGCCGAGTTCGAGGTTCTTTGCCGAGGCATACCCGTGCTGTGGCTGGAAGGGCGCTCGCACCATCTGCTGTTGCAGGTCTCACTGGACGCGGAGCAGCGGGCGCCCGCCGTTGTGCAGCTTGGTGCGTTGCTTCAATGGCAGTTGGAGCCGTTGGATTACCTGGAGCAGGTACTGGCTGGCGTGCCGGAGCCTGTTCTGTTGGATCGTGTGCTGCAGATGTTCGGGGGCGAGGTGCCTGAGGGGGCGCGATGTGGCCCGCAGTAGTCGGGCATGACGCGACGCTACAAGAGCGTTTGCTGCAAGGCTCCGGGCTCCGGCCCTGCCGCTAGTCACCTGCGCGACAGGCATTGGCCCAGTGATCATGCGGGTCACCTCCCGGCATCGATCCAGCCCGCATCGCGCGCACGCGCAAGATCTTCTGGCGTATCGATATCCAGGCCCAGCTCCGGTGCCTGTAGGACATGCACCGTATCGACAGGAAGTTGCCGCAGGCGCGCTCCGAAGCCCCGGTCACCGGCTGCACCGACAGGGGTGAACCAAGCGCGCGGCACGACTGCGGGAACGCCAAGCGCATTTCCGTGGCGGGTGCCCGCGCACGTTGACGCTGCGGCGCGGGCACCCGAAAGCAGCGCCTGCAGATGGGAGCGCTCGATTGCGGGCTGGTCGCATGCCAGGATCATCACCGCGGTCACCGTGGGCAGCAGGTGTGCGCCG